>Ga0207700_10002412_pt1 | contig 10739 bp, 11 predicted proteins | sample LARL82metaG_FD_184348 | JGI IMG/M metagenome (GOLD analysis project Ga0207700, IMG submission 184348) | Corn, switchgrass and miscanthus rhizosphere microbial communities from Kellogg Biological Station, Michigan, USA - LAR L8-2 metaG... | ecosystem: Host-associated > Plants > Roots >...
ACGCCCGACGCGCATTGGATGGCCGAGGCGCGCTACCGCGGCACCAAGGTGGTGACCGTCAGCCCGGACTACGCCGACAACACCAAGTTCGCCGACGAGTGGATGCCCTGTGCTGCCGGCACCGACGGGGCGCTGGCCATGGCGATGGGCCACGTCATCCTCTCGGAATGCTATGTGCGGAAGCAGGTTCCGTTCTTCACCGACTATTCCCGGCGCTATACCGACCTACCGTTCCTGATCAAGCTGGAAGAACGCGGCGACATGCTGGTGCCGGGAAAGAACCTCACGGCGGCGGATCTGGGGGAGGCCGTCGAGAACGCGGCGCTCAAGCCCGCCGTGCTGGACGAGACGACCGATTCGGTTGTGGTGCCGCTCGGTTCGCTGGGATTCCGGTACGGCGGCAGCGCTGTCTGAAGCTTGCGCTGCGGCGCTGGCGAAGTCGGGCAAGTCTTCGAAGTCGGCAAGGCGGACCTCTCGCAATGGCGGTTCAGGTGGATTTGCGCCCGCGGCCATGGTTCGCAAACTGGCGGGAAAGATTGCGCGAATGACGTTGCCGGAGAGGGAAGCTGTGCCCGGTATCGGTCCGCGGCGTTCGGAGATCATCATCGCGGGGGCGCAGGTTTTTGCCGAGTTGCTTGAAAGTTTCAACCTGGCGGGTTTTCGCTATTCGCCACTGGGATTGCGCGATGGGATTCTTGCGCAGATGCTGGCGGCGCAGGATGATCGTGCGGCCGCTCACAGGCAATTCGAGATTGAGCGCTGGGAGTCGGTGGTGGCGACGGCGCAGCGGTATGGCGTGGACATGCGGCAGGCGGAACCGGTCCGTGCCCACGCGGTGCAGTTGTTTCGCGAACTCAAGGCGCTGCATCGCCTTCCACCGGAATACGAGGACTGGCTGGCGGCCGCGGCTGTGTTGCGCGATACCGGCAAATTTATCAACCATCAGGGGCACCACAGGCACACGCAATACATTGTGTCGATGTCGGAGATGTACGGATACACGCAGGTGCAGCGCACGGTTGTTTCAGCCATTGCGCGGTATCTGGGCAAGAGCCGGCCGCAACCGGATGATCGTGCCCTGCGCAATATCCCGCCAGATGAACACAAGCTTGTGGAGCGCGCGGTGGTGCTGCTGCGGCTTGCAGTTGCGCTGAACCAGGACCGCGCGAGCGACGTGCTCGATGTGGTAGCGCGCGTCTATCCCAAGCGTGTTTACCTGGAGGTGCAGCCGGGCAGGACAGGTGCGGAACTGGAACTGTGGTCGCTGCGCAAAGAGGCCGACTATTTCCGCGAGGTTTTTGAGCGCGAGCTTTTTGCTACGCTGGCGTAAATCCAGCGAGCCATGCGCGGATCGATAAGCCATTGCAGCAGAGGCGGGTGCTTTTCCATGTCGATGCGTGCGACCGAGCCCTTGCGCATGCGGACGCCGGCTCCGCCATTGCCGGTGATGAGGCGGCCAAGGAACTGGAAGAGATTCGGATTGTGGCCGACCACGAGCACATCTTGACGGTCAGCATACTTCCCGAGGAGCTTCTGGAAATCGGCGTAGGTTGCACCGAGATCGAGCGCCGGGCTTACCTCGACCTTGCCTTCATACCCGAGTTCGTTGCCGACGAATTGGGCGGTCTGGAGCGCACGCTTCAGTGGGCTGGAAACAATGACATCGGGCTGAACTTTAAGGGCGCCAAGCATGCGTCCCATCGTCATGCACTGTTCTTTGCCTTCAGCGACGAGGCCTCGTTTCGCGTCGAGCTTAACGCTCTCGCGGGGAACTCCAGCATTGGCATGGCGCATTAAGTAGAGATTCATGGCAGGGAGGCGGGCGTTTCCGGCAGGGCTAAGCCACTTCCTTTGAAATTCAATTTTAACATGTTTGTAACACTTTACCGCGGTTCCGAAACTCCTTCGCCCTTCGACCGTGGTTGCTTCTGGAGTCCCATAGAGACGCTGAAAAATTAGGGGTTATGGGCAAGTAGAACTCACCTCCTGCCCCAGTTCGGACGCGGTGGGGTGCGAGATGAAATAAAAGCAGAGCTGTTGATATTTTCGCTTTTTGTTCGCCTTATACTTATGCGCATGGGGGAACGATCTTCAACGACCCGTATGCGCCTGGCTGGAAAAATCTGTGCTCGCTGCCGCAACTTCATTCCGGATGATCCACCGACACCCGGCGAGAGATTATGTGCGAAGTGCCGCTCGCCCGAGATTCACCGGATCTACATGTACTACATGTATCGAACGAGCTGGATGTGCCAGTTTCTGGAGGAGGACCTGAAGACGCCCCTGCCGCGGCGCTTCTATTTCCGCAGTCCGGCGAAGATTCGCGCGATTGTGGAGAAGGTAGGCAATTTTGCCGATCTGCAGGATCGGCAGGCGCTCGATTACGGACTGGAGACCGGGCGCGGTGGCGTCTGGCTTCAGCTTACAGAGGAGCAGTACCAGCGTCTGAAGGTGCCGCGATGATCAATGCGATGCTACCTGGATTCGCGTTCTTTTACATCGGCTTCCACATTTCGCTGACCAGGAGGCCACCGAGCCACTTGCGCTGTTTTGAGAGCGCGAATCCGGCTTCGTCGAGGACTTTGCGATGAGCGGGCAGGCGGCGAATGGAGAGGCCGGCCAAGAATCTGAATGCGAGGTACAGTGCGGACACCAGGGGGCGCGCGATGAGTCTTCCGTAACGAGTGTCGGGAATCGCGAATTCCGAGATTACCCAGGCTGCGCCGGGCGCCATCGCTGGGCGAAGCTTCATTGCAAGCGATGCGACTTCGGCGGTGGTCAGGCAATCGAGGAAGAAATGCGTTGCCACGAGGTCGAAATTTCCGGGCGGGAAATCGATCTGTCGGACGTCGGCGAGTTGTGTGCGGACGCGGGCGGCATCGGAGCCGGCGCGGCGGACGAGTTGGCGCAGCATCGCTTCGCTCGCATCGACGGCTTCGACTTCAATCCGCGGATTGTCTTTGAGCAGCCGGGCGGTGAAGCGACCGTCGCCGTCGCCGAGAATGAGAGCGGATTTCCTGCTTCGCGTTTCGGGAAGAAAAGCGATGCGGCATTTCCAGAGATACGGGCCGAAGGTGAACCATTCCATCCATCGGTAGAACGACGCAAGTCGATTGAAGTCGGCGACCTCGGCAGGCGCGTTGGTTTCATGCTCGTTGAACGCTATGGTTGCGGTTTTCACCCGTGGAGCGCTCCGAGCAGGACGGCAAGAATTGGAGTGAGCAGCGCCAGATCTGCGAGAGCGCGCAAGGTGAGGGGAGAAATAGCCGCACGTTTGCGATCGAGCAACGAAAGCAAGAGTGCGCTGAGGGCAGCGGCAAAGGCCAGTGCAGAAAGGCGTCCGTTCACAAAGGCCAGCATTCCGGACGCGGTAATGGCCGCGAAGCCGAGAGCGATCGCGCACGGCAGGATGGCCGAAGGGATTCGAGACGATTCCCAACTTTCTATCGCCGAGCAGTTGATCCACGCCAGCATCACAAAGAGGATGACGCAAGCGCCGAGCGGCCAGCCGATGAACCGGGCTCGTGCGATTGCAGGGGCAATGGAACCGGCCGTGAAGAGCAGGCCGACGAGCAGTTCCTTCGATGCGAGTCTGCGCGACACGAGTTTTCGCAACCGGACGGGAAGTCGGACCGTCGAGTGCACTCCAGAGAAGTAGACGAGCGCGGCTGCGGCCAGGACCGAGTTGCGATCGCGGATTGAGGCGGGCATGCGGTTGACGACGAGAGCGACTGCAATTGCGGCGGTTGCGCAAGCAATGGGAATCAGAGAACGACGATGCCGCCAATGAAAGTAGTGGCGCTCGCGCAACGCGGACAGGTCTTGCGAGGCGATGGCGCGATGCGCATCGAGAAGGCGGTCGCCTACGTAGACGGTGAACGTGCCGCACGCCAGCAGCAATGGAACCCAGAGGGCCAGGTGCACGCCGAGAGCCCACGCAAACGCAAGAGCCCAGGCGACGGCGACCGTGGGCGCGTCGAGGCTTGGAAGGTGCCACAGTTGCAGCACGCGCGACGCCCGCGACCAGGCGGCCGGAGTGCAAGTAAATGTGCTTAGGCGCGATTTTGGCGGATTGGCCAGGGGAAGAGCCACTACTGCAATTGTAAAAGGAAGCGCAGGCGAGGAGGCGGCGCGGTGTCGCAGCAACTAACGATAACGATGTAGCGCAGGACCAAACAGGGCAGACAAGGGACGAGGGGGGTCATGCCTGCAGCGCTTGCTTTACCAGCTCCCGCAGCCTGGCATTCATGTCGTGAGCGCTCAGGAAGATCGGGGTCCGGAGGCAGGTAAGCACCAGTTCTTGCTTTTCGGGAGAGTAGCTCCACTCGATTTCTACGCCCATTTTGGTGGCGCGTCCGCTGTTACCGCTCATGGAGACGCCTGCGGCATTGGCTTTCTCGATCAACGCCGCGTATTTGGCCGGAGTGATGCCTGAGAATACCTGGGGTGTGCTTGCTGCCATCTTTGTTCTCCTAAGACTGCTGTAGATTACCTTGCCAAAAGCGGATTTACGATCCTCGATGGTTGGACTTGGCCAATATGCAACCGAACGGTTGCGTTTCCCCCCCCCATACTCTGTAAAGAAGTTCTTTCGCTGCAATGGTTTACCGTGGAAGGGGTGGCTGCAAAGTGTTCTGCTGATTTAGCTTAGGCCGCAGAGTCGTCTCAGCATTGGACTTAGGACGCGGAAAGTTCTTGAAGGAACAGAAGAGGGTCCTCTTCGGCTGCGCTGCGCTTTCAAGATGACGGTCCGGGAGGAGAGGTCTTACTCATAGATCCAGCGTATGCCAATTGGCGAAATAACCTGCAAAAACGAGCAAAGTTTTTGCCGTTTGTTTTGAGCGGGTTAGGCGGGAATGAGGAGATAGGGGGCTTGACATGGAATGCGGTGTACCCCTCGGGAGAGACAGTTCGGGTTTTGACAGTTTGCCGTTTGATGGATTTTGGACGGGTCGCCGCTAGTCTTCTTCGGAGGAGAGGTCGTCGAGGAACCAGTTGCGGGACTCGAGCATCGAGATGCGCTCGAGGTTGATGGGCTTGATCTGGAAGAGGGCGGGTTTCTTCTCAAAGAGGCCCGTAAAATCGCGAGTCGATTCCTCAGGCTTTCCTGTATCGGAGCCTTGCGTCTCAGCGAGAAAAATTGCGGTGAATACCTGCATGATGTTCTCAACGATGGTCCCACAGATCCGGTGTCCCGTTTGGGTTTTGTTGGTGACATTCGTCACGCGGGTTGTGGGGCGCGAAGGGGCATGCGTTTGCTTCGCTGAATGGCAAAGGGGTCCCTCAATGGCGAAAGCGGATTTTCGGTCATGAACGATTCAGACACTAAGTCCGAGTCGCCGACGAGTAACAAAGCGATTTTTCAATCGCCGCCGGCCTGCCCTGCTTCTGTTGCCAGGGTCCTGATGGCTCCGGCGATGCACTTTTTCAAATCCGTTACGGTTTTGCCATCTTTGCCGGGATAGATTGTGTGTTCGAGGAGATACAGCGTACTCTTTAGGATTTCTATGACGTTCAATGGAATTTCATAGGGCATGATCTATCACCACTCTTTTTTTAGGTTTTCGAAGAACTCAAATCTATAAAAACTTAGATGCTGGAGGGTTCGCGAGGGTTTACAGCGGGGACTTTCATGCGAGGTGGTTTTTAGTCTGCAGTTGTCGGCTGAATTACGGGTTCAGAGCGACCCCTGATTCAACCGAATTCCACGAACGCAAATGCTGTTTACCAACTCGTTTGAGTGGCCCACTATTCAGCCGGAATCGCAGATTTTACCGTGAAACTGAAGGAAGTGCGGTCACCCAAGGTTGAGAATCGGCAGAATGTAGAATCGACTCTGCGCGCCGCGAACTGGCTTCGGACATAGGATCATCTTTAATGTCATCGATTGTTCAACGGATCAAGATCCGATTTGAGATTACAAGGAACTTATGGCGACATGGGGTGCGAGGGGGAAGTATCGCACTATACCCGATCGTTCGCAGGTTGAAGGGGCGCAACGAACTCTCATTTCGGAATGGATTTAGGCTGAGATCCCCGCGTGAGGAGCCACTGCTGAGCCTGTTTCACGAGGTTTGGGTTGATCGACACTATACGATTCCAGGCTACGTGATCTCGTCCGGAGACACGGTTATCGACATCGGCGCCAATGTGGGCACTTTTACCTTATGGACGGCCAACGCTGCCCCCGGAGTACGGATCATTGCCGTCGAACCGTTTGCTCCAACGATTGAGTTTCTGCGTAAGAACTTAGCTGAAAGCAAAGTGAAAAACGTGACCGTCATAGAAGCCTGTTGCGGCGGTAATTCGGGAGAGGCTCAACTGCGGTTGCGTGGGCCTGCTGCCAGCCACACAATCTATCGCAAGGATGTCTACGGCAGCGAACTTCCCGTCATCGCACAATGCAGAATGATAACCCTAGATCAGCTTTTTTCTGATCACGGTGTTCAACGATGCGATCTGTTGAAACTGGATTGCGAAGGTGCAGAATATGAAATTCTCTTTTCGGCAAGCCAAGACACGCTTGATCGTGTTCAGAGAATAGTCATGGAGTATCACACCGGGATGAATGAGCACACTCCTGAGGCGCTTGCGGCCGAATTAAGGCGCCTTGGATTTGAAGTGCAGCTGCTGCCGCTGGTTGATGAAGAAGCTGGTTATCTTACGGCAACCAGATACAGCAGCAGCACTCGTAAAAGTGACGCGCGGGATGCTCCCACAAACGGTTGATCGGCGAGATAACGGAAGGCATTCATCCACGGGGACTGTGTCACCGTCAACCCGGAAGTAAGCCCAAAATGGGGTTATGTCCGAGTTGCCCACCACACGCTCGGAACCCTCCAACTCCGGATAGCCGTGAGCGCCGGACCTCAATCGTAGAGTCTTACCGCAGCAGCAGAAGAAGCCACGAAACGGTTCGTTTTTGGCCACGGAGGTCGCCACCGCTACGTGAATGCTCCGTGGAATCGGGTTGTGGGCCTTCGCGGTAGAATCATTTCGTTCCCACCTTCCTCTTCTCAACCTGGAATCTAAGGGGCAAGAATGCGCTTGCAAGGCGTTGCACTCTTCATCGCGATTGCGGTTATTGCGCCCTCCGCCTTCAGTGCGCGTCCGACGGCTCTAACAATTCCACTGCAGGGATGCGTGTGGCACTCCGGCGACAACCCTGACTGGTCGGCTCCCTCACTCGACGAGTCGGGCTGGCAGCACTACGCACTGCATCAGCAAGTCTCTCAGTCTCATCTCTGGATCCGTTGTCATGCCGATCTCTCTCCTATCGTCGACTTCGACGAGCCCGCGCTTCAGGTCAGGCTCTACGCCGCCTATGAGGTCTATGTAGACGGTCGACTTATCGGAACGTTCGGCAATCTTCAGAGCGGCAGTTTTGGCATGAACCTCATCCAGGAATGGCCGCTGCCGCGCGATCTCCCGCACACCTCATCCATCGCCATTCGCTCCGCATGGCATTTCACATCTGCCATTCCCTTCGCCCCGTACCCCCCTCTCGAACTGCGCGCTGGCAGCGAACCTTCCTTGCGTGATCACCGTAGCACCGTGATCGTTGCGGAGAGCCAGCGCCATCTCATCCCTGCCATCTGTTTCTGCATTGTCGGCATTCTCGGCCTCATTGTGCTTGGTCTCTGGATCAACGACCCCGGTCGCCGCGAACTGCTTGTCCTTGGAATCAACTGCGTTGCCCTCCCACCCATCTACCTCAACTACTTGGGAGCGGCGGCACTTCTCGCCTATCCTGTTTCGGCCTACTTCATCGTCTGGGCTGTTCCGGCTTTCCTCACCAACATCTGCCGAACCGTCTTCTTTTTTCAGCTTGCCCGTCGCCGGGTTCCATTTCTCATTTGGGCGCTGATCGCTTTAGCGACGGCGATTCACCTGATCACGTTCGCGGTTGCCGTTCTCCCTTCGTCTCCCGCTCTTTGGCTCGATGGGCTTCGCTCTGGGCCCCTGGGCGCCATCTCTCAGTTCGCATCGGTCCTGGAGTCGTCCGCGCCCTTCTTGGCATTCATGCCCTGGCACCGCCTCTCACGCCGCATGAGACCTCTGGCCGCTTTGTGCATGGTGTGGGGCGTCACGATGATGGTTTTCTTCTCCGTGCGTTTCACCAGCGCCCACGTGCCTGGTCTGCCCGATCTGCAAAGCCAATGGAGCAATACCGTCTCAGACTTTGAGGCCATCGCCACGCTTGGTGTTCTCGTTGCCCTGCTCACGTTGCTCTCCCGTGAGCAGCAACAAGTTGCGCGTGAGCGAGCCATCCTCGCCGGAGAGCTCCAGGCCGCCCAGCAGGTCCAGCAGCTTCTCGCTCCTAGCACTCTCGATACGCTTCCCGGTTTTCGCCTCGCCGTTGCCTTCCATCCCGTGAGCGAAGTAGGCGGCGATTTCTACAACTGCAGCATTCTTCCAGGTAAGCGCCAGCGCATTCTCATCGGCGATGTAAGCGGCAAGGGTGCCGCTGCTGCCATGACCGCCGCGGTAATTCTTGGCGCCGCACAACGGCGCGAGAAGGAATCGCCGGCCGCATTGCTGCATCACCTCAACTTGGTGATGGCAAACATGCGCGTCAGTGGATTCGCCACCTGTCTGTGTGCCGAGATCTCCTCAGGCTGTGAACTTATCCTTGCGAATGCCGGCCACCTCGCTCCCTATTGCAATGGACAGGAACTCTCCATCTTGAACGGATTTCCGCTCGGCATCGTTTGCGAGGCCGAATACGCTGAAACGACACTTCAGCTTTCCCCCGGCGATTCACTCACGTTCTTCTCTGACGGGGTTGTGGAAGCGCGCAATCAGGCTGGCGAACTCTTTGGCTTCGACCGCGCAGCGGCGATCTCGACTCAAACAACTGAGTCGATCGCTTCCACTATCCAGGCATTTGGCCAGGAAGACGACGTCACGATTGTTACCCTCGCTCTGACTGTCCCAGCGGTTGATACCATGTGAATCACTAATACGAGAATCGCGTCTCGTTTGCGCTTGGCATCTTGTTTTTTGCTGATTGCTGATTGTCCTGGGCGTATTACTGCCGACTGTCACTCTGAGAGCAATTCCTTGCCAAGTTGACCATCGCCGACCAACCGACCGTCACTCATCCCATGACTCCAGAGAATCACGTGTGTCACAGTTCGCATGTGACACTGTTTCGGCTGAACCTGCAGCCCGGCGAATCCATCTTCGACCAGCTGGTATTTGCCATCAAGAGAGCTTTCATTAGCGGCGAGTTGAAGGCGGGGCAGGAGTTCCCGTCGGTTCGGACGCTCGCCGTTGAATTCAAAATCCATCCCAACACCGCGCACCGTGTTGTCCAGCACCTGATCAACGAACGGTGGCTCGAGGCGCGGCCCGGGATTGGAACTGTTGTTGCGGAGATTCCCCAGCCACGGCCCGGTGACCGGAAGCGTCTGCTGCAACGCGAAGTGGAGCAACTCGTAGTTGAGGCTAAGCGCCTGGACCTCGATTTGAGCGAATTGGTACAGGCTCTTCAGGACCAATGGACAAAGCTTGACCATTGGCAGGAGGTGTGCCGCAAGTGATCCACATTGAAGATCTTTGGAAGAAGTTCGGGCGTTTCTCGGCACTTTGCGGTTTGACCTCTTTCGCATCGCCATTCCGAAACCGTCGCTCCATTTTCAGATAGGTTCTTCCCTGACGGTCCCGGGCACGCTCGTCAGTGGTAACAGTGTCCAATGAAGAGCCATCAGACAGAATCAAATGTTTCGTGATTGCCTGACGCGCCGTGTAAGGCGCAACTTCTGTCGAGCTGCCACCGCGAGCCTTGCGCTGGCAGCAAAGCAGCACGGCCGCAACGCATATTGCCGAGATTGCCAGAGCTACATATCGAGGGCGCATATCATTTTAGCCGACGAAATTACCACACTGAGTCCGGCCTGTATGTGAGTTCGGAGCATTGTTGGACAATGACCGGCCACTCGGTCATTTCGGTCGTACTCGATTCTCAATATTCGGATAGCGGACGGGAAACGCCCATTGCGACTGCGACCCATCCCCGAGCGCAGGCCGTCGGATTCCAGTCGCAATGCCGACATATGAGGACCTATTCAGCGATCCATCACTCGTGGCTACGACCCCGAACAGCGTTGCGTTTGTTTCAGCGCCGTTGCGCCGCCGCGCTTACAATGTCCTCGCAGTCGTATAAGGAGAAACACGTACGGACTATCTCGAGGAGAACATTTGTAATGCAGGCGGGCATGTGTGTTGCACTCGGTGAACTCCTCTTGTCGGGAGAGAAGATGGCATATGCGAACCCTCTCGGGCTTCCTATCGGTTGCCAGACCTGGCCGATGTGCAACATGATTGCGAAGGATTTTCCCGGAACGCAGTTGGCGGCTGCGGGTTCTCAGAGCATTGAGATGTGCTCACCCGTGGGATACGCCGACTCGGGGTTTGGGGGCCTGAGGAAGTACAGCGGAAAGGAACTGCGATCCATCATTCAGGACGCGGGCCTGACCTGCGTGAGCAGCCATTTTTCACTCGATGAATTGCGCAAGGATCAGGACGGGCGCATTGCCTGGGCCGAGGACGTGGGGATGAAGCAGATGCTCGTGGCCAGTCTCGGCGGCCCGACGAATCCCACCATGGATGACGTAAAACGCGCCGCCGAAGAGTACGCCAAAATTGGTGAGCGTGCGGCGGCAGCGGGCATTGTGCAGGGGCTCCACAACGAAGATTTCGAATGTACCTCCGTGGATGGCCAGCGCACCTACGAT
>Ga0207700_10002413_pt1 | contig 10738 bp, 8 predicted proteins | sample LARL82metaG_FD_184348 | JGI IMG/M metagenome (GOLD analysis project Ga0207700, IMG submission 184348) | Corn, switchgrass and miscanthus rhizosphere microbial communities from Kellogg Biological Station, Michigan, USA - LAR L8-2 metaG... | ecosystem: Host-associated > Plants > Roots >...
GCTGCCGCTGCGCGCAGGCGACGAACGTCTGGCGCTGCTGCCGATGTGCCAGGTGATGGAGCGTGTGCTGGGTCTGTATCTTTCGCTCGATGCCCGGGTGATCAGCAACTATCTGGAAAACCCCGACACCGCCATCGAGAACCTGCAGGAGCTGCAGCCAACTGTGCTGGCCACCGATCCGCGCATCTGGCAACTGCTGCATGGGCGCGTCGGCAACGCCACGACAGCGGCCACGGCATTGCAGCGCATGCTGTACCGCGGAGCGATCGCCGCGGGTGCGCGTGGCGGCCTTATGGCGTCGCTGGCGCGCTTGTGTGTGCTGCGAGCGGTCCGGCGCGAACTCGGTCTGAGCCGGCTGCGGTGCGCCTATATCGGCGCCTCCACGCTGTCACCGGAGATCGAGCGCTGGGCCGCTTCCCTCGGCATTACGATGAGGCACATCGACGGCCAGGCGGCCCGGGGCCCCGCCTTGGACGCGCGCTACCAGGCTCTGATGCAGGAAGCTTACGGCACCTGAAGGAAGGAATGTCCATGCGTAACAAGCTTTTGGCGGTGGCGCTCGCTGCCGCTCTCATCGGTCCCGCCATAGCGGCCGACAGTGTACGTGGCGTGACGGACAACGAGATCGTCATCGGCACCTACACCGACCTGTCTGGCGTGACGGCGATGTGGGGCGTCAACAACACCAACGCTTGGCGCATGGTGTTCGACGAGACCAACGCCGCAGGCGGCATCAACGGCCGCAAGATCAAGTACATCGTCGAGGACAACCAGTACCAGATCCCCCGCTCCATCCAGGCCGCCAACAAGCTGATCAACCGCGACAACGTCTTCATGATGGTCGCCAACGGCGGCACGCCGATGAACAACGCGACGATGCCCGACCAATTGGCCAAGGGCGTGCCGAACATCTTCCCGCTGACCTCGGCTCGCTCGATGTACGAACCGCTGCATCATCTGAAATTCGGTCTGGCAGCCTCGTACTACGATCAGATGCGATCCGGTGTGAAAGTGTTCGTCGAACAGCACCACAGCAAGACGGTCTGCGCGATGTCGCAGGACACCGACTTCGGCCGCGACGTGATGGCGGGTGCGAAGGACCAGCTTGCCGCGATGAACCTGAAGCTCGTGGCTGAAACGCTGCACAAGCCGACCGATACCGACTTCAGCGCCTCCGTCGCACGACTGCATGAGTCCAACTGCGACCTGATCCTGCTCGGCACGATCACGCGCGACACCATCCAGATCGTCTCCGCCGTCCGCAAGATCGGCTGGAATGTTGAGATGCTGGGGCAGGCCGCGAGCTACGACGAGGCGGTCGCCGAGGTGCCTGGCGGCGTGACCGAAGGCTTCTACTCGATGACCCCGGTGCTGTTCGTCGCCGCCAGCGACTCGAGCCCCGCGGTGACCAAGTTCGCCGAGACCTACAAGAAGCAGTTCGGCAAGGAGCCTAATTTCGCCGCCCAGCTCGGCTATACCGCCGCCCAGCTAGTCGTGCTGGCTCTGAAGAATTCCGGCAAGGACCTGACGACCGATAGCTTCGTGTCAGGCATGGAGAGCATCAAGGACTGGCGCGACATCTTTGGCTCGCCGGCGATGAGCTTCAGTGCGACGAAGCATCAGGGATCGAACGAATCGTTCCTGTGCGTGGTAAAGAACGGCCACTGGGTGCCGGTCAACAGCACGCCGGTCGGCTACTGAGCCTGCTGTAAGGTCTTTTCTCCCCCTGCGGGAGGGGGGAGGGGGGCCTACAGCGCCTCCACCTCCAGCGGAAACAGCGCATCCGGGTCGGGAGTGCGCAGCAGGTGGTAGACGTTGAACCTATACGCTGGCCCAAGCGAAACCTCCGGCGGTGTGAACGGAAATGCGAGATTGCCCGCGGTGGACAACCTTCCGGCGTAGCCATGATGCAGCAGATACTGCTTCAGCGTCCGCACCACTTCCGCCGCGCGTTCCGCGGTCGGCGCGATGCACTCGCCCATCACGAACACCTCGCCCGGCGGTGGCTCGCCCACCGGTGCGGCCATGCGTACGCCATTTATGCCGTAGACGCGAAAACGCAGCGTGTAGTCCTCCGGTGCGTCCTCGCACACCAGGTCGTGCACCACGGTCGCGACCGCCGGCAGGATCTCGCGATGCTGCGCGATGAAGCGCGGGTCGGCCGCACCCGCCAGCAGCACGGCGCGCTCGCCGATCCGGCGCGCGCCTTCAATCTTTACGCTGGGATCTGACGACTCGCGCCACGTGGCACCCGTGACGCGGCAGCGCCGGTCGTCCACCGCTGCATAGTCCGCGCCGCTCAGATCGAGCCGGCCCTCCGGTTCGTACACGGTGTACGGGTCGGCCTGTTCGTATAGGCTGTGCGCCGCAACCGAGACCGGAGTCGCGCGCCGTTGCTCCGCCATGCTTTCCAGCACGAACCCGCCTTCGTCGAGCGTCGCCAGGATCGAATCGCGCCCGCCCGGCAGGCAGCACAGCGATGCGCACTCGATGATCTTCGCCATGTGCACCGACGGTCCGATTGGAAAACCTAGCATCGTCGGCAGCGCAGCGAAGATCGCGGTGTCACACGCGCGGCCCGCGATCAGCACGTCGATGTCCTCGGCCAGCGCGCGGCGGAACGGGCCCATGCCCATCTGGCCGACGATATGCGCGGCCTCGGTAACCTCTTCCTCCGTCAGTGCGGGCATATCGTCGATGCCGCTCACCGCACCAGCGCGCACAGCCGCACGCAATGCATCGCGCGACAGATCGGCGCGCAGCACGCCGAGGCGGAAATGCAGGCCCTCAGCGCGTGCTATCTCGCGGACTATCGCGAGTGTCGCCTCGAGGTGCGGGGCCGCACCCGCCGAGCCCGCCGAGCCGATCACCAGCGGCACGTCGATCGAGCGCGCGCCGAGCAGCACCTTGCGTAGATCGCGCCGCGTTGCCGCCGGCGCTGTGGCCATTTCGCCCTTGCCGAGATAGGTCGGGCCGATGTCGATTGATCCCATGTCGCAGCCGATCAGGTCCGGCCTGTGCGCGAGACCGGCGTTGAACGCCGGCGTCGGGACACCGTAACCAAGCTGTCCCGATGCACCGAGAAAGCGCATCGATCGCCGAGCGCGGCGTACATCGTCGAGGACGCGACCCGAGGCGCTCATATCTCCACCCCCAACATCGGCGCGTGCTGCTGTGCTCCGTACACATCACGATCGCCCGGATCGCCCGCCATGACTGGTCGCGCCAGCACGATCTTGATCGCACGTCCGACTGGATACGGAATCACCGTCACATCATCCACCGGCAGCCCGTAGAGTGCACCGATCCGCTCGCGACTCAGCGCCGGCGATTGCGCGACACGGTGGTAATCAGCGTCGGTTGCGAACATCAGATCCAATGTAAGCCGGCGCGGACCGGCATTCTTGCTGCGCACCACCTGAGCGATGTCGGACAGTTTCATGGGAACCGCCTCCGCAGGAATGCCAGGATGTCGGCAGCGCAGCGATCGGGCGCAATGTCGCAGATGTTGTGTGGCAGGCTTTCGTACGTGATCAACTCGCTGTCAGGAATCTTCGCGCGCATGACCTCATAGTTTTGCGTGCTGCCCACGGTCTCCGCGCCCGGCATCACAAGCAGCGTGGGGCACTTGATGCGCGGCAGTTCATCGGCCCACCACAACGTCGTCATCAATCCGACGAAGCGTCCGATATAGGCCGTGTCATTCTTCGCCGCCTCGTCCAGGAACCACTCGATATGGCCGCGGTCGTGGCCATGCGGGAAGCGGTCCTCGATGGTGGCGGCGAGGAAGTTTCGCAGGCCTTCGCGCGCGACGCGCGGCAGCCAGGTACGGGCCTGGCTGTTCTTCAGTCCCGGCGTGGAGCCGAACAGCATCAGGCTGCGCACGCGCTCGGGCGACGCCATCGCAAGGTTCTGCGCCAGGTAGCCGCCGGCGGAATTGCCGACTATGTGCACCGCCTCGGAACCCAGATGATCGAGCAGTTCACGCACATCCTGTACGAGCCGGTCCATCGACAACGGCGGTTCCGGCGGTGGTACCTGTGACTCGCCGTGGCCCCGCAGATCCATCCGCACCACACGGTAGTGGCGGCTCAGCGCTGGCACGGCGGCATACCAGCGCTTGGACGAGCCCATCGCCGCGTGCAGCAACAGCAGCGTGTCCGGCGGGCGCCACGGGTCTGTGTAGTCGTCTATCGCATAGGCGATGCGATTGCCGTCACTGGCGAGGAAGCTATGCATGACGGTCCGTCCCTCCATTGAGCCGGGCGCGCCACCTCCACGTCATTCCCGCGAAAGCGGGTATCCAGCCAATGGATTCCCGCTTTCGCGGGAATGACGGAAGGCAGGGGTCCGCGCTATTCATGTTGGCCTGTGCAGTTCCGCGCGTGCCCGCGTGACAGTGCGCCTGCCGCGCTTGAACACGGCTACCGGATGGCAGATCTCCGCCACCGCCTGCTCGGGTGTCGTCGCGTCCAGCACCACGATATCGGCGGGATTGCCGACCTCGATCCCATAATCCTTCAAATTCATCAGCCGTGCCGACCGTTCGGTCAGCATGGCAAAGCACTCGCGCAGGCGTCCCGTTCCGCTGATCTGGCAGACGTTCGCCTGCAGGTTCGCCATCCGCAGCAGCGACGCGTCACCGAACGGGGTGAACGGGTTCAGCACATTGTTGGTGGACAACGAGCAATTCACCCCGTGCTCCACCAGCAGATTCACATCCGCCACCCCGCGACGCACGCTGAATTCCTGATCGCGCCCCATCATGAACAGTTCGGTCGCCGGCAGCACTGTCACCGCGACGCCGGCATCCGCGATGCGCCGCGCGAGCGCGCGAAGCTCGGCGACCGGCATGGTCGACAGCTTGCACATGTGGCCGACAGCCACGCGGCCACCCAGGCCGTATTTCCCGGTCAGATCGCACACCAGATGGATGTCCATCTCGTCCGGCGAATTGCCGGAATCCAGATGCATGTCGATATCGACGCCAAACTCGCGCGCGAGGTCGAACACTCGATGGATCTGCGCGGCGTGATCGGGGTCGTAATTGGGTGCTGCCCCGATGACGCGCGCTCCGCGCCTCAGCCCCTCCACCAGCAGCTCATCGGACCGAGGATTGTTGGTCAGCCCTTCCTGCGGGAACACGCATACCTCGACATCGATCGCCCAGGCATAGTCGCGGCGCAGTGCCTCGATCGCCTCGAAGCTGCGCATCTCCACACCGCCATCGAGTTCCAGGTGCGTGCGCATCCGCGTCGCGCCGTGCTTGATGCATTTCTCCAATGTGCGGCTGGCGCGTTCATACACATCCTCGACGGTGAATGTCTGCTTCACCGCCGCCACGCGCTGCATGGAAGTGGCCTGCCGCCCCTCCTCGGGTGCGCAGCGGCCGATTATGTTGGATTTGTCCAGATGGATATGCGTCTCGACCAGCCCGCCGCACACCAGACAGCCGCCTGCGTCGAACACCGCTCCGTCAGCCTCTAATGCCGGCTCGATTGCGACGATGCGCCCATCCATCACGCCGATGTCCACTGGCGGCGCATCCGGCGCATGCGACAGCCTGGCGTTGCGGACGATCAGCTCCATCGCCTTCCCCTCCCCACGTCGCTCGGATGCTGGCGCGACGGATGGGGTGGCGCAATCCCTACATGGTGCGCGGTATCACGTTCCAGATGTCCGCGGCGTATTCGCGGATCGCGCGATCCGAGGAGAACCAGCCGACCCGCGCGGTGTTCAGCACGCTCGAGCGCCACCAGGCGCGCTGATCGTGCCAGCGTGCCGCAACCCGCCCCTGCGTCCTGGCATAGGCGCTGAAGTCCGCCGTCACCATGAAATGGTCGGTGCCGGTCAGTTCATCGATCAGTTCGCGAAACCGCTGCGGCTCATCCCGCGAGAACACGCCATAGCCGATTGCGTCAAGCACTTCCCGCAGTACCGGCAGCCCGGCAATCGTCTCGCGCGCGCCAGGCCCATGCCAGCGGCGCTCGGCCACCTCTTCCGCGGTAAGGCCGAAAATGAAGATGTTGTCGTCGCCGACACGTTCGCGGATCTCGATGTTGGCGCCGTCCAGCGTGCCGATGGTCAGTGCGCCATTCAGTGCCAGCTTCATGTTGCCGGTGCCGGACGCCTCCAGGCCCGCGGTCGAGATCTGCTCCGACAGGTCCGCGGCCGGGATGATCATCTCGGCCAGGCTGACGTTGTAGTCGGGAATGAAGACGACCTTCAGTAGCCCGCGCAGCGCCGGATCGTCGTTGATCACGTGCGCCACGTCGTTGATCAGCTTGATGACCAGCTTGGCCAGATGGTAGCTGGCAGCTGCCTTGCCGGCGAAGATCTTCACGCGCGGCACCCAGTTGGCGGTCGGTCGCGCGCGCATCTCGTTGTACAGTGTAATCGTATCGAGAATATTGAGCAGCTGGCGTTTGTACTCGTGGATGCGCTTGATGTGCACGTCGAACAGCGCGTCGGGGTCAAGCGTGATGTGCGTCCGGTCGGCCACCAGCTTCGCCAGCGCCTGCTTGTTGTCGCGTCGGATGCGCGCGAGCCGTTCATGTGCCCCGGTGTCGTCGGCGACCGCGGCGAAATCGGCCAATGCATCCGCATCATCCAGCACGCGCTCGCCGACGACTTCGGTAATCAGGCTGGTGAGCTGTGGGTTCGCCGCGAACAGCCAACGACGCATCGTGATGCCATTGGTCTTGTTGACGATCCGATCAGGATAGAGGCGGTGCAGTTCGTGGAAGACAGTCTGCCGCATCAGTTCGGTGTGCAGTTCGGAGACACCGTTCACCTTGTGGGCACCGAGGAAGGCAAGCGAGCCCATGCGCACACGCCGCCCGGCGTTGTCATCGATCAGCGAAAGCACTGCGAGTGGCGGGCCATCGCCACGCGGCAAGGCGCAGACAGCGTCGAGATGCAGCCGGTTGATCTGGTACACGATCTGCATGTGACGCGGCAGCAGCCGCTCCATGAGCGACACCGGCCAGCTTTCCAGCGCCTCGGGCAGCAGTGTGTGGTTGGTGTAGGCGATCGTGGCCTTGGTGATCTCCCAGGCCTCGTCCCAGGGTATGTCGTGCAGATCGACCAGGATCCGCATCAGCTCGGCGACAGCGATCGCCGGATGCGTGTCGTTCAGCTGGATCGCGGCCTTGTCGGACAGGGTGCGGATGTCGCCATTGTGTTGGCGCATGTGCCGCCCGACCAGGTCCTGCAGCGACGCCGAGGTGAAGAAATATTCCTGGCGCAGACGCAGCTCCTGTCCGGCCGGCGACTCGTCGCTCGGGTAGAGCACCTGCGAAATGGCGTTGGCCCGGGTGCGCGCCGCCAGCGCACCGACATGGTCGCCACGATTGAACTCATCGAGCCCTAGCGGATTCGCCGCCCGGGCGGACCACAGCCGTAGCGTGTTGACATAGTGTCCACGCCAGCCGACCACCGGCGTATCGTAGGCGACAGCGTCGACGGTTTCCTCCGGGTGCCAGACATAGCGCTCGCCGCCTCCGTCGTCCGCCCGCCTTGTCTCGACACTGCCGCCGAAGCCGATCTGGTGGGTGGCATCCGGGCGTGCGATCTCCCACGGATTGCCGAATGTCAGCCAGTCCTCCGGGTATTCCCGCTGCCAGCCATCCTGGATCACCTGGCGGAACATGCCATGATTGTAGCGGATGCCGTAACCGTGCGCGGCGATGCAGAGGGTCGCCATGCTCTCCATGTAGCAGGCCGCCAGCCGTCCGAGGCCGCCGTTGCCCAGCGCCGCGTCATGCTCGATGTTGCGCAGCCGGTTGTAGTCGACGCCGAGTTCCGCAAGCGCGGCGCGCATGCGGTCGACGAGGCCCAGATTGTTGAGCGAGTCGTGCAGCAGCCGGCCGATCAGGAATTCCAGCGACAGGTAGTAGACGCGCTTGCCCCCGGAGACATAGTTGGTGCGGGTCGAGGCAAGCCAGCGCTCGACCATGTGGTCGCGAACTGCAAGCGCCGCCGCGATGAACCAGTCCCAGTCGGTGGCGACGATGGGGTCGCGGCCGACCGAATAGGTCAGCTTGGTGACAACGCTCTGGCGGAGCGCGGCGACATCCTCGTCTTCCGCCGGTATCGGAATGCGCGACGCGTCAGCGCTGGAGATCAATCCGGAGCTCATGGGGGTCCGCTTATCGGGCCAGGGTGGAAACAAGGGGTTAATCGCTCGCCAATTGGGCGAGAAACCCGCGCACCTCCCCCAGGAACACGTCCAGACGGTCGTGATGGACCCAATGGCCGGCACCCTCGACGCCCAGGATGCGTGCATCGCGGAAATAGCCGGCCCGGCCGTCGTCCGCCGGGTTCTTCGCCCAGCTCTCCTTGCCATAGACCAGCAGCGTCGGACAGGTAATCCGCGACCACAGATACGCGATCTCGTCGCGCGGCATGTCGTATGGCGGCCAGACGCGGACGTAGTTGTCGAACTTCCAGCTATAGGTCCCGTCCTCGTTCTGATTGACCCCGTGCTGCGTGAGATGCCGCGCCTGCTCGGCCGACAGATGCGGGTTCTCCTCCTGCATCCGGCGCAACGCATCCTCGATCGAGGCATAGCGCCGCGGCATCCGCCCTGACAGCGACCGGCTCTCGTCGATCCACTCGCGCATGCGCTGATCGATCGTCCGGTGCGGCTTCACCCCAGGCGGGCGCGGCGGCGGGCCGATGCCCTCGATCACCACAAGGCGGCGCACCGCGTCCGGATAGATCCCGGCGTAGCGCGACGCGATGTTGCCGCCGAGCGAATGGGCCACGATCGAGACCGGCGCCAGTTCCTGCTGGTGGATGAGCTGCGCCAGGTCATAGATATAGCTCGCCATCGTATAGTGGCCGGACGCCGACCAGGCGGAATCGCCGTGCCCGCGCAGATCGGGGGCGATGACGTGGTAATCGTCGCACAGCCCCTCGGCGACCCAATCCCAGTTGCGGCAGTGATCGCGCCCGCCGTGCACCAGCAGCAGCGGCGGCGCCGTCGGGTTTCCCCAGTCCACGTAGTGCAGCCGCAACCGCTGCGAGAAATAGACGCGGGACGTAGGGCCGGACGACACGCTGGTGCTCATCGAGTCTTAGCTTGACGCATAACAGGTATGCCTCACAGTATTGGCGCCGTCTCGTCCCGTGTCCGGGAACCAGGGGTGTCGTCCTCCCGGGCAGCCGTCCGTCCGCCGCTCAGCCGTGTCCGTGACGTTCCCCGGGGAGGTAAATCAGCCAATGTCATCATCCGTCGCAAGTACACAGCAGGTCCCATGGTGGAAGGAACCCACCAAGGACCAATGGATCGCCTGGTGGGCCGCATGGCTCGGCTGGACGCTCGATGCCTTCGATTTCACCATCTTCCTGCTGATCATGGTGCCGATCGCGCAGGAGTTTAACGTGCCGCTGACCGCGGTCACCGCGGTGTTCACCGTTACGTTGTGGCTACGCCTCGTTGGAGCGACCGCCTCAGGCTGGCTGGCGGACCGGGTAGGCCGGAAGATCCCGCTGATGATCTCCATCCTGTGGTACTCGATCTGCAACTTCATCGCCGGCTTCTCACCCAATTTCGTTTTCCTGTTCTTCTTCCGCGCGCTTCTCGGCATCGGCATGGGGGCCGAGTGGCCCGCCGGCGCATCGCTGGCCATGGAGTCCTGGCCGGTGCGCTCGCGCGGCTTCATGAGCGGGGTGCTGCAAGGCTCCTGGGGGCTCGGCTTTGTGCTGTCCGCCGGCATATACGGCCTGCTGTACGGCTACATCGGCTGGCGCGGCATGCTGTGGATCGGCATCCTGCCGGCGCTCGCCGTGGTGTGGGTCCGAAAGTATGTGAAAGAGCCAGCGGTATGGCTCGAGAATCGCAAGAAGCAGCGCGAGTCGAAGCGCGAGGTCCGCGCACCGCTGTTCGTCATCTTCAGGCGCCAGTTCCTCGGGAACACGCTCACCGCCTGCTGGTGGATGGCGAGTTGCATGGTCACCTACTACTCGATCTGGGCGCTGTTCGCGACGCATCTGCAGAAGGACCTGGGCCTCGGGCCGCTGATGGTCGGCGCGCCGCTGGCGCTCGCCAACCTTGTCGGCTTCCTGGCGATGGGCTTCTGGGGCTGGGTCGGCGACGTCCTAGGGAGGCGGTGGTCGATGATCATCCCCGCGTTCATCGGCCTCTTCATCACGCCGACCTACCTGCTGACGGCCGACCCGAGCTGGATCATCCTCGGGTTCATCGTGCAGTCTGTGTTCGCGGGCGCGATGTACAGTCAGATGCCGAGCTATCTGACCGAACGCTTTCCGACCGAGGTGCGCGCCACGGCAAGCGCGTTCTGCTACCATCAGGCGGCGATCTTCGGCGGGGCTGTGGCCCCCGTGCTGACCTACTTCGCCGTCGATTACAATCTCGGCTTTGCGATCCCGATGCTGATCGGCACCACCTTTGGGCTGGTCAGCGTCGTCATCGCATTGCTGGTCAGTCCCGAGACCAAGGGCCACGTGTTCCAGTCCGACCTCGTGGTCACCTGACGATCCTGAAGCGGAAGTCTTCACCTCTCCCACAGGGTCGGCGAGGTGAAGACTTCATGATCTGAACGTGGCATAGCATCTGGGCGGCTCGATACGGGGCTCGACGGGCCTTGCTTCGTTCCATCATCCACGCGAGGCAATCGAAAGCTGATGACCAGAATTGTCACGGTGGTGCCACACGGTCCCACCGTATTCCGGCACGTCGCGACTTTTCTGCTGATCACGCTGCTCGGTGCCT
>Ga0207700_10002415_pt1 | contig 10728 bp, 6 predicted proteins | sample LARL82metaG_FD_184348 | JGI IMG/M metagenome (GOLD analysis project Ga0207700, IMG submission 184348) | Corn, switchgrass and miscanthus rhizosphere microbial communities from Kellogg Biological Station, Michigan, USA - LAR L8-2 metaG... | ecosystem: Host-associated > Plants > Roots >...
CCACCGGTGCGGGACCTGCCCGGCCTCATGGCCAGGGCCGACCGGATCCTGGTCTGCTCCAGCCCCAGCTACGACTTCGGATCCGGCTCGGTCCCGGCCAACGTGCGCTATGTGGGGCCCCAGCTCGAGGACCACCCGGGCCAAGGCTCCGGCGATCGGTGGGCTGGGCCGCCCACCCAGCCGCTGGTGCTGGTCGGCCTGAGCAGCACCGTCATGCGGCAGGAAGGATTGCTGCAGCGGGCCGCCGACGCGCTCGGCCAGCTCCCGGTGCGCGGGCTCGTCACCACCGGCCCGGCCGTCGACCCGGCCGTGATCTCCGCCCCGGACAATGTCACGGTCACCCGGTGGGTGCGCCACGCCGACGTGCTCCCGCACTGCTCGGCGGTGATCACCCATGGCGGTCACGGCACCGTGATGAAGGGCTTGATCGCCGGCGTGCCGCTAGTCGTGGTGCCGCTGGGCCGCGACCAGCCCGACAACGCCGGCCGGGTGGTCTATGCCGGTGCGGGCATCCGGCTGCGCAAGAACGCCACCGCCAGCGCGCTGCGAACTGCCGTCAGCCGGGTCATCGACGATCCCCGCTACCGCACCGCCGCCCGGCGAATGGCAGCCCGGCTCGCCAGCGAACGTGACGACAACCGTGTCGTTGACGAGCTGGAACAGGTAGCCGCCCGCAGACCGGCGACCGGTCATCCCACACCGAGGGCAGCGGACGGCAGCTAGCCCAGCGCCGTGTTCCGCCACCTGGCCAGTCAGCAACGACATGATCTCGCGCACATTCAACAACCACGCCGCCGGAACCGTGGATCGCGTTCACCAACTTCTCAAGCGATCTTGCTGACTGCAACAAGCAAGCCGGTGGTCTCGGACATCACCGGTTACGGCGCAACAGAATGAATGTTCATGTGCGCCAGAAATGCACAGCCAGCCGACCAGTCCTGGCACGCAGAACGGCGGATACTTGCGCACCGGCTGCGGACGGACGCCAGTCACTGGGCGTGATCGGTTCTTCGGTCTGGTGTCCGCCGATCTCGCTGATTCGGTCCGGCCGGATCCCGGCCGGCGGCCTTCGGCGTGGTGTGGCCGCGGGCGGGCCAAAGGTCTCGGCGCGATAATCGAGCCCCGCCCGGCACTGGCAGGCAGAGGGTAGTGATGGAGCCGCATTCTGGTGTGTTCTGCTCGAACGTGAGGACCGAGGAGTGGGAGCCTGATCCAGAGGTTCCCGGCAGCGAGATGCACGAGCTCGTCCACGCCGACGGAGTGTGGACCGGCCTGACCCGGTTCACCGCTGTCGAGGGCCCCACCCCGTGGACGCCGTCCCAGCGCGAGACGATCCACGTGCTGGAGGGCGAGGTGACCATCGAGATCGCCGACGGCCCGGCGCTCACGCTCAAGCCCGGCGACCTGGCTTCCCTGCCGGCGGGCCTGGAGACGATCTGGCACATCACCCCGCCATTCACCGAACTGTGGGTACTCGCCTGACTGTCGCTTGCGGGCCACCACACGGCGCGAGCACTCGCGCGTCCGGTGCAGACCAGTATTAGTAACGGTGCGTGATGTGAACTCTGACGCAGCGTGACGCCAGATCTCCGACTATGCGCCGACCGCCAATAGCGAGATCGCCGTGGCCGGACTGTGCAGAACGGCCGCATCTGGCGCCGCGTCCTCGGCTTACCTACTTTGGCCGAAGTGACCGCGGCCGGTGCTGGACCTGTGGCAGCAGATCTTGACGATGATCTTGGCTGGGCCCGAGGCTGGAGCCGCCGTACGGATATCCAGTACCCGGGCCGGGTGCGTCCGGTGGTGGCTGCGGCAGCGTGGTGAAGGCACCTGGAGGTTGGGGAGGAGCATGGAGCGGCAGGTGTGGCTGGCCGAGCGCCGGGCCGCGCTGATCGCTGGCTACGACGCCGACGCGGCCAGCTATGGCGACGACGAGTACCCCTGGGACATGCAGCGGGACTGGGTGGCGCGAGTGCTGGGTCTGATCCCGGCAGGCGGGACGGTGCTGGATGCGCCGTGCGGGACGGGCAAGTACTTTCCGATGCTGGCAGCGGCTGGTGTCCGGGTCGCGGGCGCTGACCAGTCAGCTGGCATGCTGGCCCGGGCCCGGGCGCGGGGTGTTGCCTTCTCCCTTGAGCAGGCGTCGCTGCAGGAGCTGCCGTATGTCAGCCGGTTCGACGCTGTGCTGACGATCGATGCGATGGAGCACATCCCGCCCGAAGACTGGCCCGGCGTGCTGGCCAATTTGCGCCGGGCTGCCCGGCCGGGTGGCCTGTTGTACCTGACGGTGGAGGAACTGGAGCGGCACCATATCGAGCGGGCCTTTGCGAGCCTGTCTGCCTGCGGGCTGCCAGCGGTGCGGGGTGAGATTGCCGAGCCGGACGCGCCGGGGTACCACTATTACCCGGGCCGTGACCAGGCGGTGGGCTGGTTCCGGCAGCAGGGGCTAGTGATCGTCGACGAGGGCTTCCGGCGGGAAAACGGGTGGGGCTACCGCCACTTTCTCCTGCGGACCAGCCCGGCTGCGCCAGCCTCATGAGACGGCCTGGTACCACAGCCTGCGCCGGGTGCCACCGTGCCGGATCACCAGCTGGCGTCCTTGAGCCGGTCACGGTCGCTCCAGCGCAACCCGGCCAGGAGGCGCGCCGGAAACGTTTCCTCGGCTACGGAGATTCAGCGCTGGCGGTCGTCAGATATCCAGGGCGCCTGCAGTTCGACCATGCGCCGGGTGGCGTAGTTCATCTCCGCTACCGTCAGGCGGAGCCGGTACCACAGGTACCGGAGCCGTTCGCGGCCGGACCAGGAGACCGACTTCTCCAGCTGCCGCTTGGGGACGAGGTCAGCCGGGCCGGGGGCCGGGGCCGCCATGGCCGCCGCATCCGCTGCCGGCAGGCGCCCTGGGTGTTCATGATCTGGTGTCGGATGATTCCGGTGCATCGTGTTCTCCTTGGGCGGCTTGCCCGAGCTGTCTGCCTGGTATCGGAAGCTGCTGAGCTCAGCGGGGCGGGGATCGCTGCTGGCTTGACTGTCGCGGGCGGCGGAGGTGTTCACCACGTATGAGCGCCCACAAGATGGCCCACACAACAGCCCACAAGAATCCGTGCGCCTGCGTTCGGGTGATGGCTGCCCGACGTCGGCACGGGCCCTGGCGGACTGTTGCTAGCGCTTCGGCTGCGGTTCCGTGGCAGGCCCCCAGCGGCCCGTGCCACGGAACCGCAGATAGAGGCTGGCTTCTCGCGGGGAATGGCCGAGGCGGCTGGGCCTGCGTAGTGTTGGGGGCAGGACTGGTTCCGCCCGGCGCCGGTGGCCGTGGCGGACGGGTTGTGTGGGGGCACTGCGATGGTGACCGGGCAGCCTGCGCTTTCTTTCGCCGGGCTGCTGCGGCGGCTGCGGGCCGGGGCGAAGCTGACCCAGGAGGAACTGGCGGCGGCGGCGGGGGTGTCCTCGCGGTCGGTCAGCAACTTGGAGCGTGGCGTCAACCGCACCGCGCACAAGGACACCGCGGTGCTGCTGGCCGGGGCGCTGGGCCTGACCGGGCCGGCGGCAGAGCTGTTCGTGGCGGCGGCCCGCGGCAACGTCCCGCCAGCGCAGGTCCTGGCGGCCGCCGAGGCTGCAGGGCCGCGGCCAGGGCCGGTGACCGGCTCCCCCTACCGCGGGCTGGCCGTGTTCAAGGAGCAGGACGCGGCGTTGTTCTTCGGCCGCGAGGCGGCCACCGCCCAGGTGCTGGACCGGATGTCAGAGCACCTGGCGGGCACAGGGTTGCTGATGGTGTCGGGGGTGTCGGGGGCTGGGAAGTCTTCGCTGCTGCAGGCAGGGGTGTTGCCGCGGATCCGGGCCGATGGGTTGGCGGCCGGGCCGGGGGCGGCGTGGTGGCCGTGTGTGGTGTTCACCCCGACCCGGGCGCCGCTGGATGAGCTGGCGCTGCGGGTAGCGCCGCTGGTGGGGGCGGACGCGGCGGCGGTGCGGCGGGGGCTGGCGGCCGATCCGGGCGGGTTCGCGCTCACCGCGCGACAGGCCGCCCTGGCGGGGCCACCGCGGCCGGCCGGGGATGGGGATGGCCCCGTGGCCGAGCGTGACCCGCCGCCGTTGCAGCGGCGGCTGCTGCTGGTGGTCGACCAGTTCGAGGAGTTGTTCACCCAATGCCCCGATGAGGGGCAGCGGCGGGCGTTCATCAGCGCGCTGCACGCGGCCGCTAGCACCAGGCATGGCCCAGATCGGGCACCGGCGGCGCTGGTGGTGCTGGGGGTCCGCGCCGACTTCGAGGCCCGCTGCGCGGACTACCCGCAGCTGGCCGGCGCGGTCCAGGACCGCTACCTGGTCACCGCGATGACCGGGCAGCAACTGCGGATGGCGATCACCGAACCCGCCAAAAAAGCCGACTCCATGGTCGATGGCGACCTGACCGAGGTCCTGCTGGCCGAGGTGCGCACCCGAGCGCCCGGCACGTCCGGCGCTGGGATGCTGCCGTTGCTGTCGCACGCCCTCGACCAGGCCTGGCGCTCCCGGGCCGGGCAGGTGCTTACCCTGGCCGACTACGAGCGCACCGGCGGCATCGAGGGCGCGGTCGCCGCCAGCGCGCAGCGCGCCTACGAGCGGCTGACGCCCGGCCAGCAAGCCGCCGCCCGGCAGGTGTTCCTGCGGCTGACCGCCACCAGCCCTGAGGGCGTGGACTCCGCCGACCGCGCCACCAGGGCGGAACTGACAGAAGGCAAAAGCCCAGCCGAGGCCCAAGAGGTGGAGGCCGTGCTGGAGGCCTTCGCCGCCGAACGGCTGCTCACCCTGGCTGCCGGCACCGTGGAACTCAGCCACGAGGCGCTGCTGACCGCCTGGCCATTGCTGCGCGACACCTGGCTCGCCGACACCCACGCCGACCGGATCGTGCGCACCCGGCTGCACGCCACCGCCGCCGACTGGGCTCTCCATTCCCGCGACCCGTCCTACCTTTACAGCGGCAGCCTGCTGGCCGCCGCGACCGGCACCGCGACCCGGATCGGCGCCGATCCCGCCCGCCACCCGCCGCTCAGCCAGACCGAGCGTGACTTCCTGCACGCCAGCGGCCACGCGCAGCGCCGGGCCGTCCACCGGCGGCAGGCGGTGATCGCTGGCCTGCTCGCCCTGACCCTGACCGCGCTCGCCGCCGCCGGGATCGCCGCCCACAGTGCCGCGACCGCCAGCCACCAGCACGCCATCGCCCTGTCCCGCCAGCTCGCCGCAGAAAGCCTCAACATCGATGGCACCAATCCGGTGACGGCGCGCCGGCTCGCCGCCGCCGCTTGGGCCGTGTTCCCCACGGGCCAGGCCGCTTCGGCCATGACGGCTCTGCTGGCGGAGCAGCAGCAACAGGGCATGCTGCCGGCCGGCCCGTCCACCGTGTTCGCGGTGGCGTTCAGCCGGAGCGGCAAGCTGCTGGCCACCGGCGGCGCCGACGGCACCGTGCGGCTGTGGAACACTGCCACCCGCCGACCCGTCGGCGCGCCGATCCACGCCAGCGCCCGGCACGGGGTGCACGGGGTGGCGTTCAGCCCCAACGGCACGCTGCTGGCCACCGCCGACGGCGACGGCACGGTGCGGCTGTGGAACACTGCCACCCGCCGCCCGGCCGGCGCGCCCCTCCACGCCAGCGGCCGGAGCACCGCCCGGTATGGCGTGCGCGCGGTGGCGTTCAGCCGCGACGGCACGCTGCTGGCCACCGGCGGCGCCGACGGCACGGTGCGGCTGTGGAACACCGCCACCCGTCGACCCGTCGGCGCGCCCCTGCACGCCAGCGCCCGGTACGGCGTGTACGGGGTGGCGTTCAGCCCCAACGGCAAGCTGCTGGCCAGCGTCGGCGGCGACAACATGGTGCGGCTGTGGCACACTGCCACCCGCCGCCCCGACGGCGGGCCCCACCGGACCGGCTCCGGCCCTGTTTTCGGCGGGGGCGGGGTGGCGTTCAGCCGCGACGGCAAACTGCTGGCCAGCGCCGGCGCCGACGGCACCGTGCGGCTGTGGCACACTGCCACCGGCCGCCCCGACGGCGCGCCGCTTCAGAAGAGCGTCCCCGGGTTCGGCGTGTACGGGGTGGCGTTCAGCCCCGACGGCACGCTGCTGGCCGCCGCCGACGGCGACGGCACCATGCCGCTGTGGAACCCGGCCACCGGCCGCCGCGTCCGCGCGCCCATCCAGGCCACCAACCCACTGAACGGCGTGCACGGGGTGGCGTTCAGCCCCGACGGCACGCTGCTGGCCACCGCCCTCGGCGACGGCACGGCGCGGCTGTGGAACCCGGTCACCGGCCGCCTCATCGGCGCGCCGTTCCAGATCAGCGGCGGCGTGGGCGCGGTGGCGTTCAGCCCCGGCGGCAAGCTGCTGGCCGGCGGCGACGGCGACGGCACGATCCGGCTGTGGGTTCCCGTCACCGGCCAGCCCACCCACGCGCCCATCCAGACCGGCTCCGCTCCTTACGGCGGCGTGTGGACGGCGGCGTTCAGCCCCGACGGCACGCTGCTGGCCACCGCCCTCGCCGACGGCACCGTCCGGCTGTGGAACCCGGCCACCGGCCGCCCCGCCGGCCCGACCCTCCACGTCCCCCGCGCCCCGGGCGGCGGGCCGGTGATAGCGTTCAGCCCCCGCGGCTCGCTGCTGGCCGCCGCCGGCGGCGACAACATGGTGCGGCTGTGGAACCCGGCCACCGGCCACCTGGTCACAGCGCCCCTCCGCGCCAGCTCTTACGGTGGCGCTCACGGGGTGGCGTTCAGCCACGACGGCACGCTGCTGGCCAGCAGCGGCGGCGACGGCACCGTCCGGCTGTGGAACCCGGCCACCGGCCGCCCCATCAGAGCGCCGCTCCAGACCGGCACCGGCCCCTATACCGGCGTGTACGGGATGGCGTTCAGCCCGGACGGCAAGCTGCTGGCCGCCGGCTGCGGCGACGGCACGGTGCGGCTGTGGAACCCGGCCACCGGTCACCCCGTCGCGACCCTCCACATCACCAGCGCACAGCGCAGCGTGGACGCGGTAGCGTTCAGCCCCGACGGCAAGCTGCTGGTCACCGGAGCCGGGGACGGCACCGTGCGGGCGTGGAACCCGGCCACCCGCCAGCCCATCGGGGCGCCCATCCAGACCGGCGCCCAGGACCCCATATTCGTGCTGGTGTTCACCCGCGACGGCACGCTGCTGGCCAGCGGCGGCCTCGACGGCGCCGTGCGCGTGTGGCAAACATCGGTATTCACACACACCTATGCGCAGCTGTGCGCCGACGCGGGGCCACCGACACCGCACGAATGGAACCGCTACGCCTTCCCCGAACCGCAGCCGAAAGTCTGCACCTAACCCCGGGAATGCTGCATCACACACCAGGTTTCCAGCCGTCCAGGCTGGGACGCGGCTAAGGAGCCGCCGAGCGGGCAGGTGCACACCGGCCCGGGCCGGCTCAGCGCGGTCCGCTAAGGAGGGGCGTGGATGATGGCTTACTGGAAGTTGCCGGCCAACCGTGGATTCACGCTCGCGGCCCCCGGCCAGCAGCGCAGGCAGCACCAACGCGCCAGACAATCTGAGCGACAGAACGCCCCCGTTCGGGCGCGGCACAGGCGGTCACACTGGTGACCGAGTTGCCGCGCCGATCAGCGGCTCGGCGCGCGTTATCTCGGACCTGCCCCATCGCTCAGTGTGATGTGGTTCATCGACTGAGTCACGCCGGTCGTCGACCCGTGCAACGGACTGGTCTGGGGGTCGCGCTGGATGCCCGTCAATGTTGCGGACGAGCGGTAGGCCGACGCTGGCCGGATCGTCCCTGGCCTAGCGCGCGCCCTATGCGGCAGTGGCCGCATGTCGTTGTGCGGGGCCAGGCAGCCTGCCTCATCGGCTGCGTGGCCGTCGCGTCCCGCTTGAGCGGTGGTGCCTGGCCGGGGCGGCTGCCAGGCGCAACTGCTGCTGCCGCCGCGGGCGGGCACAATGATGTGGTGGCTTCGTATGCCGTGAACCCGCAAGCCGTGGCGTACGCGCGGCAGCTGATCGATGCCCGCCAGTACGTGCTGGACAGCGACTGGGGCAAGGTCCAGCCCCGGCCCAGCGATCAGAACGCGTTCCTGCGGTCGCATTCGTGGGACGAATACGCCCGGTGGCATCTGGGGCTCACCGACGGTGCGCGCCACCACACCAAGGCCAGGTACGCCTTTTGTTTACGGAGACTTCCGCCGGGTCCATCGCATGGGCATCATCGCCTGCCACTACCGGGCAGCTGAGTGGCGGCACAAAGACATCGAACTCGCCGCCCACGACCTGTTGCAGTACCTGGACACCAGGGCATCTTGAAGCCGATGGCCCCCTGAGTGTGGCCGGCTGCCCGACGCGTTCGCCAGCCAGCGCACACGCCGGCCCTCAGTGACGATCGGTGGGCGGGCGCAACCGCAGGGCATACCCGATGTTGATCGCGGCGATCGCGATCCACACCACCAGAAGTCCCCAAAATCCGGTCGTCCCCGCTGCGATCGCACTGATCGGAATGCCCAGGGCAATAGAGCCAAGCGCCATGACCGGCAGCATGTTGAGCTGCTTGGATGTTAGCGCGGGGCGGGCAGTCGCCTGCGCGAGCCTGGCGTCCACGCGGGCATCGATCTCCTTGCCGATCCGCTCCACAAAGGAGTCGACAACTGCGTCCCGGTACTCGGGGGCCAGTTCGTGATGTGACTCTGCAGCCGCGCGAAGCTCCCCAGCGGAGAGCGGTGGATCAGCCACAACAACAGTTATAGCGCGCCATGCCGGGAGCAGGCTAACCACCGGCTGCTGTATGGGACGCTGGCCGCCCAAGACCCGTCCAATGATCACCCGGCAAGGGGCTTCGGTTGCGTCAAGGTCGTCAGAGCGTTCGAATTTGTGCATATGGCTAGTGCCCCCGGCAGGATTCGAACCTGCGCTCACGGCTCCGGAGGGCGTTGCACCATCTGGCGCTGACCAGCGCAAACGTCCCCACAGGAGACCCTTCTGGACACGTATTAGGCACGGGGCGGATAGCCGCAGGTCACGCCCTTGCCGATCGCCGATGGTCATTCGCTAGCCGAGGAGCGACCGTGGCATGAGCCTGACCTTCCACCCGGTATACCGCGCCGGCTGCGGCGGGATGGCGTGCCATGAGGACGCCCGCGCGGGGTGACCGAGGACCGGCTGGCTCATGAGCGGCGGCTGGCCATTCTGCGACATGACGCCGGGCGCTGAACCCAATCCAGTTCCGGCCGGCCACGACGGCGCCGCGGGCAGTCAGACACGGCCCGCACCGGGGAGCCCGTTGCAACCGTAGTGCGGGCCGTGCCGGTCGCGAAGGCTCAATGGCCACCTGAGCTACCCGCTGCGCCCCCGGTGAAACACCCGCCGAGGCTGGAACGCGACGCTACACCCGCCTACCCGTCCAGACGCCGCGCCTTTGCGCTGACCGTGATCAGCGCAGGGCCCCACTCGTGCCCGTTCTGGCAGCGCTCCGGGGTACCACCAATCTGGGTGTACCACGGCCATGCCCGGCCGCCCTGTGCGGCAGGTCGGCAGGTGAGGTGCAGTGCCCCGTTGCAGCAGGTCTCCGATCCGGCGAAAGCGAGCTTGATTGCCGGGCCGCGTTCGTGCGTACTCGAGTCGCCCGTTAGGGACTAGCCTGACGGGTCGGGTAATGCGGGGGCCAGTGCCTCGAAGCCGGGGTTGTCGATCATTCCCTAGGGTCCGCGGAGAATCGGTCTTGTTGCTGAATGAAGCACTCTGGCCGTGAGCAGAATCCGGCCAGTCGTCAATCCAGCGGTCCGCCCGCCGGTGCCCTGTTGCCCTCGGTGACCTTGCCGGCTCTGGGCGCTCCGGCGTGGGCCAGAGCGGTTGGCTTTGTCTACCCGTTTGATCGTACGGGTCGCCATGGTGGTGGCGCTCGGTCAGAGTTCGAAGCGCGTACCGACGGTGTTCGGGATGAACGCCTCGCCAAAGCGAGCAGCCATAGCGTGCTGGGCCCGCCATCCGGTGCAGTGGGCCGGGACCACGACACGGGGGGGCAAGCGCGCCAAGGTCGTCGAGGACTCGGGGATGAGGGGCTCGAAAATCGGTCCGTTGAGATGGAATCCGCCGATGACCGCGTGGAGGGCGCGCTCTTTGGTCAAGCGGCGGGCGTACCGGCAGATGTTGACGATCCCAGCGTGGCCGCAGCCGGTAATCACGAGCAGGCCCTTGTCCTTGATGTCGACGATGAGCGCCTGGTCGTCTAGGACGAGGGCGTCGCGCTGCCAGCGGCCGTCAAGCCAGGTCTCCTGGAGCGGGAATCCGGCCTCGTAGCTGGTGGTGCGGGGTACTTCGCCGGTGACCAGGACGGATCGGTTGAATAGGAAGCTGGGCTGCTGCTCTTCGATGACTTCGAAGCCAGCGTCGACGAGCGCTCGGCGGCTCGTGGTGGGGATCTCTTGCGGGTCGCGGCCTGGGATGGACAACCGCCGCTGACGCCAGAAGTGGGGGTGGATGAGCACCGGGAGGCTGACTCTCCCCAGTCGCCGGATCAGGCCGTCGAGTCCGGCAGTGTGGTCGAAGTGGCCGTGGCTGCAGATGATCGTCTCGATGCCTGACGGGTCGACCTCGAGGCGGCGCATGTTCTCGACTACTCCATCGGGGGTGGTGCCGGCGTCGAAGAGGATTCGGTGGCAGGCACCGTTCTTGGCCACGTCCACCAGGACCGAGAAGCCACCATCGGCCTATGGGACCTCGGGGACGTCGCCGCCTTCCATGGTGGTC
>Ga0207700_10002416_pt1 | contig 10727 bp, 14 predicted proteins | sample LARL82metaG_FD_184348 | JGI IMG/M metagenome (GOLD analysis project Ga0207700, IMG submission 184348) | Corn, switchgrass and miscanthus rhizosphere microbial communities from Kellogg Biological Station, Michigan, USA - LAR L8-2 metaG... | ecosystem: Host-associated > Plants > Roots >...
GTCCACCTCGTTCAAGCCGGAACACAACCCGGGGGGCGTCGCTGGGCTTCGGATGCTCCTCCCTGCCGGGCTAGGCGGCAGTCAACGGACCTTCGTCGAGCCAAGCAAGCAGGAGTTCGAATCCACTGTGAAGCTCGCGGAGGGCGAAGACCCCGCACAGGCCTACCAAGACTTCAAGGACCAGAAGTGGACTGAGGCAGTCAACCACGCCCGTCAGATGGGACTCCCCATCGTGCGCGGTGGGATGACGCAGGAAGGCCGCCATGAGGCGGAGGTGTCCGCTCGTCATGCCATCGTTGAACACCCGGGCAAGTCGCTGCTGGGTATCACCGCCAAGGGGCTCACCGGCTACACACTCCCCGGAGCTGACGAACTCGCGGCGGGTGGGCTTGAGGCTGCCGGCGCTCCCGGCGCGGCGAAGTATCTTCGTGAGGCAGAAGACATGGTGGGGCCGCTCGGGACGGCTGCCGAGGTCGGAGGAGCGCTCCTGCCGGGTAGTCTCGTCGGGAAGGCTGCCGGAGCCCTTAGGGGCGCTCTAGGCCCCGCCAAGGGAGTCCTGGGAGAGCTGGCGAAGGGGGCCGTGGCAGGTGCCGGGACGGGAGCTCTGGCCGGGGCTACAGGCGACGTGACGCATGCCGCCGGGAAGGCGCTTTCCGCACCGGAGATGTCCGACCAGGAAGCGTTTGCTTCTGCCGCACCGCCTAAGTCGAGCATCGCCAAGGACATGCTCGCCGACATGGCGATGAAGACTCCCGGACGCCTTGCAATAGGCGGCATCCTGGGGCTGCTCCCCGCGGGTGGAGCGGCGCTGCGAGCAGCAAACAGAGACCTCGCCGGCAATGCTGGACAGCGGGAGTTCGCGGCCATTGAGGCGGCTGGTGGAACGGGGCTGAAGACTCCCCCAGGCGTCAAGGCGGTGAAGCCTGGACTCTACGAGCACCCGACGGACCTCATCATCGAACAGGCGGCCCCGAAGATTGCCAAGGCAGTCCTCGCTCGGGTGAAGCCGCCGACGCCTGTAGCCGACACGATGAACGTCTCCGCCAAGGACCTGATGCCTGAGCTGAAGGACCCTGAGGAGCTGGTGAACACCGTCACCGGACTCGAGCCCATCACCCACCGTGGCACGGCGTGGGCTCACTCGGAGCGCTCCCCGGGGCCTCCCCCTTCTGGGGCGGAGCCGCTGGCCCCCGAGGACACATTACGCGAATCCCCGGCCACAGCGAAAGAACCTGTCACCCCGGTGCAGCCGCCGAAGCATAGCGCTACCGCGTTCTCCAAGACGCTCCCATCGGGGGAGACTCCGCCGTCTATCGCCGCAGCTCGCTCCGACATGAACAAGCAACTGGATGAAGTATCGAGGCTGCTGAAGGGTGCGGGTATCAAGACATTCGATATGGACCCGAACAACCCCGAACTCCTACAGGAGATTCGCCAGGCCTTACACAAGGCGCACTTCGGGGAAGGCTCGACAGAACACAACCGCGCACTCCAGGCCCTAGCTGGGAACGACCAGGAAGCGGTGAAGGCCTTGGCGGACGTGCTGGCGGCGAAGGCTGTGGCGAAAGGCGCGGTCGAGGGCGGCGTTCCCGGCGTTCCCATCAACCCCCTTCGTTGGCCTGGGGCTGTTGCCTCGGCAGCGAGCAAGAACCGGTATAGAATGGATCCTGTAGCGGGGCTCCTGGCTGGTAGAGCCGGCCTATCGGGTGAAGCGAACAAGGTCGCCGACCCGCTCACCCAAGCACTGATTGACCTCCAAACACGGAGTAGCCACCCATGAGCGCAGAGAACGTCAAGGTCAAGTACGTAGGCTCGGCACTGCCCGGCAATGCGGAGACGGTCGTCCTGTTCAGCACCACGGCCAACACGGGGATGGGAGCGAACTTCATCTCCCATGCACAGCTGAACCGGTTCTATATGACGCTCATCAATGACCAAGCGGGAACTCTCAACGCCTACTCGTCGGTCGACCGTGGAACGAATTGGACCAAAATCTATACTGCTGCGGTGGCGGCATCGGCGGCCAACAGCGAGTCGCCCTACGACTTCCTCATCGAACCGTATGCCGACTGGAAGCTCGAGTGGGTGAACGGGGCGACCCCGCAGACTACGTTCCGTCCTGCGATGGCTCTGCAGGGTCAACGTAACCCAGGAGCCTGATGGCGCTCACGCTGATACCCTCGGCGCCCACTGATGTCCCGTCGGCGATTACCAATGTGCCGTCCGCCATCACGAATGACCCGACGCATGCTGGCTTGACGCGAGTGCCGGATATCACGGCGGGCGTTGCGAGTCATTTACTCGACGGGAGCGGCAACATTCTCGCGGTCACGGTCGGAGTCGACCAACTGACGAACGCATAGGAAATCATGGCAGACGTAGCTCATAGCAGCACAAGCATTACCGGCGGTCACACGAATGCAGTGGCGGCGGGTGCCGCGGGCTTCATGAGCGGCACGGATAAGTCTAACCTTGACGGGCTGACTTCTGGCTCCGCTCAGGCCGTCAAGAAGGACGGGTCTGTTGCATTCACAGCTGTACAGAGCGGCATAGACCCGACAGCGCCGGCCAATCTGGCGACTCGGGCGTACGTAGATGCAACCGAAATTCTCGTCGGCGGCGTCACGGCGGGAGCCTTGAACGCATATACGCTCACCCCCGGGACGCTAGGAGTCGGCGACGTCATTACATCTAATACGAATGTTGTATTTCCAACCCTAGCGGATGGCGCCACAATCACAGTGGGAGCCGCGAATGGCGGCGACAGGTTTCTTCTGTTGCACGGCGCCAGCGCAGCCGACAACCGCGTTTGGAAACTCACCGCACAGGGGGTAGCCGGGGTCTCCGCTTGGAGCGCAACGGCGTACGACGGTTGCGACACGGCGGCGAAAATCGTCAAGTCGAAGCTGCGTGTCCCGGCGCAACATGGCGCAGCTCCGCGACTATATATCTACGCCGGCTCAGCGTCGCCGACAGTGAACACCACGCCGCTGTTTTGGCTGCAAATCGATTCGAATGGCACTTTGAACGACGTCCTACGCTATCGCGAGGATTTCTGCCAAACGATTGCGCCGACCAACGCGACCATGCTCGCTGGAAGCCCGATTCTTTCGAACTTCCTCAACGGCACGGGCGCCGCGTTTGCCATCGAGGCGGACAACTCGGCAGCCGTGTGCGGGTCAATCTCCGTAACGACTGGCTCTTCCGTCGCCAATGCACGCGGCGGGTGGATTACATCCTGGGTTGCCAGCGCGACTAACCCAGCCGAGGGATTCTCAATTGTCATGGCTCGCGACATTGCAATCCACCTGGAGTGTGTTGTCGCGGTACCCGTATTGTCGAACGCCTCGAAGGAATACAAGAACGTAATCGGGTTCATCGACGCAATCTCGGCCAGCTCTGCCGGGGCACAGGTGACGCCAAACGGCCTATATATCCAATACGACCGCACCAACTCAGTTAACTGGGCCATCGACGTGACAGTGGGCGGAGTGCCGAGCATTACTGCCGGCAGCACGGCGGCCGACACGAACTACGTCCATCTTGTTGTGCACAAAGACGCTGGCACAAATACAGCACGCTTCTTCGTCGCGGGGGTCGAGGTTGGCTCCGGCTTCGACACGAGCGGACTGAACAGCACCCGGCTCGGTTTTGCCGCGGTCGTTTTCAGTTCGGTGGGAACCGGTGCGGCAGTAAAAGCGATGAAGCCGGATTTCATCGATATCACCGTTGCTGTGCCAGCGAGGAGGTATAGCTAGGCCCGCGGTGACCCGGTAGAACCACTGCGGGCCTAGTCGGAGTACGTAGCTGTAGACCCCAACCCTCCGCCCGTATGGCCGCTGTCCTCAGCCGTCCCTTATTACGTCAGCGCAGCGGGAGACGACACTGCAGACGGCCTTTCGCCCGCCACCGCTTGGAAGACGCTCACCCGTGCAAGCCACATGCGATACGTCCCAGGCGCGTCGCTTCTGCTCCGTGCTGGGGACACATGGTCCAACGATACACTGGCGTTGCAGGGCTCGGGCTCATTCGACTCAACAACCTACGACAGCGTCTTCTCCTCGAACTACTCATCTGCTCTGGCAGCCTACATGGCGGGGACGGCGTACTCCGGCATGCACGCCATTTTGATTGCTGACGGGGCCAGCACAGCGGACGCGGATTCGAGAGCTAGCGCGTATTGCGACCGATTGGCTTTCCGTGATGCGGTTCCGATTGCGCGCGACGCGGCAAATGCCTCATCCACATGGATTACCCTGGGGAAGTACGGAGCCGGAGCCAATCCGCTAATCAAGCCGGCTCCGATGCAGCAGACCGCCATCGGAATCGACCGGGCTTCGACCGGGGGCTGGAAGATTCAGAACGTCGATATACGGGGCGGACTTATTGCTGGCATCCATCAGTACCCAACATTCGGCACTTCTGCGAAAGGACTTTGGATAGAGGGGTGCACCATCACCGCAGTAACAGGCATGGGGCCAGAGTCGCCACCGCCGCCGTATGTGAACATCTTCTCGGCTGGCATTGCCGCGACGATGGTGGATTACGTCTTTATCGTGGGCGGCGAGATTAACGCTTGCGACATGCCGGCTTGGGTATGTGGCGCGCACGGAGGAATGGTGGATTCCGCTAACTGGCATCACAGCGTGCTCGACCATCCCATGTTCCTCTGGGCGCAGCCGATATGGTCAAACCAGACGCCAGGGAAGCGGCTCACAGACGTGCTGATTAGCAACACGACTATCGACCACCTGTGCACGACTGGATACAAGAACGGAGCCGCTGGGTTTTTCCTGGGGGCCGTCACCCGGGTGGTTTTTTCCAACACCACAATTACGAACACAGTCCGCAATGCGACTATCCCGGACGGGATTGCTATCGACTTCGAGTATAACTGCATAGACGTGGCAGTCCTGAACTGCAACATCGCCACCAACGCAAACGCGGTGTTCTTGATGTTTGAGAACCCGGTCACCGTGGTGCTGCCGCCAACTGGGTACGGAGCAACCAATTCGGGGACTATTGTCGTAGACAATACATTCAACGACAACGGAACATTCAACACGACGCAGCTCCCGGCGCTCGCTAGGGTCAACGAGGCGAGGAATGCTGATCAAGTCGTGTGGGCGCGCAATACGATTACTCGCGCAGCGCCGACGCAGAAATTGTTCGGTGACTTCGCCATCGGGAGTGGGTTGACGGACACGCCCCTGGCGAGCTGGTTCTTCGGAGCGGACAATACGGTTACGTGAGTCGCACTAGACGGGCGTGCAGGAGATGCGCTAAAATGCCGCATGGACAAGATGCAAGCCGTTTCCTCGGTCATCGGCGCGCTCTACATGCTGACCACCGCCCTCCACGTGTTCTTCCCGAGCGTGGCACTATTCCAGCGATTCGGAGCCGCACTGCGTCAGCTGGGGCCGAAGTGATTCGGCTGACGCCGAGGGTCATCCTGCGAACGGCTGTGTGGGTATGGCTGCTCAGCGGGTGTACGGCTGCTCAGCGGCAGAAGGCGACCCAGACGGCCAAGGACTACCTGGACAAGGCGTGCGCCGTCCGGGCTTCAGAGCGGGTACTTGAGGATGCGGGCACTCCTGACGCTGGCAAGTAGTCTCCTGCTAGTTGGGTGCGCCGGCTTTTCGGGTCCGCTCATTCCGCCGAATGTGGCGTGGAACCCTCAGATTGAAGGCGTGTGGGACCCGTGCCCCTACTACCTGCCTTTCCAGGACGTCGGCGCCGCGTTGAATGGTCGGGTCGTCTGCACGGCGCGGCCGCTGGATTTCTATTACGAAGACGTCGACCAACTGAATCTGCCATGAAGGACTACGAGCGGGCAGCCTGGCGTCTCTTCGGCTGGGTCCTAGTGGCCGCAGCCGGGATGGTGGGCGCGGCTACCTGTGGTGACCAGTACGGGAGGGACCATGCAGTTCATCCAAGCCCGTAGTCGGTTAGATGTGTTTCCAGGAACCGCGGCTCACGATGGTATAGACCGAGGCCTTCGAGACGCCATAGGCTGCGGCAAGGTCCTTTTGCCTTTCCCCGGCCTCGTCCATGCCGGAGAATAACAAGAACATGCTCCTTGTTCAAGCACGGAACTACACCACGGTACCGACCCGGAACATCCGGCTCATTGTTCTGCACACGATGGAGGCACCGGAGAAGCCCGGGACAGCGCTGGCGGTGGCGAAGTGGTTTGCCAGCTCGTCGGCCCCTCAAGCTTCAGCGCACTACTGCGTAGACGATGCCAATGTGGTCCAGTGCGTTCAGGAGCATGACGTCGCCTGGGGAGCCCCGGGAGCCAACAAGGACGGAATCCACATCGAGCATGCTGGGTACGCCGCGCAGACCCCCACGCAGTGGAGGGACGACTTTTCGCTGCGGATGCTGGAGACGTCGAGCCAAGTGGCGGCGGAGATTGCTCAGCGGTGGGCGATACCCCTTCGCAAGCTCTCGGTGCCAGAAGTACGGGATGGCAAGACGATGGGCTTCTGCGGGCATCGGGACGTATCGGTGGCCTTCGCTCGTTCCACTCACACGGACCCGGGGGTTAACTTTCCTTGGGATGACTACATGGCTCTGGTGCGGGATGCTTTCGAGGGACTATGAACGACGTTGCTACCGAGACCATCCTGGCGGCCATCGAGGCGCATGCAGCGGCGGTGCGGGGTGACATCCAGAAGCTTGAGAAAAGCTTCGACGCTTCAATCGGACGCCTCACGCTCGAGATTGGCGAGTATCGGCGGGTCGCGATGGACATCTTCAACCAGCTCCTCGAAGTCGCCGTCGTCCAAGAGCGGATGAAGGAAGAGCTGAAGGTTCTCCAGGCCCAGATTACACTGCGGGGGAGCAATGGACAGGCTGCCCCCACGGACGCTTAGCATCCCCGAGCTGGGGAAGCGGCACCTCGAGCTCCAGCGGGAGTTCGACGACTACAAGGTCATGGTGATGCTGAAGCTTCGCGACCTGGAGGAGCAGGTGGCGGACCTGACGGAGGGGATGCGGCACCGGGACAGGATGAGCTCGGAGGTGGAGATATCGGCCCACCCGAGGACAGGCTCCTACCGGGCCTCCCTCCGCGCCATCCCAGCTTGGGCCATCGTGGTCATCATCGCGATTGCCGGGGCTACCATCGCGGCTACTTGCTCTCGCTCGGGTCCTCGGGCGTCGTCGGAGCTGGAAGGGTTCCTGCGTGACCGGCTGCGATAGTTGCTCGACGCTGGGAATACTCCGCAAGGATAAGCAGGCAGCGGCCGCATTGGACGCGCGATGCGTCGCGGGTGGCCATAAACGGCATCCCGACCCCGGCGCCCCCGCATAGGGGAACAATCTCGGCTCCTATGTGAGCCTCCGCACATAGCGGCCATGGTCCATAAAACGGGCCGTGAAACACCATGCGACCGCTGTCGTCGACATAGCCTTGAATCACTTGCACCACTCCATCTGCTTCGGCTCTTCCTTTGGCCGGATTCTCTCGTATCTTCAGCCGCTTCGCGTAATACGCGATATCGGCATCCGCCAGTTTGATGGCGTCCTTGTAGCCCTCCACGGCGATGGCATCGAGGGACGCGAACTTGCGGAATAGCTCCAGCTCAAGGCGACGACGGTCGTCCTTGGCCTTGAGGTATTCCCGCTGTAGCTCGGCTCGCTTCTGCTCTCTTGCTCCCATCAGAAAAATGCTCCCGTGTCGATGTTGTACAGGTCTACCTTAGCGCGTTCCCACGAGCCACGCTTCTCCCCGCTCCACCCCTTGAACGGACCATTGACGCGGGGGTTGTGCAGGGACTCATGGCACAGCATGCAGAGCGGAATGGTCTCGCAGTCCGCTGCCTTCATCGACATACCAGGTTTATGGGCTAGAGAATGATGGGCATGGTTCGGTGGTGGCCTGTTACACATTGCGCATGGCAGGCCGCGAATGAACGCCAGGTGCTTAGGGCTTCTCTTCTTCTTCATGCCGTCACTGCCCTTTCAGACCTCATCAGCTCGTTGATTGTCGCCTTGTCGGGAACGTTCCCCGCTCGCTTCGTCGCCCTCAGATACCGCAGCACCGTGTCAGCCCGCTGCGAGGAGATGGCCACCCGGTCCACTCCGAACTGTCTAAGTTCACGCAATTGCTTGTAATCAGCCAATCCGCGTTGTCGTCGTAGGTTCACCGTTGAGATGAACTTGCCGGCCTCACGCTTGCTCATCGAGCGAGCCTCTTTCTCGGACAGCCCGGCCCAGCGCATGAAGGCCACCTGTGGCTCCGTGCAGGGTTGTCGCATCCCGAGCGCCTCGTCCATCTGGATATGGAACACGCCGAATGGATCCACCTCGGTGACTACAGAAGTGGCGGCAACTTGGGCGGCTTGGGCGATGCGCCGAAGCTCCGCACGAGCCTGCTCCAGAGCCTGCTGAATGTCTCCCGTACCCTCGACCACACGCCGCTTGGCCTGCTTGACTTCGGCGTCGGTATAGCTTCCACCAAGGAGGTCGACGGCACTGACGAGGGAGTGTCGTCCGCAGTTGCCGGCGAAGTCGAGGATAACCATGTCGCGTTTTGCAGACCGCTCAATTGCACTTCGACGGATGCCGCCAGCTCCTCGGGACTCACTCCCTGGATACTCGTCAAATACCCCTGGTAGAGGCCTCGTTCCGCGTCCTGCCATCTGGGTATAGAGGAGACGGCTTTTGGTCGGCCGCGCCATGACAATGAGTGAACACGCTGGGGCATCGAAGCCCGTTGTCGCCACCTGGCAGTTGACAAGGTACTGGACCTTCCCCGATCTGAAATCCTCGACATGTTGCCTTCTCTCCTCTGTCGGCGTCTTGGCGCTGACGAAACACGCGGTCTTCCCCTTGGCGAGTAAGAGCTGGTGAATGAGCTGTGCTGACTTCACCCCCGGCGCGAACACGATGCCCGTCCTGTCCGGCTCGAGGCGTATCGTCTCCTCCACGATGCCCCCACAGGCCTTCAGCATCGCCGCGTCCAGCTGCCCCACGGCGAGGTCCCCGGCGGACGTGGATACGTTGGAGATGTCTATCTCCTTCATCTCCACCATGCGAGCGCTGATGGGCACGAGGTAGCCCGCATCGATGCCCTCGCGGATGTCCATCTTATAGCTGACCGTCTCGTAGAGCCGCCCCAGGGAGCGCCTGTCGAGCCGGTCCGCCGTGGCGGTCATCCCAAACCGCTTAGCATCAAAGTATTCCACACACTTGAGATATGTGGGAGCGAGGGAAACGTGCGCCTCATCGAAGACCACCAGGCTAAAGCGGCCCCGTCCCATGCGGTCCAAACGACTCTGCCGTCTGACAGTGTCCACACTCCCAACCACAATCCTGGCGTCAGGACGCGCTCTGCATGGACCTTGCTCAACATCGACCACTTCTCCCGTCAGCTTCTCCAGTGCGGCCTTCGATTGCCAGATGAGCTCGTCTCGGTGAGTCAACCAGAGCACGGGCCCGTCCCAGTCCCTCACCAGCGCGGCCGTGGTGACGGTTTTGCCGAGCCCCGTTGCCATCACCATCAGTGCACTCTGCCCATTCGCCAGCGCCTGCTCCGATGCCTGCTTGGCATCTCGCTGGTAGTACCGGAGGACGTCCGGTTCGGGGAGGTCTTGGAGCCAGTCGCTCATGGCTTACGGCGGATGCAGTCCCGCGTGGTGTAGTACGACGGCATCATCATCTTCAGGTTGATATCCCAGTAGTAGGTCACCTCGGTGCGCTCGGGGCCCCACTCCGCGCAGGTTGCGTCATCCCACATCGCCAGCGCTACGATGCCAGCGCAGAGAATGACGAGGCCCAGGCACAGCAACAGAGGCGTGTAGTCACGTATCATTCGCCTTCTCCTTCAGCCACCGGAACTCGGTGTATGGCTTCCCTTGCTTGAGGAACTTCACCGCGTCGGGTATCGCCTTGAACAGCGCGTCCCGATCGAGGTACTCGCGGCCATCCCGCCTGGACGCCGTCCAGACCTTCCCGCCGTCGCGTATCTGTCCAGGGTGAGCTTCCGCCCACGCCTTCATGTATGTCTCGGCCGTCTCGATGGTGTCCTTCGCTCGCTTGATGGCCAGCACGAGCTCCGCCGCCTTGTCCGGCGTAATCTCTGTCTTGCCATCGAGGATGGCCAGCGTCCCCACTGCGGTCTCAGGCGGGAGGACGTGGGCTGGGCACTTGAAGCGGGAGTAGCAACCGTGGCAGTGCACACCGCGGCAGAAGTCGCCTTCCGTGTTCAGGATGGCGGCCTTGACCTTCAGCCAGATGTCCACCGACTCGGAGCTGTCAAGGTCGACGAACTGCTTCATCCAGGTCCACGTCCCCTCCTCCCCAGCCCATATCCCGCAGATGTACGCATCGCAGTCCCTGAGGGAGGCGTAGGCGAGTCCATAGGCCTGGAGCTGAAGGGAGTACGGGCCGTCTTCTGTGGTGCCCTCGCGCTTCTTGAGGTCCCCGACGTAGGCGATGCGCATCCCATCCGGCATCTCCACGACCCAGGCGAAGTCGAGGTGACCGATGCTGATGCAGGAGGGGGACCTCGGGTCGCAGTAATGGCCCCAGGCGTCCAGACCGACTTCTAGCTCCTTCTCGGCGGCTTCGTACTGGAGCCATTCGCACGAGCCGTGTATCGCGCCGGGCGGAAGCTTGACGTCGTCCGGTTTGCGCCACCGTCGCGCCTCTTCTCGCTCCTCGTCGGTTAGGCGCAGTAGCTGCTGTTCGGCGTCTGGCGCACCGGAACAGAACGCATG
>Ga0207700_10002419_pt1 | contig 10723 bp, 7 predicted proteins | sample LARL82metaG_FD_184348 | JGI IMG/M metagenome (GOLD analysis project Ga0207700, IMG submission 184348) | Corn, switchgrass and miscanthus rhizosphere microbial communities from Kellogg Biological Station, Michigan, USA - LAR L8-2 metaG... | ecosystem: Host-associated > Plants > Roots >...
GCGGGGGTTACCAGGGGGGCGCTGTATCACCAGTTCGCCGATAAGACGGCGTTGTTCGAGGCGGTCCTGGCGGCTGTGGAGGCCGACATTGCCAGGCGGCTAGCCGATGAGGCCGCGGCTGCGGGGATAACAGATCCGGTCGAGGCCCTGCGGCACGCTGTTCGAACCTGGCTCGACATCTGCGTCGAGCCGGAAATCCTCCGCATCGCCCTTGTCGACGGGCCGTCCGTCCTGGGCTGGACGCATTGGCGGGAGGTCTGCTACTTGCACGTCCTGGGACTGGTGCAGGCCCTACTTGCACAGGGGATCGAACTGGGACGCATCAGCGCCCAGCCAGTGGTGCCGCTCGCGCACGTGCTCATGGGAGCCGGAGACGAGGCCGCCCTTTACGTCGCCGAAGCCACAGACCGCATCCAAGCGCGCGCCGAGATGATCGGAATTCTCGACCAGCTCATCCAGGGCCTGACCGCCTAACGACCCTTCGGGGCTTACCCTGCGCTGACCAGCGCAAGGGCCTAGTGCAAAGGATCTTCACAGGGCGACGTCACTACATTGCGATGTCACCGACACGATCCCTGGAGGACACCGCGCATCGAAACTCATCCGCAGCCCCGGACCACATCTGCCGACACTCCACCAATGCCAGCACACATAGCCAGGATTCTGCGCTAGGGACTCCGCAAGAGTCGGCCCGCGAGCAACCGCGCCTGATTCGGCGATCCGGCGTGCTCCCGCGAGAGCGCTGCGCCGGTTGGGGCAACTCGTTGTGACGTTGCGTGATCACGCGGACGGACTTCACGGTGAGTTGAATCATCGTCGCTGGGGCGCGGTGGGCCCAGCCTCCCCGCGCCTCGGCCGGAAGGTGCCCGATGACCACCACGACTGCCTCTGCTGCCCTGATCCCGGCTGCGCCGGTGTTCATCAACACCGAGCGGCTGGCCCTAGCGGGATTCCTGGCCGGCTACAGCGGCCTGACCCGCCAAGCTTACGAGCTGGACCTGCGCCAGTACACGAGCTGGTGCCAGCAGCACCACCTGCGCCTCTTCCAGGCCCGCCGCGCCGACATCGAATGCTTCGCGAAGCGCGGCTGCGGGCGCCGTGCGCTCAGCCTTTCGGCCTGAGCGGCCGCCGCCGGGGACCGTCCTCGCCGGGCACGCCTGGGAGCGGCGGATGTGGGAAGACATCCGCCGCTCCCGCGGGTGCGGCTTTGTCAGCGCGCGCCCGCTGGCGCCGACCCGAGGTGGCCGAGCACGAACTCGGCGACCTGGCGGCCGAGTTGCTGGCCGGCCACCAGGTCGATCATGGTGTGCTGCCCGGCGAAAATCCGGCTGAGCGTTGCCTCGTCGGCTGCCGCCTGGAAGCTGCCGAAGGACCGGGTCACGCCGGGATCACCGTCTGAGCTGACGATCAGCTGCTGGTGGTCACCGAAGAAGGCGGACAGAACGGTCGCTGCCGTCTGGCTGATCGTCGCGTGGGCGCCGGGGTAGGACGGGTCGGCCGCGGTGACCGCGAGCGGGTTCCAGGTGGGGTCGCCGACAATGCCGGGGTTGCCGATCGTGTTGCCCAGCTGGATCGCGGTGACCGGGCGCCACACCAGGTAGTGGTACTTCGCGTCGTACAGGCCGATAGTGGCGTCGGCCAGGGCGAGGTCCAAGTTCTCGAACACGGTCACGGTTCGCTGCAAGCTGGCGTGCTGGCTCACGGCGAGCTTCTGGGTGACCTCGTTCCAGACGTTCCAGATGGGGGCCGCGCCCCAGAATTTTGCTTGCGTTGTTTCGTCCGCGGTGCGGGTGGTGCTGGAGTCCTGGCCCAGGCTCTTGACCTGGTTGAGCGCGCGGGCGTAGGCGACGCTGGTGATCGGCGGTGGCGGGGCCGGACGGAACTGCTTCCCGCTGTGGAGCACGAACGGCGTGATCGAGCCCCAGTTGGTGAACACCGGTGGCGGGAAGTTCGGCGGAGTCGGCCGGTAGTCGCCCGGCTGGGTTCCGGGGACAAACGGCGGCGGGGTCGCCGCGGACCCGTCGGACGACCGGAGGGCGGCAAGCCGCCTGGCGACGGTAGCTCCGACCGTGATGCCCTGCTGCTTGCCCTGGCCATTGGGGATGGCCGCGAGTTCGCCGGCAAGCATCTGGTCGAGCCCGCTCTTCTGCGACGGGTAGAGGGCGGTCAGCGTGTCGTGCGCGGCCTGGTCGGCGGCGGCGTCCGGCCGGGCGCCGCCCGGCGCCGGCACCGAGAACAGGTACGGCCGGGCCGCGTGCGTGATCGAGGTCACCGCGTCGTACTCGGCCGCTTGCAGAAGCGCGAAGCTGCGGGTGGGATGCACGGTCGCGGGCTGGCCCCCCGGAGTGCCCAGGATGGTGATCAGCTCGCGGTTCCAGTCGACGGCCAACTGTCCCGAGCCGGGCCTGAAGGCAACCGATGACTGGGCAGCAGGGCTGCCCTGGCTCGCCGCGGCCGCCGCCGGAGCGGCCACTCCGGCGGCAACGGCTGCCATCGCCCCCAGGACAAGGGCACTTCTTATCGCGCGCATGCTCGAGGTTCCTCCCGGTTGGGGTCGGCTGGCCGGATCGGCCAGCGCGAGGCCCCGGGCAGAGGCGCCGCAGGGCTACCTACTAACACGGGTAGTACCCAGCGGATGTTCAGGGAGCGCCGGCATCAGTCCCAGCGGTGCGCGTTGTGATCCGTGAGCATGGCGGCCGGGCACGGCAAGACGCAGAACGGCAAGCCAACCGGGTAGTGCACTACCCACCAGTGATGCACGCGCTCGACTCGCGTGCCCAGCCACCCCGGCGGCCGCCAATCCCGCCACCGCGCACACGGTGACCGTGGCACGGACCATCCGGCCGGGTCTGGTCATTGCCATCGCTGCTCCCTGGGGCGCGGGAGCGGCGAGCGTACTCTCAGTAGCTGTAACCGGTGCCGGACGGAGTGACAGGAGCGCCGCCCGAGGGCGCGGCGGAGCTGCCGATCGGGGCAAGACCCGGGGTGGCCACAAAGAAGTCCTGGACCCCCTGGCCGGTCACCTGCCCGGGATGATCGCTGCGAATGAGTACAGCAGGTGGCCGTGTAGGCGACCTGGTTCCCGCGCGCGTCGCTGACCATGGTGAGCTTGCCGGTCACGCCGACGGCCGGCACCGCAGGCGAGGTCAGCGGCGGCCAGAAGCTCCAGGCATTGCCTGCTCCTTCCCGTTGGGCCACAGCCCCGGCGGAGGCCATGAGTCACTGTATTCATGACTGACAATGACCGGGCATCAGGGCTGGCCGCAGTAGGCCGTTAGTCGCCCAGGCGCAGGACCCGCGGTCCCAGCCAGCAGCCGGGAGGTGCTCCACGATCCCCAGCTGCAGGACGGTTCGCTGTGAGGGGCGAGCGATGACGCATCGGCAGCGCTCAGAACTGGTCGATATGATCGCCGTGCCAAGACCAACCAGTCGGATGTCCATCCGCTCGTAATCGGCGCTGGGGAGCGATCCGAGACTGAGAAGTTCGCCGTCGCGTGGCGGTGCCTGGTGACCTGGTGTGATGGCCGTAGCCGTCTTACCTTGGGGTTTCTCGTCGTCTTGCTGGGGCCTCGGCTGGCCCAGCATCGGGGTCTCAGCCTGAGTCCCCGGAGGTGCCTCACGGCCACCACGATCCCGTCCACTGCTCTTGTCCCCTCGCGCCTGTCTTCACTAATACCGAGCGGCTCGCATTAGCGGGGTTCCTGGCCAGGTACAGCGGCCGGACGCGGCAGGCCTACGATCTGGACCTGCGGCAGTTCGCAAGCTGGTGATCGGTCGTCGGAGTGGGCTCAGGCGGTGGCGTCCCGCCGCAGACGCATACTACGGTGACGGTCGACGAGCTCACCACCGTGGCCACCGCCTATGCCCTGGCCCAGTTCATCGGGCCGGACGGCATCGCCGGGCCGAGCCCGGGGCTGGAGAACGCCGCGGCCACCGCCTTCAGCCTGGCCGATCCGTCCAGCGGCAAGGCCGGGGCGGTGGTCACCGACCAGGACAACGGCGCCAAGAACCAGTCCCTCGCCACCCTCGGCACGCTGGCCAACCTCGTCTCGCTGTGCGCGTCGGCGCAATCCCCGCAGTGCGGCGAACTACTGCGGCTCACCGCGCCGCCGGGAGGCACCGCCCCGGGAAACACGGTGCAGGCAGTCCTCAACCTGGCCCGGAACCCGACACTGTCGCTGGCCGGGCTCTCCGCGCTGGCGCGGACGGCGACGGTGGACCAGCCCGCGCTCACCGCGCCCCCCACCGCCTGGATCCTGGCGCTCCTGTATACCGACACCGACACCGACCTTTACGCGTCCGGCCGGATCGCGATCGACGCCAAGGGAAACGTCTGGTCGAACAACAACTGGCTGCCCGGAACCAAGGATCCCAGTCTCTACATGACCGTGCTCAACCCGGTAGGCCAGCCGGCCCTGGGCAGTCCGATCAGCGGCGGCGGCATGAAGGGCGGAGCCTGGGGTACCGCGATCGCGCCGGCCGGCTCGGTCTGGGTAGACAGCTTCGGCGGCGCCGCGATGTCGCAGTACTCGGCGGCTGGCGTTCCGCTGTCACCCAGCACAGGGTGGACGAACGGCGACCTGAACCACCCGCAGGGGGTCGCCGTCGACCAGAAGGGCAACGTGTGGATCGCCAACAACTACGGCCCGGAAAGCGCACCCGGCCAGGGCAACGTCGTGGTCTACCCGGGCGGCGACCCGTCGAGGGCGTTCACCATCAGCGGCAGCGGCCTCAACCATCCGTTCGCGGTCCAGATCGACGGCTACGGCCGGGCCTGGGTCACCAACGCCGGCCTGGGCGGCGCCAGGCTCGTGAACACGAGGGCCGCGATCCTGGTCGGCAAGTTCGGCGGCAGCATCACCGTCATCGGTCCCGACTTCAAGCCTGTGGCCTTCTCGCCCATCCAGAGCAGTTCGTTCAAGTGGCCGCTGGACCTGGCCATCGACTCGAAGAACAACGCCTGGGTCACCAGCTACTTCAGCAGCGCGGTCACCGAGATCCGGCCCAGCGGCGCCGTGGCCGGCGTGTACCACCTGCCCAAGACAGTTCTTCCCTGGTCGGAGGCCATCGACGGGTCCGACCGGGTCTGGGTGGCCGGCTTCGGCACCCCCCGCGTGTGGCTCCTGTGCGGCGCTAACACCGCCGCGTGTCCGCCGGGCTCATCCACCGGCACCATCCTGTCCCCCAACCTGGGGTTCCAGAGCGCTGCATTCCAGCATTTCACGTCGATTCAGATCGATCAGTCCGGCAACCTCTGGCTGAGCAACAACTGGTCCAAGCTCAACCCGCCGACCGGCGGCACCGGAATCGCGGAGATCGTCGGCGCGGCCACGCCGGTATGCACCCCGCTGACCCCCGTACCCGTTCGGCCCTCCGCTGCGACCGCCACCGCCTGCCCGCGGCAGACCGCAACGCCCCTGGCAGCCGACACGCCTGCTTCTTCTGCTCCCCCGACCGCGGCCAGTGCCAGCCAGTCTGGCGGGACGCCGGCCTGGGGGTGGACCGCGATCGCCGCCGCGTTTGCTGTGCTCGCGGCCGGCGCTGTGCTGTTCTTCCGCCGACGTTTTGCCAGGTCGTGACATGCCCGCCATGGCTAGCGAGCACACGCCACAGGTCACGTCTACCTCGCGGCGCGATTCGTCCACGCCGGCGCTCGTCCGGCTGGTGGACACGGCCGGGGGCGATGGGCCCGCGACTCCGCGCGAGGTCGCGGGCCGTTTGCGGGCGGGCGGGTTCTTCTGGCTGGACCTGGAAAACCCGGGCGACGATGAGATGGCCGAGTTCAGCCAGAGCCTCCGGCTCTCCCCCGGCGCCATCGTCAGCGCTGTGCACGGCAGTGCGCGGTCGTCGTTCGCCCCGGCCGCGGACTCGATCCGGGCCGTACTGCCGGCGGCGGTAGATACCAAGCCGACCGAGTGGCTGGAGGCGAACTATGTAACTGTCGTGCTGACCGAACAGTTCCTGTTCACCGTGCACACCGCCCCCTGCGCGCCGCTGCAGCACGCCCGCCACCAGTACCATGCCCTGGACAGTGAGGACGCCAAAGCAGACCGGGCCCGGGTCCTGTTCCTGATCCTCGACGTCCTAATCGGCAGCTTCAGGTCGCAGCTGCTCGCACTCGATGACCGGCTTGGCGAGATTCAGCTGGGCATGCTCCGTGGTGCCTCGCCGAAGGTGCACGACGAGCTCGTCCAGATCCTCGGCATCCTCACCGATGGCATCCAGGAATTTGGGTGGTATTCCCACGACCTGGAAGAAATCGCCGAGACGGTGGACCGGCTGCCCGGCATGCGCCCCGGCGCGCAGCAGCACCTCGACCGTCACCGCCAACGCGTCACCCGGATGAGGGAGAACGGCAAGGACATCCGCGAGGAGGCTAGGGACGCTCTCAGCCACTACTCGGAATTCGTCGCCGGCCGGCAGGCGCAGGTCATCAGCTCGCTTACCATCGTCGCGACGGTCTTCTTGCCGTTGTCGTTCCTCACTGGCTACTTCGGCATGAACTTCCGCATCCTCACGGCTGACGCGCAAAAACGCTCTGGCAATTCATCCTGCTGGGCCTGCTGCTGCCGATCGCCAGCGTCACTTTGTCCCTGCTGCTCATCCACAGGCTGGAGCGGCGCTTCGGAATCCGCCGCATTGGGCGGCGACCAAGCTGAGGACCAGGCCGGGTTCAGGCGTGGCTGGTCCCCGGAATGGGCTCGGCTGTAAGCGGCGGCTTGGCCCCGGCCAGCAGGACGATACCGATCAGCGCGGACGCCAGCCCGATGATGGCCGGTGCCAGCCGGCCATGTCCATGAGACAGGCTCTCGCCTGAGACGGTGAGTCCGAAGATCACGCTGACGAACAAGGTGACAGCGTTGCTGGAGGCCATAGCAGCCTGGCGAGCTGTCCGAGCAGGGTCTGGAGCAGCGCGTGACCTGGGCTTGCGGCGTGCCGGTGAGCAGAACGTGGCGGTGGTCAGCGCTGATGAGGCCAGGCAGGACAGACGGCCACTGTCGGGTGTGAAACTCGCATGGGTCATCTAGGCGCCGTGAGCAGTTTGCTGAGCCTGGGAGGCGAGCGGTCAGCATGGTGCGGCGACCGTGATCGTGGTGATGTGGGCCCGCACTGATATGGGCGGATCTGTGGCCGGTTTGGGCGGGACGCCGATGGGCAGGGGGCTGTATTAACCGCGGTGGTGCCTGCGCGCCATGGCTGGAGGGTCCTACGGGGTGGCGCGGGTATCGGCGCGGCATACGGCCGAGGATCGCCGACGGCAGCGGTGCCTCCGGGGGGTCCCCTCTCGCCAGGTCTGTCCCCCACATCACCGCTTTGTGCCTAGGTGCGCCAGCCGAATGCGAGTGGCAGGACACGAGGCGCCAGGTGCCGTAGCGAGGCGGCCGGATCCGCCGATCTATAACGAACGAGCAAGGCCATAGAGGTAGTGATCATGCAACCGCCCATTCCACCTGGCCAGCCGGTGCCAGGCGAGTCCTTCCCTACTGACCCCACCGGGCTGCCTGAGGCAACCCGCCCGGCGCTGCTGGAGCTGGCCGACGGCGAGGCGTTTGACCTGCGTATCGGCGCGGTGGCGAAACGGATGGGGGACACCACGGTACGGATGCTGGGCTACAACGGCTCCATCCCGGGCCCGACCCTGAAGGTCCAGCAGGATTCCGAGGTGGTCGTCCACGTCATCAACGAAGGGGACTTGGAGGGCACCGTGCACTGGCACGGGCTGCGCCTGGACAACAAGTACGACGGCGTCCCCCATGAAACGCAAACCCCGATCCCGGTCGGCGGTGAGTTCACCTACCGGATCCGGTTCCCCGACCCGGGCCTGTACTGGTATCACCCGCACATCCGCGAGGATTACACCCAGGAGATGGGCCTGTACGGCAACATCCTGGTGGTCCCCTCCGATCCGGATTACTGGCCACCGGCCCAGCGGGATGTCCTGCTGACCCTGGACGATCTGCTGCTGGAGGACGGCAAGATCGCCCCGTTCAGCCCGGCCGAGACGACGTACACGGCGATGGGCAGATTCGGCAACGTGCTGCTAGTGGCTGGCGAGCCAGACCTGTCGCTGGCCGCCAAGTCTGGGGAAGTGGTGCGGCTGTGGCTGACCAACACCGCCAACACGCGCGTGTTCAACGTGCAGCTGCCCGGCGCGCGGATGAAGCTCGTCGGCGGCGACAGTGGCCGGGTCGAGCACACGGAATTCGTTTCCGAGGTGATCCTGGCCCCTTCCGAGCGGACCGTGGTCGACGTGCTGTTCGATCGGCCCGGGGAGCTGGAGCTGCAGCATCGCACCCCCGACCGGGCCTACCGGCTCGCCGCGGTCACCGTGACCGGGGAGAAGGCGGCGCCATCCCTGGCCGACCAGTTCCAGACGCTGCGCCGGGCACCCGAGCTGGCGGCCGAGCGGCAGGCTCTCGACGCTTGGCTGGAAGCCCCTCCGGATAAGACGCTGGCGCTGATCGCCGAGATGGACGACATCACCGCGCCCGGGCAGGGACCGGTCGTGTATGCCTGCCCGATGCACCCGGAGGTGAGCAGCGAGGAGCCGGGCCGCTGCCCCAAGTGCGGGATGAAGCTGCTGGCGACCGCCGTGGCGACCAGCTACACCTGCCCGATGCACCCGGAGGTGACCAGCGACCAGCCGGGCCGCTGTCCCGAGTGTGGCATGAAGCTGCTGGTCACCGCCCTCGCCTCCCAGCCGGCCGGGCGCGAAGCTCCGGCAGCGCCAGACGCCCATAGCGGGCACGATCACCACCGTGAAGCCCACCACCACCATGGCGAAGACCACGGCCACGGTGACAGCGGGGGCATCGAGTGGGAAGACGACATGGTGGCGGTCAACCGGCTCACCACCCCGGCCAACATGCGGTGGATGCTGGTGGACCGGACCACCGGCGCGGCCAACGCCGCGATCGACTGGCATTTCACCGAAGGAGACCGGGTGAAGATCCGGCTGGTCAACGAGATGGACTCCGACCACCCGATGCACCACCCGTTCCACCTGCACGGGGCAGGCCGGTTCCTGGTGCTGGCCCGCGACGGGGTAGCCGAGCCCAACCTGGTGTGGAAGGACACCGTGCTCGTGCGCACCGGGCAGACCGTGGACATCTTGTTCGACGTCACCAACCCCGGGCTGTGGATGGCGCACTGCCACATCGCCGAGCACATGCAAAGCGGCATGATGTTCAGCTTCAACGTGGCCCGGCAGGGAGCCGCCCGATGACCGCCCGCGAAGAAAAAGAGCAGGCGATGGCCGCCAATCGACCAAAGGATGAGCTGCTGGATGTCGTCGTGATCGGCGGCAGCCAGGCCGGCCTGGCCATGGCCTGGCACCTGGCCCAGCACCACCTGCGGTTTGCCGTGCTGGACGCCGCTCCTGAGATCGGGCACACCTGGCGCTCCCGCTGGGACTCGCTGAAGCTGTTCACGCCCACCCAATACAACAGCCTGCCCGGGATGCCGTTTCCCGGCTCGCCGGACACCTACCCCACCAAGGACCCGGTGGCCGACTACCTCAACGCCTACGCAACGGCGTTTAACCTGCCGGTCCAGCTGAACGCCCGGGTTACCCAGCTCAGCCGGACGGAGAACGGCTTCGAAGTCCGGACACAAGATGCGGTCTTCCGCGCCCACCAGGTGGTGGTGGCGACCGGGCCGTTCCAGGTGCCGTTCGTGCCGCTGGCCGCGCAGCGGCTGGACGGCTCGGTGACCCAGCTGCACAGTGCCGCCTACCGTAACTCCCAGGCCCTGCCGCCCGGCCCGGTGCTGGTCGTCGGCGGTGGCAACTCCGGCTTCCAGATCGCCGAAGAGCTCGTCGTGGCGGGCCGCCAGGCCGACCTGTCCATCGCCAGCAAAGCGCCCATGCTGCCTCAGCGGCTCGCTGGCAAGGACCTGTTCTGGTGGCTCACCCGGCTGAGGCTGATGCGCGTGAGCGTCGAGTCCCGGCTGGGCCACCGGCTGTCGAGCCGGCCCGATTTCATCATCGGCAGCAGCCGTCGGCGGCTAAAGGCCGCAGGGGTCCGGTTCCGGCCAGGGGTGGCCGGTGCGGACGGGCACACCGTCCGCTTCACCGACGGCACCTCCCTGGAGGCTGGCATCGTCATCTGGGCGACCGGTTACCGCTCCGACTACTCCTGGATCGCTATTCCAGGCGTGATCCGCGACGGCAAGGTAGCCCACCGGCGTGGCGTCACCGACGTCCCCGGCCTGTACTTCCTCGGTCTGCCATGGCAGCACACCCGCGGCTCGGCACTGCTCGGCTTCGTCCACGAGGACGCCGCCTACCTCGCCGGGCGCATCACCACCAATGCCCGGGCCACCCAGCCCGCGCCGCAACAGACGGCGTGAGCCATATCTCCAATGCCCGCCTAACCGAAGAAAGAACACCTGGACAGCCCGGCTGCCCAGAACTGCTTATGCGCGCGAGCGGCCGGGTAGGCGCCGCCGCAGCAGTGACACAGCCAGAAAGATGGATAAGGAGCCAACGGACATGTCCAACGCAGATGCACCCAGCGCAAGCGCCGCGAACAGCGGTGCCGAGCAGCCGCCCAAGCCAGTGCAGATCGCCTTCGTGCTGTACCCGGGGTTCACCGCCCTGGACATCATCGGGCCCTTCCAGGTTCTCGCCTACGTCCCCGGGCACGAGGCCGTGTTCGTGGCCGCCGAGCCCGGGCCGGTCACCGACGACACCGGCCGCTGCCAGCTCATTGCATCGGCCAGC
>Ga0207700_10002421_pt1 | contig 10716 bp, 7 predicted proteins | sample LARL82metaG_FD_184348 | JGI IMG/M metagenome (GOLD analysis project Ga0207700, IMG submission 184348) | Corn, switchgrass and miscanthus rhizosphere microbial communities from Kellogg Biological Station, Michigan, USA - LAR L8-2 metaG... | ecosystem: Host-associated > Plants > Roots >...
TAGCCCTCTGCCACCATCTTGGAACCCCAAACGTGACGAACAGAGTGAAGATCACGCTTAGGCAGAGCAGCCACCGCCACGGAAACTGCATGAACTGGAGCTTGGGGAGAGTGTTCCAGAGGAAGAGCGATGCTGGAAGCATCAGGATTGCGCACGCTCCAGCCCAAACCGTTAGCGCTGTCCACCGCGCACGTTGTGCATTGCGCCAGAATTTCGAAATCACTGCCGAAACCAGGATGAACGTCAACTCAAGGACAGCGATCCAGGAGATCGTACGGTTGAATGCATCATGATCAGCATCCGTCGTGTGGATAAACAGGAAGTTGTCCGCCGGCCGGGACCCCGCTGAGACCGCATTCGCAATCTCTACCCATTTTTGTTCGTAAATCGCCGGAAACAGATAGAACGCCGCCAGGCATGCTCCCAGCAGAATGGAGCCAGCCGCAATGAGGAGTAGCAGTGGTTCTTTCCGCTTCCATACGAAGAACACCACAAGGAGCGCCAGGGAATAGTGAATCATGACCGCTGCTGGCGCATTCGTAAGCCAAGCCGCGGCTAATAGTAGTGCAAGAGGCACCACTACCCGTCGCTCTCCATCTGCAGTGCGCGAGATCAGGAGCACCAGTAGCGGCAGGAGGCAACTTGCCAGCAACTCGGCGAAAGCGCTGCGCCAATAGATAATCACCAAGTGGTACGGATTCACTGCATACAGCACAGCCGCAAACATTGCATCCCGAGCACCGAACCATCGCCGCGCTAGCAGGAACATCGAAACCCCCGCCAGGGTCAGCACGACGAATATGTAAACGGGAGAAACAATACTCCACGGGAAGACGGTACTGATCAATGCACCTAGCGTCCAGGATGCCGGAGGATAAAATACAAACCGAGGTTCTCCATACCCGAAGTGCGCCAGCGCGGCCCACCGCGGATAAACAATCCCGTGCTTCCACTGGCTTAGCACTTCGAGCCACGAATAGAGATGGAATTCCACATCATGGCCGGAGGGTGTTCCGAATCGCAAAAAGGGCAGTTCTGCTACCAGCGTAGACAACGCGATTGCCAGCAGAGGGAATCCGAAGAGACGGGGCACTCTCTTCTGTTGTTCGGATGATTGCGTGTCCGTTCGTTCCAGAGTTTTCCTCGTGTACCGGAGAAATCAGTGGAAAAGCGCGATTTCCTTCTCTGTCAATTTAACCCAGAATTAATACTGCTGAAACCATCATGCAATGCGAAGAGGCTAACTTATTCGTATTGGGGTGGAACAGACCACGAAGAATTGGGAACCCGCACCAGAGACGGGGTTCGGGTTCCGCAATTCTTCGGACGAAAACTCCCAGGCCTCTCGATTCAACTTTTACCTTCCGCTCTCTCCAGCCTCTGACTCCTGCCAACAAGAATTCTGCCCATAAATGACCTGTCACGAGAGGCTTTTACTTCGTCCTTAGTCGTTCGTCGTTAGGCCTCAACTAGCGGTCCGACCTCAGATTGCTGGGGCGCAGGTTTTTTTGAAGTCGAAATCGAGTGCAGGTGCGAGAGTTGTGACGAACCACCAAGAGCCAACGACGAACGATCTATGTCGTAGCGACATCCTGAGGATTGCGCTGGTGCTGAAGTTCGGTGAGAAATGCTTCCTGTTGTAGAACTGCTCCACGACGGAGCAATTCGAGCAACGGGTCTTCCAGTTCTTCGTCCGGATTCTGGGTTTTCTCAGCGGGCTCGAATTGTGTGAGGTCGGCTACCAAGGCCTTCGGAGAAATGCTTAACTCGGGTTGCGCATCGGCGTTGCTCTGCAGGAAACTGATCAGATTTGCGACCTGCGTCCGCTGTTCCTGGGTGCGAGAAGGGAATTCAACTCCCATACCCTGGCCCGGATGAGCGACACGAACCATGCCTTCGGTATGAACCTCGAGTTCTTTCGTTCTTAGACAGAGGTCGACCAGAGCGCTTTCAGGAAAGGGCGCATCGGTCTGAACGTAGCATCCGCCCAGACTTAAATCCGTCAGCTTGCAGTGCGGTACCGTTTCGTCTTCCACGGTGCCGGCTGTTATCGCCGCCGCTTTGAGCCAGCGTTTCAGCTGTTCTGCTACGTTTTCCGGCACATCGACGAAGTGGACCCCGGTTTGTCCGTTCGGATTCCCCCACGCCACTTGTCCGTGCGCCTCAACTTCGACGGCACCATCGGGCAACGTGAAGTGAAATCCGAGCATGGAGCCCGGTGCTTGAGGCTCAGCCGTCAGGACATCCATGCCAGTCTCGGAGAGATCCAGCAGAATACCGTCAACTTTACGTCCCTCTGAAAGAGTAATCTCTACTGGCGCCTGCACGGGTACCCGGAATGCCCTACGCCGTTCTCGACTGAGCAGGGCAGCCGCCGCGCGCAATCCAGCTTTCGCAGCTTCTTCCGATACTGGTTTGTACAGGACGAAGTGAGCCCCGCCGCTCAGGATTTGCCGGACTTTGGTTTGGTCCGCCACCAGAGCGACGCTCAAAGGGCAGCTTCCCAGCTTTTTTGCTTCCAATAACACCTGTTCAGCAGCTTCCTGGCTCTCGAAATCGACAATGAGAGCATCGAATTTCTGCTGCTGAATGCGCGCCAGTGTGGTTTCGGGATCACTCGAACGATCCGTAGCGATGCCGTAGCCGGAGAGAACCCGGCTCAGAACATCTGCCGCGGAATCATCGCTCGATACCAGCAGTGCTTGAAGATTCATGACTCGTTTGGAAGAGACTGTCCCCCGGGTTTACGGCCACCGAGGCGCTGTAGGCCGCGCTGCTTTGGAGGAGCTGGAACTGCTGGCTCCTGCGCCCGCTTTGGCTGCTAGAGCATCAGCGGAGCCGGCATCGTCCACTTCCGCCAGCACCACGTTGTCTTCTTCGTCACTCTCGGCCAGCAAAGGAGCCACTTCGCGCAGCTTCTCTGCAGCCTGCTGGAGCATCTCGATCTGTTTGCCAAGTTGGGCGTATTTCGCCTGCTTTTGACGCAGGACCTCGTGAATATCCTTCATACAACCCCCTGTTGGCAATTTAAGAAGGGTATGGCGGGCGGGTCAACGCTAATCCCGGGGTGGCGATTACTGGGGTAATGGTCAAATTTAGGGAGGAAAGCAAAAGCCCCGCCCATTCAGGGCGGGGCAATATTCAGGAGTGGATGTTTTTACGCTTTCATCTTGCGGCGCAGGATGCCAGCCAAGCCCACCAATCCGGTGCCGAGCAGCGTCAGAGAGCCTGGCTCCGGAACCACGATATTGGTGTCGCCACTGGAGATCATAGTGGTTCCATCGAAGAAGGACTTGCCGGTATTAATCGTGAGCTGCACCGTGGCGCCATTAACGGTCGCCCCACTGTACCAGGTACCAGTCAATGAGCCTTGGAGAGTGTAATTGTGCGTGCCGTTAGCCAGCGTTATCACCGTCCAGGTCACTGGTCCGCTGAACGACCCAGTAAAGATCGGGCCGTTGAAGATGCCGTTCGTACCGTTGCCTGCAATTGTGAATGAACCACCCGCGTCGAATGTTCCCCCGCTCTGCAGGTTCCCGCTGATCAAGCCGGCGGTCGAAAAGTTTACGGTACCCAGACTGCCCGTAATCAACCCGCCACTGCCTCCCATTGCGATCAGCGTGGAGCCACTCAGGCTCAGACCAGCACTGCTGCCACTGAGAGTGCCACCGGAATTTGTGAAGTCAACCGAGTTGTTGGCAAATGCCGCCATCGGCAGTGCTAGAGCAAGCAAAACCAGCAACAACATCCGTTTCATACTTAGGTCCTCCCGAATCGTTCTTTTATCTTGTTTTAGGTTCTATTTTCAGTTCCAGCACAGCTGGATGGGGGTACACAATTGGCACAGAATCCCAACCCGAAGTAGAGCACATTTGGTGCCAAAGGCGAGAATAGTGGAATGTATTTATGTTTCAATCGGATACAGACAATTTACCAGCATGGTGACCCAAGGCAAGTGCAAACCTATGCACACTTAAATCAGGGATTTGCGACTGAAGTACACTTCGCTGCCCTTGAGAATGCGGCCCTTAGCCACTCAATGAGGGGAGACTTCCGGCTGATCCTATCAAGAAGATTGTGCCTACCACGATGCTGTACGCCGAGGTGAGCAGACTGAGCGCCCGCAACGCTGTGGGTCGCGCCCAGGCTGCTGAAAACAGTCCGGTGGCAGCCGCGCACATCAGCGTATTCATGATCAACAGGCCCACGATAAAGGTAAGCAACCCCAGAAGTCCGGCCAGTCCACCAAGGCTGGCGGCCGCGAGAAAAAGAGAAACTTGAGTAAATGTTTCCGCGCCGAGCCCATGAATCACTCCCACCAAAAACGTGGACGTGGATCCGTAGCCATTCTTGAAGATTTGGGGAGCCTCGGCTCTGGTACCACCGAAGATTAGACTAAGACGCCAGTACACCCATAGGACGGCATTCACCAGCAGTGTGATACGGGTGCGAGGTCCGTGACTGTGCACGCTGGGTCGAAAATAGGTTATGAGGACATAAATCCCAAGTGCGACAAGAGTTAGACCCACCAGCCGTTCAGCCCAGAGATCGCTCGCTGGCGGCAAAGCCATCCGAAAGGCAACTGTCGCCGTTCCTAAAACGGCTACGGTCGTAGCATGTCCAGCGACGTACAACAAGCCGTATCGCATGGCATCTCTTGGCCGCGGCTGGACGCTGCTGATATCGGTAATTGCTGCAATGTGGTCGTAGTCGAGCCCATGGCGAAAACCAAGAATGGCTGCCGAAATGAGCGCGAGGCGCAAGTTAGCTGGAGCAAGCATGAACGAGGAAAAACTGCACAACGCAGAACTCCGATAAGCGACCAACTCCGCGGGAAGCCCTGCTTAGGCGACGAATTTAAGGCTAGCACAATCGCGGTCAGATGGGCCGGTCCTACGAGGAGCTCTTTTTGGCTGGGGCCGTTCCGTCCTTATCGATCACCTCTCTCAGCCTCCGAGACAGGATGGACGCGAGCGAGCGATAGAACCGCGATCCAAGGTGAGGGAAGAGCTCGAACAGAGACTGCAGAGTGGGCCGGTCGAGATAGTAAGTCAACAAAGCTTCCTTGGCCCTCACATCGGCTGTGGCAGGCAATTCGTCAAGAAAGGAGATTTCGCCGCAAACTTCCCCCGGTCCGATGTCTCGTGCTGAGCCATGGCCTGCAATCTGGACTGACGCCGTTCCTTTGACTACAAGGTAGATGCCGTGCGTCCGCGTGCCTCGATGCACGAACTGTTGTCCCGCCTTGAACTGCATTCGGGTTGCCTTGTCGGCAATCAGGGTCCAATCGTTCGAGGTTAGATATACTAGTCCGTTCTTGGCTGACGAGAGTGCAGACAAATCCTGTTGGATCGATTCCTTCGACATGGCGCGCTGGGCCCGATGACCGGAGACGTCCGGCGGCGATTCAACACAACAACAGGGCTGAGGCAAGCTTAGCAGAAACGGGCACTGGCCCGGTGCCCTAGGTATCGCCTACGCCTCAAGTGAGTAATGACCGCGAAACGATTGAAACGATCCTGGAACTTCAGTTAATGCTGTTGTATCTTCCTTGCCAGAACCCGCAAGCAATCGCTCTACTCAGAACTGGATTAGCCTTGGTGATGGCTAAAGATACGCCGCAGGCGCAACAGGGTATGCGGGCTTCGCGGATTGTTGGTTGACAACAGAACGCAGATTTCCGAACCGAGCGGTTGAAACATCCGGCTTTCAGCTGACGTCTGTGCCCGCGTTTGATCGACCTCCCATGGACGGCCTCCCAAGCTAAAATAGCGGGCCATAAAAGGCAAGTTACGGCTCCCCACCCACTTACTGATACTCCCCTCAAGAACTACTTGCGCAGTTTTCAAACCTTACAGATAATGGCTGTCCCAAATTACGGTTATGATCTCTAATCTTCGCCCCTGCCGCGCCGTTCCACTTATCGTGCTGGCAATCGCCCTCTGTAGTTTGCACGCCTGGGCCGATTGGCCGGCGATCTCTCCAGAAGAATTGAAGATGACGGATCTACCGCAGCAAAAAGGTGCCCCTGCGCTAGTTCTGCTGCGGGAGGAAGTGGCCAATGACCCGCAGAACTATCACTCGGTCTACATGAGAATCAAGATCCTGACCGAGGCCGGCCGCCGCTATGCCGATGTGGAAATTCCGTATTCGCGTCGGAGCTTCAAGATTGACGGAGTCAGCGGGCGCACTGTTCATCAGGATGGATCGATAGTCAACTTTGAAGGAAAGGTTTTCGACAAAATTGTGGTGAAGGGAAAACGCGGACGAGGACAGCAGGTGCGCGTTCAAGTAAAGTCCTTCACTCTTCCGGATGTCCAGGTAGGAAGCATTCTGGACTTCAAATATTTTCTCCGCTATGACGACCATTCCTTTTATGCGCCCGAGTGGATCGTCCAGTCGGATTTGTTTCAAAAGAGCGTCTCCTTCAAATTCATTCCTTACTCCGGCGATTTGATCATGGCCCACCAGCGCGTCGGCAACGGAACCGCCTGGACATCTTATTTGCCCACCGCAGGTGTGAAGCCTCAGTGGCACGGTTTGCTCACAAGCAGTGTCAGGACCTCTCGTACGCCAGATCAGTACGTAGATCTTGCTATGAACGATGTCCCGGCTTTGATCGATGAACCTTACATGCCTCCTGCCAGCATGCTTCGTTACCGCGTGCAGTTCTACTACACAACCGATCGCACTGCTGAGGCGTTCTGGAAAGAGGAAGGCAAGTTCTGGAGCAAGGACGTCGAGAAATTCCTGGATCGCAAGGGTGGCATCGAGGATGCCGTTGCCAAGACAGTCCTCCCCACAGACACACCCGAACAGAAGATTCGCAAGATCTATGCGTTCGTAATTGGTCTTGAAAATCAGAGCTATCGCCCGAAGCGTGAAGAACAGGAGGAGAAGGGAATCGGGTTGAAACCCAACGAGGGCGTCGAAGATGTTCTCCGGCAGCGCAGCGGCGATCACGATGACCTGAACCGACTGCTGGTAGCCATGGCGCGCGCCGCCGGCGTTTCTGCGTTCATGATGTGGGTGCCTTCACGGGATGAAACTTTCTTTCAGCCCGACCTCATGTCCACCCGGCAGATGGATGCCGAGATTGCCATCGTGCAGCTCGGCGGGAAGGATGTCTTTCTCGATCCGGGAACAAAATTCTGTCCCTATGGAATGTTGGATTGGCGGTATTCGGGCACAAAGGGAGTGCGGCAGAACCCAGGCAAGGGAACCGAAATCGCTGATAGCCCGCTCGCGGAGTACACGCAGGCGGTGATCCTCCGCGGCGCACGGGTTCAGATGACCGATGACGGAAAGATTGAGGGCACACTCAAAGCCGGCTTCTACGGTCTGGAAGCCATGCAGCGCCGCCAAAGGGCCAACGCTACCGATGCGGAAGGCCGCAAGAAAATGCTGGAAGACGAAGTCCGCAGCTGGCTTCCGGGCAACAGCGACGTCGAATTGATCGGCACTCCGAACTGGGATGAAACTGAGCCGCACCTGGCAACCGAATTCAAGATCTCCAGTCCGCTCGCGATCGGAGCAGGAAGACGCTGGCTTGTCCCCATTCACATCTTTCAAGTCAACGAAAAACCTGTCTTCTCAGCGTCGAATCGCGTCAATCCGATCTACTTCTGGTACCTGACCCGCGAAGTTGATGAGGTACATATCACGCTTCCCTCGTCATTCGAAATCGAGAGCCTACCTTCCGATGACAATGTAAAGTTGGGTTACGCGGTCTACGCCACCATTCAGAAGAAGGAATCTGCGAACAGCATCATCACGCGTCGAGACCTGGTCATGGGCGGCCTGGCCTTTCCCTCCAATGCGTACAAGGAGCTCAAGGACTTCTATGACAAAGTAAAAGCTGGAGATGACCAGCAGATGATCCTGAAAGGGTCTGCGCATGCCGATGCCAAGTAATCGATTCTCATGGCAGTTTGTGGTGGCTGTTGCGCTTTCCGTGTTGCCCTCCGCAGCGGCCACTCCCGACTGGGTGCGGCAAGCGGCATTTGCCACCCTACCCAGCTACGACCCAGAAACTAACGCTGTCGTTTTATTGGACGACGTCAACATCAGGGTCGTGAATGTTGGGGAGTACGTGGAGCACTACCGCAGGGTAGTCAAGATCCTCCGCCCCGAAGGACGCGAGGAAGCGGACATCGGCGTTTACCTCGACACAAAGGAAAAGCTTCATTCCATTCACTGCTGGTCGTTTGACCGCTCCGGTCGCGAGTTCGAACTCAAAGACAAAGACTTCCTGGAGCGTGGGGCCTTCTTCGGATTCGACCTGTATAACGATTTGCGGATTCGCACTGGCACTTGTCCGGGAGGGGATCCAGGATCAGTAGTCGCGTTGGAGTACGACGTGCAACGGCACGGGTGGGTTAACGAACTGGAATTTGGACTTCAAGACTCCATCCCCGTTCACGATGCCCACTTGGTTCTGACACTTCCTCAAGGTTGGGAGTACAAGGCGCAGTGGGCGAACGGAGAGGCGGTCGAACCCTCCAAATCAGGCGACGGTTGGGAGTGGAGATTTCATGACTTGCCTGCCATCCAGCATGAGCCCATGCGGCCTTCGACCTGGGCACTTTCGCGGAGGTTGGGGCTGATTTTCTACTCCCAAGGCACGAGCGTTTCCAGCGCCGGGTCATGGGAAGCGTTGGGCCGATGGTACACGCAACTGACTTCGGACCGGCGCAATTCTTCACCCGAGCTTGCACAAAAGGCGCAGGAGTTAACGTCAGGCAAGACCGACTTCGACGCAAAAGCCCGCGCCCTGTCTTCGTTTCTGCAAAGCGAGGTTCGCTATGTTGCGATTGAAATAGGCATCGGCGGGTATCAGCCCCACCCGGCGGCCGACATTTTTCGCGCACGCTACGGCGACTGTAAGGATAAAGCCACTCTGTTGAGCACCATGCTCCATGAGGTAGGCATCGAATCAGACTACGTTCTCATCGATACGCATCGAGGTACGGTTAATCCAACGCTGTCCTCCCCGCATTTCAATCACGCGATTCTGGGAATCGAACTACCCGGCAACGCATCCACCGATCATTATCGCTCCGTTGTTACTACGAAATCCGGAAAGAAGTATTTGATCTTCGATCCTACCGATCCGTATACGCCGCTGGGAGATCTTCGCGGCGATTTGCAAGATACCTACGCACTACTGATTGCGTCGGCGAGTGGCGAATTGATTCACACCCCCCTGGAACAGCCAGAGGCAAACCAGCTTTTGCGGACAGGCAGGTTTATCCTGGCCGCAGACGGCACGATCTCGGGCGAAATCGTCGAGGATCATAGCGGCGATCACGCCTTACGGCAACGTGCTTCGCTCATCCACGCCAACCAGCAGCAGCGTACGGACCAACTTGAGCATCGTTTGAGTCGTTCTTTAAAGGGATTTACCTTGGAGAACGCCGAGCTTCGCCAACTCGACCAGACCGACAAGAACCTCGAAATCGTCCTCAAGTTGAATAACCCGGGTTACGCCCAAATCCGGGGCCCGTTGATGCTTTTGCGCCCTCGGGTTATCGGAGAAAAGAGCCTTTCCCTTGATCGCAAGCCTCGTCACTATCCGTTTCAGTTCGAAGATACAAGTCGCGAGACCGATGTTTATGAGTTCGAACTTCCAAAGGAATACACCGTCGACGATGTTCCGGAACCGGTAAACGTCGACATGGGATTTGCCGCCTATCACAGCAAAGTTGAGGTTGCTGGAAATAAAGTCCGCTATTCCCGTGAGTTTATCCGCAGGGAAGTGCTGCTCAAGCCGGAGCGCGTTGAAGAATTACGGAAGATGCAGGGAATCATCGGCGCGGACGAAAATGCAGCCGTAGTCTTGAAGCGCAGTTCGTAGGAAATGGTGCGCCCTGAGAGATTCGAACTCCCGACCTTCTGGTTCGTAGCCAGACGCTCTATCCAACTGAGCTAAGGGCGCTGATCTGAATGGAGGGTAAATCCCTTCGAATTATAACAAGAAATGATTCCTGCCTCGACCGACATCGAGACCTTGATGGTTCGTCGATACATCAACATTGACACGCTCTCTTAATTCTTGAACGCTCCAAGAATGCGAGAGAGCAACCTGTAGCGGTTGAGATCTTCTTTTCCTGAACGTGGACGTGCTTGGGTTTGCCGCAATGGCCTACAAATTGAATTTCGGCCAACTCACGGTCCCGCCGGTTACCTAAGCTTCTACCGGAATCTTCCGCCCTGGCCTGGCTGACAACAGGGCTGATTGTCACGGCCGGACGGTTTCGACTCTAAAGAGGAAATCGAATCGGAAATCGGTAGGGCCTCAATCGCTTTTCTCTCGCACCTATGGCCCTTTTGTTGCCTCGTCCCGGCGGAGTAAAACTTTCCGCGTCGCGAGCAATTCCTACCACGGGGAAATCCAACTCGAGCTCTTGTTTTCAATAACTTACGAATGGCTGCGTTCTTGCAATAACCCTGACAGACGAAGTGGCGCGCAACGGGGTGCTTCAGAGAATAACTTCGGCCAGAGGTTTTCTGTGAGCACCCCTTGCATTATTCGGCGCCTTGCGCAGCCCTCCCCCAACCCCTCGTCTATTCAAACGGCTCAAACCGAGGCAAACCTCGGCTTTCCCGCACAGCGAAACTCAGACCGCCGATCTACGCCAAAGCCACGGTCTCGCGGACGTCGATTCCTGCATTCCGCAACAGCCTCGCGACTGCGTCTTGCTTCATGCGTGAGGC
>Ga0207700_10002422_pt1 | contig 10716 bp, 11 predicted proteins | sample LARL82metaG_FD_184348 | JGI IMG/M metagenome (GOLD analysis project Ga0207700, IMG submission 184348) | Corn, switchgrass and miscanthus rhizosphere microbial communities from Kellogg Biological Station, Michigan, USA - LAR L8-2 metaG... | ecosystem: Host-associated > Plants > Roots >...
ACGGACAATCGCTTCCTGACGCTGGCCGCCGATCTCTCGGAGTCGATCAATATAGAGCACGGCAGTCTGTGGGGGCACTACGATCCGGAAGCGAATCCGCTCGGAACGCGACTGAAAGCCGCCATCCAGGAAGCCGGCAACGTCTCCACTGCTATTGGATTAGTGAGCCAGAGCGCCAGTGTCGATCCTCAGAAATTCGCCGGGGTCTGGGCGCTGAGCGGGACGTACGGTGCATTTACGCCGCTCATGTATACGCCGGCTCGCGTTTGGAGCCAGCAGAGCCAGGACAGCCGCTTCCGCATGGGCGTGCTGCATATTCTAGTGGCCCATTCCGGCCCCGAGACCGCCGCCGACGGACGCACACACTTCGGCATTTTCGCGCCCCAGGTGTGGAAGCTGTTCCCCCGTGGACACACCGTTCATCTGAACTTCTGGGATTACAATGACGTCGCTCCCGGATATTTTGCCGCGGCCGAGATCGCTGCGCGCGATCCCAAGGTGGGCATCATTACGCTTGAAGTGGCGCGCCCTGATTTTCCGGTGGCCGATCGAAGCAAGTTTGCCGACAGCGATCTGGGGGCCGCGGCCAAAGGGCTTTACGTCATCCGCGACTTCGCTCCCGGCAAGCCCCGCCACGGATACGTTCTCGTGCAAGGGTCCAGCTCGACCGTAAATCTGGTGAAGCAAATTCCGCGTCTCGAAGAGGCCGGCATCAACGTCAAGGTAGTCTCCGCGATCAGCGAAGAGCTGTTCGATCGCCAGCCTGAAGCCTATCGCCGGTCCGTGCTGCCGCCCGAGGCATATTACGATCTCATGGTGGTCAGTACCGGCACGCGCCGGGTGTGGCCCATCCGCGATCTCGGACCCTTCACCGACCGGTATTCCCTCACATCGGACTGGGACAATCAGTGGCTCACCAGCGGCCTGGAACCGGACGTGATCGCCGAAGCGCATCTCGATCCCGATTCGATCTTCGCCGGGATCCAGCGCTTCGCCAAAGATCGTGAGGAGCGTCTCACGCAGCAGCGCGAACTGCTCGGCGCTCTTTAACCAAAAGGCACGGGTTCACTGCTACCATTCTTTCTTATGGCAAAACTCGGATTTCTCGGACTTGGACTCATGGGCTACCCTATGGCCCGAAACCTGGCGCGGGCGGGTCACGAAGTCGCGGTATGGTCGCACACGGCCAGCAAAGCGAAGCAGCTCGCGCAGGAAGAGAAAGCGGTCGCCTGCGACTCTCCTAAACAAGTTGGCGAAAAAGCGGAATGCATCTTCGTCTGCGTGGGCGACACCGCCATGGCGGAAGAAGTCCTGGTCGGCGCTAACGGCGTTATCGCGGGCGCGAAACCTGGCACTGTCGTCGCCGATTCCAGCACCATTGCCCCGGCCGCCAGCCGCGCTATCAGCCAGAAGTTCGCTGCCAAAGGCATGCACTACCTGGACGCGCCCTGCACCGGTTCGACAGGTGGCGCCCTCGGCGGCACCCTGACCTTCATGATCGGCGGGGACGAGAAAGTGTTCCAAAAAGTGAAGGTTTTCTTCGAAATAATGGGCAAACAGTTCTACTTTTGTGGCGGTTCTGGCATGGGTTTGCATGCTAAGCTAACGCAGAACCTCATTCTTGCCAACATCTTAGAGGCTTTCAACGAGGGCTTCACCCTCAGCACCAAGGCCGGCGTCGACCCGCAGCTGATGCTGGAGATCATAAACAACAGCGCAGCCAAGTCCGGACTGATCGCTTACAAGGCTCCTTTTGTGTTCAAAAGGGACTTCACCACCAATTTTTCCACAAAGTGGATGCACAAAGACGTCGGTTTGGCCCTGGAGTCGGCCGAGGAGCTGGGCATGCCACTTCCGGTTACTGGCGTCACTGAACAGATGTTTCGGGCTGCCATTGCAGAGGGTTACGGGGAAGCGGACATGTGCTCCACCATCCAGGTGGTGGAACGTTGGGCTGGCGTCCAAGTCCGGACAAAATAAAATATACAAAAAACTGTTGCGTTCCGGTGTTTCATATATTAATATTGGAAGTAAGCCGGGGAGGCAACTCCCACCAAAGCGAGACTAACCTCATAAAAAGACCCCTGAAGCAATCCTCCCCGGCGCCCGCAAGGGTCTGATCCATCGAGGATAGGGGTTCTCAAAAGCAGTCTTAACGTTATAATAAGTCAGTTGAAGAATCTCACCATACTCGGCTCGACCGGGTCCATCGGCGTTAGCACGCTGGACGTGGTTGGCCGGCACCCGGAAAAGTATCGCGTGCATGCCCTGGTGGCCGGCAACAATACCGATCTCCTTTTGCAGCAGGTACTGAAGTTCCGCCCACGTATCGTGGTCACCGCAACCGAACAGGGCCGCGCGAGTCTAATGAAGAGGCTAGGTGAGGCAATGCCCGAGCCGGAATGGCCGCAATTGAGTTGTGGCGCTCGAGCGCGGGTGGAAGCGGCAACCGACCCGGAAGTGGACTTCGTCATGTCCGCAATCGTCGGCGTGGCGGGCCTGGAAGCCACCTACGAAGCCATTCGTCAGGGAAAACGGGTGGGGCTTGCGAATAAAGAGGTTCTGGTGGCCAGCGGGCAATTGGTGATTGAAGCCGCCAGAAAATCCGGGACCGAGTTGATTCCTGTGGACAGCGAACATAATGGGGCGCATCAGTGCCTTCGGGCGGGCGACAGAAGTGAGGTGGCACGTTTGATCCTGACGGCATCGGGCGGGCCATTTCGGGAAACATCGCTTGAAAAGCTAGCGGCTGTCACGCCGGCCGAGGCGCTGAATCATCCAACCTGGAAGATGGGACAGCGCATTACCATCGACTCGGCGACACTGATGAACAAGGGATTTGAGGTAATTGAGGCCTGCTGGCTGTTCGATTTTTCCGCCGATGAAGTGGATGTTGTGATCCACCCCCAATCCACAATGCACGCCATGGTCGAATACACCGACGGCAGCGTCATCGCGCAAATATCGGCTACCGATATGCGGATGCCCATCCAATACGCGCTCACCTATCCGGCCCGGGAATTGGCGCCGGTGCCGAGGCTGGATTGGACTCAAGCCCGAAATTGGAACTTCTACGCGCCTGATTTGGACAAATTCCCGGCGCTGCGTCTGGCCTACGAAGCTTTGCGGGCAGGCGGATCTGCCACCTGCACGCTGAACGCCGCCGACGAAGTGGCTGTGGAAGCATTCCTTCACGAAGAGATTCCGTTCCTATCAATCCCCGCCGTGATCGAGGAGACTTTGGAGCGCGTTCCAGTGCGCCAACCGAAGTCGATCGAAGAAGTCTTGGAAGTGGACGAGCAGTCCCGCTCCGTAGCGCGGCAAATCGTTCGCAAGAGAGCACAAACCGTTTACGAGGAGCGCGGGCCAGTGTCCGCAAAAGTTTAATATGCTCGTTCTGCAAAATATCTTCTGGTTCCTGGTCCTGATCGGGGTCATGATTCTGCTCCACGAGTTCGGACATTACTGGGCGGCCCGATTTTTCGATGTCAAGGTCGAGACTTTCAGCTTCGGATTCGGTCCGCGGCTGTTCGGCTTCAAACGAGGCGAGACCGATTTCCGGTTCGCGGCGATACTCTTTGGTGGCTATGTCAAAATGGCCGGTGAGCAGCCGGGCGACGAGAACGCCAACGATCCGCGGGGATTTCTGCGCAAGCCGCGCTGGCAGCGGCTGATCATCGCGTTTGCAGGGCCGGCGATGAACATCATTCTCGCCGTGGCGATTTTGACCGGCCTGTTCATGGTGCGCTATCCGAAGCTTCCCTCCACGCCGTCGCCGGTGATCGGCTACGTCGTACCTGACGGCGCGGCCGCCAAGGCAGGCGTGCAAGAGGGAGATCGTGTTATCCAGATCGGCGATACTGCCAATCCGACCTGGGAAGATACCGCCATGAAGGAAGTGGCCAGCGCCGGTCATCCGCTGAGTGTTTGGATTGAGCGAAACGGAGAACGAAAGCATCTCACCATAACGCCGGTTCTCGACCCGAGGACGGGCGTGGGCTTTGCCGGTTGGGACGAACAGACCGAAATCGAGATCGCCAGCGTGCTGCCGCAAAAGCCGGCCTATCAGGCTGGGCTGCGGCCCCACGATATCATCGTGAGCGTCGATGGACAGCCGGTCCGCTCCACGCCCAAGATTCACGATATCGTCAGCGCGACGGGCGGGAAGCCGGTGGAAGTGGTGTATGCGAGAGACGGCAAGACCGACAAGATTACGTTGACTCCCGCATTAACGAACGTCGATGGAACGGGCGATAAGTGGATGATCGGCGTAAGCCTGCAACCTAAGGTCGAGTTTGTGAGTTTGGCATTGCCGCAGGCGCTGGTGGAATCGGTCCACCAGAATGCCAAGAGCGCGACGTTGATCTACCAGTTCCTGCGCGGAATTATAGAACGGCGGATGTCGCCCCGGTCGTTGGAAGGGCCCATACGTATCGCGCAGCTATCAGGCGAGGCCGCGCGCGAAGGCCCTACCGCTTACTTCGGCTTGACCTCGATGGTCAGCCTGAATCTTGCGATCTTTAATCTGCTGCCGATCCCGATTCTGGACGGCGGAGTGATCCTGCTGCTGTTAGTCGAGATGTTTATGCGCCGCGACTTGAGCCTGCGGGTGAAGGAAGCCGTATTCAAGCTGGGCTTCGTCTTCCTGATGGCGGTGGTCGCGTTCGTTCTCTACAACGACATTTCGAAGCTAGCGGGCTGACGCGGTCAGCTGATTGGCCGTGACGAACACCGGCTCGATGTCCACCGGGATTCCACTCAGGCTGTTTAGAGCCTTCTGCATGTTGGGGCGGACGACGCCCAGCTCATCCAGCATTCGCTTTGCACCGGCGTAGTCACCGGTGGCTTCCACGGTCAGGAGATCGTGATCGAGCTCGCGTACCGCGGCTTTGATCTTGCCGAAGTCCACTTCGAACGTACCATCCGGATGCGCGATGAATCCACTTTTGTCGGTCAGATAGTTCACCTGCATCGCCATCCCTTTGCCGTGGGCATCCTTTAATCCGAAGCGCAGACTGCGGAAGGTCGAAGCGAGAAATGTCGTATAGAGTTTTCGCTCGGCGCTCTGGCCGCCTTCGATCAGCTTGCGATCGTAGAGATGCTGCAGCATGAATAATCCGGTGACGTCGGCCTTGGCTTCTTCGATCGCGCTGTAAAGCTCCTTCAGTTCTTGGCGCGGGCTGGTATTCCGCCCCGCCACTTGAATCTGATGCGGGCCGATGCCGTGGCTGAGCTCGTGGGCCAGGATGTGCGTGAAGAACGAATCGAAACTCAAATCCTTTTGGCTAGCCGCCGAGAGCACGCGCTTGGATATCGGCTCCAGCGTCGAATGAAATTTGGCCTCCTGGACGTTCTTGAGCATCACCCGCTTGCTGCCCTTCTGAGTCACCACGCGCTCATCGTTGGGCAAATTGTAGGCCGCAGTCTGGACGCCGTGTTCACCGTCGCCGGCTGCAAAAACCTCGTTGACGACTCGGATGGGCGCCTGGCTGCCAAGCTTGGGATTGCGATATTTGGGATCGATCGGCAGGTTGTTTTCGACTTCCTGCAGGTGGTCGCCAACAAACCTCAGCTTGGCTGTTTCGACGTCGTCGCGGACGTTCACATAAGCTTCGAAGGCCGCTTTGTAACCGAAGACTTCGTCGTTGTAGGTTTCATACGGACCGATGGTGATGTCGATCGGAGCGTCCAAATCCATCCACGCCAGATCGCTTTCGTAATAGTCGTTGGAGTAGAAAGCGGCGCCACGCGCCAGCAGAAACTTCTTAAGCGTGGCATTGCCCGTGAGACCAGCGGCCTCTTCCAGCAATCGCGCCGATTTCGCCAGATCGGCTTTGTACTCTTCGCTGTAGGGAACCATCTTCAGCTTCCGGTTTGCGTCACGGCGAATCACGGTGAAGAATCCCTCGGCCTTTTGGCGCTCGGCTTCAGGCAGCGTTTTTATCCATCCTTCGAATTCCGCACGGGTCATGTCCTCGGGATAAAAGTTGGCGCCGGGCAGCTTCTTGTCAGGTGCGCCAGGCAGGAACGCAGCTCCATCATCTAAACTCGACCAGGGTCCTTTCTCGATCCAGAAATAATGCGAGCGCGCCTTGCCGAGCGGGGTTATATCGCGGCGCAGCTTGGAGTACATGGCCTGGTTTCCGCTCCACAATTGCTGGAGGAAGATGTCGTCCAACACGCGCGAGGCTTCCACCAGCTTTGCCAGAGCCTGACGGTCGCCAGGCGAGAGCCTGGATATATCGGCACGGAGTTCGGTGGGCGCGAACCGGGCGATCATCTTTTCGAGCGGCGCGAGGTCGGGAATATTAGCGGCAATAGCAAGCATGGGAATTGTGAACAACAGTTTTTTCATTTCCTGTCGTCATGCTACCATGCCCGATTCCGCGTTAGAATCGACTGCATGCGCGGAAACGACAAGGTTCTCGAACATCTGAGCACCGCCCTCAAGGCCGAGCTAACGGCCATCAACCAGTATTTCCTACATGCCAAAATGTGCGAAAACTGGGGTTATTTCAGGCTGGGCGCCTACTATCGCAAAGAGTCAATCGAAGAAATGGTGCACGCCGAGAAGCTCATGAACAGGATTCTGTTCCTGGAGGGAACGCCCAACATGACCGACATCGGACCCATCAAGGTTGGCAAGAATGTAAAGGCCCAATTGGAAAACGATCTGGCTCTGGAATTGGACGCGGTCAAACACCTGAATGGCGCGATCCGCGCTGCTGTGGAGGCTGGCGACAACGCATCTCGCGCGTTGTTCGAAGAGATTCTCGAGGATGAGGAAGAACATGTGGATTATCTGGAAGGCCAGCTTCACGCGATGGGCGAGATGGGCTTCGAGAACTACGTCGCCCAGCAGCTTCATAAGGGGGAGGAAGAGGAAAAAGATTAGCCGCACGGTACCGCTTCCTCTGGTCGCGGCTCAGTAAAACCATGTTTCAAAAACAGATTCAGGACGGTGTGTATTTGAAACTGCTGGAGGAGCGGCATGCGGATGAGGTGTTCGCGGTGGTGGAGCGCGAGCGGACGTATCTTCGGGAATGGCTTCCCTGGGTGGACATGACCACCGAGGCCGAACACACGGCGAACTTCATCCGGACCTCGCTGGAACAATTCGCCATCAACGACGGCTTCTCGGCGGGCATCTGGTCAGGCAATGAATTTATTGGCGGGATCGGCACTCATAAGATCGACTGGCTTTATCGAAGAGTCGAGATCGGCTACTGGATCGCTCAGGGATTTCAGGGCCGTGGAATCGTGACGGATGCCAGCCGCGCCGTGATCGATCACGCCTTTGAGGAGTGGAAGCTGAACCGAGTCGAAATCCATTGCGCCGCGGGCAATGAGAAGAGTTGCGCGATCCCCAAAAGACTTGGGTTCCAATGGGAAGGCTTGCTGCGCGAGGCCCAGCTATTGAATGGCGAGTATCAGGACATCCATGTCTACGGGATGCTGGCGCGTGAGTGGGCAAAACTAAAGCGGTAACATGTCCAGCGCGGCCTGCAGCTCGCTGCGCGTGTGTTGGTCTCCGGTGCGGGCCGTGGTCTCGATTCCTTTTTCATAAACCTCGCGGGCTTCCTCAACGCGTCCGAGTTTTTCGAGCGCTTGTCCGCCGTGGTAATACGCAGCGCCGTAATCGGGATTGAAGCCGATCAACGCGCGATATTCGATGACAGCCCGCTCCAGGTCGCCGGTGTTGGCGTATTCCATCGCGAGACCATAGCGCGCGAAACTGTCCTGCGGATTTTTCGCGACCATGCTCAGCAGAATTTCCATTCGATTGGTGGCCATATCTCTACGTGCTACTATACCGAGCAATGGCCTGCCCGTATTTTTACCCGGTGGCTCGCTTCGAGACGAGCACCTGGGCCATTCCACCCAGGCTTCCACTGGGCGATCCGTATAGCGGTGAATGCCGCGCGGGTGACGACGCTTTTCAGCCCGAAGAATCGCGAGTGCGCGAGGTCTGCAACCTCGGCTACGGGCGCGGCTGTTGCGATCGATTTCCGGAATCAGCCACGGCTGACGCCGTCCGCTTTCACGTGTCTAAACACCGCGGCAAGCTGATCCGGATTCAGTACATTTTCGAAAAAGACTGCTGGCCGAAAGAGCATGGCACTTTGGAATACGCCAGTGCCGTGATTTCAGAAGGCCCCGATGACGAAGTACTCAGAAGGCAAGCCTCGGCATTTCTCGAAAGTTATCTGCGCCGGCGGAGTTGATCGTGGATTCGGTGCCGCCCGGCCGTTTCGTCCGAGAATCGATCTCCGAGTATTCTGAATTCGCGCTCCCCAACGACGCCAATACGCTGGGCAATGTTCTGGGCGGAAAAGTAATGCACCTGGTGGACCTCGCGGCGGCGCTGGCCGCTGTGCGCCATTCCCGATGCGCGGTGGTGACGGCATCGGTGGATCACATGAACTTCCTGCATCAGATTCACATTGGACAGCTCATTATCTTGCGATCGAGCGTGAATCGAGTGTTCCGGACTTCGATGGAAGTTGGAGTGCGGGTGGAGGTGGAGAACCTGGTGAGCGGCGAGATCCGGCACACTTCTTCGGCGTACTTGACCTTCGTTGCGATCGACAAGACCGGCAGCCGTGTTGCGGTCCCGCAAGTAATCCCGGAGACCGAGGATGAGAAACGGCGTTACGAAGAAGCCGGAGAGCGCAGAACCTACCGGCTCGCGATGCGGGAAAAAGCACTACAAAAGCGGCGTTAACAGCTCAATCGGCTGACGAGGCTTTGTACATGTACTTGATATTGGGCTTGAAGATGAGCAGGTTGGGCGCACCCTCGCGATTGACCTTCAGGCAGGTCTTGTCGTACCACTCGATCACGCCTTCCAGCGTCTCGCCATCTTTCAGGACGAAGACCATGGGCGTCTTGGCCTGCATTTGCTTCATGTAGTAAAAATTCTCGGCGTTCGTCTGGTCCGGCGGCGCCGCCTTCTTGACATGGCTAGTCCGGCGGTTTATCTGGTCCTTCATTTCGTTCAAGGACGGACGTATCAGTTTACGGTTAGAGGTCTCCACAACTACGCTCCACTTCTATTCGAGATGTCAGGTCCCGATACGTGTTGGAGATCCGGCCGGGGCCATTCGAAGGATAAATCAGGTGTCCAACTAGGATTATTGAACCATAACGATTCGTGCCTCTGCAAGGCGCGGCCGGAGGCGTAAGATTACGCAGCCAGGCGACGCAATTCTACGACTAGCGCGTCGAGGGCGATGCTCTTCTGAATATTGCGGCGGACGAGTTCCGCCAGTTCGTCGGTCTTACTGAGCGCGCTCCGCACCCACTGGAAAGATACGTGCTGAGCCAGGTCCTCCAGTTGGCGGCGAATATCGATGTTACGGATTTCGCGGGCGCCTTGCGAGAGCAGCAGTATGTCTTCCAGCAGCACGTAAAGGATCCCGAGAAAATGATCGAGCTTGTCCTGCCGGCGCGGAGCCATGGCTTCGGCGTGTTTGGCCCACTCGCCGAAAGAGGCTCGGCCCGCGGCCACCTGCAGCAGCGCAAGCATTGCCCGGCGGCGCTCGTCATAGACGTCCAGATCCATCGAGACCGCGAGGCCTGGGCTTCCAGCGGCGAGCGCAATGCGCCGCTCGGTGTCCGAGAGACCACGGTCCTCGACGAAGATTCGCATCTCTTCGTTGGAGAGCGGCCCAAGGTGAAACGGTACGGCGCGGGAGCGAATAGTGGGCAGCAAATCGTAAGGATTCTCGGCGGTCAGCAACAGGATCAGATGTTCAGGCGGCTCTTCCAGCGTCTTCAGCAGCGAATTGGCGGCCTGCTCATTGGCGCGGTCGATCTGATCGATCAGAAACACACGCCGGCTTCCGTGCAGCGGCTTGAATTGCGCGCGCTCTTTCAAGAGCCGCATCTGTTCGATGGTGATTTGCCGCAGCGGACCATCGGGCGGGAAGGTGACGAAATCGGGATGGGTGGAAAACAGCAAGGGGTCGTCGTTGCGCTTGTCGGCCGGCCATTTCTCGCGATCGGCGATGGTGGTGGCATGAACTTCGAGGCTCAGGTCGTCCTGCTCGATTTTTTGGGCATCGCCCAACAATGCAGCAGCGAAGCGCCGGGCCAGGGTTGCTTTGCCGATACCGGCCGGGCCGTCGAACAGGATGGTCTGCGGAATTCGCTCCTGCTGCGTCATGGCATGCAGGGTTCGGGCCACGGCGGCGTTTCCATGGAAATTTTCGAACATCCGACTGTTTCAGTGTGACACACCGTCCGGGCGTGCTAGTGTACGGAAAGAGGCGACAGCCGTGGAGGGCAAGGAGCGCTGTGAAGTTAGGAATTGATTTCGGCACCACTCGCACCGTGGTGGCCGCGGTGGATCGGGGAAACTATCCGATCATTACGTTTGAAGATCCGGATGGCGCACAAGCCGACTGGTTTCCTTCCCTGGTCGCGGTCCGCGGCGAGCAGCGCCTTTACGGATGGCAAGCCTGGGCGTGCCAGCAGTATCCAACCTTTACGATCATTCGATCATTGAAGCGCATACTCTCGGAAGCGGGCCCAGAGACGATCCTGCAGCTCGGTTATCAAGCTGTGCCGTTGATTCAAGTATTGCGCGAGATGGCGTCGGCCTTGCGCGCGAGCCTTCCGCAGGAGCACCTGGAAGTGATGCTGGGCGTGCCCGCGAATGCAAATAGCAACCAGCGTTTCCTGACCGTGGAAGCGTTCCGCTCGGCCGGCTGC
>Ga0207700_10002423_pt1 | contig 10714 bp, 12 predicted proteins | sample LARL82metaG_FD_184348 | JGI IMG/M metagenome (GOLD analysis project Ga0207700, IMG submission 184348) | Corn, switchgrass and miscanthus rhizosphere microbial communities from Kellogg Biological Station, Michigan, USA - LAR L8-2 metaG... | ecosystem: Host-associated > Plants > Roots >...
GCGAGAAGAGTTGGAAACGGAGACCGATTGCCGTTCTTGTAATCCTGGTGGGTGCAGTGTCTCTTGGCACTTTGACGCACCTGGGCCAACACACGCCGTGGAGTCCCGTTATGGACGCGTGGAGCGGCCAGCCGATTCCCGTCGAATATCTGAAAAATCGCACTCCGCTGGAGCACCAGGGCGCTCTCGTTTTTCAATCCAAGCAGTGTCACAACTGCCATTCCCTCGGCGGCGAGGGCGGCAAGCGCGGACCAGATCTAGACCAGGTTGCTGTCCGTCTCACGCCGGATCAGCTGGTACGCCAGGTCATCCAAGGCGGCGGGAACATGCCGGCGTATGGCAAGAACTTGAGTCCGGCCGAGACCGCCGCACTGGTCAAATTTCTTGAGACACTGCACCCGGACGGACAGGCGCCGGCACAGGATGCTTCCCGGGCCATCGCTGAAACAGATCAACACTGAACAGGAGAGAGCGCTTTGCACCATCAGTCATTCCCAATTCCATTGACGATGCTTCTTGCACTGCTGGTGCTTTTGTATGTGCGAGGGTGTCTGCATCTTCGGAAGGTGTTCTCACGAATCATCAACTTGGGACACATGGCTGCGTTTATTGGCGGGCTCGTCGCCATCTGGGTTGCTGTGGCTTCACCTCTGGCAGCGCTCGATCACGAACTGTTGTCCGTTCACATGGTGCAGCACTTGCTGCTCATGGCGGTCGGCCCGCCTCTGCTACTGCTGGGAAAGCCGGCCCTGCCTCTTTTGCATGGCCTGCCGAAAGGTTTTGTTCAGGATCTGATGGGGCCTTTAATGCGCTGGGCTCCGATACGCCAGCTTGGAAAAATCGTTTCCCATCCCGTTTTTTGTTGGATAGTCGCAACCATGACTGTAATTGGATGGCATCTCCCCGCGATGTTTGCGCTCGGGCTGCACTCGGCTGTGTGGCATGAGATCCAGCACGCGTCTTTTCTGCTGGCCGGATTTTTGTTTTGGTGGCCGGTGATCCAGCCATGGCCTAGCTCTTCTCGTTCGCCCGGATGGTCTGTTCCTTTGTACCTGTTTTTGGCGACTCTGCCTTGCGATGCGCTGTCTGCATTTCTCACGTTCTGTGGTCGAGTTGTTTACCCCGCTTATTTATACGCCAGGCCGCGGTTTCCGATCTCAGCCCTCCAGGACCAGGAATGGGCTGGCGTGCTCATGTGGGTATCCGTAACCTTTATATATATGCTGCCGGCGCTGGTTCTGACAGTCCGACTTCTATCTCCCCCTAAACCTAAGGAAACGCGAGCTTTACGTTTAAGACCATCTGCAATAAGTCGCTTAGCGCAGCGTGGAGGCATGTGAAGCACGTGTCTACAGACGACATGCCAGCTTTGGCAGTCCCCGCAATGCGCGGGCGGCTTTCGCCGTCGTCCGTCTTCGCTGATTACTGGGCCCTCACCAAACCCGAGGTCAACCTTCTCATCCTTGTTACCACTGCGGCGGGCTTCTGTCTCGCTCTGCCAGCTCATCTTGGAACATTTCCAGTTCTCTTGCTGGTTCATACCTTGCTTGGTACCCTCCTTGTGGCAAGCGGAACTGCAACTCTGAACCAATATGTCGAGCGGGCGTTCGATGCGCAAATGCGGCGCACCAAACGCCGCCCGCTTGCAGCAGGAAGAATCGAGCCCGGGCGCGCTCTCTGGTTCGGAATTGCACTTTCAGTCTCCGGCGCCATCTACCTTGCAGCAGCTGTGAATTTGCTGGCCAGCTTGCTCGCACTTCTCACGTTGTTGTCTTATCTGTTGCTCTACACCCCCCTCAAACGAAAGACGCCCCTATGCGTGTTGGTCGGAGCTTTCCCGGGGGCAGCGCCGCCGCTCATCGGATGGGCGGCCGTGTCCGGAACATTGAGCCTTGAGGCGTGGGTCCTTTATGGGATGGTCTTTCTCTGGCAATTCCCGCACTTCATGGCTATCGCGTGGATGTATCGCGAAGATTATGTGCGGGCTGGCTATCTTGTTCTACCCTACGGTGAGCGGCGAAACTCGCTCATGGGGTTGCAAGCAGTCCTGCCCTCTCTTGGATTGATTGCCTTGAGCTTTGCCTCAATGCTGTTGGGGCAGGCTGGTCTCTTTTACACAGCGGGAGCGTTGTTCTTCAGCATTTGCTTTTTGTACTACGGATTGCAACTCACTCTGCACAGAACGAACGTTGCAGCTCGGCGCCTGCTTCTTGCGTCTATTGTCTATCTGCCGGCCATGTTTGGTTTGTTAGTGCTGCTGGACAGGAAATAAAAATCATCCCGAGCGTGTCCGAACACTAGGTCTTCGGTGTCAAACACGAACGCAACATTCTCCCGCTCCCCAGGCTACCTGGGTGGCCGCGAACCTGCGATGAGGATATCCACCAGCCTCCTGGCACTCTGCTGCCAGTCCGGGGTAGACGCCACGTTGGAGACGCCGATCAGAGCCCGAAGCAGATCGAAGGGGTCGAGGTCCTTACGTATGTCTCCGCTCTTGATTGCGTGCTTCACCAGTGAATCAATCGCGCCCTGAATCTGGGCCCGGGAACCCTCATACAGCTTCGCGGGACCGCCAACGAACGTATTCAGCGCCGGGGCAATGATCTGCTTGGTCGCGATGTAGTCAATGAACAACAGCATCCAGGCTCGTAATGCTTCAATCGGACGCATCGTCTCGGCGAACTTCCGCTCTGCTGCCGCCAGCTTCTCGACCTCGGTCCGATAAACCGCTTCGATCAGTGCATTGCGGGTAGGGAAGTGGCGATACAGAGTTCCCGCTCCGACCTCTGCCTCTTTGGCGATGTCGTCCAGGCTGGTGTTCACGCCGTGACGGGCGAACGCCTCCCTAGCCACTTCCAGAATGCGTTCGCGATTACGCTGCGCATCAGTCCGCGGCTTCCTCGCGGCAGATTGTGAAGATTTCTTCGCCATACAAATATTTTGTAACCGGAGATAGTCTCCGGTTATCTTATCTATTGATTCGGAGACACTCTCCGTTTTATTCGGAGTGCGGAGCCCTGTCAAGAGCGATCCGGTTTTGAGCGCTGCTGGCGCACGGGCAGATATCCAACACATAATTAAGGAGGAAAAGCATGGCAAACCTATTTGGCGCTACGTCAACCACGGAAGATGTTTTGTCCGGGGTCAACTTGCGCGGCAAGAGGATTCTTGTCACCGGCGTTTCGGCCGGGCTCGGAGTGGAGACTGCGCGGTCGCTTGCGGCGCACGGCGCAAAAGTCGTAGGCGCGGCGCGGGATCTGGAAAAAGCGAAAGCAGCAACCGCACTGGTGCAAAAGGACGCTGCGGCCAATGGCGGCAGCCTAGAGCTGATTGAACTGGACCTTGCCAATCTTAAGAGCGTGCGTGCCTGCGCTGATGGTCTGCTCGAAAAAGGCGAATCCTTTGATGTAGTCATCGCCAACGCGGGAGTGATGGCCACACCATTCGGCCACACGTCCGATGGCTTTGAGACGCAGTTCGGCACGAATCATCTGGGTCACTTTGTCCTGGTCAACCGCATTGCATCTTTGATCCGGGCAGGCGGGCGGCTGATCAACTTGTCTTCCGCCGGCCATCGCTATTCGAACGTGGACCTCGACGATCCCAACTTTGAGCGGACGCCTTATGAGCCTTTCGTGGCCTATGGCCGATCAAAAACGGCAAATATCCTCTTTGCGGTGGCCTTCGACAAGCGCCACCGGGATCGCCGTGTCCGCGCCGCGGCCGTGCATCCTGGCGGCATCCAAACCGAGTTGGGTCGTTACGCGGAGCCCGGCCGGATCGAAAGAGTAATCGGAGAGCTCAACCGCCAGCTCGCCGCGCAGGGTAAGGGACCTTTCCAGTGGAAGTCCATTCCCCAGGGAGCTGCAACTTCGGTCTGGGCGGCTGTGGTCGCGCCAGCGAATGAGATAGGCGGGCAATATTGCGAGAATTGTCACGTAGCCCAAATTGTGTCGGACGACGCGTCGATTACCGTCATGAGCGAAGGGGTACGCGGATATGCACTCGACCCGAACAATGCGGAGGCGCTCTGGAGAAAGAGCGAAGAACTCGTGGGAGAGCGCTTTTAACTTCCTTCATCCAATCACAAATGCAAAACAATGATGAACTGCGGTAGGAGAACAAGATGATTCAAAAGACTGATCTCGCCGGCAGCCTCACGCTGCCTGGCACTTCGATGACCTTGAACCGCATGGGCTACGGCGCAATGCAACTTGCGGGTCCCGGGGTGTGGGGGCCGCCACGCGATGTTGACACCGCCATTGCTGTTCTGCGAGAGGCGGTAGACTCTGGCGTGAACCACATTGATACCAGCGACTACTACGGTCCCCATGTAACCAATCAGATCATCAAGCGGGCGCTCCATCCCTATGGCAAGGACCTCGTAATCGTCACGAAGTTGGGCGCTCGCCGGGGTGCGGACAAGTCCTGGATTCCCGCTCTTTCCCGTCAGGAGCTTATTGATGGCGTTCAGGACAACTTGAAAAATCTCGCCGTCGATGTCCTTGATGTAGTCAATCTGCGCGTCGGCGGAATGATGGAACCAACCGAGGGATCGATTGAGGACCCTCTGACCGTGCTCGCCGAACTCAAGCGCCAAGGGCTGATCCGTCACATCGGCTTGAGCAACATTACTCCCAGGCAATTGGCTGAGGCGCACGCCATTACTGATATAGTGTGCGTCCAGAATTTCTACAACCTGGCACACAGGAACGATGATCGCTTTATCGATGACCTCGCGGCGCGAGGTCTAGCTTATGTGCCGTTTTTCCCGCTCGGCGGCTTCACGCCTTTACAGTCATCGGCACTCAACGCAGCCGCAGCTTCGCTACAAGCCACGCCGATGCAGGTTGCGCTTGCATGGCTTCAGCACCGCTCGCGGAACATCCTGCTGATTCCTGGAACATCTTCCCTCGAACATCTTCGAGAGAATCTTAAGGCAGCGACGCTGCAAATTCCCGCTGCATTGCTTGCCGATCTCGACGCAATCGGCGGTGGGCCTGAACGTCCAACTTAGGATAGCTTGTCGAAAAAGAGATAAACGGCGGCAATCCGGCCATCCGGGGCAATGATGAAATCAGTCCCGGCATAAGCTGGCGCCTCGCCAGGGCGGCCTGACACCCATTGGATCCGCCCGCTATTGCCCAATTCCTCGGGTGCGGCGATTGGCTGGTATCGAAAGTCAGGGTGCGTAGCCCTGATCGCGCCCGCGACGCGATCGATCTCGTCGCGGCCACGGTTGACGCCGCGCGGTTCGTAGAACACGCAATCTTCAGTGAAGATCTCGTCAATGGCTTCGCGCCGACGCGCGGGATCGTTTTCACCGAAGACGTCGTGAAGATTGCGAGTCAGCAGGGTCGATATGCTGTAGGACATTGCTTCTCTCGTCTCAGCATCGAGTGCCGCTTGCGTATCTCGACCTGAAACGACTCTATTGCAGATGATGCGAGTCTGTGTGTCCAACCGCGCGCGGTATTTCGTTCAAATAGGAAGCAACAAAATCCTTAGGTGAGATGCGGCCTTGCGCCACGGCACCTGTTCCGCCCGCCTGGATAAACTGGATGTCAGTTATCCCCATGAATCCGAAGATGAAGCGCAGATATGGAACTTCGTAGTCCAGTGCGCTCAGTCCCGCTTCCTTGTAGCTGCCTCCACTCGCGATGATCGCAAGTACCTTTTTGTTCTTGCCGGCCAGCAGCCCTTCAGGACCGGCGGCCGTATAACGAAACGTCTTTCCGGCCCGCACCACATGATCAATCCACGCCTTCAGAGCAGCAGGAACTGCGAAGTTGTACATCGGAGTTGCGACAACGATTTCATCGGCTGCCTGGATTTCCGACACCAGTTCATCCGAGAGTGCAAGTGCTTTCTTATGATTTTCATTGTGGTGTTCGGGCGGAGAGTAGGCGCCGGCAATCCAATCGAAATCAACAAACGTAAGCGCGGTTTTGGCTAAGTCCCGCTCGATTACGCGTCCTTCGGGATTCCTGGCCTTCCAGGCTTCAACTGCGGCATTACCAAGTTGGCGCGAGATCGAGTAATCTCCGCGAGGGCTGATACTGATATAAAGCAAAGTCGGCATAGTGCCTCCTAAACATACTTAAAGTTCCAACGCACAAACTGCTAGGAGCCAGATGAGCGAGAACTGCCGCATCGAGTGCGGCTTGCGCAATCTCGACCCCGAACGGCTGGGTTGCGGACGAGGGCCGGCCCTTCGTCGGTCCGGCCTCTGGGCATTAGGCCTTCACGAATTGAGCGTCCAGAGTGATGGTGACGTCGTCACCCACCAGAATTCCGCCAGTTTCGAGAGCAGCGTTCCACGTCAAACCGAAGTCCTTGCGATTGATCTTGGTGCTTGCCGAGACCCCAATCCGAGTGCTCCCCCAGGGATCCTTCGCAGGCGGCGTTGGCCCTTCCACAGCAAAACGGACCTTGCGCGTCACCCCGCGGATCGTCAGGTCGCCTTCGACAGATAATTCCCCGTCACCGACAACGCTGATGCCGGTCGACTTGAAGTGCAAGGTGGGAAACTTTTCAACATCGAAGAAATCGGCGCTCTTGAGATGTCCATCGCGCTGCTCGTTGCGGGTCTCGATGGAAGCAGCTTCAATCGTGGCCTCCACGCGATCGTTTGCCGGGTCTGATTCATCCCGGATCAACACTCCCGAAACCTTAGAGAAGTGGCCTTTCACGTTGGCAATCATCATATGTTTCACCTTGAACTCGGCCACGGTATGGGCCGGGTCGAGGTTCCACGTGGTGGTTGAGGTTTGCGGTTGAATTAGTGTCGCGGTGCTGGTCATGGTAATCATCCCCTTTCGGTGGTTTGAAATTGGCTTTCAAATCCCTTTACGGTTGATTTAGATGTGTGACAACGATATTCGTTGCAACAAATATTATAGAAAAAATTATTCCACTTTTGCCCGGGCGGCAGCCAAAAGCTCCGCCAGAGCCCGAAGCTTCTCTTTTCCCAGGTGGCCCAACAACTTGCGGTGCATTTTCTGTACAGGTTCATCGAGGCGATCCACGAGTTTGCGACCCTCCGGCGTGAGGCGTGCCAGAACCATGCGCCGGTCCCGGCTTTCGCGAGCACGGGAAATCAGACCGCGTTTTTCCATACGGTCCAAGAGCCGGGTGATATCAGGGTCACGAGTAATTAACCGGCCGGCAATTTCCCCGCAGGGTAGCCCCTCAGGGGCTCCGCGCAGAATGCGCAGAACATTGTATTGAGTAGACGAGAGATCCTCGGCCTTGAGTACCTCAATTGCGCTCCGGGTTAGCATGTCGGCAGTGCGCAGCAAATCCAGGAACGCTGCCTCTTCGGGGCTGCCTACCTGCCGGACTTTACTGGACTGGGCCACAGCTCAAAATAATATATGTTGCAACGACTATTGTCAAGACATGTTGTGGATCTGAGGTCCCGGACTTGTCGTCATTCTTTATCGCGCAATCGCACTGCTTGCTGAAGTTAAATCCGCAGGCGCTCGAAGATCGGCGGGCGCGGATTGCGCCGCAGGGGTCGAAGATGCCGCCCATTGCAGCCTGCCTTTGCTGCTCGCTACCTCATCTACGATCTTCGTAAACAACTGGTCTTTTACCGTGGTTCTCTTGGTGTAGTCCACCAGGTAGCTCAGGGAAAATTCCAACGATCCGCCCCCGACTTGAAGAGTGACAGTCGGTTCCAGGACGGGGTTTTCGATTCGGTAGTTCTCGATGATCTGCTTCCACGAGCCTTGAGCTTCCGTGAGGTAGTTGCTGACGGTTTCTTTCGCTATCCGTAACAACATTCGCCGTGCCTGCTCGTGATCGCTTCCGCACGTTAGCCGGATCGTGACTTCATCCCAGACAAACCGGAATCCCTGCGAATAATTGAAAACCAGCCCCTTCAGCACTACGCTGTGCGGGATTCTGACAATCCTGCCACTGTAGAGGTCGCCGCTCACCCAGTTGCCGGTTTCCAGGACCGTTGTTCGCATGACGGAGATATCAACCACGTCTCCTCTGGTCTCATTTACCTGGATTCTATCGCCTACATGGTAGAGATTGGAGAAGCCGATTGCAATGAATCCGCCCAGACTTGCAATCACGTCCTGCAGTGCAACCACTACTCCCGCCCCTATAACCCCCACCGCGAATCCGACATGTTTCAGCCGGTCTGCGAAGAGAATGGTGATGAAGGCGAAAATGATTATGTAGGCGGTAGCCGCAACCATTTTCCGAGCGTGGTAACGCTGGTCACCATAGCCAAAGTGTCGAGGCAGCGTGTGTTCCAGCAGGCGAAATACGCTCCGGATCAGAACAACGCCCAGGATGGAGTAAATCAATCTAGTTGTCAGCGACAGAGCGGCGATGTGGTCAAAAAAGCGTTCCATGAGGCTATTGGTGACAAGGTGATTATCGCTTCGCAGTTGTAAGCGGTGGGAGCGTGAGTGATTTCAGTAGTTCCTCAATGTTGCGGTCGGTCAGCTTGCTCATCTGCGCAACTACCGAACTCACGTTGCGTCCCTCCACTTTGCCTTTCTCAGCCGCCGAATTGGCCCAAATTGTGTTTCCGTTCTGAAGCTCGGCCACCTGGGCTGAGAGGGCAACCTCGACTTGAATGCCGCCTTCATAATCCACCTCATTGAGCTTCTCGAGGCGTCCGCTGAGGACATAATCCACGTCATTGCGCCCGTCATAAATCTTCACCAGCTTAAAATTGCCACTCGCGCGCAGATGCTCGACAATTGCCTGGGTGATGGTCTGTCGAGGGTCAACGGCCCATCGATGATATTCGTAAAAGCCGATCTCCTCTGGCGAGGTGGCATAGACGATAGGGCCTTCGCGCAGATAAGCAGGAGCCCGAAATTCGCGCACCGCGATGGAAGCCGCTGCATCGATCTTTGCTGGAGGATCAACCGGGGGTACGAGATTGAGTCTGTAGTAGGCTGGGTATTTAATCTTGCTCATGCACCCGGTCAGGAACACAGAAGTCATCACGCCTGTTAGCAGAACAGTTCGCCAGCATTTGGTCATTTGCATACTCCCTATCGCGGAACTTTACGTTCTTCCGGTTGCTTGATTCGGATCATGCTCCACGGCCGTTGCTTGACCGAATTCGACAGTTCACTCAGGTTCTGGGTCGTGATGCGAAGGTTTTCCAGCGTCTCATCGACCTTGGAGTCGTTGGCTCGAACCATGACCTGCATGTTCACCAGGAGCCCCTTGGCTTCTTGCAACGTAGTCTGTAGTTCGGCCAAATCGTTGCGAAGTGGATCACGAATTTCGCTCACCGTCCCATTGACGTTCTGGATAGCTCCATCTGCGTGGTCCACCACGGGGCCGAGCTTCGCCGTAACTTGTGACACCTGATCCAACATGCCGTCAATTTTTGGGCCGTCGGTGCTGACCATGTGGCTCATCTGTGCCAGCATCGCGTTGACTCGTTTTTGGTTCGGCTTGCCGGTTATTGCATTCAGATTCGCAAGCACTGTTCGCGCATCGCTGCTGATCCCGGTAATCTCACCTTGCACTTGGGTCATAAGGGCGTTAGCGTTGTCGGCGACCGTGGATACCTTCGCCATGATCTCGTCCATGCTGGCCACGTCCTGTGATGGAATCGCGCCACCCGGAGGCACATGCCGCGCTGTGTTGCTACCTGTACTGATAAGCAAGGCTGGGGCGCTCATCAGGCTCACTGATCCAATCTTTGCCACAGATTTCTCATTCACCGGCGTTCCGGGTTTAAGCTCCAGGAGAATCTCTATCTCGGAGGGATCAGAGCTCCAGGGCCGCACTGAGGTAACCCTGCCGGCGTTAATGCCGCCAAAGAGAACCGGCCCGCCTGGTTCAAGACCACCTGCATAGTGCAGATAGGTGCGGAACGGCACACTCCCGGCATGGGAACTGGTGCTCATCAAATAGATGAGCGTCGCCGTCAAGATTGTGAGAGCTGCCAGGACGAAGGCCCCAACCTTTGCCTCGGTACTCATAAGATCGCCCCGTTTCCCCGAAGATAGTCTTCCAAATGTGTTTCGGCCGTTTGAATATGAGCGGCGGTGGCAGGTACTCGGTCGAGGAACTGTCTGATTCGCGGATCCTGGCTCCCTCGGATCTCGTCTTTCGTTCCCACCGCAAGAAATGAGCCTTTGTACAGCATCGCGATCCGGTCAGCGATTCGAAATGCGCTCGCCAGCTCATGCGTGACGACGATCACGGTCATCTGGAACGCGCGCTTGAGAACCAGGATAAGTTCGTCCAGCTCAGCAGCGACAATCGGATCAAGACCGGCCGAGGGTTCATCAAGCACCAGGATTTCAGGCTCGAGAGCCAACGCCCGTGCAAGCGCCGCACGCTTTTTCATTCCGCCTGAGAGCTCCTGCGGAAACATCCTGCCGAAGTCGCCCAGCCCAACCACTGCCAGCTTCATCCAGATCATAAGATCTATGATTGAGGGTGCCAGGGCCGTATGCTCGCGCAACGGCAAGGCGATATTGTCCGCGACAGAAAAGGAGTTAAACAATGCCGCGCTCTGAAATGCGACGCCAAGGGATCGCCTCACCTCTTTCAGTTCTGCGGCAGAGCAGCGCGCAATATCAACGCCCTTCACAAAGAGCTGTCCGGAGTGCGGGCGTTCCAGCCCGATGATATGACGTAAGAGCGTACTCTTGCCCGAACCGCTTCCCCCCAGTAAGACCATGGTTTCGCCTGGCTCTATGTCGAGGCTAAGATCATC
>Ga0207700_10002428_pt1 | contig 10696 bp, 4 predicted proteins | sample LARL82metaG_FD_184348 | JGI IMG/M metagenome (GOLD analysis project Ga0207700, IMG submission 184348) | Corn, switchgrass and miscanthus rhizosphere microbial communities from Kellogg Biological Station, Michigan, USA - LAR L8-2 metaG... | ecosystem: Host-associated > Plants > Roots >...
AGGGTCACCGAGAGGCGAACTGAACCGTGTTCGGTGAACTTGAAGGCATTCGACAGCAGGTTCTTCAATACCTGTTGCAAGCGCTTTGAGTCTGTCACCAGGCTGCGAGTCAGGTTCGGGTCCGAATGAACCTCAAACGCGAGCCTGCGGTTCTCCGCCTCGTGGCGGAACGGACGAGCGACCATCTCGAGTAGGTTTGCGAAGAAGACTTCTTCGGCCTCGACTGAAACTGTTCCGGACTCGATCTTCGACAGATCGAGAATGTCGCTGATCAGGTTCAGCAAGTCCGTACCCGCGCCATGAATCGTACGGGCAAACTCGACTTGCTTTGGAGTTAAGTTGTGGTCCGGGTTCTCGCTGAGTTGCTGGCCGAGCACTAGAATCGAGTTCAGCGGCGTGCGCAATTCGTGAGACATGTTGGCCAGGAATTCGGATTTGTATTTCGAGGTGAGCGCAAGCTCTTTCGCCTTTTCTTCCAAGGCGCGGCGCGCCTGCTCAATTTCCTGGTTCTTGCGTTCAACTTCTACGTTCTGTTCGGCAAGCTGCTGCGCTTTTTGCGCCAGCTGCTCGTTTGTCTGCTGCAATTCTTTTTGTTGCGCTTGCAGTTCGGCGGCCAGCTGTTGCGACTGCTTCAACAGGCCTTCCGTCTGCATCGTGGCTTCGATACTGTTCAGCACGATACCGATGCTGGCGGTCAGCTGTTCCAAAAATGCAAGGTGTGACGCTGTAAACATGCTGAGAGAGGCTAGCTCGATGACGGCTTTCACGCGGTCTTCGAACAGTACCGGCAGCACGATCACGTTTCTTGGAACGGAAGAAAAGAGTCCCGAACGGATGGGAACAGTCTTTTCAGGCAAATCTGCAATCAACATGCGGCGCTTTTCTGCCGCGACCTGGCCGACAAGGCCATCTCCGATCCTCAACCGACGCGGATGACCGTTGTCGCTGTCGTCTGCAAATGCCGACAATTGCACGAGCCCGCGATCGTCTTCGCTCTCCATCTGATAGATGACGCCTTGTTGAGCGTTGACAAGTGGTGCCAGTTCCGAGAGCAACATACGGCCCACTGTCCCCAGATCGCGCTGCCCCTGCAGCATTCCCGTAAACCGTGCCAGGTTTGTCTTGAGCCAGTCTTGCTCGGTATTGCGGTCCGTCGTGAGTCGAAGGTTATCAATCATCGTGTTGATGTTGTCCTTCAACTCGGCGACTTCGCCGCGCGCGTCGACCTGAATCGATCGGGTCAGGTCGCCCTTGGTAACGGCTGTCGCCACCTCAGCGATCGCTCGTACCTGGTTTGTGAGGTTATCCGCAAGCAGGTTAACGTTGCCCGTAAGGTCCTTCCATGTACCGGCAGCACCAGGCACGTTCGCCTGTCCGCCCAGACGTCCTTCCACGCCGACTTCGCGGGCCACTGTGGTGACCTGGTCGGCAAATGTAGCGAGCGTTCCCGTCATGTTATTGATGGTTTCGGCCAGCGCGGCAACTTCGCCTTTGGCGTTTACCGTTAGCTTCTGCGTCAGATCGCCGTTCGCAACTGCAGTGACGACCTTCACAATGCCGCGCACCTGTTCCGTGAGGTTCGCGGCCATGACGTTCACGTTATCGGTAAGGTCTTTCCAGGTTCCGGCAACCCCCGGCACCGCTGCTTGCCCACCGAGTTTTCCTTCTGTACCGACTTCTCGGGCCACGCGCGTCACTTCGGCAGCGAACGCGTTCAACTGATCCACCATAGTGTTGATGGTGTTTTTCAGTTCGAGAATTTCGCCCTTCACGTCGACCGTGATCTTGCGCGACAAGTCTCCGCGGGCCACAGCCGTCGTCACTTCGGCGATGTTTCGCACCTGAGCTGTTAGGTTCCCGGCCATGGCGTTCACCGAATCCGTAAGATCTTTCCATGTGCCGGCCACACCGGGCACGTTCGCCTGGCCACCGAGCCGCCCTTCAGAGCCGACTTCGCGAGCTACGCGCGTCACTTCGGCAGCGAACGAACGCAACTGCTCGACCATCGTGTTGAGCGTTTCTTTCAGCTGCAAGATCTCGCCGCGCACGTCGACCGTGATCTTCTTCGACAAGTCGCCATTGGCGATTGCGGTAGCGACTTCAGCGATGTTTCGCACCTGACCAGTCAGGTTACTGGCCATGAAGTTTACGTTATCAGTGAGATCCTTCCATGTTCCTGCGACTCCCGGCACTTGTGCCTGACCGCCAAGCTTGCCGTCAGTGCCAACTTCGCGAGCCACGCGCGTCACTTCGCCGGCGAAGGCGTTAAGCTGGTCCACCATCGTGTTGATGGTGTTCTTAAGTTCGAGAATCTCACCTCTCACGTCGACCGTGATCTTGCGCGACAGGTCACCACGAGCTACAGCGGTAGTCACTTCGGCGATGTTTCTGACTTGACCAGTCAAGTTACCGGCCATCGAGTTCACAGAGTCCGTTAAGTCTTTCCACGTTCCGGCTACACCAGGAACCTGAGCCTGGCCCCCGAGTTTTCCTTCCGAACCGACTTCTCGGGCCACTCGAGTCACTTCGGCGCCAAAGGCGTTTAACTGATCCACCATCGTGTTAATGGTTTCTTTCAGCAGCAGAATCTCGCCGCTGACGTTCACCGTGATCTTCTTCGACAAGTCACCGCTCGCGATAGCCGTCGAGACTTCGGCAATGTTTCGCACCTGGGCGGTCAGGTTGCTCGCCATCGAGTTCACAGAGTCGGTCAAGTCTTTCCACGTGCCGCCGACGCCAGGAACCGTGGCTTGGCCGCCTAGTTTGCCGTCCGTTCCGACTTCTCGGGCCACACGCGTCACTTCCGAGGCGAACGATCGCAGCTGATCCACCATCGTGTTGATGGTGTCTTTCAGTTCAAGAATCTCGCCCTTCACATCGACCGTGATCTTGCGAGACAAGTCGCCGCGGGCCACAGCCGTCGCGACTTCCGCGATGTTCCGCACCTGACCAGTCAGGTTACTGGCCATGAAATTCACGTTGTCGGTGAGATCCTTCCAGGTTCCCGCAACTCCCGGCACTTGTGCCTGACCACCAAGCTTTCCGTCAGTGCCGACTTCGCGAGCCACGCGGGTCACTTCGCCGGCGAACGCGTTAAGCTGGTCCACCATCGTGTTGATGGTGTTCTTAAGTTCGAGAATTTCGCCTTTCACGTCGACTGTAATTTTGCGCGACAAGTCACCGCGTGCCACAGCCGTAGTTACTTCAGCGATGTTTCGGACCTGACCAGTCAAGTTACCGGCCATCGAGTTCACAGAGTCCGTTAAGTCTTTCCAGGTTCCGGCTACACCAGGAACGTTCGCTTGGCCACCCAGTCGACCTTCTGTCCCTACTTCGCGAGCCACGCGCGTCACTTCGCCCGCGAAGCGGTTCAACTGGTCCACCATTGTGTTCAGCGTCTCTTTCAGCTGTAAGATCTCGCCGCGGACATCGACCGTGATTTTCCGCGAAAGGTCACCACTGGCAATGGCCGTCGCAACTTCGGCTATGTTTCGCACCTGGCCAGTCAAGTTGCTGGCCATGAAATTCACGTTATCGGTGAGGTCTTTCCACGTACCGGCGACGCCCGGCACCTGCGCCTGACCTCCGAGTTTGCCTTCCGTTCCGACTTCGCGAGCAACGCGCGTCACTTCGCCGGCGAACGCATTCAGTTGATCCACCATCGTGTTGATGGTGTCTTTCAGTTCAAGAATTTCGCCTTTTACATCGACGGTAATCTTGCGCGACAAGTCGCCACGAGCTACCGCCGTGGTAACTTCTGCGATGTTTCGTACTTGAGCCGTCAGGTTCCCGGCCATCGCGTTGACGGAGTCCGTAAGATCCTTCCAAGTTCCTGCAACGCCCGGCACGACCGCTTGGCCGCCGAGTTTTCCGTCCGTTCCGACTTCGCGCGCGACACGTGTCACTTCCGAGGCGAACGATCGCAACTGGTCCACCATCGTATTGATGGCCTCTTTCAACTGCAGAATTTCACCGCGGACATCGACAGTAATTTTTCGTGATAAGTCGCCGCTCGCCACGGCGGTTGCTACTTCGGCGATGTTTCGCACCTGGCCAGTCAGGTTGCTGGCCATCAGGTTGACGTTATCGGTCAGATCTTTCCATGTCCCGGCCACGTCGGGGACTTGCGCCTGACCGCCAAGCTTGCCTTCCGTACCGACCTCGCGAGCAACGCGCGTCACTTCGGCCGTGAAGACTCCCAACTGCTGAATCATCGTGTTAACGAGATTTGCAGAACGCAGAAACTCGCCTTCGAGCGGCCGCCCATCCACATCGAGCCGTACGGTCTGTGTCAAATCACCTTGTGCCACGGCTGCAATTGCACGCGTGACTTCAGCCGTTGGTCGAAGCAGGTCTTCGACGAGAGTGTTAACGGAGACCTCCATCTCGCCCCAGTCTCCTCGTGATTCATGAAAGCGCGCTCGCTCGCGGGTTTTTCCCTGCTTGCCTACCGCTTGCCCGACGCGCCTCAACTCCTGCGCCATGTGCTGGTTCGCCGCAGCAATTTCGTTGAATGTATCGGCGATCTTTCCCGGCAGCCCTACCCACGTCCCTGGCAGACGAACAGAAAAGTCGCCATTTCTCATGCTTTGAAGGCTCGCGAGAATTACGTTGAGGTCCAGAGGTTCCGGTGCACTCTTAGCCTTCCCATTCGCTCTCGGCACCGCACCCATAGAGTCTGCTTCAGTGGCCGGCGTTATTTCATTTACTGATGATCTCTTCATGTTTCTCTCCGCAGCACACGCTGGCCATAACGGAAATCCTTGGGAAATAAGCGACGTTGCGTGCGCAAAGAGTTCCTGCTGGGACACATTTTTGGCATGGATGAAAAGGGAAAACGTCTAGCGAGCGCGGGCGCCTAGGCTCTCCCCGCACTGGGCATATTGGACCATCCCGTCGGATGGAATTCCCTAAGGTATTTCCTGTAGTTAGCGCGAGTCTGAGCAGGGCAAGATATCGTAGAAAGGGCGGGCCGATCTTTTGAGTTCGGCACGCCCTTCTTGACTCGTGAAGCCGTTGTCGCTTGTCAGACGGCTCGTCGGCCCAACACGAAGTGAAGGATCAGGGAAATGACTGCGAAGATCAGCAGCAGATGGATCATGCCCCCAGCGACATGAAAAACGGTAAAGCCGCCCAACCATGCAATCAACAGAATGATGAATAACACTGTCCAAATGCTCATATGCTCTCCTCCGAGCTCGATTGCTTCGATGTCGGCGTCACGTGGGCACTTCCACGGCGTCAGGTTCAGAGTAAGGCCCGCGCCCTCTGGTGTCATTAGCGAGAATCTAGTACGGAAATTGAAATGTAGCTGTATAGACCCGGTGATTTCTTTGCAGATTGAAATTCAAGAATCCTCAGTAGGTCCGGGGCTCTTATATGCGGCCAACCTTGGCGGTGCCCCAGCAACTAAGAAAGGTTTGCGATCAGTTCTTACGAGAGAGTAGGGCAGCAGGACGTCTCGAAGGCAGTGACCGTGTACCTTGTCGTCGTATGAAGGACACTTTCGCCTATGAAACATTCGCGCCAGCTTATGCAGATCTTGGTGAGCATCACACTGGTTGTTGCTTTCGGAAGTACATGCGCTGGCTATTCTGTTTTGACGCATGAGGAAGTGGTGGATCTCCTTTGGAAGGACGATATCCAGCCGCTGCTACTTGCAAAATTCCCCAATTCGAGCCCTGAAGAACTCCGCAAAGCCCACGCCTTTGCCTACGGCGGCTCCCTCGTGCAGGACATGGGCTATTATCCCTTTGGGAACAAGTATTTCAGCGATCTCACGCACTACGTTCGTAGTGGCGACTTCATCGTCAATCTCATTCATGAAGCCTGCGATTTGAATGAATATGCTTTCGCTTTAGGCGCGCTCGCCCACTACTCGTCCGATAACATGGGACATCCCGCGATCAACCAGTCGGTGGCGATCTTGTTTCCAAATCTTCGTAAGAAGTACGGTTCCCACGTAACTTATGAAAACAATCCGAAGGCACACATCCGAACCGAATTCGGCTTCGACGTGACGCAGGTGGCGAAGAATCGCTATACCTCGGATCGCTATCACGATTTCATAGGCTTCGAGGTGTCAAAGCCGGTGCTTGAGCGCGCTTTCCAGGACACTTATGGCATTCCTCTGAATGAAGTCCTTAAGAATGAAGATCTCGCGATCGGAACTTTTCGACGCGCAATCAGCCGCGTCCTACCCGAGATGACGCGCGTGGCGCTGGTGGCCCGGAAGAGTGAGATGGTCAAAGAGACTCCGAACTTCAATTCGAAGAAATTCCGCTACTACCTTTCCCGGGCGAACTATCAGCGCGAGTGGGGAAAAGATTACCGGAAACCTGGATTCGGAACTCGCGTACTGGCATTTTTCCTCCGCTTCGTTCCGAAGGTTGGCCCTTTCAGAGCCCTGGATTTCAAGATTCCGACGCGCAAAACCGAGGATCTTTATGTAGCGAGCGTAGATCATACACTCGATAACTACCGCGGTTTGCTGAAGGAAGTTCGGGCCAACAATCTGCATATGGCAAACACGGATTTCGACACAGGCAAGACGACGTACGCGGGCGAGTACACGCTCACAGACAAGGCTTACGCGCGTCTCCTCGACCAATTAGCGAGTGACAACTTTCAGCAAATTACCCCAGAGCTGCGGGAGAATATTCTCACTTTTTATCATGATCCCAACGCGATCAGCACGAAGAAAGACTCACAGGCATGGGAAAAGACTCTTAGTGAATTGCAAAAACTGAAGTCAGTCAATCCAAGCAAAAGACCTTCCATCGAAATTGCAGAGGGTCTCGAATCTGAACAGCACTCAGATTCGATCTCTACGCACTCCCTTTCCCAGGAATGAGAGAATAGCGTTCGCATATCGATACTCTCAATTCATTCATTTAGGATACGAAGAATATGCGGCCGCCAGAATCTCTCGCGCGCGGACTCACTGCGGCGACCCTATTTTGCGTTTGTATCCAATTTGCCGCGAGCCAAGCCCCCAAAAGCGAGGCATCACCAGACCGGCGTGGCGCGCTCTCCGCGGAACAAGATCACGCTCGCATGATGCAGCTGCTCCACATCACGTCCCTGCGGCGCGGGGCCGACGGGGACCGTAAGTCTCCAAATGCCGCGAATATAGACGAGTCGAAGGCGAATGTCTTCGGACCTCCGCCTGATCCTTTAACCCTCAAGGATGGGAAGAAGGTCACGAGTGTTGAAACCTGGTGGAAACAACGGCGCCCAGAAATTGTGGAGGATTTCGAACGCGAGATCTACGGCCGCGTCCCAGCCAATGCCCCGAAAGTTAAGTGGGAAATCGTCAGCACCACCCGCGAGACCAATGGCGATATACCTGTTCTGATCAAGAAGTTGAGCGGGCATGCCGACAACTCGGCATATCCACAAATTACCGTAAATATCGACCTGACGCTGACCACTCCCGCCAACGCGACTGGATCAGTCCCGGTCATGATGGAACTCGCTCTCAGCCCCGAAGTTTTGGCCGCGCTAGCGAAGCGCTTTCCTGACATGTTTCGCCCGCAGCCGGGGCCAACCTGGCAGCAGCAAGTGCTTGCGAAGGGATGGGGCTATGCGGTGTACATCCCAACCACCGTCCAAGCCGACAATGGCGAGGGCCTGCAGAGCGGGATCATCGGTCTGGCAAATAAAGGCCAGCCGAGAACTCTGGATGACTGGGGCGTCATTCGCGCGTGGGCATGGGGTGCAAGCCGTGCGCTTGATTATTTCGAAACCGACGTAGCGGTTGACGCAAAGCATGTAGGCATCGAAGGCCATTCGCGATATGGGAAAACGGCGCTGGTAGCGATGGCCTTCGATCCACGGTTCGCGATCGGATACATCAGTTCATCGGGCGAGTCGGGAGCGAAACTATATCGACGCAATTTCGGTGAGCAGATCGGCAATATTGCGGGTACCGGCGAGTATCACTGGATGGCCGGAAATTTTCTGAAGTATGACGGCCCAGTGACCGAGAACGATCTACCGGTCGATGCAAATGAGCTGATCGCTCTATGCGCGCCGCGCCCGGTATTCATCGGTGCCGGTGCAATCGAAGGAGATGGCTGGACTGATCCGAAAGGAATGTTCCTCGCCGCTGTCGGCGCGGGCCCGGTCTATCGTCTCTTGGGAAAAAAAGATTTGGGAACAGCGGAATTTCCGCCCATCGAAACAGCTCTCGTGGGCGGTGATATTGCTTTTCGACAGCATAGCGGCGGGCATACGCCGGCTCCGAACTGGCCTACCTTCCTTAATTTCGCGAGCAGATATATGAACTCCGAGCCCACAGCCCACCAAGAAAAATGAAAGCGCCGCACTTTCCCGAAAGAAAATGCGGCGCAGTCTCTTAGGCCCCTTCAGGCGAGTGCAACACGCGGAACGTATTCCCGCCGTTGGACCAGACCAGCACCAGCGCGTCCTGCCCCTTCGGAACGCTCGAAAGAGCCTGCTGTACGTCACTCGCGCTCAGAACCTTGTGCCGGTTCACTTCGAGAATGATGTCTCCCTGCTGCAATCCGGCATTATCGGCAGGGCTGCCCGGCTGAACCTGTTCAACCAGCGCTCCATGCAGGTTGCTTGGCGCCTGGAGCTGATCGCGCACGTCCGGCGTCAGATTGCCGAGCCCAAGACCCCACCTCGCTTTACCCGTGCTCTCCGATGGTGTGCCAGTTTCATTGCCGTGGCTACCGAGCGCTTCGAGCGTAACCGGCAGGTGCATCGTCTTGCCATCGCGCAGAACCGTCAGATCAACTTTCGTCCCAGGTTGCTTTTGGCCAATCATTACCTGTAGCTCTCCGGCATCATTAATCTTCTGCCCATCGACTTCCGTGATTACGTCGCCGATCTGCAGTCCCGCTTTCGCTCCCGGGGAATCGGGTTCCACCTGCGTAACAACGCCACCCATCGCCGCGGTATCGCCGAAAAACTTCGCGTTCTCCGGCGTCACATCCGAGATCCCGATTCCGATGTGACCATGGCTAATCTTGCCGTCACGAATCAGGGTTTCCACGGTGGGCCTCACGATCTGGGTCGGAATAGCAAATCCCATGCCCGAGAACGACCCGGACGGCGAAATCAGGAATGTATTGATGCCCACCACTTCTCCGCGAGCATTCACCAGCGGACCACCAGAATTTCCCGGATTGATCGCCGCATCTGTCTGGATGAACTCACCCGGCTTGCTCGGATTCGTGGGATCCGGGTTCGCGCGGTTCACGGCACTTACAATTCCACGCGTCACCGTAAACCGGAATCCATACGGATTGCCAAACGCAAGCACGCTTTGCCCAGGCCGCACTCCCTTGGAATCGCCCCACGGCGCGCTGGTCAAATCGTTCGCGTCCACTTTCAGGACTGCGAGGTCGGTGAGAGAATCCGTTCCAACCACCTTCGCCTTGAGTACCCGCCGATTGCTGGTGGTGACTCGAACATCAACTGCTCCATCGACTACGTGGTTGTTCGTCACGATGTATCCATCGGGCGAAATCACCACTCCGCTGCCCATGCCGTGTTCAATCTGCGGTTGTCTCTGACGCATATGCGGACCAAAGAACTGTCCAAATGGACCGCCAAAAAACTGTTGCATATCGTCGGGCATTTCCTTGCCGACGGACTCGGGCTTAGTTCGCGAGGTTACAGTAACGTTGACGACCGCCGGAGTGACCCGGGCCGCAACCGTTTCCATCGCCTTGTCGAGTGCGATCAGAGCACTCACACTCTCTGTGTCGATGGGCGCAGCCGCCGGCGCTGTTGCCGCTGCTTTCGCGCTCGTCGGCCTCACCCAGCCATGAGTTGCCACCGACAAAGCAAGGGCAACGGTCATGACCGGCAAAGCCAGCCTCCGCGCCCACTTCTTCCTGTTTTCGTAGAGCCAGTTTTCCACTTTCATTGCTTTACATTTCCTCCAATTCTTAATCAACTAATTCGTTAGTTACACAACGCACACATCAAACGCCCTTCCGCTTTCCTTACTAAATCTGCTTGTGAGGAGTCTGAGCGTTGCCCGGATCGACGGCATGGAACACCGTCAGCCGCCACATCTGAATCCGATAGCCCGCATAGCCGCTCGTCGGATCGGCCTCGTGATTTTCGATGACTACGAAGATCGTCTGCGTCACAGGAACCGCAGCCGTTTTCGCACTCGCCGAATGAATCATTTGTTCAGCACGCGCCGCGGAGTGCCCCAATGGCCGTGGTCTGGTTCTTTCACTCAAGTGCCGGGGAGTTGCGGTTCCAAGGCTCAGTCTCGCGGGTGTCGCTTTGAGCATTTCTGACGAGCGAGCAATCGCCGGTACCACCCTCGCACCAAAATCGCCAGCCGAGGCTTCGGTTTCGTGATACACCGCCGGGCTGATGGTTTCAGCCTGTGTGCCACTTCCGAATCCGATGAGCCGGGAAGTGCGCGCACTCCAAACCCCGCAGCCAATCGCAAATAGAGCGATTAGAAAGACTGCCGGCACTAGAGAACGACTCGGCCCAGATGCCCGCTGCGGATCCAGAATCCGCGCGACACGAATCGTCGTCTGCCGGATCCTTCCCAGCGCTGCCTGCGCGAGTACAACACTACCGTGAACGAAACTCTTCTCGGCCAACCTCGCCAAACACTCGGCATAAAGCCGTGGGCTACTCGTCTCCGCGAGAACAGCATCGTCACAAGCCATCTCCCGCTCGAGCGCAACTTTCC
>Ga0207700_10002429_pt1 | contig 10695 bp, 12 predicted proteins | sample LARL82metaG_FD_184348 | JGI IMG/M metagenome (GOLD analysis project Ga0207700, IMG submission 184348) | Corn, switchgrass and miscanthus rhizosphere microbial communities from Kellogg Biological Station, Michigan, USA - LAR L8-2 metaG... | ecosystem: Host-associated > Plants > Roots >...
GCGGCTTTCGCATCGCCGGACGTGTTGTCCACCATGCGCTCCAGCACTTCCAGCGGCAGGCAATCTTTGGTGGCGGCTGCTGCTTCCTGCCACATCTTCAAGGTTTTTGTGTTGTCGGCCATGACAAATCTCCTCAGGGTACGTTTCCTTTTTATGCTCTTGCCTGCCAGCGTTTTGCTGCGCGATCCAGTTTTCTTTTGGCGCTTACCAGGTAAGCTTTCGCTCCGCTGGCATTCGTCAGGTTGAGCATGCGCGTAATCACGTCCAGCGGAAGCTCTTCCCCAAAGTGCATGGTAAAAACGGCTTTCTCGGTCTCTTCCAGCGTCTCATTAATCAGTTGCCGAGCAATGTCGGCCTGTTGCTTCCGCTCCACGGCCGCCAGCGGGCTGTCTTTAACGTCCGGCAGCGTGTCCATCACCAGCTCGTCAGAGTCCGTTTGCGGGGCGCTCGCTCTGGACCTCACTGCGTTGAGGCAGTGATTGCGGGTAATGGAATAGAGCCAGGTTGAAAACTTGGATTGACCTTTAAAGTAAGAGAGGTTCTGGTAGGCCTTTACGCAGATTTCCTGCGCCAGATCGGCCGCCGACTCACGGTCTCCCGTGACAGACAAACACCAGCGCGCCACCTTTACGTGGTGCCGCCGAAACAGTTCATTCAGGTACTGTTCCGCCTGTGCCTGGCCGGCTTCCGCGCGGTAGCGGGCAATCAGCGCCTCGTCCGTAAGCTCCTGCCAGCCCATTTGCGGGATTATAGCAATTGCTTCGTCCCTGGCTGCTTTCGTTGCCCCCGGATACATTGAAGCCACAGATGTCGATTGTGCTGCCACAGGTGTCCTTTCCCTTACATGAACTTAGACAACCGTAAGTAGCTGGATGGAACAAGAATCTGGACGGGGGCATTTTGGCGGTTTTTGGGGCTTTTTGAGGGGTTTCAGGTCGGAGAGGCGAAAGCGGCTGGATCCTTGATGTTTGTCGCTCCGCAGCGCATGGCAATGCTGGTTCGATCACATATCGGATCAGCATGATACCGCGCAGTCATGCACAGTTCTTTATGACTGAGATCTTGGGCTACTGTGTGGAGTGACGGCTCATTCCCGTTCCATTTTTCAATTTCCAAAATCCGGTGCACTGTATCGCTCAGCTATTAATGCAATTGCCACGATCAAACTAGATAGGGGATAAATGCGTCTTATTTAATTGCGGTGATAAGGCACAATCCGTATAGCGTATATGAGCTTAGACGGGTTCCCTGCGAGTTCCGTTCATTCTCTGAACGGACATTTAGGTAATTTCCAAACGTTCAACGAGTAATTTAGATGCCCACAGAATACCTGCACAATCTTCACAGTCGCAGTGGTCTGAGTATCCGCGAAGTTGCGCGGCGCAGCCGGGTGCTGGCTGAAGGGCTGCATGAGCCGCGTCTGGCATTCCAGCATCAGGCAATGTCCGGGTGGTTAAACGGCAAAAGAAAGCCGACAGTTGAGCACCGCAAGACTCTTTCGCTGATATTTCGTATTTCACTTGAGGAGCTAAGTAAGGGACTTGATGGTCCTCTGGACCAGGCCAGTGCAGATGCGGTATTGAAACCTGTGCTCGTGCATGTTCGCGGCAACAAGCAGTCATTCGAACACAAAGCGACGTTGCCGAGTTCTCTCGACATCAGCCGTCCTGCTGTTTACCGCCACTGGACTGATCTTTTTCAGCCGCGGCCAGGAGCGCTCATCAAGCATTTTCGCGAGATCAACCATGATCTCTTCGGATGGATACCAGACAACTGCGCCGGCCCCCTGATTGCTCATCCGCATTCGCTTGTGCCGGTCAATACCAGCGCTGCCCATCTTGAAGAGGCGGAAGCTGTCCAGAAGCGGATCTGGTTTGTTTATGTTCCTGGCGGGGATCTGGATGTGGGAATCGCTCATCGCGAGGGACGCTCCCTGGTGCTCTCCAAGTTCAATCACGATCATTCCCCGCTTTCGAAAAAATATCCGCTCTCAAGAATCGATATTGTGGGGCATGTCACAGGAAAAGTGTTGTTCCATCTTGATATGCTGTGAAGGAGAGTGCGGGACTGCCGTGCAGCCCCGCGCCCCGGTTGATTATTTCTCTTCCAGCTTGCTGTAAAGGCCAATTTTGGCATGGCCTGGAATATCAACGTCAATGACGTCGCTTCCTTTGCCCTGGATCAGCTTGCTTGCGTCGCCTACAAAATGCAGTTGAGGTTTTTGATATTTCATTGTTGTACCTTTCTCCGCCAATTCTCGAAAACGTTCTTTCGACCGTCTGACGGCACGGTAAACTCACGCTGCGACAGAGAGAATATTTCGGGTTGCTCCTTTAGGTGAGCGCTTTCCGGTCCTCAGCCGTCGTTCTGTGGGTGATCGATTATTCCTCTTCCAGCTTGCTGGAAAGGAAAATGTGGGCCATGCCGCCAACATCAACATCAAGGACGTCGTGTCCCTTGTTCTGGATCAGCTTGCTTGCATCGCCTACAAAGAGCAGTTGCGGCTTTTCGTATTTCATGGGTTGTGCCTTTCTCCGCCAATTCTCGAAAAACGCTCTTCGACCGTCTGGCGGTAACGGTAAATTCACGCCACGGAACAGAGAGGGTGTTCCGGCTGTTGCTGATGAGCGCTTTCAAGGCTTCTAAGCCATCGTTCCGCGGAAAGAATTCGCACGATGTTGCTGCCGCGTGGGTCCCGTCCCAGCATCATTTGTGTCAAGTGCTCCTGTAATATGCGCGGCTCGGCAAAACCCTGCCGGCAGAGTTGCCATTGGCGAGGATCGCCCACCAGTTCCCAGTCTTTCTGCAAAGCCCTGGAGAAAGCCTCATTGATAGCGCCTTTGCTTTTGCGCGTGAGGATGCGCTGGGGCAGCAGGCCGGACAAGGTCCGCCGCATGAGAGATCGTCCTTCGCCATTGCGCAAGAGCTGGTCAGGAGGCACAGCCAGGCAAAATTCCACCAGCGGACGGTAAAGATAAGGATGAGAAACATAAACGTCGCGGTATTCATTTACATAGCCGGCGGAGGTCATGTTGAAGAGCGACTGCAAATCGCGTAATTGAGTGCGCATGCTGGGGAGCGCCGCAACCCGGGGTTCCGACGAAACACGATGGGCGATATACGCTTTTTTGTGCCGGACTGAAAGCCATACCGGCAGCGGAGGGATTTCCTGCCTGAGGATCGTACGTCGGGCGGCGGCAACGGCCCGGGGCAGGGCCTGTCCAAAGAGCAATTGCATATAAGGAACGCCCATGGTGCGGCTCCATTCCCGGCTGGAACGGTGCATCTTAAGGAGACGGCCCTGGTATATGTAATCGGCGATCATAGGGGCGGCATCTACGGCGCTCCAGAAAAGGTGGTCTCCTCCGGCGCCGGTGAGTAATAGGCGGGCGCCGCGGGCCTTCATTACCGATGTGTAAGCATGAAATCTGCCGGACGCGCAGTGCATGGGATTGGGTGTGCCGGTGAAATAGATTTCGCGCAGCCCCGTAGAAATTTGTTGTTGTTTTTCCGATATATGTACGGTCGGGATTCCGCGCTGTTCCTCAATCGCTTTGATGAAATATTTTTCGTCGCAACTCTCTGATTCCTCAAAAACACATGAGAGGGTCTGCAGGTGTTCAGGAGCCCGGTTTTGCTGGGCCAGCACATGGTCTGCGATGACAACGACGGAAGAAGAGTCCAGGCCGCCGCTGAGTTCTGAAAATACGGTATGTCTGGAGCGCAATTTGGCCCGCACTGCCGTCGTAAGCAACTCCCGGCAATGTTCCTCGTATTCGCGGTCTGATTTGTAGCGCAGAGGGCGAATGGCGGCGGGGTCCCAGAGCTGTACTGGCGCGAAGCAATGGCTCTCAAAACGAAGCAGCGTATTCGGTGGAACTACATGGATGCTCTCCAGCGAGGTATGGTGAGAGTGCGGCTGCGCCAGCAGATGTTCGACTATGTAACTCTCATTGATCTTCAGCTCTGCTCCGCTGATTCTGACAAGATGAGCAAAGTCACTCGCCCACAGCAAAGACTTTCCGGCAAAAGTGTAAAACAACGGGCGCGTGCCGCAAGCCGAACGAACAAAACGCAGCGTACGGGTTCTTCCGCACCAAAACACCAGGGCGAATTCTCCGATCAGGCGGGAAAAGATTGCCTCGCCAAAGCGCTGATAGCCGTGCGCCACGATTTCGGGATCGGGCATGAACTCAGCGTGGACGATTCCTGCCACGGCGGCGATTTCGTCGCGATTATCGAGGCGTCCGTCCCATGTAAGCGCCAGTTCGCCAAAGTGCCATGGCTGTATCTCATGCTCTTCCTCTGCGGTGATCCGGTCGCCGCGGTAAAGCATGAGCAGCGGGCCTTCCAGGAATTCGCCTGCAGTTTCCACCTTGCAGTCGCTGTAGCCGCCCAGCAGGCGCGTTGCATCCGCTTTCACGCCCGGACGGCCATCGGTATTGAGCATTCCAAGTTGCAGCTTCATAAGTTTCCGGGAACACGATTCAAATCAGTACGCAGTTAGCATCTGGTAAAACTTCTGGACATTGGGAAAGTCGTTCACCACAGCGCCTTCTGCTTCCACCCATGCATGGGCAAGAAACGGCATGGGCCGCACCCCCACGATCATCTGGGCCGGAATGCCGCAGCTTCGCAGGATGCACGTGGTTACAGCAGAGCGTTGCAGGCACAATGCTTTCTTGGGATACCAAACGCACGCTTTCTCCACCGCTGCACAAACCTGGCCTATGAGCATGGATTTGTCTTGCGCATGGCGTGGTTTGAGCGGCCAGGCTTTCACCCACCGGCAGAGTACGTTGAATGAAAGCAGTGAAAGAATGCAGTCAAAAAGCGCCAGGCCAGCCACCGCGCACAAAATGGTGAAACGCCTAGGGCGCGGACGCGATGCATCAGCCGCGTGGCCATACCAGGGAAATGACGGAGCTGTCTGCGGAGTAATCTTCTCTGGTTGGTGTTCTGTCAGCAGGATGTCTGATGGCGACAATCCAAGTTCCGCGGCCCTTGCTACGAGATTGCGCACGTCATCGAGTACCTGCTGCCTGTCTACGCCATACTTGTACGCCAGCTGCCCAGCGACATCAGATTCAGATTGCCCTGCATTCAGCGCATGCCACATCTCTACGCCGGTGGCATTCAACTTGAGCAGGCAATCTCTTTCCGGATCGAACAGTACCGCGCCGTCGTTTGAAACCGTAAGATACAGTTTGCGTGCGGCTGTGCGAGGTTGAGAGAAATCAGGCATTGGGGGAAGTCCTCTCTCGTCCTTGTTACCCAGCCACCCTAAATTAAAAGTTTTTTAGGATTGACAAAATCTGCCTCGCTGGCAACAGGCAGTTGCCGCCCTTCCGCCATTTGCACCACACGGATGGCAGGGCAGAGCTGCTCCCAACCCCGACTGTGGCGGAATCGTGCCTGCTTCTTCAAAATTAAACAATGAATGGCAACGGCTGGTTGCCACTCACGCGTCGGGCTGATTGGTTTGTTGAGTCTGTTCTGGATCTCATCCATGCCTTCTGTCTCGTCTGCCGCGTACTCCGGCATAGTGTCATGCCGCTTTCTCCGCCCGGAAAAAATGCATGTCTGGTCCGCAGCGCAATCAGGGAACCATTGGTTCAGCGCTCTGTTGATTTAATTTGTATTCATGTCCTGAAAAGGGGCTGAAGCAGCAATACCGTTCTCAGGGGTAGCGCGAAAACTATGGATTGATCAATGGAAAAAAACGTGTGCAACGATTTTCACTGGAAAGTTATCGGCTCATTCCTTGGAAAGCGGAATGTCCATATGCACTTTCTGTCCCGGCTCTAGCTGGAGCCGGGCAACAGCGACTCGCGAACTGTATTTTGGCGATGAAACCATCAGGCTCACGTCCTTGCCTGGCGGCAGCAGGGCGCGGTACTCGCCTTTGACCATTAGGAAATGCTGGTTCCCATCCTGGTCGTAGAAAATCAGCCTTGCAGGAATGGCACCACCAGTGTTGACATCGATGATGCGTCCCTCAAGGATGCCGGCTTTTTGGCGCAACTGCACTTTCACCGTAGCTGAAGGCTTCGCAGCCGTTAGCCGGACTTCAGCTTCTACTCTGGAATCCGCATAAAAGCGGTCGGAAGGGTCCGGGTAACCTTCTTCCTCTTTTCGTGAATAGAGCGTGTATGTTCCAGGGCGGAAACGCGCGCCGAAGACAAATTTCCCATCCTTGTCCGTCTTGGCTGATCGGGGCATGACGCCTTCCAGCGTAAGTGCCTGCGGAACAGCGAAGACCGTGGCAGAGGGTACGGGTCTTCCATCTGGATCTATAACGCTGCCTCTGATTTCTCCCGCTGGTTGTTGCGGTGCCTGCGGGTGTGTGAACCCACTTGCTACTACGAGAACCAAGGTCAGGAAATAGTTCATGCGTCCCCCTCAGGACTTTCATTATAGTTACGGAATGAAGCTTGGGATAACCGGGCGTCAACCGATGGCCAACCCTACTTCACCGGTATCAATGACAGCTTCGGCTCTCTCCCAGGATTTTGCCGGAAATAAATTCCAGCGGGACAGTATTCTGAATCCTGCCTGGATTTATGTTCTACGTGCGGCGCTGGCCCGTGCTCAACATGTTTTCCATGAAGCTTCACCGCCCCATGACAATCCTTGCAGCGGAATTCCGTCACGCCGTCCGAGATGGCGTCCTTAACTGGCCTCACTACCCATCGCCATTCATTGATTCCATCTTTTTTGAACAGCTTTTTCACTTCGCACTCATAGATCTTTATTTCGGCTGGCATCCCTACTCTCCTGGCGCGCGATTATACCGCCGTCAATCGACGCACGTTCACATTCATCAGACTCACCAATGTGTTGCTTAGTCCCTTCGCCCACTGTCCTTACGCACACTCTATGCGCGTCCCGATTCCTTGTTCTGCCGGATCGCTGACTTCTGTCTTAGCTAATGACGGACAGCAAAATCGGATGTTAGTCGCACCCGAAGCTGCTGGGGTCTCAAGCGCGCGGCAAATGGCAGGCCGGGCTGGAGGGCCACAACTTAAATCCTAAAGGAGAAATTCATCATGACTCGTAAAAACATGACATTGGCACTGTGCTTCAGCCTGGCAACCATAACTTTTTCTTCAGCCGCATTCGCTCAAGGCCGTGGTGGGTCCCGTGGTGGCGGCGGCCAAGGCATGGGCAGAATGGGCATCCCGTCCAGAGGCGAGGTTCAGCGGGGTGACGATCGCGGCGGCTTCAACAGGCGTCCTGAGCTGGGCGATGATCGCGGGGGCATGAACAAGCATCCTGAGTCGCGCGATGATCGCGGGGGCCTCAACAAACACCCTGAGTCGCGCGATGACCGCGGAGGCATGAACAAACACCCTGAGCCGGGCGACGATCGTGGCGACATCAACAAACACGCTGAGCCGGGCGATGATCGCGGCGGCATGAACAAACACCCTGAGCCGGGCGATGATCGCGGCGGCGTCAACAAACACCCAGAGCCGGGCGATGATCGAGGCGGCATCAACAAGCACGCTGAGCCGGGCGACGACCAAGGGCGCAACAACCGCTAATCTCCCCAACTTCACCACAGGGCCGAGCGTTGCTCGGCCCATTTTTTTGAAAAGGAGCAGCGCACCCACGGTTTGGTGGGGATCAAGGGCGAGGGGGTTAGCGGTTTCTCACCAGTCATGGGCAGCTGTACTGCCGGAAAGATGCAAAGAATTTTGGCCAGTGCGTGATTCTCTCAGCATGCGAAATTGAACATGGCCGGTTTCGTGCTTTATTTGCTGGGTCATTCTGCCCTAAGATGCAGAATGGTCGAACTTCACCCAAAATCCAAAAAACCGAGTTCCCTTGCAGGGACTGTGGAAGGAAAAAACTCCATGAAGGAAACACTCAACCAAACCCAACAGATAAACTCAAAGCTTTTTACCACGGAGGACACAGAGGGCACGGAGAAAGAGCGGGTCCGGCAGCGGGCGGAAGCGCTGGTGCGGAGGATCGGAGAGACCTGCGATGAGTTAGACAAGTTGACGGAAGAGAATCCGGAGTTGGTGGGGCGCGTCACGCGGAGCACGGAAGAACACAAGGACGCTTATCTGCGTCTTAAAGCGAGGTTGGCGCTGGCGGACATGGCCCCGCGCTGCCAATGGGTAAGGCAGGACGGAACGAGTTGCGGGTCACCGCAGATGAAGCAACACATCTACTGTTTTGCGCACATGCAGATGGCGGAAGCCAGGACGCTGATGCTGATGTTGCCGGTGGCGGAGGACGCCAACGCGATCCAGATTGGGCTGATGCAGATACAGAAGGCGTTGATTGAGGACAGAATCTCAATGAAGAAGGCGGGGCTGCTGCTGTACTCCATGCAACTGGCGATGACGAACGTTGGCCAGACGACGTTTGGGAAGGCGAAGGACGAAGAGATGGTTCGGGAAACGGTGGATGAGGAGGAAGCATTAAGCCGTCAGCGGTCAGCACTCAGCGAAGAACAAAACCAACAGCAAAGGACTTTTACCGCAAAGGACGCAGAGGACGCAAAGGAGATCGGGGCATCGGGACAACGGGACATTGGGTCATCTGAACACCAAAATCTACCCCAGATGGCGGAAGAGCGCGGATTGAAGAATCCGAAGCCAATTGTATGGAAGCCTACGCCGGATATGTACAGGATGGACACGCCGGAAGGGAGGGCGGCTTACGAGGCGAACTTTGGAACGAAGATCAATGGAACGAAGATCAAGCCGAGAGCAGCCGGCGAGTCAAGGCCGTTGCAGGAACTCGCACAGGCAGCGGCGGCAGTGCCGCATGAGCATGCTGAAACCTACAATTCATCGCTGCGCGATGAACGTCTGCCTAAAGGCCCGCGCTTCGCGAGCGAATCGCTAGACGCTGATACCGTCGTAGGGTCAGTTCTTCGAACTGAAACCTACGCCATTGTGGGATGACCTGGGTTGCGGTGGGACACTAGGGGAGGGGGTACGGAGATTGCCAAAATTGCCAGAATTGGTAATCGCCGTAATTGAAACCCCAGAGCCTCACGACCGAGAACGACTCTACCCGACACGCGGCATCGCCGTGATCGGGGGAAAAAAATCTTACCGCTGAGCCACGCTGGTGTGTGACTGGATCTGAGAAAGAGCCGCCCAGGCGGCAGGGAAGTTGAGATCTTTGAAAACTGAAATCGGTCAACTGCGGTTGGTCTGGAACGTGGGACGCTTGCAGTGGCTTAAAGCCGAGTCGTCGAACGAGCGTATGACGGCCCGAGTAAAACGATGGATTCGCTATTGCTTCGCTCATTGAAATGCGCTACGATATCAAATTCGCCACAAAATGTTACTGTATCTGTTCTCACTGAGGAGTCACTGAATGCCACCAATCTCACTCACCGATAAAGAGCGCGCCATGATGCTGGGGATGGCCACGGCCGCGCTGCAACACGCTTATGCGCCATATTCAAGGTTCCGCGTGGGCGCTACCGTTATTACTGACGATGGCCACCTCTATACCGGAAGCAACGTGGAAAACGCTTCTTATGGCCTCACCATTTGCGCGGAGCGTGTGGCGATTTTTAACGCCGTCCACCAGGTGCAAGGCAAGCTCAAGCTGAAGGGAATTGCTATCGTCACGGAAAATGACGTGCCGTGTCCGCCTTGCGGCGCTTGCCGCCAGGTGATTGCGGAATTCGGCGCGAACACGGCTGTTGTCTTTCGCGGCCAGACCGACTACATGGAGATGAACATCGCCGACATGCTGCCGGAAACTTTTCGCCTGACCTAAGCTTTCATGCTAGTCACAGACCTGATCCGCCGTAAGCGCGATGGCGCAGAACTGCAGCGCAACGAAATCGAGTTTCTTGTCAACGGCTACACGCGTGACGAGATTCCCGACTATCAGATGTCGGCGTGGCTGATGGCCGTGCTGCTGCGCGGCATGTCGCGCGCTGAACTTGCCGCGCTGACTGAAACCATGCTCAACTCCGGCCAGGTGCTGGATTTTTCTGAGCTTCCTGCGGCGAAAACCGACAAGCATTCCACCGGTGGAGTTGGCGACAAAACGTCTTTAATTATTGCGCCGATTGTTGCGGCGGCGGGCTTGTATGTCCCGATGATTAGCGGACGCGGACTGGGCCACACCGGCGGCACACTGGATAAGCTCGAATCCATTCCGGGCTTTAACGTGAATCTTTCTGTTGCCGATTTTCGCCGCGTGCTGGCGCAATGCGGCGCAGGATTGATCGGCCAGACTGCTGAGATCGCTCCAGCCGATAAAAAACTTTATGCGCTGCGCGACGTTACCGGCACGGTTGAAAGTCCGTACCTGATTTGCGCTTCCATCATGAGCAAGAAGTTGGCGGAAGGCATTGACGTTCTGGTGCTGGACGTTAAAACAGGAAGCGGCGCGTTCATGAAGTCAGAAAAAGACGCGGTCTTTCTTGCCGAGCTGATGGTTGAAACCGGACAGCGCCTGGGCAAGCGCGTCTCCGCGCTCATCACAGACATGGACCAGCCTCTGGGACGCGCCGTGGGCAATGCGCTGGAAGTTGCCGAGTGCATTGACGTGCTGAACGGCCACGGCCCTGACGATCTGCGCGAACTCAGCCTGGTTCTGGCTGCCTCAATGTTTCTGCTGGGCAAGCGCGTTCGCAGCGTTGCTGAAGGCAGGGGGCTGGCCGAGCAGATGATCACCACCGGCAAGGCCCGTGAGAAATTTCGCGAG
>Ga0207700_10002430_pt1 | contig 10692 bp, 10 predicted proteins | sample LARL82metaG_FD_184348 | JGI IMG/M metagenome (GOLD analysis project Ga0207700, IMG submission 184348) | Corn, switchgrass and miscanthus rhizosphere microbial communities from Kellogg Biological Station, Michigan, USA - LAR L8-2 metaG... | ecosystem: Host-associated > Plants > Roots >...
GATGACGTGATCACGTCAGCGGCCACCGCCTGGGTACCGCCGAGGTGGAGAGCGCGCTGGTGGCGCACCCGAAAGTCGCCGAAGCTGCCGTGGTCGGCTGCCCGCACGAGATCAAGGGCCAGGGCATCTACGCCTATGTCACCTTGATTGCCGGCGAGACCGGCAGCGACGAGCTGCGCAAGGAGCTGATCGCGTGGGTGCGCAAGGAGATCGGCCCGATCGCCACGCCGGATTACCTGCAGTGGGCACCCGGCCTGCCGAAGACCCGCTCGGGCAAGATCATGCGCCGCATCCTGCGCAAGATCGGCGAGAACCTGCCCGACCAGCTCGGCGACATCACCACGCTCGCCGATCCCAGCGTGGTGAAGAGCCTGGTGGACGAGCGCCTGATCAAATAGCAGGAATGAGTGAAGAGGAGTGAGTCATGAGTAAATGCCGGCAAGCCCGATGCTTTCTCTCGTTTCTCACTCCTCATCACTCTCTACTCGCCTCATGTCCGACATCCTGATCGCCGATGACCATCCGCTGTTCCGCGACGCCTTGCAGCGCGCGGTGCTGGCCGCGGTGCCGCAGGCACGGGTGCACAGCGCGGACAGCGTGCACGCGCTGCTCGGCCTGATCGAGCAGTTTCCCGATGCCGAGTTGCTGCTGCTCGACCTGCATATGCCGGGTGCGCGCGGCTATTCCGCGCTGGCGCATATCCGTGGCCAGTATCCGGGACTGCCGACCATCGTGGTGTCCGGCCATGAGGAAGCGCAGGTGGCACGCCGCGCACTGGCGCATGGCGCGTCGGCCTACATTCCGAAATCCACGTCGAGCGAGGACATCGTCGCGGCGATCCGCGCCGTGCTCGACGGCGATGTCTGGCTGCCGCATCCGCAGCTTGGCGGCGCCAGCGAACTCAAACCCGATGAAGCCGCCGCCGCCGCACAGATCGCCACGCTGACGCCACAGCAGTTTCGCGTGATGGCGATGATCGCCGAAGGCCTGCTCAACAAGCAGATCGCATGGGAACTCAGCGTTTCCGAGGCCACCGTCAAGGCGCACATGACCGCGATCATGCGCAAGCTCGGCGTCAACAATCGCACCCAGGTCGCGCTGATCGCCAGCCATCTGGCGCTGGATCAGGAAAGCATGCCGACGCTGCCCGACAGCGAGGATTGAGGTGGCGAGGGGATCTCGGGTCGCTAGCGACGCAGCAGTGCTGTCAGCAGGGCACGCAACGCGGCCGGCCGCACCGGCTTGTGCAGCACCGGATAACCCAGCGCACGCGCCTGCTGCTTCAGCTCGCTGCTGCCGTCGGCGGTGATCATCGCCACCGGCGGCAACCCGCCACGCTCGGCGCGCAGCTGCTGCAATGCCTGCAACCCATCGACGCCATCGGTCAGATGGTAGTCGGCCAGGATCAGATCGATCGGGCCGCGCGCCAGTTCCTGGCCGGCCTGCTCCACATCCAGCGCGATGCGGCAATCGACACCCCAGCGGCTGAGCAGCGCACGCATGCCCTCGAGGATCGTGGCGTCATTGTCCAGGCACAGCACGGTCAGCGGCAGTTGTTTGTCGGGGCCGCTGCGCTGCACTTTCTGGCGACGCGCCGGCATCGCTTCATTGCGCGGTACGCTCACCGCGAAACAACTGCCGTGACCGACCTGCGAATGCAGATCGAGTCGATGGCCGAGGATGCCCGCCAGTCGATCGCAGATCGACAGCCCCAGCCCCAGCCCTTTCTCGCCCCATGGCGACGGATGCTCCAGCCGCTGGAACTCGTCGAAGATGCGTGCGCGCTGTTCCGCGGCAATGCCTGGACCGGAATCCCATACCTCGATGCGCACCTCGTCGCCGACCCGCCGGGCGCCCAGCAGCACGCCGCCTTTGCTGGTGTAGCGCAATGCGTTGGAGAGGAAATTCTGCACGATCCGGCGCAACAGCTGTGGATCACTGCGCACCGCCAACGTGGTCGGTGCCACGCGCAGGCGCAACCCGCGCTGCTCGGCGGCTACCGCAAACTGCCCTTGCAGCGAATCAAACAATTCGGCCAGTGCGAAACCACCCACGTCCGGCCGATAGCTGCCGGCGTCCAGCCGCGAGGTATCCAGCAGGGCGTCTAGCAAGTCCTCGGCGGCACGGAACGATGCGTCGATGCGCTCGGCCAGTCCGCTCGCCTCCGCGTCCAGTCCCGGATGCTGGCGCAACGCCGAGGTGAACAGCCGTGCCGCATTCAACGGCTGCAGCAGATCGTGGCTGGCGGCGGCGAGGAAGCGCGTCTTGGAGATGTTCGCCGTCTCCGCGGCCCGTCGCGCGTGCGCAGTGGCGACCAGTGCCTCGGACAGCTCGGCGGTGCGCTGTTCGACCCGCTGTTCCAGCGTCTCGTTCACTTCGATCAGGGCTTGTTCGGCATGCTTGTAGGCCGTCACGTCGGTATACGTCGTGACATAACCGCCACCGGGCAGCGCCTGCCCGCGCATCTCGATCACCGTGCCATCGGGCCGGGTCCGCTGAAACAGATGCGATGAGCCAGCCTGCATGTAGTCGATGCGTTTGGCCACATGGCCGTCCACTTCGCCCGGCCCGCATTCACCCAGCTCGGCGTTGCGACGAATCAGGTCCGCCACCGGAACGCCGACGTACACCATGCCGTCGGGGTAGCCGAACAGTTCCAGATAACGGCGGTTCCATGCCACCAGCCGCATCTGCGCGTCGACCACGCTGATACCCTGGGACACGTTTTCCAGCGTGGTGGAAAGCAGCGCGCGGTTGAAGCGCAGCTCCTGCGAGGCTTCGTCCATCAGGGCCATGGATTCGGCGACATCCAGCCCACTGCCGGACAACGCGCCAATGAGGATCCGTCGCGCATTGGCGGCACCCACCGCCGAGGCCAGCAGACGCTCGGTGTACTGGATCAGTGCGCGATCGGCCGCCTCGCCGGCCAACAGCGGCCGGCCGCGACGCTGGGCGTATTCGTAGAACGCCCGCGTGCTGCTGCGTTCGCCGACGATGCGCTCGGCAATGGTGCGCAAGTCAGCCACCGCCACCCGGCCACGCCAGTCGCCGGCGCCATGACGACTATCCGGACCGGCCTCCATGAACATCGCCGCGTGCAGGCGCTCCTCCAGACTGGGCCGAAAGCGCAGCGAGATGAAGACCAGACAACCCACGTTGACCAGCAACGACCAGAACGTGCCGTGCATCACCGGATCCCAGCCGCTGAGATGGAACAGCGCCTGCGGGCGCAGCCAGTCCCAACCGAACGGGCCTTGCTGCAGCCATGCCGAAGAGCGGCTTACTGCGGGCAGCAGCAAGGTGTACAGCCATACCGCGAAACCACCCAGCAGTCCTACCGCGACACCGCGGCGACTGGCACTGCGCCAGTACAACGCGGCGATCAGCGCCGGCGCGAACTGAGCCACCGCTGCAAACGCCAACAGCCCGGTGGCGGCCAGATTTTCCGCGCCGGCGGCCACCCGGTAATACGCATACGCCATCAGCGCGAGCATCACGATCGCCACCCGCCGCACGCGCAGGACCAGTTGCGACAGATCGCTGCGCTGCTCCAGATTGAGCCCCGGAATGCGCAGCAGCGCGGGCATCACCAGATCGTTGCTGATCATCGTCGACAGCGCCACCGATGCCACGATCACCATGCCGGTCGCGGCCGAGAAGCCACCGATGAAAGCCAGCAACGCCATGCCGCGATCGCCATGTGTCATCGGCAGGGTCAGCACCCATGCATCGGCAGCACCGTCGCGCACCTGCGGCAAGTGCATGCCGGCGGCCACGATCGGCAGCACCGCCACGCTGATCACGCCCAAGTACAGCGGCAACATCCAACGGGCGCGCTTGAGGTCGCTGGCGTCCTCGCATTCGACCATGCCGATCTGGAACTGGCGCGGCAGACAGAACATCGCGCAAAACGCCAGCATGGTCTGCGCCAGGAACCCCGGCGACAAACCATGGCTCAACTGCGCCATCGGCAGTTCCACCGTGCTTACCAACCCCGGTCCGCGCCACAGCGCATAACCCGCCAGCACCACGAAGGCGAGCAGCTTGATCAGCGATTCCAGCGCGATCGCCAGCACCATACCGTGGTGGTGCTCCGTCGCATCGATGCTGCGCGTGCCGAACAGGATCGCGAACACCGCCAGTAGCATCGCGCACCACAAGGCACTGTCGATGCCGCCGGCAGTCACGGTGCCATGGGCAGCGCCCCCGAGCACGCCGAACGACATCGCCACCGCCTTGAACTGCAGCGCGATGTAAGGCACCACCGCAATCACCGCGATCACCGCCACCAGTGCCGCCAGTCCGTGCGACTTGCCGAACCGGGCGCCGATGAAATCAGCGATCGAGGTGATATTGCGCTGCCTCACCACTTGCAGCAGCCGACGCAACAAGCCTATGCCGAACACGAACAGCAGGATCGGACCGAGATAGATCGGCAGATACGCCAGACCGTCGCGCGCCGCGGTGCCGACGGCGCCATAAAAGGTCCACGACGAGCAATACACGGCCAGGGCCAGACTGTAGACGATGGGCCGCAGGCGCGGCTGGCGCGGATATAGCGGCCGACGGTCGCCCGCAAAAGCCACCACGAACAGCAGCCCGACATACAGCAGCGACACCAGCAGCAACAGCCAACCCTGGATCAAGCAAGCTCTCTCCCAGCCGAACGAATGAACACGGCACCGTCCATGCCCGCGGCGGATCGCACAGACGCGTACCGGCATGCTTGTGCATGGCCGCGGTGATCGGCACCATGCCCGGATGACTGCAACGCATGCACAGACGCTTGCCAACGTAGCAGAGCACCTGCGCGATGACGAGATTCATGTGTGGCAGCTGGACTACCGGCCGCCGCACGGACGTGAACCGCTGCGTGCCGTAGTGGGCGCCTACCTCGGCATCGACGCCGATCGTGTCACGCTGATCAACGGCGAGCACGGCCGGCCGGCGCTCGCCGACGGGCATGATCAATCGCTGGGTTTCAACTGGTCGCACAGCGGCAACCGCGCGCTGATCGCCGTCGGTCGCCGGATCACTCCCGGAATCGATCTGGAGCAACTGCGTGCGCGGCCGCGAGCCATGGAAATCGCCCGTCGTTATTTCAGCACCGTCGAGGCGGAAGCTCTGGCGGCGCTTCCGGCTATGGCTCGCGATGCTGCCTTTCTGGAAATGTGGACCGCCAAGGAAGCGGTGCTGAAGGCGTTGGGGCGCGGGCTTGCGTTCGGCCTCGATCGCCTCAGCATTGCCAGCGCGGCGGGGCGGTTGATCCTGCAGCGGCTCGAGGGCGACGATGTCGATGCGTGGCAATTGCAGCGACTGGCGGTCGATAGCACGCTGGTGGCGGCACTGGCATGGCGCGGTGATGCGCGCCGGATCCGCCTGGGCACGCTTGCCAGCGGCGACTGATCGGCGCACTGTTTCCGGCCCATCGTGTCATCCCGCTGATGGCCGATGTTTCCGTGCCGATGGCCTCCACCGTCAGAGATCGCTTGCCGACCATGACCCTGCTCAGCGTCAACCTCAACAAGATCGCCGTGTTGCGCAATTCGCGCGGTGGCCATGAACCGGACATCTGCGTCGCCGCGCAGACCTGCATCGAATCTGGCTGCGGAGGCATTACCGTGCATCCACGACCGGACCAGCGCCATGTGCGGCCGGGCGACGTGCGCGCGTTGGCCGCGATGTTGCGCGGCCGGGTGGAATACAACATCGAGGGCAATCCGTTTGCCGACGCCCGCGGGGAGTATCCGGGGCTGATCGCCCTGACGCGTGAGGTCCGCCCTACTCAGGTAACCCTGGTACCCGATGGCGACGGCCAGATCACTTCCGATCACGGCTTCGACTTGCGGCGCGACATCGCACGACTGCGGCCTTTGGTGGCCGAGCTGTGCGATCTGGGATGCCGGGTCAGCCTGTTCGTCGACGCCGGCAGCCAGGACTTCGATCTCGCGGCGGTGATTGGGGTGCAGCGCGTCGAGATCTATACCGGGCCCTATGCGCAGGCGTTCGCCGACGGTCGGCCCGAGGCGGCTCTCGCCGCATGCGCCGACACGGCGCGGCGCGCGCAGCAGGCCGGTCTGGCGGTGAATGCCGGACACGATCTCAGCCAGGCCAACCTGGGCACGTTCAAGGCGGCGATTCCCGGCTTGGCCGAGGTCTCGATCGGGCACGCATTGATCGGTGAGGCGCTGTACGAGGGTTTGGCCACGACCGTGCGCAACTATCTGCAGATCCTGCGCTAACCGTCATATCGATTGCTGCCGCATAAACAAAAACCCCCGCATGAAGCGGGGGTCTTTGCGAATCCTGCAGAACCGGATCACTGAGCTTCGTTGAAACCTATCTTGGTCAAGTTGTAGCTCTTCGCATCGGCCAGCACGATCGCCACATACTGGTAGGCCACCGCGTCATCGGCCGCAATCTGGATTTCCGGCTGATTGCTCTGCTGGGCAATCACTGCCAGCTGCGCTTTCAGACCCAGTTCGTCGACCGGCGTGTCGTTCCAGTACAGCGCCCCGCTCGGGTCGATCTTCAAATGGATCGGCTCCAATGGCGTGGTCGGATTCGGATTCGGATTCGGCTGCGGCAGATCAACCTGGATCTTGTGCGCCAGCACCGGCGCCGTGATCATGAAAATGATCAGCAGCACCAGCATCACGTCGACTAGCGGCGTGACGTTGATATCCGACATCGGTCCACTGGTTTTGGTAGTGAATGCCATCTTTCATTACCCCTTCGGTGCGTCGGTGGTCATGAAGGCGACGTGCACCATGCCCGAGTCCTTGGCATTGCCGATGATTTTCTTCACGATCTTGAACTCGGTAACCTTGTCCGCACGAATCTGCAGCTCGGGTTGAGGCGTCTTCTGCGCATCCACCGCAAACTGCGCCCGCAACTCGGCCTCGGTGACCGCATGGTCATTGAGATACATGCTGCCGTCCGACTTGACCGCCAGATCCAGCGGCGGCACGACCATATCCGGTTCCTTTGTCTTGGGATTGGCTGTGGGCAACTCGATCGTGATCGAGTGCGACATCAGCGGAGCTGTGATCATGAAGATGATCAGCAGTACCAGCATCACGTCGACCAGCGGCGTGACGTTGATTTCCGACATCGGACCGCCGGAATTGCCACCTAGGCTGACTGCCATGGGTCAATCCCTCACTTCTGGCTTTCGACGCGCGAACCGGTGGCGAAGAAGTCGTGCAGGTCATGCGCGAATTCGTCGAAACGGGCGTAGACCACGCGATTTGAACGGCTGAAGAAGTTGTAGGCGAACAGTGCCGGAATCGCGGCGAACAGACCGAACGCGGTCATGATCAGCGCCTCACCGACGGGACCCGCCACCGCGTTCATCGAAGCGTTGCCGGTAGCGGCGATGCCGATAAGCGCGTGATAGATGCCCCACACGGTACCGAGCAGGCCCACGAACGGAGCGGCCGAGCCGACCGTCGCGAGCAAGGTCATGCCACCCTCCAGACGCAGGCTCTCGCGAGCGACGGCCTGACGCAGGGCGCGGTCGATGAACTCCGAACGACCCAGCGATTCAGCCAGGCGACCGGTGGTGCCAGCCGTGGTCTGCTGGTGATGGGCGACTGCCGAAGCGGCGTCCAGTGCGATCTTGGAAAACGGTTCGCTCTTGGGCTGCGCTTCCAGTTCGCGAATCGCGTCCTGGGTGGAGCCATTGCCCCAGAAGCCGTCGATGACCTTGTCGGCGCGTGCCTTGACGGTCGCATTGCGAATGCCGTTGGCGATGATGAAGTACCACGACAGGAACGACATCGCGACCAGCGTCACGAAGACGACCCAGCCGAGCCAGTCGAAGTGCTCCATCAGGTGACTGAAACCCATCGCTTTCATGGCTTCAGCGTTGGTATTGCCACCCATGGCCTGTGCAGCATCGGTTGTTGCAGGAGTCTGTAGGAACATAACACTACCCTAGGGAAGTCAAGCGTGAACTGTAACTGTAATCGATTGAAACCGGATTACAGCGAATTGAGATTGAAGTTGACTGGAACGCGAGCGTACCCCTCAACTTTTTGTCCATTTCGGATGGTCGGATTGAAGCGCCAGTGCTGTGCGGCATCCATCGCCGCACGATCAAGCTCGTGAAAACCGCTGGATTGGTCGACCTTGATGTCCTTCGGCGTTCCATCCACGCTCACCAGGATCATCAGCACGACCGTACCCTCATGCCGTTGGCGGATAGCCTGCGGCGGATACTTCGGCTGAAGACGACTGTTGTAGCTGAGGTCCGAGCTGGCCGTAATGTCCGCTGGCGGCGCCGGTGGTGCTGGCGGTGCCGGCGGCGGTGCCGGAGTCGCATTCTGCGACACCTCTTCCACCGGCGGCGGCGGAGTCGGCGGCGGCGGAGTCGGTGGTGGCTTGAGCTGCTGGATGATCTTCGGCGGCGGCTGTTTCGGCGGCTCCGGCGGCGGCGGCGGTGGCGGCGGCGGCGGCGGCGGCGGCTCGATGAAATTCACCTGGACGATGTGTTCTTTTTCTTTGTGATTCTGCGTCGGTGGCGCCATCGGCGCCACGATCAACAGAAACGCAAATGCATGCAGCCCGATGGCAACTGCCAATGCCCAGGTGCGCTTCCAGCTAAACGGCTCGCGCCCATTTTCTTCGTTACTTGAGGCCATCTGTCACTTGTCTGAAGCTGATCAACGGGAAGAGAACGTTGCCGCAGGGCGTAACCCGAAACCGTCTGATGTCTGGACGGAACTCGCCGCTGGGGAGACGCAGGGAAAGGTTTTCAACGGTACAACAGCACATGACATTTGTATAGCACCGATGGGGCAGACAGATGGACGTCCATCTGTCCCGTCGGTTGCCATGAGCCCGGATCCGATCAGCCGGCGCCAGCCTTTTGCAGCCACGCCTTGGCCTTCTCGGCCGTCTCCGGCTGCTGCGCTGCCTGCTTCATGGCAGCGATCGCGGCGGGCTTGTTCTTCAGGCCGCGCTCGCTCTCAGCCAAGAGCATATAAGCCACACCTTTTTTCTTCACACCCTTGTCCAGACTTTGCTGGATCAGGGTCTTGGCCTGGCTGTATTTGTTCTCGCTCAACAGCAGGCGGCCTGCATTCAGCGCAGGCTCGCCGTCCTTGGCCAGCGGCAAGGCTTTATTGTAGGCGTCGAGCGCCGCGCTGGTGTTGTTGGACAACTCATTGGACTGGCCGAGCAACACGTAGCTGTCGGCACTGGGTTTGACCACACCTTTGGTGATGCCGTCCTGGAGCACCTGAGCCGCCTTGACCGCGTTTGGCGCAGGATCGGAACTCTCCTGCCCGCTGACCAGGTACAACTTGGCGAGGGTCACGTAATTCGCTTCGCTCTTGAAGGCGCCGCTGGCGCGACCCTTCTCCATCACCTGGATCGCTTCCGGATACTTGTGCGCCTGCGTCAATATCGCCGCAGCGTTGTTGAGCGCGTTCGGATCGTTCGGGTTGGTGGTGATCTGCTGCTGGGCCAGCGTGGCCGCTTTGTCGTTCTGGCCGGTTTCGGAATAGCTGGCCATCAGGATCTGATTCCAGCTGGCTTCCGGTTTGTCGGTGAGCGAGTTTGCCTTGTTGATCGCGGCAATCGCCTCGGGGTACTTGCCAAGCTGGTACTCGGCGGCGCCCTCGAGTCCGTACGAGGCAGCGGTTTCCTTCTTGCCTTCGGCGCGCCACTTGGCAAGCGTCTCCAGTGCCGGCTGATACTGCTGATCGGCCACCTGGAACTGCGCCAGCTCGTATTCGAGCTGGAAGTAGGTATCGTTCGGCATTACGCCGAGTGCCAGCGAACGCTGCAACAGGCCGATCGCGCCCTTGAGGTCGCCATCGTTGTATTTCATGTTGGCCAGGCCTTGCAGCGCGAGCGCCTGGGCGTATTTGCTCTTGCTGCTATCGATGATCGCCTGCAACAACGGCTCGGCTTTCGCCTTGTTGCCCTCGTTAAGGGCATCCAGACCTTCATTGAGGTTCTTCTGATCCTTCTCGCTGGTCAGGTCGAGCTTCGGCTCGGCACGGGTCGCGTTGGGATACTGCACTTCCTGCTTGGGCTTGGCGGGATCACGCGCCAACACCGGGCTGCTGGCCACGGTGAGCAGCAAGGCTGCGCTCGCCAGCATGGTTAACCCTCGGGAATGCTTCATGGTGATCCTCTGTCTGTCTGCGCGTGAGAAGCCACGCGGGGGAACGCGGAGCGTAACCCGAGCCGGCAAGCGATAACAAGTCGCACCGCCGCATCAAAGATTGTTAAAAATCAATTACTTGGCAGTTTTCATTGATACGTGGCGCGATTATTCACGCCACTCCGTTTGGTCCTTCACGCCACGTTTGCGACCGGCAGTCCCGCAACCGCCTGAATTGCCAATACGCATCCAGTCGTTGCAGGCAACTCAGATGTCCAGATTGGCGACCTTCAGCGCGTTCGCCTCGATGAAATCGCGGCGCGGTTCGACTGCCTCGCCCATCAACATGGAGAACATCTGGTCGGCCGCGATCGCATCTTCAATGCCCACTTGAAGCATGCGGCGGGTTTCCGGATTCACCGTGGTATCCCACAACTGTTCCGGGTTCATTTCGCCGAGGCCCTTGAAGCGCTGGATGCTGCGGCCCTTCTTGGCTTCCTCCAGCAACCAGTTGCGCGCCTCGACAAAACTGAGGACACCGCGCGAGGCATTGCCCCGGCGCGCCACCGCATCGG
>Ga0207700_10002433_pt1 | contig 10681 bp, 10 predicted proteins | sample LARL82metaG_FD_184348 | JGI IMG/M metagenome (GOLD analysis project Ga0207700, IMG submission 184348) | Corn, switchgrass and miscanthus rhizosphere microbial communities from Kellogg Biological Station, Michigan, USA - LAR L8-2 metaG... | ecosystem: Host-associated > Plants > Roots >...
CTGGATTGAAATTGAGGGGGTGCGTGACCGCGCTGAAATGACGATCGGCCTTGGCGCGCTCGTTCCATTCGATCTCGAGCCTTTCAATCGCATGGATCAGGTGATAGGCCGCCATGATCGCATTGGATCCCGCGCCCGCCTCGAACACATGGACGGGAAAGCCGCGCACCTTCAGGCGAAACCAGATCACGCCGACCTGCGAGCGGATCATGTGCCCGCCCGTCGGCTCCGGAATGAAACAAGCATCCGCGCGATAACCGCGCTGCAAGGTCGAGAGCGCACCGACACCGGTGCTCTCCTCCTCGATCACTGACTGGAAGTGGATGCGCGCGGTCAGCTCGAGGCCGGCCGCCTTGATCGCATCGAGCGCGTAGAGCGCGCCAATCGTGCCCGATTTCATGTCGCAGGCGCCGCGGCCGTACATCCGGCCGTCCTTGATCACCGGCGAGAACGGCGGCGTGTCCCACATCTCGAGTGGGCCGGTCGGCACCACATCGCAGTGTCCCTGCAGGATCAGTGACTTTCCGGCATTGGTCGCGGGGCGATAAGTGCCGACCACGGTGCGCGCCCGGGAGAAATCGTGCTCGATCGGACCATAACCGCGCAAATCCTTGAGATCGTCGAGATCGATGTGCCAGTCGTCGACTTCGTAGCCGCGCTCGCGCAGGAGATCGCCGATCATGTCCTGGCACGGACCTTCAGCGCCGCGGGTCGAGGGGATGGCGACAAAGTCGCGCGTGGTCTTCAGCTGGTCGTCGAAGCTGGCATCGACGGCATCGAGAATTCGTTGGGCTTCGCTTGCATTCATGGTCATGATCGTTTCCTTGTCGCGCCATCGAACCATACCCTGCGACGGGTGCGCAGACGATCCGTCTTTCAGAATCGCCGCGGCATGCCTACATTGCGAAATCGGAAAACAGACGCAGGGCCGTTGCCATGAAGATCGCCGCAAGATCCCTGCTCTGCTCGCTGCTGCTGTTGGGGTCGACGGCGACAGTCCTGGCACTCAACAATCAGGTTGGGCGCGAGCAGGACATCGTCGGATTGCGGCTCGGTCAGCGCGTCATGGTCGACGACGGCAGTTGTCCCCAGGGACAGATCAAGGAAGTCTTCGGCGCCAAGATGACCGCCGGCGGCGTCGAAATGTCACGCAAATGCGTGCCGCGCTCAGGTCCGAAAACCTCGGCGCCGAAGGTCAGGTGACGATCGGCATCCGGCGGCTCGATTCCAAATCAGGCTGAAAAGAACGGAAGGCTCGTTCGGCTTATTTCGCCGGATCGAACATGCATTGCAGCGTCGGCCTGGCGATCTTGGTGAAGGTCGGCCCGATCTCGGCCTGCTTGGCTTCCGGCACCCACGCATTCTCGATGGTGGGCACGCCGGTCTCGCTGATGCCGCGAAGCAGCGCCTGGCGCAGATCGCTGTCCTCGACGACGGCGGCGGCGTGGTCATGCAGGCAGCCGCAGACCTCTTCCGGATGGGCCCAGCGGCCGAGCATATGGGGCGCGCATTGACGCACAAACTCCGTGCGCGGATCCGACAGGTGGATCGCGGCACGGATCTGCAGCGAGGCTTGTGCCCGAGCGGCCTGGTTGAATGAGAGGATTGCCACGAACGAAGCAGCGCAAATGCGAAGATACATGATGGCCTTACGGGCTACTTTCTTACGTCTTGCTTCAAGCGCTTAGCGTGTCGCGACAACCATCGCGTGGGGCGCCGCGACCGGCGAACCATTGTAGGAGAAAGTGCCGATACCCGGCAAACCGGTGTCCGGCGAACCTGCCATCGAAGAACCGGCCAGCACGAAGGCAAAGGCAAGGATGAAGCTGATGGTCCGCATTTGACGGTCTCCGGTTTTTGTCCCTGTGGCGCCTGAAGCGCCCGAATTTGTTGGTCGCTTGATAACCATGACGGGTTTCCGGAGTTCTGCGCCCAAAGCCGAAAATGGTTTCGTCGCCAAGGGGAACTGTTTCGTCGCCGGCGTTCCGACGAAACAATTCCCGGCGGCTTCAAGCGATTTCAAATGGTTAGAACTGTCGTTCAACGGCGGAATCCGACTTCGGCCGATGGGCGGACCAACGCCGATGACCGGCGAGGCGGCGGCCGCCGGAGCAGGTTTTTTACTTTTATCTGGTTGAAAGCAGCCTCCGCAGCGCTGACGCGGGTGAACCGCGCTCCAGCGACAGACGACTCAATTGCGATAGCGCAACTTTCGGGACTGTTGCGCGTTGTATGTTCCCTCCACAAAGGATGGCAGTCATGGCCCGTGGCGACATCGTTGGTGGCAGCAAACCCACTCGGAAATCTCAAGCAAATCCGCAAGGCGTGATCGTCGACAACCTCTCCAAGCGCGGCGGCGCCTCAGGACCGCATGAGGGGTCCGTGCGGGACAATGTCGTGAGCCATTCCGGCGCTATGTCGCAACAGCGCTGCGACAGCGGCACGACCTCAACGCCGCAGCAATTCGTCCATCTGGTCGGTTGCCGCGACCGCAAGGCAGGCCCGCAGCAAGGCTAGTCCTTTGCCGCGCTATTGAATGAAATCGCCGCATTTCTGCACCGCCTGATCGGCCGTTCCCCACGGCATGATCGGCACGGTCGAGGTCGAATTCTTCGGTGAACCGTCAATCAACTTATCGGAATAGACCATATAGACCAGCGTGTTACGCTTGGCATCGCAACCGCGCACGATCTGCATCTTCTTGAAGAACAGCGATCGGCGCTGGCGAAACATGTCATCGCCCTGCCCCATTTTGTCCTTGAACCGGATCGGGCCGATCTGCCGGCAGGCGAGCGAGATGTCCGAGACTTGTTCGGCGAGCCCAAGCCAACCCGTAAATCCGCCCTTTTCAGGGACTGTGAAATGACAGGCAACGCCTTCGACCTCGGGGTCGTCGACCCCGTAGGTGGCGAGCTTGTCGTTCGGACTCATCAATTTGAACACGGTGGAACGTCGGAAGATCAAATCTGGTTCATCGGCAGCACGAACCGCCGGTACGGAGAGACCTAAGAACAAGGCGAGCGTTAGCAAAAGCGCAGGCTTGGGCCGTTTGTCACACGGCCTTACGGCTTGGGATGTCATGGGTTTCTCCGATGGCGGGCGACAGCGATGTAGGCGCGCAACAGCTTGTTGGGAAGGCTTTGGGCCGGCCGGCCGCTTTAACGAGATGTGAGGCTTTTTTGCTACGCTTAGGCCGAAAACCGCTGGAATCAGAGGCGCTACGCTGGTTAACGCGGATCGCGTCTGCGAAACTGAAGAAAACCGAATGACCGAGGATTCCAAGATGACACGCGTAAGTGTGCTTCGTTCTTCCGTTGCGACCGGAGCGCTCTTGCGCATCGCCGTTCTGACCGCAGCCGGTACACTCGGTGCCGCCACAAACGCCAACGCCGCGCTCTACTACTACAGAGATTCCGACTCCGGTTACTACAACCAGGAGCAGGCTGCGCCGCCACCGCCGCGCGGGGCGCAGCACACCAAGCGCTCCTCGGCAAAGGACAAGAAGAAGGAAGTCGCGGTCAAGGACACCACCGTCCATCCGCAGATGCCACTGATCATCAACGTCTCGATCGCCCAGCAGAAGGTGCGCGTCTACGACGCCAACGGCCTGTTTGCGGAAGCGCCGGTATCGACCGGCATGGCCGGCCACGGGACCCCAATGGGCGTGTTCAGCGTGATCCAGAAGGACCGCTATCACCATTCGAACATCTATAGCGGCGCGCCGATGCCGTACATGCAGCGCATCACCTGGGGCGGCGTTGCCCTGCACGAGGGCGTGTTGCCTGGATATCCGGCCTCGCATGGCTGCATCCGCATGCCGGGCTCCTTCGCAGTCAAGATGTGGGGCTGGACCAAGATGGGCGCCCGGGTCATCGTCTCGCCCAGCGAGTTGACGCCTGTGAATTTTGCGCATGCCTCGTTGCCCACGACGAAAGTACCGCCACCCGCTCCCGTGGCCGAGCAACCGGAAGCACCGCTTGCTCCCAAGGCGGACAAGGGCGCGCCTGAAATGGTGCCGGTCCCGGCGAGCCTCGAGCTGCGCTCGAGCGTCGGTCACAGCGACAGCCTCAAGCCGGCCGCCGACGCCGCGCCGCTACGTGACCAGACCCATACGGCCGACGCCAGCGGCAATGCCAGCACGAGCGCGCCGACGATGTCGGATGCATCCGCCAGCAACGGGACGCCCACCCACGAGGCCGACGTCAAGGCGAACGATGCCAAGCCCGAAGCGGCCAGCACCGATGCCGCCAAAGCCGCGTCATCCGCGACAACCGAAACCGTCGGCAAGGACATGGCGAGCAGCGACGCTGGCGCAACGACGAAGCCGGGCGAGGCTGCTTCCGACAAGCCCGCTGACAGCGCCGCGAAGACGGAAATGCCTGCGGCGGCCCATGTCGACGCCTCCAAATCGGATGCTGCAAAGATCGAGACCGCCAAGCCGGACGCTGCCAAATCCGACACGCCCAAGTCTGACACCGCGAAGGCGGATGCGGCCAAGCCCGCCGACAAGCCGAGCGAACCGGCCAAGGCCGCAACCGATGCCGCTGCAGCGGCAGCCGAAGCGAAGAAGGATCAGACCCGCATCGTCGGCGACAAGCCGGTGAAGCCGGACATCAAGCGCAAGGACGGCCAGATCGCGGTCTTCATCAGCCGCAAGGACAACAAGCTCTATGTGCGCCAGAACTTTGCGCCGCTGTTCGACGTGCCGGTGACGATCGCAGCCAGCGACCGTCCGCTCGGCACGCATGTGTTCACCGCCATCCTCGACAAGACCGACCCCAATGCGCTGCACTGGACTGTCGTTACCGTCCCGCCGACCGCACGCGCAGCGATGCGCGCCAGCGACGAACCGCGCCATTTGCGGCGGAAGGGCAAGGGCAAGGCGGCTCCGGTCGTCGAAGCCAAGCCTGCACCGGTGCCGGATACCCCGACCGAGGCGCTGGACCGCATCACCATCCCGCCGGACGTGATGGCGCGCATCATGGACGTCTTGAGCAGCGGCACCTCGATCGTCGTCTCCGACCAGGGCATCGCGCAGGGTGAAACCGGCGAATACACCGATTTCATCGTCCGCACCTACTGAACCCGGTAGCTGACCGGAGTTCGTCGCGCCCGGGCTTGTCCCGGGCATCCACGTCTTGCTAAGCGACCTGCACCGAAGACGTGGATGACCGGGACCAGCCCGGCCATGACGAGAATGAGCCAGGTTCGCACCCAAACCCCATCAACGCAGGCGCCGCCGCGCGACGCCTTCATTGGCCTGAACCTGCTCGGCTGGTCCGGCGGCCTCGCCGCGCTCGTCGCCGGGCTTACGGCATCGTTCCTGCTGTTCGGCTATTTCGTGATCTATTATCGAAATGCCGACATGGACTTCATGGTGATCTACAGCGCGCTGGCCATGAATGCAGGCCACCCGCAGCAGTTCATGGATCACACCGCTTACCTGACCATTCTCGCGCTCAAGAACTGGTTCGCCCTGCTGCACGGCGTTGGCCTGCTCGATGCGTGGACCCTGCCCGCCATGCCGAAGGACGCCGCAGGTTTCGAGGTCGCGATGACCCAGGCCGTACGCGCCGGACGCGTGCTCGCCTTCCTGATCGCGATCGGCAGCGTGCTGATCTTTGCCGGCCTGTCGCGCCTGATCTTCCGGAACTGGCGGGTCGCGCTGACGGCGACGCTGGCTTTTGCGCTCTCCGGCGGCGTTGCCGTGCATTCGCGCATCCTGCGCAGCGAGCTCGTCGCCGCCTGCCCTGTGCTCTTCGCGCTGATGATCCTGATCGTGATCGGACGCCGCGCCCATCTCGCCCGCCCGCTCGGCATGCTTGCTGCCGCCGCGCTGTGCGTGATCGGGATGGAGAACAAGGTGCAGGCGATCCTCCTGATCGGCGCGCTGCCGCTCCTCATTCTGCCGTTTGGTAGCACGGAAAGCCCGAGCGTCGCCTTCTGGAAGACGGGCGCGAGCTGGCTTGTCGTTGTCATCACCGCGATGGCCGCAATGGCCGCAGGTTGGATGGCGCGGCCCCTGGTCGCGACCGGCCTCGATCGCGCGCTGCTCGATGCCGCGCAATTTCATCCACTGCTGCTCGGCCGGTACGGCGTCTACCAGGTCGCGCTGCTGGCCTTCATCGCGAGTGGCATGATCGCTTTTGCAGCGATCTGGCGCGTGAGCGTTGCCGAAACCCTCACTTCGATATCGGCGGTGGTCCTTGGCGCCGCGGCAGCGCTGCTGCTGCTCTATGTCGACTACAACACCGGCAACGTGATTGCCGTCGTCAATCCGCTGGAGAAGATGCTGACCTTCGCCGACGCGAATACGTCGAGCGCGGCGAATGGAACCAGCCTGCTTGCGGTGTTGCTCCTGCTGCTTGACGGCCTCGCATCGGTGCTCGCGCGTTACAGCTTCGTGCTGCATTCCTCGGCCCGGCCGACGGTGCTCCTGACCTGGCTGATTCTGCCCGGCATCTTCTATGCGTGGCGGCGTGGCGAGCGTCTCGCTGCATTGCAGGCCGGCATCCTCATGGCTGCGGCGATCGGGATCGATACGCTCGGCGTGCGGCGCGGGCTCAAGATCGAGTATTTCATCTTCACCGATCCCCTGATCATCCTCTCCGGCGCGATTCTGCTGGAGCGCTTCAGCGATCTGCGCTTTCACCGATGGGCGTTTCCGGTCGCCGCCACCCTGTTCGGCCTGCATATCGCGATAGGCCAGGCCGAGCCGATCAAATACGCCTTCATGCGCAAGGGGCCGCAGTCGATCTGCGAATGGAACCGCTACTACATGCCGCTGATGGCGGTACCGTGGTGTCCGTCGTAGCAAAATGACACGGAATGCCGCTTGGGGTGCGCAAGGGCGCACAAGCGTGCACCCGGGGCGCACAAGCCACGGTTCCGGAATTAATCGAAGTGGTGACAAGTCCGGACCCTTCCGGGTGCGCCGTTGCCTTGGCGCGGATGCTCCGGCTAGGCTAGTATGCGACGGGGGAAATTGGTGGTTCGGATGGCGGCGATCTGGTCCCGCGTGCGAACCACAAAATTTGGGAACATCGACATGCGTGTTGCGGCAGGAATCTTCGTTGCGGTTGCGCTTTGTGCGCCCACTCTGGCCTGGTCGCAGACGGCGGCCCCACAGGCGGCTCCGGCCCCACAGGCCGCCCCAGCGGCGGCTACCCAACCTCCGCAGCCGGCCCGCGCGGCCTGCAACAATCCGAACGCGCTCGGCGTCGGCCGCACCGTCGAGATCGACACCACGGGCGGTCCCGGCTTCGGCTTCGAGCACTTCAAGGAGCTGGACTTCCTGAAGGACCACGAGGTGGTGCTGACCTTCGATGACGGCCCGTGGACGGAGAACACGCCTGCGATCCTCAAGGCGCTCGCCGATCAATGCACCACCGGCATCTTCTTCGAGATCGGCAAGCACGCGACCTACTATCCCGAGATCGCCAAGCAGGTCTACGCGGCCGGCCACACCATCGGCACCCACACCTGGTCGCATGCCGACCTGACCAGCAAGAAGCTCAACGACGACCAGCGCAAGGAAGAGATCGAGAAAGGCATCAGCGCCGTGAAGTGGGCGCTGGGCGGCATCTCGCCGTCGGCCTTCTTCCGGGCGCCTGATCTGCGCCACCCGCCGGAGATGGTCACCTATCTCGGCACCCGCAACATCGCAATCTTCTCCTGCGATCTCGATTCCTTCGACTTCAAGGCGCGCAACGCCAAGCAGGTCGAGGACGTGATCTTCAAGAAGCTGACCAAGCAGGGCAAGGGCATCATCCTTATGCACGACTTCCATAAGCACACCGCCGAAGCGCTGCCGGCGATCCTGGCCCGCCTCAAGGCCGAGGGCTACAAGGTCGTGGCGATGCGCTCGAAGGCGCCGGTGCAGTCGCTGCCGCAATATGACGAGGCCATCCTCAAGGACGCCAAGCTGCCGACGCTGAGCCAGCGCCCGGTGTCGAGCGTCGTCACCGACGTGACGCAATAAGCCGCGCCCGGCCAAGCTACCCACGTGGCGGCATACCGGATCGAGGGCTATGTCATCGTCTCCTCCGATGGCATGCTGGCGAACGCTCAGCATGTGATGCCGGATGAGCTGAAGTTCGAGGGCGACAAGCACTTCTTCACCGCCGCCCTCGATCGCGCTGACCTCATCGTCCACGGCCGGCATTCCGGCGAAGACCAGCCCAACTCGCCGCAGCGCAGGCGCCTCATCGTGACCAGCCAGGTCTCGGCGCTGGCACCCGACCCGTCCAATCCCAACGCGACGCTCTGGAATCCGTCCGGCGCACCGTTCGAGGCCGCAGCGGAGGCCGCGGGCGTGCAGTCCGGCATGGTCGCGATCATCGGCGGTCCGGCCGTGTTCGGCATGTTCATGGACCGCTACGACACGTTCTGGCTGTCGCTCGCCGCGCGGGTGAAAATACCCGGTGGCGAGGGCTGCTTTCCCGGCATGCCTCAACAATCGCCTCAACAAATCCTCAGCGCCCACGGCCTAACGGCCGGTGAGCCTCAAATCCTCGACGCCACCCATGACGTCAGCGTCACGCCGTGGCGGCGCGCGGCCTAAGACCCTGCGCTACACGTCGCCGTAAGCGGCCTCCGCGATTCGCGGCCCCCGGCCGTAGCCGGCGAGCATGAACAGCGCGCCGATCAGCGAGAGATTCTTCAGCGCGTCGACCAAAGTCTTGCCGTTGTCGGGCGGGGCCTGGTTCCAGAAATCGTGGAAATAGAACGTCACCAGTGCGATGTAGATGATCATCAGGATCGAGAAGAACCGCACCCCGACATTGAGCGCGATCATCAGGCCTGCGAGAATCTCCCATGCGCCGGAGATGATCGCCAGCAATTGCGGCAACTGCATTCCTGTCGCCGTCTCCAGCTGCGCCGTGTAGGGCGCGATGACCGCAGGGACGATGACCTTGGCGGCGACCGCGGCGGCGGTGGCCTGGATGTCGAACAGCTTTGTCGCCCCCGAATAGATGAAAAGCACGGCGAACAGAACTCGCCCGAAAATCATGAATGCTGGCATCGTCGGCCTCACCGAAAAGCGTTAAGGGCGCATTTGTCGCAGGCGGATTATGGATGTTCCGCCCGCCCTTTTCAAACGCTCAAATCACAACGCCCGTACGACAGCCGGAACCGCTGCCATACCCTTCGCCATACCCTTGCCCTACTCATTTTCCTCGCGACTCACGTGAACAGGCTCGGCTGCTGACGTCCGGCCCGCTCCTGGGCCTCGACGGCGGCAACCGCGGTCATGTTGAGGACGCCGCGCGCGGTCACCGACGGGGTGAGGATGTGCGCGGGACGAGAAGGTCCGATCAGGATCGGCCCGACCGGCACCGCATCGGTCAGCACCTTCACCATCTGATAGGCGATGTTGGCGGCATCGAGATTCGGCATGATCAGGATGTTGGCGACGCCTTCCAGCGTCGAGCTCGGCAGGACCAGCTTGCGCGTCGCTTCCGACAGCGCGGTGTCGCCCTGCATCTCGCCATCGGCCTCAAGTTCCGGATGGTGTGATTTCAGCGCCGCCCTCGCCTGCCGCATCTTGCGCGAGGATTCGGTGTCGAAGCTGCCGAAATCCGAATGCGACAGGAACGCGATCTTCGGCTTCAGGTTGAAGCGCGTCACATGCTTGGCGGCCAGTGCCGAGATCTCGCAGAGCTCGTCCGCGCTCGGGTTCGACCGCACCTCGGTGTCGGCGATGAAATAGGCACCCTTGGTGGTGATCATCAGCGCCAGCGCCGCAAAATCGCTGACTTCCGGCAAGCACCCGATGATATCCCGCACATGGCGCAGATGGCTCATATAGCGCCCCTCCACGCCGCAGATCATCGCGTCCGCCTCGCCCCGCATCACGGCGAGCGCCGCAATCACGGTGTTGTTGGTGCGCACCACCGTGCGGGCGGCATCCGGGGTGACGCCGCGGCGGCCGGCGACGTCGATATAGGACTGCACATAGGAGCGGTAGCGCGGATCATCCTCGGGATTGACCAAGTCAAAGTCCCGGCCCGGCCGGATGCCGAGACCGATCCGCTTGATCCGGGTCTCCACCACCGACGGACGCCCGACCAGGATCGGCTTTGCAAGCTTCTCCTCCAGCACCTGCTGGGTCGCGCGCAGCACGCGCTCGTCCTCGCCCTCGGCATAGATCACGCGCACCGGCTGGCTCTTTGCCTTCGCGAACACCGGCTTCATGACGAGACCGGAGCGGAACGCGAAGCGTTCGAGGCCTGCGGTATATTCGTCAAAGTTCTTGATCGGCCGCGTCGCGACGCCCGACTCCATCGCCGCCCGCGCGACAGCCGGCGCAATGCGCTGGATCAGGCGCGGATCGAACGGACTCGGGATCAGCGAGCCCGGACCAAAGCCCTGCGCTTCGCCGCTATCGACGCCGCGCATCACCACGTCAGACGGCGGATCGCGCGCGAGCTGAGCGATGGCGTCGACGGCGGCGTGCTTCATCTCCTCGTTGATGGCGGTGGCGCCGACATCGAGCGCGCCGCGGAAGATGAAGGGGAAGCAGAGGACGTTGTTGACCTGGTTCGGGAAGTCCGAGCGGCCGGTGCAGATCATGGCGTCCGGCCGCGCCGCGCGCGCCTCGTCCGGCATGATCTCGGGATCGGGATTGGCGAGCGCCATCACCAGCGGCTTGTCCGCCATCTGCTTGACCATGTCCTGG
>Ga0207700_10002435_pt1 | contig 10678 bp, 7 predicted proteins | sample LARL82metaG_FD_184348 | JGI IMG/M metagenome (GOLD analysis project Ga0207700, IMG submission 184348) | Corn, switchgrass and miscanthus rhizosphere microbial communities from Kellogg Biological Station, Michigan, USA - LAR L8-2 metaG... | ecosystem: Host-associated > Plants > Roots >...
GTATCGGCTTGTCTGTTGCGGCGTGACGCGCGTATTGCCGCAATATCTCCGGCACTTCGAGCCAGTGCTCGTAAAGTTGCGAAGGCAATTCGACGAAATCACTCGGCACGCCAGTCCCCGCAAGCAGCGGATAGGTGACGTTCGACAGCATGCCGTGCAACGCATGACCGAACTCGTGGAACAGCGTGCGCGCGTCGTCAAAAGATAGCAGCGCAGGCTCACCGGCCACGGGCTTGGAGAAATTGCAGACGTTGAGAATGACAGGCCGGATGTCGCCCATCAGCTTTTCTTGATCGCGTAACGAAGTCATCCAGGCGCCGCTATGCTTGGACCCGCGTGCAAAATAGTCGCCAATGAACAATGCGACGTGCTGGCCTTGGGCATCGGTCACATCCCACGCACGTGCGTCGGGATGATAGAGTGGCGCGGCGACCGGTTTGAATGTGAGGCCGAATAAACGGCGCGCAGTTTCAAAAGCCGCTTCGATCATCTTGTCCAGCTGGAAGTAAGGCTTGATCTCGGCCTCGTCGAGATCGTACCGCGCCTTTCTCAACTTCTCGGTGTAGTAGCGCCAATCCCAAGGTGCGAGCGCGAAATTACCGCCCTCCTCCGCAATCATGGCCTGGAGCGCATCACGTTCGGCGGCAGCCTTCAGGCGCGCACGGCCCCATACTTCATCGAGCAGCTTGCGGGCCGCAGCCGGTGTCTTGGCCATCTGATCGTCGAGCCGGTAATCGGCGAAGTTCGCAAAACCCAGCAGCTTTGCGCGCTCGTCGCGCAACGCCACCATTTCAGCGATCAGCGCACGGTTGTCGGTCGCGCCGCCGTTCTCACCGCGCCGGATCCAGCCCTGGAAGGCCTTTTCGCGCAGTTCGCGCCGGGAGGAAAACTGAAGGAAAGTTTCGACAGAGGAACGTGCCAGGGTGATGACGTATTTGCCGGGTTGGCCTCGCTCTTCAGCGGCAGCGCGGGCGGCCGCACGCACGAAATCCGGCAAACCAGCGAGATCGTTTTCCTCCAATACCAATGCAAAGGATTTCTCGTCCGCCAGCACGTTCTGCCCGAACTGGGTGCCGAGACTCGCCAAGCGCTCATTGATTGCCGCAAGACGATCCTGCGCCTGTTGTTCGACCCCGGCGCCCGCGCGCATGAAACGCGTATGATAACGCTCAAGTACCCGCGCCTGCTCGGGATCAAGGCCGAGCATGTCGCGCTTTCCGTACAATTCGGCGATACGCGCATAAAGCGCGCGATTGAGATAGAGCGCGTTGTTGTGCCGGGCGAGTAACGGCGAGATCTCGCGCTCGATCGCTTCGATCTCGTCCGAAGTGTCGGCGCCCGTCAGCACAAAGAAGACATTGGCGACGCGATCGAGTTCCCGACCACTTTTCTCCAGCGCCACGATGGTGTTGTCGAAATTCGGTTCGGAAGGACCTGCCGCGATCGCGTCGATCTCGGCCCGATGGGCAGCGAGCGCGCGGTCAAACGCGGGGCGGAAATGCTCAGGCTTGATTGCCCCGAATGGCGGCAGCGTAAAGGCGCCAGCCCAGTCAGCGATCAGGGGGTTTCGGTCTTCGGGCGTAGCCGCGGTTTTCGGACGTTTCATGCGGCTTATATAGTCGGAAAACTGGATGCCGCGATCAAAAAGTATAAAAAATGGTCAGCAACAATAATTTACTGGGCGACGCATTTCTTGAGGAAGCTACGGCGCTGGGCGACGCGGAGCTTCTGCTCATTCGCCTGCTTGTTGCAGTCGGCGCGCTTGGCGGTTTCCTTTTCGAGCTGCTCGCGCCGTTCCCGGTTCCGCACATCCAAGATGGCGGCCCCCTCTTCGATCGCCATCCCTCTCTTCATGCTCCTTTCGTCCGCACTCTGCTTTTTTCGCTCGGCTTGCCGGTCGGCCATGCACTTGCGCACGAATTCAGCCAGATTCCGCCGGGCAATATTTTGTTGTTTCGCCTGGGCGGTACACTCCTGGCTGTCTTGCTGCCGCAAAGCCCGCTTGCTCATCGGCGCCGGCGAGCCCGTCTGCGCCATCCCCCCATCGCCCGCAATCAGAAGCAGTCCAAGTGCAATTGCGAAAGTCGCTAACATGTATCGCATCGTTGAGCTCCTTGCCCCCTCACCCTCGCCATTGAACGGAAATTGCAGAGCGAGGTTCACTGCGCAAGTTGAGGCTACCAGATGACGCTCGCGCGCCATAGCGGGTCCGCCATTGCGCGACCTAGCCACGCAGAGCCCGCAGCGCGTTGAAAATAACGGCTACGTCGATCACTTCCTGCAGCAAGGCTCCCTCAACTGGCACCAGGAAGCCAAACGCGGCTGCGACCATCGCAATTGTTGAGAGGCCGATACCGGCCACGACGCTTTGCAAAGCGATGAAACGCGAGCGGCGCGCGATCTTGATGGCGGGAAGAATACGATCGAGCTGATCGACCAGCAGCACCACGTCAGCAGCCTCGGCCGAGGCGGCAGCCCCTTTTGCACCCATTGCAACGCCGACATCGGCCGCAGCCAGAGCGGGAGCATCGTTAACGCCGTCGCCGATCATCATCACCGGACCGTTCTTGCGTTCGGACAGGACCAACAGGATCTTCTGGTCGGGCGTGAGTTCCGAGCGCACGAGGTCCAGTGAGAGACCGGATGCAATGAATCGCGCAACCTCGTGGCGGTCTCCGGTCGCCAATACGATTCGTTCGATTCCCAGGTCCCGAAGTTCCTGCAGCAATGCCTCCGTACCTGCGCGCAGTTCATCCGCCAGCACAAGAACGCCAGTGAGCTTGCCGTCGACGGCGACTGCGACCGCGAGTGCGCCGGGCGGCCGATCATGGGCCAGAAGGGAAGTCCCCGCCGCGCCTATCTTGCCGGCGATAAAATTGAGGCCGCCAACCACGACCTGATGGCCCTCCAGCGAACCGGTGACCCCCTCGCCTGGCGCCTCGGTGACGCCGGACGGCACCGCCAGAATCAGACCCTTTTTCCGCGCCTCGGCAACGATCGTCTGGGCGATCACATGCTTGGAAGCCTGGTCGAGCGACGCAGCGATCCGCAGGAGTTCATCATCCGCCACTCCGTCAACCGTCTTCGTGGCCACGATCGTCGCCTGGCCCGCAGTGAGCGTGCCGGTCTTGTCGATCACAAGCGACCGAACCCGCGCGAGTGTCTCGATCGCCTTGCCGCCCTTAATCAGGATTCCGAACTTGGCCGCGCGAGAGAGGCCGGAGACGATCGCGACCGGAACCGCCAGGATCAGCGGGCACGGTGTCGCCGCTACGAGCACGGCCACTGCGCGGATCGGATCGCCGGTCAGCAACCAGGCACCCGCGGCCAGGACAACTGCCAGTACGAGGAACAGCAGTGCGTAACGGTCCGCCATACGCGACATCGGCGCACGCGCTCGCTGTGCCGCCTCGACCAGACGCACAATGCCTGCATAAGTGCTTTCCGCAGCCCGCCGCGTTGCCACCAGTTCGAAGGCTTCCCCGGCATTGGTTGAACCGCTCATGGCTGCCTCGCCAGGCGGAATCTTCACAGGCATGGACTCGCCGGTCAGCGCCGACTGGTCGAGGATCCCGATGCCCTCGGCCACCGTGCCGTCCACCGGCACCACGTCGCCCCGGCGGATCAGCAATCGGTCGCCGGGCTGGAGCAGTTCGAGGGCAACCTCTTCCAGCTGGCCGTCTCGATGCCGGATGGCGGTGTGCGGCACCTTCGACAGCAGCGCCGTCATCTCGCGCCGGGCCGCCTTTTCGGCAAAGCTCTCCAGGTATTGGCCGCCGCCATACATCAAGGCCACGATGGACGCTGCGAGGCTCTCGCCGAAGGCCAGCGCCGCGGTCATGGACAGGGCCGCAACGATGTCGAGCCCGACATCGCCACGCCGCAAGCTCGTCACAATTTCGATGAGGAGCGCCGCCAGCACCGGCAGCGTGGCCGCGGTCCAGATCGCTCTCGCCCATTCGCCGTGACCCGCGAGGGCCGCAGCAATGCCCGCCGCCAGCCCGGCGGCCGCGAGGCCGGCGAGGTACGGTCGGGCACTCTTGAGTTCGCTGTCAGGGGCCATCCGTTAACTTTTGCCGGTTCATCCGGCGGCGCCATGAGCAAGATCAAAGGTGCCGGAGCGCAAAATGACGGCTTCGCTATGGACTTGATCCGGCAGCCGGATTCGGGGACATTGCGGCCTCGCAAGGGAGACCCCGATGGCTCAATCTGAGACAAGCGCTGGCCGCCGCGTCGTGTGGCTTAACGTCGTCACCGTGATCAGCGCCGCCATCCTGATTGGCGCCGAGGTGTTCGGCGCCGCCTTCGCCGGCTCGTGGGCACTCGCCACTCTGTTCGACCTCGGCAGCGTCGGGCAGCGAGTCCTCGACGGACTGTTCGTGCTCTGCGGCATCGCCATCATGGCGCAGTTCGTGCGTAACGCGCACCGCATCGAGCCGTTCACCGCGCGCAGCTGAACGCGTCGCGAGCAAACTCGGAAACAAAAAGTTAAGAAAGTTTTTTGGTGCAGCGAACTAATTCGCTTGCACAACCCGAAAAAAATGTTATTTCGGTTGTGCCCAATTTCGCACGTGCCTGTGGCCGTGTGTCGGTCGGTAGGTAGCGGGACAAGAGGCCCGCCAGCCGCCTGGAGAGAGAAGCCAAAACTCTCCAAGAAATCTGACCGGCAGCTGGAGGCGAAACCAGCACACTCTGCTCTCAGCAGGGGACGCGGCTTAAAGCAACGACGATCGGGCTTCCTTGGTCTCTGCCGGTCTCCACCACCGGCGCGGGTCACCGAAGAGGCTTGTTCATCTTTGCCGGCCGTGCGGGCGGGGGTCTCCCCCATCCAATCCAAGGCAGTATGAGCGGGATACGATGTGTAGCGTTGGCGCGTCCCCATCGCGCGCAGACGCTTGCCCGTCGTTAACCGCGACATCCGGGGCTTGATAGCCCCGTCAGCCGTGGGGAATAGCGCCAATGACTGAGCGCATCCGTGAGTTCTTACGTAAACGTAACGACGAAGGCCCTTGCCTAGTCGTCGACCTCGACGTTGTCCGCGACAACTATAATGCCTTCGCCAAGGCCCTGCCCGACACGCGGGTATTCTACGCTGTGAAGGCCAACCCGGCGCCGGAAGTGCTGGCGCTGCTGGCCAAGCTCGGCTCGTGCTTCGACACCGCGTCGGTTGCCGAGATCGAAATGGCGCTGGCGGCCGGCGCTACGCCCGACCGCATCAGCTACGGCAACACGATCAAGAAGGAGCGGGACGTCGCCCGCGCCTACGCGCTTGGCGTCCGCCTCTATGCGGTCGACTGCAAGGCCGAAGTCGAAAAGGTCGCCCGGGCCGCGCCCGGGAGCCGCGTGTTCTGCCGCATCCTGTCGGATTGCGTCGGCGCGGAATGGCCGCTGTCGCGCAAATTCGGCTGTGAGCCATCCATGGCAGTGGACGTGCTGGAGCACGCCCTCAAAGCCGGCCTAGAGCCGCATGGGGTGTCGTTCCATGTCGGGTCGCAGCAGCGCAACCAGCACGCCTGGGACCGCGCGCTCGCTTCGGCGGCTGCGGTATTCAAGGAGTGTGGCGAGCGCGGCATGAACTTGTCGATGGTCAACCTCGGCGGTGGGTTCCCGACGAAGTACCTGAAGAACGTGCCGACGGTGAAGACCTACGGCAACGCGATCTTCAAGGCGCTGCGCAAGCACTTCGGCAACCGTATCCCGGAAACCATCATCGAGCCGGGCCGCGGCATGGTCGGAGGCGCCGGTATCATCGAAGCGGAAGTCGTTCTCGTCTCCAAGAAGAGCGAGGAAGACGACGTACGCTGGGTCTACCTGGACATCGGCAAGTTCGGCGGCCTCGCCGAAACGATGGACGAGTCGATCCGTTACCCGATCCGCACCCCGCACGATGGCGACGCCATGGCGCCGTGCGTGCTGGCAGGACCGACCTGCGACTCCGCCGACGTGCTGTACGAGAAGGAGCCCTACATGCTCCCGGTCAGCCTGGAAATCGGCGACAAGGTCCTGATCGAGGGCACAGGCGCCTACACGGCGACCTACTCGTCGGTCTCTTTCAACGGCTTCGCGCCGCTGAAGACCTATCACATCTGACATCCCGGGAGCCGGTTCTGCCGGCTCCCTCCATCCCGCGATTGACGCCCCCTGGAACGCGCGCCCGATCGCGCGCCGGGGCTGGAGCAAACACGATGATCTCGATCAGAAAAGAACGCCCTCCTGACGCACCGGCGCGCGAGGCACTGCTCGACGAAGCCTTCGGCAAGCGCCGCTGGCGCAAAAGTTCACAGCGCCTGCGCGATGGCCGCTCGCCGGCCGAAGGTCTTGCCTTCGTGGCAACGGACGGCAAGCGGGTGGTTGGCACCGCCCGGCTTTGGACGCTCGCCTGTGATAGCGGCGATCCGGCGCTACTACTCGGACCGGTCGCGGTCGCCGCCGACTGCCGCAACCGAGGTGTTGGTGCGGCGCTCGTGCGCCGTGCGGTCGCAACCGCGACCCGCCTTGGCCACCGCGCCATCGTTCTGGTCGGCGATGCTCCCTACTACAGCCGATTCGGCTTCTCGGCCGGCAAAACAGCTGATCTGCGCATGCCTGGACCCTTTGAGCGGCACCGCTTGCTTGCGTTGGAGCTTGTGCCGGGCGCCCTCGATGGCGCTCGCGGACTATTGCGCCCGGCCGGGCAACCCATTTCCCAGCCGGATCTCGCGGTCTCGGCCGCATAATCTGCCAGAATGTCGTGGACGCCGGACGGGCTTTTGCTCGGCCACTATTCCGTTCGCGCTCTGGCACGGATATGACCGAGCCCCGGGGGGAGACGTTGACGATGCCCAAATGGCCAGTGCATGCCCGCATCAACGGGCCCATCGTGATGATCGGCTTCGGCTCGATCGGCAAAGGCACGCTCCCGCTGATTGAGCGTCATTTCGCCTACGACAAGGCCCGCTTCGTGGTCATCGACCCGGAGGACAAGGACCGCAAGATGTTGGACGAGCGGGGCATCCGCTTCATCCACCAGGCCGTAACCAAGGATAATTACCGGCACCTGCTTACCCCGTTGCTCACGGCTGGCGGCGGCCAGGGCTTCTGCGTGAACGTGTCGGTCGATACCTCATCGCTCGACATCATTGAGCTTTGCCGCGAGATCGGCGCGCTCTACATCGACACCGTCGTCGAGCCCTGGTCGGGCTTTTATTTCGATCCAAAGCTCGGACCGGAAGCGCGATCAAATTACGCATTGCGCGAGACCATCCTGGCGGCGCGCCGCAAACGTCCCGGCGGAACTACCGCGGTGTCGTGCTGCGGTGCCAATCCCGGAATGGTGTCCTGGTTCGTCAAGCAGGCGCTTCTCAATATCGCCCATGACACGGGCCTGAAGTTCAAGGAGCCCAAGACACGCGAGGAATGGGCCCGCCTCGCAAAGAGAGCCAGCATTAAAGGCATCCATATCGCTGAACGCGACACTCAACGCGCAAAGCAACCCAAGGCGATGGACGTGTTCGTCAATACGTGGTCGGTCGAGGGCTTCGTGTCGGAGGGCTTGCAGCCCGCCGAACTCGGTTGGGGCACGCACGAAAAATGGACGCCGGCGAATGCGCGCAAACACAAATCGGGCTGTGGCGCCGCGATCTTCCTGTTGCAGCCTGGCGCCAACACCCGGGTCCGCTCGTGGACGCCGACGGCGCAAGCCCAATACGGCTTTCTCGTCACCCACAACGAGTCGATCTCGATCGCCGACTACTTCACGCTGCGTCAAGGGCGCAAGCTTGTTTACCGGCCGACCTGCCACTACGCCTATCATCCTTGCAACGACGCGGTGCTGTCACTGCACGAGATGTTCGGCCGCGAGGGCGAGCGGCAGAAGCAAATTCACATTTTGGATGAACATGAGATCGCCGACGGCATTGATGAGCTCGGCGTTCTGCTCTATGGCCACAAGAAGAACGCTTACTGGTATGGCTCTCAACTGTCGATCGACGAAACGCGAGACGTCGCGCCCTATCAAAACGCCACCGGCCTGCAAGTAACGTCGGCGGTGCTCGCCGGCATGGTGTGGGCGCTGGAAAACCCCAACGCCGGCATCGTCGAAACCGACGAGATGGATTTCCGCCGCTGTCTTGAGGTGCAGACGCCTTATCTGGGACCGGTGGTTGGCACTTATACCGACTGGACGCCGCTCACCCGGCGGCCCGGTCTCTTTCCGGAAGAGATCGACAAGCGCGATCCCTGGCAGTTCAAGAACGTGCTCGTGCGCTGACCGACGCGCAGGTGGCCAACACACGAAACGCAACGGGCGGCCTCACGGCCGCCCGTTTCGTATCCGGCCATTGATGCGCGCTATTTCGGCGGCTCAGGCGGCTTCTCACCCGGCTTCGGTGGCGGCTTCTTCGGCGGGGGCGCTTGTGGCGGCGGCGCGGGTGCGCGGGCAGCCGGCGGCGGTGGCGGCGCAGGCGCACGCGCGGCCGGGGGTGGAGGCGGTGGCGGGCGTACCGCGGGCGGCGGCGGTGGCGGCGGCGGCGCCTGCCGCTGTTGCGGGGGAGGTGCTGGCGGCGGCTGCACCCGCCGCTCTTGCGGTGGAGGCGGCGGTGGAGGTGCGGGCGCCTGCGGCGGAATCGGCCGCACAATATTCGGCTGCGGCGGCGGAGCCGGTTGTCCGGCGGGCGGCACTCCGCCACCCGCGCCACCCGGTGGATGCAGATCACGACGTTCCTCGCGCCGCTCCAGCCGCTCGGCTGGTGCATTCCCTCCCGGTGGAGTCGTGGATGGCGCTGTTGTCGGCGCGGTGGTTTGCGGCGCCACGGTCGGCGGCGGCCCCGAGCGCAAACCTGAACCTGCGGGCGGTGTTGACCCGCCGACATTTGGCGGCGGCAGTGGAGGCGGTGATGGCGGCTGCCCTGGCGCGGGCGCAACCGACGGCGTCGGTGCCACGCCTTGAGCAGCACGCGGCGGATGCGTTCCTAGCCGTCCCGTTTCGTTTTTGCCGAGCGGCTGCGGCGCGGTGACGGCTGTGCTTGGCTGTATCACCGCCGTCGTCCGCTCGACAGACACGGTACCCAAGCGCGTCCGGGCACCCGGTCCAGCGGGAGCGGGGCCTGCGGGCCTACCACCTCGCGCGCCGCGCAAATCTTCACGGCGAACTTGCACCGCGCCCGCCACGCCTTGTGTTGAGGCAAAGACGCGCGGACGCACCCTGTAGGTGGACACCGGCGCTCCGCTCACACGGGCAACGAACGCCGGCGAGATGCCAGGATTGACTGCGAGGTGCGAGCCACGCACCGCAAAGGTGCGATTGACGATGTGCGTGGAGCGCAAAATCACAGAACGACGTTGAACGGGGACGAAGTAGGTGCGTAAGCGTGGCGCCGCCATATAACGGGTCGGCACAAAGACCCAATAGGTCGGCTCGACCTCGTATGTTCCGGCCAGTTCCTCCGGCGGCAGTGGCGCCCATCCAGAATAGTCGTCGCCGTAGCGCCAATCGACCCAGGCCGGCGCCCACTCGTCACCAGGCACCCAGTACCAGCCGAACCCTCGCTCGAATGCCCAACGACCGTAGTGGTAGACGACCCAGCCCCAATCCGCCTCGACATCATCGGAGACCCAGTACCATCCCCATTCATCGGTATAGACCCAGTGTCCATATGCGTATGGACGCCACTCCGGTGGCACGCCCGCCGGGACCCACACATTGCCGAACCGGGGATGCGGACGCCAGCTGCCGTACTGCTCAAGCGCGACCTGAGCATCTTCGGAAATTTGCGCCACTGCCGGCGCGAGCGCGCCGAACACGATGGGAGTCGAGACCGCGCCAAAGACTATGCCGCCGCCGATCAAAGCAGCGGAAGCCAAATGGCGCAGTTGGTGAGTGATAGCCATGATTATTCCCCTGCCCCTCAAGGTTCGCCCGGCTGCAATTAAGCTGCGACGCCCTGAGTTAGTTCCGCGTCTCCTGCCCTGCAGGTTAGTGCCGCCACAGTGAGACGGGCTATTGCGGCGATCAGAGGGCAAGAACTCCAGCCTCGCCAGATTCGGTACCAACGGCAAGCGTTTGGCCCGTGCTATCCCAACCCAGCGCACTCACCGGCTGTCCGTCGCCGTGACGAACCAAGATCAAGGCGTCATCATCGATCCGCACGAGTTTGACTGCACCATCTGCATAGCCAACCGCCACCACGGGTTGCTTTGGATGGCACGCGACGACGGCGACGCGCGACTCCGATTGCGCGAGAATTTTCGGCTGCCGGCCCATCGGGCCGTCTTTGCCATCGAAAGGCCACAGAATGAGCTGCTCGGAGCCCGATGTTGCGAGGAATGCTCCACCTGCGCTCCAGCTCAGCGACCGCACGCGGGCCGAGTAGCCCGACATGCGCATGTGCTTGGCGTCGGCAATGCGCCAGCCGTGCAGCGTCGACTCCTGCATCGTGGTAATCAAGAACTTGCCATCCGGGCTGATGGTGACACCGAGATGCGAGCCCTTCCATTCGAGCCGCTCCGGCTTTGCACCCGGGGCATTTGGAAACCAGAGCGTAGCGCCATTGTAGTGAGCAATGGCAAGGCGGAATCCTTTCGGTGCAAAAGCGAGACCCGCCACCGTCGAGGGCGCTTCGAATACCCGCTCATCGCCCTTGTTCGTAATAACGTGCGCGATCTTTCCCGCAGACCACGCCACCGCGTCGTCCGGACCCAA
>Ga0207700_10002440_pt1 | contig 10672 bp, 10 predicted proteins | sample LARL82metaG_FD_184348 | JGI IMG/M metagenome (GOLD analysis project Ga0207700, IMG submission 184348) | Corn, switchgrass and miscanthus rhizosphere microbial communities from Kellogg Biological Station, Michigan, USA - LAR L8-2 metaG... | ecosystem: Host-associated > Plants > Roots >...
TGCATGGCGGCGCGAAGCTGATTCCGGCTGATTCCGACTTCGTGATCCAGGTACACTACACGCCGAACGGTACGGCTACCACTGATCAGACCAAGGTAGGATTCGTGCTGGCTAAGGAGAAGCCCAAGCGTCGTTTCGTGACGATCATTCCTAGTGCAGCTCGCGATGAAGAGAGCTTTCATATCCCGGCCGGCGATCCGAATTGGGAGTCGAGCGCCGAAGTTGTGTTCAAGCGGGACGCGGAACTGGTCTGGTTCCTGCCTCACATGCACCTGCGAGGAAAAGACATGACGTACCGCTTGGTTTATCCCAACGGGGAATCGGAGATCGCGCTAAGCGTGAAGTATGACTTCGACTGGCAGTTTGGTTACGAGCTCGAAAGGCCGATCCGGGTACCGAAGGGCACGAGGCTGCAGGTGGAGGCGCACTTCGACAACTCCGCGAACAACAAGTTCAATCCGAATCCGAATCGCGACGTCTGGTGGGGCGATCAGACCTGGGAAGAAATGATGATTCCCTATTTTGGAGTGATGGTGCCTCCGGATGTCGATCCGAAGAAAGTTGTAGCCTATCCGCGAGAGTTAACCTCTTCGAGCCATAGGTGAGTGCGATGACGCGGTTCTTATCGGCGGAGCTAAGCAAGCTCGCGTTGCTGAGAATCACCGTGATCCTGGCCTTGCTGGCCGGATTCGCACTGTCGCCGAAGCTCTGGCTGAGTTCGCGCTTTTATCCCCTCTCGCCGGTATGGTCTTTCATCCGGCCATTCGGTTCGCCGGGCGATGCTATTGTGTTTGGCGCGCTAATCGCGCTCTTGATTGGGGTCAGTGTCGCTCCGCGGCGGGAAGTCTGGGCGGCAGTGTTCGTCCTGCTCGCGTTGGTAGCTCTTCAGGATCAGTCGCGCTGGCAACCATGGTTCTATCAATACGTGCTGATGCTGCTGGCGATCGCTCTGGCGGGCGCGAAACGAGAGGTGGCCGCGCTCAACACTTGCTGCCTTATCATAGCTGCCACTTACATCTGGAGTGGGTTAGCCAAACTGAATCCGGTCTTCGTGGGCACAACGTTTCCGTGGCTTCTCGAACCCTTTCTGGGAGTGGCAGGAGAGCCCGCGCAATGGTTCGTCAAGCATGCGGGGTGGCTGGCCCCGATGGTCGAGTTTGGCGCTGGCGTCGGACTGCTCACGAGACGTTTTCGGGCGCCGGCTATTTTCTGCGCGATTGCGATGCATGTATTTGTGCTGGTCGCGATCGGTCCAGCGGGGCGCAATCTCAACGCCGTCGTCTGGCCCTGGAATTTGGCGATGATGGGGTTTCTGCTGATTCTCTTCTTCAGGCGGACGGAGCAGCCGGCGCCGCGGGACATTATTTGGGGGCGAACATTCGGGTTTCAGAAGATCGTCCTGGTCTTATTTGCTGTGATGCCATTTCTGAGTCTGTTCGATCTTTGGGATCATTATCTGTCCTCAGCACTCTATTCGGGGAACATAAACTCCGGAGAGCTTTACTTGAGCGATGCTGTGTTCGACCGGCTGCCGGACACAATCCAGAATTACGTGACCGAGGAAGGGCCGAATCGGAACGGATTGAGCATTCTGGACTGGTCGTACGGTGAGATGAACGTGCCCGCCTATCCCGAGACCAGGATCTACAAGAACGTGGCCAGAAAGATATGCGCCTACGCAGCGAACGATCCCATGGTCGAACTGGTGGTCCAGGAGAAGCTTGCATTCGTTAACGGAAATCGACGGTCCTTGTACCAGTGCTCGGGCCTGACGAAGTGAGGCCGCGGCTTTGGCTTGCGTCACAGTAGAATACTTTGTGAGGAGCACAGCATGAAAATGACAAGATGGATACTTCTTCTACTCGCGGCGTTGGCACTGGTGGCAGCGCCGTATCAGGCACCGAAGGCTTCGAAGGGGAAGCAGGCCGCCAGCAGTCCTGCATCCAGTAGTCCCGCTGCGAGCAAACTGCTGGATATCAACTCGGCATCGCAGGACGAACTAAAGTCGCTGGCGGGCATTGGGGACGCGTACTCGGCGGCCATCATCAAGAATCGTCCCTATGCGAACAAGAGCCAACTAGTCTCCAGAAAGGTGATCCCGCAGGCGACCTATGACAAGATCTCAAGTCAGATCATCGCGAAACAGGGGAAGGGGAAATAAGCGCGAAAAAGCTGTACTGTTAAGTTAGTTGCCATGTTCAACCGATTCCTGATTTCGATTCTAAGCGCCGGACTTCTGACGATCGGCGTACCGGCTCTGGCTCACCACTCCTTTGCCGCCGAATACGATGAATCCAAGCCATTGACGCTGGAAGGTGTAGTGACGCGCGTGGACTGGGAGAATCCGCACGTGCACTTTTACGTGGATGTCGCGGGAGCGGACGGCATGGTAGTGAACTGGGTCTGTGAAACCGGAGGTCCGACGCGCCTGGCCCGGCGAGGCTGGACGCGCGATTCATTGAAGCCGGGGGACAGGGTCATCGTTCATGGTTTTCCTGCAAAAGACGCGTCGCACGCGGTGGACGGGCGGCAGGTGACGTTGGCGGACGGTCGGAAGATCGGATCGGAACCGAGCCATTAATCGGGGCTTCGCCGGGATCACCGTGATCGAAAGGCCGGTTCCTTCGTGATGCGAGTGGGGCTGTTGTCGGACACCCACGGTTTTCTGGATGAGGCCATATTCACGTACTTCGAACAATGCGATGAAGTGTGGCACGCGGGTGACTTTGGACCAGCCGAAGTGCTCGATCGGCTGAAGGCGTTCAAGCCTGTGCGCGGTGTCTTTGGCAACATTGACGGCGCCAAGATTCGCGCTGAATTGCCACGTGACCTGGAGTGGGAGTGTGAAGGCTTACGCGTCTATATGACACACATCGGGGGCTATCCGGGCAATTACAATGCGCGTGCAAAGCGCGAGTTATTGAAACGGAAGCCGAATCTGTTCTTGTGCGGGCATTCCCACATCGCGCGCGTTATGCGAGATCCGAAGCTGAGCGTATTGCATCTGAATCCCGGCGCTTGCGGCCGCATAGGCTGGCACGAGCAACGCACCATTCTCCGATTTACGATCGAGGCGAATAAAATCGGAAACGTGGAGCTGATAGAGTTAGGCAAACGCGCCCGTGCCAGTTAAATCTCTGTGAGCCGCTCGAACTCTGCGCTAGGCTCTCCTGCGGCGCAGACTCCCGAGCGCAACCAGCAACCCACCCAATAGGCTCATTGAGATAGTAGCCGGCTCGGGAACTGATGCAGCCGTGAAACTGCCGGACTGCGAGCTTGTAATGCTTTTGCCGGACCTGAAGTCCTCGGCCGTACACACACCACTCGGACAGAAATACAGTTGGATATTCAAGGGCGTGGGCGCAGTACCATTGGGGAGAAGGTCCGTGAAAGTTTCTGAAAAACCCCCAGAGTAAGTCGATCCAGTTGCGAGGCCAGCGATGCCGGTATCACTCGCAAACCCAGTAACCCCGAGGCTTACAGACGTGTGACCGTTCACGTAGGTTAGAACGCCAGGTGCACCTGCGAACACCGAACAGGACAGTCCATTGGCATTCGCTGTTGCGCAATTGGTGTTGGATGAGCCTGGGCCGGGGGGCCAATTGATGCTGAACACAAGATTCGGATGCGACGCGAAAGTCAGGAAAGTATTAGCATCGGCGGCTGAGGGTGCTGTCAAGGTCAAATCGTTGTTATTGACGTATATCCCTTCCCCAGTAGTCAGGGGGCCTCCTAGAAAAGCCAGACTAGTACTCGTCGCAACATCCGAATTGCAGCCCCTGGCCAGCGTCGTTGTACAGGTACCCGAGGGCAAAGCGGACGGATCGTTATTGAATATGACGCTATTGAGCGAAGCCGTCACAGTCCCAGTGGACCCTGTAAGCAGCGTGTTGATCACAGTTGCCGAAGCATTTGAAGCAAAAAGTAAGCTAGCAAACGCAATGGTCGATGCCGATCTCCCAAGCGTTAATCGCTTAATATTGATAAGCATTAAATTCCTCCGAATTCCAGATTGGCGTTGGTCACCAATTGGAAGCTCACGAAGGATTATGACAGCTATGAAGTCTAGTGTCCAGAGCCACGCCCGTCACGTCCAAAGGAAAGGTACTATGTACCGTCCCTGGACCAAAGGTCCCGTCTCAAAATCCATAGCGGCCGGAGCTGGCTGGCTGCCTTCCGCGCTTGAAACGGCGTCGGGCCGCTGTAGTAGAATCGTCTCCACTGTGAAGACGACACTCTGCGCGTTCTTAACGCTGCCTCTTCTGGCGGCGACCCTACCCCAGTCGAAGCCCGATGAAGTCGGGATGTCGGCCGAACGATTGAAGCGGATTCATCCGATGATCCAGAACCATATCGATGCCAAAGACTACTCAGGCGGTGTGACACTGGTGGCGCGTAAAGGCAAAGTGGTGCACTTTGAAGCGCATGGCATGGCCGATATTGAAAACAATAAGGCGATGAGGACGGACACGCTCTTCCGTCTGGCGTCGATGACCAAGCCCCTGACTGCCGTCTCGATTCTGATGCTGCTCGAGGAAGGCAAGCTGGTGCTCAACGACCCGATCTCGAAGTTTATCGCGGAGTACAGGAACCCGAGAGTCGCCGTCTGGAATCTTCCGAATGATCCAGCGGGGGCTGGTTTGAAATTAGTCCCAGCAGCCCGCGAGATAACGATTCAAGACTTACTGACGCACACATCGGGCCTCGCCAACGGGTTTGAAGGACCCGCGGGGGAGTATGTTCGGCGCGCGAATCTTGCGATTGGAGGGTCGCTCGATGCGCGTATCCGGAGAGTGGCTCCCCTGCCTCTCAACTTCCAGCCTGGCACGCAGTGGGAGTATAGCCCGCAAACGGGTTTTGATACTCTCGGACGAATTGTCGAGATTCTGAGCGGTATGACGCTGGAGCAGTTCTTCACAGCGCGGATCTTTGAGCCACTGGGCATGAAAGACACCTTCTTCACGGTGCCCCAGAGCCGGCGGGCAGACGTAGCGGTCGCATATACAAAGAACGAAAAGAGCCTGGTGAGGCCGCCAGCCGTCGAACCTGCTCCGCTTGCCAAGCCCGGCGAAGAGTATTTCTCAGGCGCCGGCGGACTGACCGGATCTACGCAGGATTATCTGGCCTTCGCGCAAATGCTTCTCAACGGCGGGCAACTGAATGGCACCCGCTTGCTCAGCCGCAAGACGGTGGAACTGATGACGTCGGTGGCGACCGGCGATCTGGATCTGCGGAACTACGCGGGGGATCAGGTACTGAAAGGCTATGGGTTCGGCTTAGGCGTGAGGGTTCGCCGGAGCACGGGCGAGAACGGCTGGATGGGCAGCATCGGTGATTTCGGCTGGGCGGGCGCGCTGGGGACGTACTTCTGGATCGACCCAAAGGAACAGCTGGTAGGGATCGTAATGATCCAGACTCGGAACACGCGGCTGCGCGAGGAGTATCCAAATCTGGTTTACCAGGCATTTGTCGATTAGAATTCGGGGACGCAGGTCAGCGTAATGCCAATGACACGCCGACAAGCTCTGCTGTTGCCGCTAAGTGGATCAGTCGTCGCTCAGGTTCTCGACCCGAAAGGGGAGCCACAGGGAAAAAGTCAAGACGCACTGGTGCGATGGAATCCTCAGCCGGTCTTTAACGGGGCTCCGGTCCTCTTTGAGTCGAGGTCTTTTTCCGGCTCTGGAAACTGGCTCGGCCAGAAGATCGAATTCCGTCCGGATGGTGACGCGTTCTCGGCCCTGGCCGGTGTGAACCTGAACCGATCGCCGGGCCAGTATTCGCTCGCTTTGGGCGATAAAACCTTCGATATTGCGGTTACTAGACGCGCCTACCCGTCATCTACGATAACCGTTCCGCAGAAATTCATCGAGCCACCGAAGGAAGTTCAGGCACAAATCGACGAAGAAGTCGCGATCAAGCGGCGAGTTTTCGGCTCTTCCCGCCCGGACCGACTTTGGCAAGGCCCGTTTGTCGCGCCGGCCAAGACGGCTTATACTTCCTCATTTGGCTTGCGGCGGGTTTACAACGGCAAGACACTCGGCGTACATCAGGGGCTCGATTACAAAGCTGCGTTAGGCACAGAAGTCACGGCCGCTAACTCCGGTCGCGTAGAGATCGCACGCGACATGTACTTCGAAGGCGGCTTCGTTGTGATCGACCATGGGGAGTTCATTTTTACCATGTACATGCACCTCTCTAAATTTCTGGTTCGGGAGGGCGCCAACATAGAGAAGGGTGATCCCATCGGGAGGAGTGGATCGAGCGGGCGCGTCACCGGCCCGCACCTGCATTTCGCTGTGCGATGGCAAGGGGCCTATCTCGAACCGTCGACACTGCTGGGGTTGTGGCGGAACAGACCCGCCTGATCATGGGTGGAAAGGTTACTTATATGAAACGACAAAGGTCAGAACGGATGCCGCTGTTTTTCGCGGCGGTTGTGGTCGCTATCTTCGCAACCGAGTCGGCCCAGGCGGAGTTGCTAGAGAAGACTAAGAACGTGGGCGGTAACACAGTGCGGTATAAGGTCGTTCTTCCCAACGGATACGATCCAGCGAAGACTTACCCAGCTATCCTAGCCTTCGGCGGAGGTCCGCAAACAATGAACACGGTAGACGGTGTTCTCAACCGCAACTTTCGCGCGGAGGCTGAGAAACGGGGCTACATCGTGGTTGCTCCCGCAGCGCCAGGCGATCAGTTGTTCTTCGAGGACGGTGCTCGCATTTTCCCTGAGTTTCTCAAGATGATCCTGGCGGATTACAAGATACAGGACAATAAGTTCCATATTGCGGGACCGTCCAATGGTGGAATCGCCGCATTCCACGTCGCGGCGTCGAACCCTCAGTACTTTTTGTCCGTTACGGCCTTCCCTGGATATATGTGGCAGCCCAGCATGGCCAGACTTCAGGCTATTTCGAAAATGTGCGTCTTCATGTATGTGGGAGAGAATGACGAATACATGTGGCACCGAGAGATGAAGAACGAGGCAGAAACGCTGCGCTCTAAAGGGACGGTGGCCCGCTATACGGTGGAGGAGGGCCAGCCACACCGGCTGGATACGCTGGCAGGCGCCAATGCGGGGCGCTTGTTCGATGGATTTGAGGAGACCAAAAAGGGATGCAGTAAGTAAGACTGAATGGGCAGGCCTGAACACAGGAGAACGACATGCAGCGAAAGGTCGCAGCTTTTGCAGCTTTTCTGGGCCTAATAGCAGGAAGCGCGTCGGCACAGACGGTAAAGGATATCCGTTCTGTTTTGGAAGCTTCACTCAAGGCTATGGGGGGCGCCAATCTCAAGACGATCCGATATAGCGCCAGTGGTTGGTCCTCGCGAATCGGTCAGACCTACGGGCTAGCCGAAGATTGGCCGCACTACGAAATTGCCGACTACACGCGCGCATTGGACTACGACGCCAAGTGGTCGCGCGAGGACTATACGCGCAGGCAGGGCAAGTATCCACTTCTTGGCAGGCCACCGATGTCGGAGGAGCGCGTCACGACCATTCTAAGCGGCAGCTACGCCTGGGACATGCAGGGTGACAAACCGGTGCCCCTTACGAGCTTGTATCTCGATGGCGTGTCATACGCCGACCTGCGGCAGCTTGAGCTCGCGATTACGCCCCACGGATTCCTCAAAACGGCGCTGGCAGCTAAAGACGCGACGGCCATCACGTTGCCGATCGTGGGTTCGTCGGACGCCAGCCTCTCGCAGAATGGGCGCAAAGTGACGATCGTCTCCTTCACGATCGGGAAGTACCGGGTCAACGGAACAATCAACGACCAGAATCTGGTTGAGCTGACGGATACCTGGTTTCCCAACCCCGTTTACGGCGACATGGATTACGAGATGCGCTACACGAAGTACAAGAATTTTGACGGCGTGCAGTTCCCCACATTGCTGCATGTGCACCAGGGCGATCCAAGATTGAACCCTGCGCACAATTACTACGAATACAACGTGACCGACGTGAAGGCCAACGTGCCAGTGAGCACGATGCCAGTCCCAGATGTAGTGCGAGCGGCGACCGTGCCCTCGGTCAAAGTCGAAAGCCAGAAACTCGGCGATGGCCTGTGGCTCCTCGGCGGAGGCACTCACAACAGCATGCTGGTTGAATTCCGGGACTTCATCACTGTCGTGGAGGCGCCCCAAAATGAAGCTCGGTCGCTGGCCGTGATAGAGGAAGCAAACCGGCTAGTCCCCAATAAGCCGATCAAATACGTTATCAATACTCATCATCATTTCGATCATGCCGGCGGCCTTCGGACGTATCTTTCCCAGGGCACCACGGTGATTACACATGAATCCAACAAGCAGTATTACCTCGACATCATGTTCCACCCGGCGCCCCGCGAATTGCAGCCGGACCGCATGTCGCTTTACAGCCCGATGTACATGATCAGCCGGCGCCCCGCTCCCATTGAAACGGTGGCCAACTTTGGCGGCGCCCCAGGCGGCGGCGCCGGCAGATACGTCATAACAGATGGCGATCGCATATTGGAGATCTTGCATGTGCAGGATATGGCCTACGATTTGGAAGATCAGTCGTACGCGCAAGGCAACCATAGCGCCGATATGCTGATTGCTTATCTTCCGAAGGAAAAGATCCTGATCAACGCCGACCTCTACTCGCCACCAGCGCAAGGTGCGCCGACGCCGACTCCAACGGCTGGAATGCGGACGCTCTATCAGAATATGCGCAAGCAGAAGCTGGACGTGGCGCAGCACGTGCCCGTTCACGGACACGTCGGATCCAATGCTGAGTTCCTTAAGATTGTGGGTGCTGCTGAATAGCCTCGATGTAACGAGTGATTTGAGCCAGGTGTGAAAGGTCATGACCGGCCAGCAGTCGCAACATCGTACCCAAGGACTCCGGGCCGCGCTCATTGTGCTGGGCGATACGCTCCAAATCCTGGGTTGACGTTCTGCTCCACACCGCCAAATTGAACTGGCGCATTGTCCGAAAGATTTCGACGAGTTCCGACGGCTCGCGCTCATTGTGCCGAAGAGCAGCGACCCAGCGATCCTGCTGAGTGCCGAGAATCGTCGGATCGTCCGCGCTAAGAATCAGCCTCAGCCGGTACCCATAGACCCATTCGCTATCCGTGAGATGACCGATCACTTCGTTGGGCGTCCATTTTCCCTCAAACGGCCGGCGGCGCAGTAACGTCGCCGAATGCCTACCGATAATATCGCCCAAAGTAGACGCGGTCTGCGCCAATATCTCCAACGGACTTCGGTCGCCGACCAGGTTGAACATCTTTTCGCGATACGCCTGGGGACCGGACACGCGGATTCCCGAGTGCATAGTGCTCATTGCTAACTCCTTTCTCGGAACTGAAATCTAGACCTCTATGATGCAACGAGATCATATTACGATCCGCTGAGTTTCTCTATCCGAAGCTTGCGGTCAAAGTAAATTTCTTCTCCGATCCGGACGCGGATGCGATCATATTGGGATGAGTTTTCGTATATTCGCCGTGGCCTGGCTGGCGGCTGCTTGTTTAGAAGCTCAAACAGCCGCCCCTTTCGAAGTGGAAGAAGCCACCATCGCTCAGGTCCACGAGGCAATGCGCGACCGGAGGCTGACCTGCCGGGCGCTGGTGGACGCCTACCTCCGGCGCATCAACACTTACGACAAGAATGGGCCGGCAATTAACTCGATCGTGACCATCAATCCCGACGCGACCAGGGAGGCCGACGAGCTTGACCGTCGGTTCACCCAGTCTGGCGTTACGGGCCCGCTGCACTGCGTGCCGATGATCGTCAAGGACAACTTCGAAACCAAAGGACTGCAGACCTCCGATGGCGCCCTCACATTTGCCGGCTATCTGGCGAGGGAAGACGCGACTCAGGTAGCGCGGGTAAAGGCTGCGGGCGCGATTGTCCTCGCGAAATCGAACATGGCGGAGTGGGCGTTCAGTCCGGTTGAGACGGTCAGTTCGATTCTGCCCGGTTACACGAAGAATCCCTACGCGCTGGACCGGGTGACGGCTGGCTCGAGCGGCGGCACGGCGGCAGCGATCGCGGCCAGCTTCGGACTGGCCGGGCTCGGTAGCGATACCGGTGATTCGATCCGCGGCCCGGCGTCCCATCAGTCTCTCGCGGGCATCCGCTCCACGATGGGGCTCACCAGTCGCGCTGGTGTGTTTCCCCTGAACTTGCGGGCCGATATAGCGGGGCCGATCACGCGCACCATGGAAGACGCAGTCAGAGTGTTTCAGGTGATCGTAGGCGAAGACCCACGAGACCCGGCCACAGCCGCGGCGAAGGGACGCGCCATACCCGATTACAGTAAGTCGCTGGAACCCAGCGGCCTGAAAGGGGCGATTATCGGCGTGCTGCATGAGGCGTACGAGCGGGACTCAACCGATCCGGAGGTTGTCAAGATCTTCATGACAGCACTGGAGAACCTGCGGCGCTCGGGTGCAATGGTGGTCGATCCGGCGAAAGTGGACGGACTGGATGGAGTGAAACGCCAGACTGGCGCCAGTCCGTGCATGGGATTCAAGTACGACCTGAATCGCTTTCTGGGTGATCGTGCTGGACAGGTTCCTGCCGCGGACCTGGCGGCGATTCTGAAGTCCGGAAAATTCCATCCCTCGACGCAGAAGCGGTTGGAGGATGCGGAAAAGGGGCCTGAGAACGGCCCGGATTCGGAAGCTTGCCAGGCCGACGC
>Ga0207700_10002446_pt1 | contig 10658 bp, 5 predicted proteins | sample LARL82metaG_FD_184348 | JGI IMG/M metagenome (GOLD analysis project Ga0207700, IMG submission 184348) | Corn, switchgrass and miscanthus rhizosphere microbial communities from Kellogg Biological Station, Michigan, USA - LAR L8-2 metaG... | ecosystem: Host-associated > Plants > Roots >...
AGAGACTTGGTAAATGATTTGAGATTACTGATAGTATCAGCTACTGGTAATGATTCTGATAGACTGAGTGTGGATTGGTGTGCACTGACTGTATCTGCAATGGAGAGTGACTCTGATAGAGACTTGGAGAGTGACTGGATGGTGCTGACAGTATCAGCTACTGGTAATGATTCGGATAATGCAACTTGTGATTGGTGTGCACTGACTGTATCTGCAATGGAGAGTGACTCTGATAGAGACTTGGTAAATGATTTGAGATTACTGATAGTATCAGCTACTGGTAATGATTCTGATAGACTGAGTGTGGATTGGTGTGCACTGACTGTATCTGCAATGGAGAGTGACTCTGATAGAGACTTGGTAGTGCTGGATAGGTGTACACTGACAGTACCATCATCAATTGATAATGACTCGGATAGAGATGTTTGGGATTTGTGTGCACTGACTGTATCTGCAATGGAGAGTGACTCTGATAGAGACTTGGTAAATGACTTGGTTATAGTTACAGTACCGTCACTGACTGATAGTGATTCTGTGAGCGATTTGGTAGTACTGGATGTGTGTGGACTGACTGTATCTGCAATGGAGAGTGACTCTGATAGAGACTTGGAGAGTGACTGGATGGTGCTGACAGTATCAGCTACTGGTAATGATTCTGATAGACTGAGTGTGGATTTGTGTGCACTGACAGTATCTGCAATGGAGAGTGACTCTGATAGAGACTTGGTAAATGACTTTATTGCACTGACAGTACCGTCACTGACTGATAGTGATTCTGTGAGCGATTTGGTAGTACTGGATGTGTGTACACTGACAGTACCGTCACTGACTGATAATGACTCTGTAAGTGATTTGGTTAATGTTCTTGGAACACTTACGGTACCATCACTAAGAGCAAGTGATTCAGATAGATTGAGTTTGGATTTGTACACATGAACTGTACCATCACTAAGAGCAAGATTTTGTGTCGGTAACCCTAGATCATCAGGATTGAATCTTTTAACTTTGTTATTGTTAGCGTCAGCCACGTAAATGTAATTGGAGCTATCAACTACAACATCTATTGGCCCATCAAAGTTACCATTGCCACTGCCTGTGGATCCAAAAGAAGCTAAGAATGTTCCAGAAGGTGAAAGTTTTTCAATTCTGTCATTTTGTGTATCTGCAACGTAAACATTATTGAAATTATCCACCGTTACACCTATCGGACTATTGAATTGTACATTACCACTGCCAGTAGTACCAAATGATGATACATAGCTAAGAGACGGATTCCAAATTTCAACTCTATCATCTCCAGTATCTGTTACATAGATGTAGCCAGTGCTGTTGACTGCTATTCCCATTGGACCAGTGAATTGTCCGCTTCCTGTACCAGATGAACCAAATGTTTGCTGGTTATTTCCACCTGCATCATATACTGTCACTCTATCGTTGCCAGTATCTGCAACATAGATCTTGTTGGAGCTATCAACTGTAACACCTGTTGGACTACTAAGACCTGTTCCAAATGAACGCTGGAAGTTTCCACTAGAGTCAAATATTCTAATTACATTGTTAGAAGTATCAGCAGCAAAGATGTAACCAGTGCTGTTGACTGCAACACCAAATGAAGCTGTAGATGAGCTGTTAAAGAGCAATGTAGGAGTTGTGTCAGTCTTTGCAACTGTATCTGTAGCAGCACCGGTGATAAAGTCACCACTGTTATCAATTACTACACTCAAGGGTGTATTAACAGAAATTTGAGTCAAAAAGGCATTGTTGTTTGCATATGCTACAGAGTTTCCAAACTGGAACATGAGATGATGTTTACCAGATGTCATGACATGGGAGATCTCAAAACTAGTTTTATTACTTGAATAGTTGTGGTAAATGATCGAATTGCCTTGTATTGTTGGGTTTAGATTTGTTGTACCATTATTGAGTTTAAGAAATTGTAGATCTGCTGGCTGTGAATTTCCAAACTTTGTTCCATTAATTGCGGTGATGTTTAGATCGGCAGTACCAGTCGTGTTAAAGTAGACAGTCCAATTTCCCCCTACAACTGGATATGACTGTACATTGATGACAACAATCTGGGCTTCAATAGCAAATTGTTGTTCAGACATTTTTGGCACAGTCCATTGCATTTGATCTGCAATTCCATTTCCATCAGTATCAACCAATTTTACGTCAAATTTTGGATCGTTTGTCACATCTACATTGGAGCCATTTACCAACCAGTACAATTTGAAATGTGCCCCAGTTTTTGTCAAGCTCTCAGGAATACTAGAAAATGATTTCACGTCAGTATAATGCATGGTTGAATTATGTGTGACTGTAACAAGTTTATCAAATTTTGATTTGGTAGACATGTCCTTTTCTATTGTATATGGCGCAGGTGTAATGTATGATACATTATACTTGCTAGCAGAATCATTGAGGAGCAATATCTTGATTGGCTTGTTTGGTTGCACCATATCAGATACGTTGTCTAAGGAAACAATTGTAGATGAATTACCTATATCGATAGATGAAAACTTTGTATCATGGTGTTGAGAATCAAAGGAAGTAGCATTTTCAAAAATCTTTAATTTTTTCAACTGCTTTTTAGTTATGTCGTTATTGTTAAACAGACCATCTGCACCAGTCTTTGAATCCTTGCCTATTTTGATATTGGATTTTACACCATGTTTTGTATCAAATAATACATTAAGACCATTACTCTGAAGTGCATCTACATGAACAACCTGTGCATCTTCTGGAATTTCAATAGCAGCATTGCTTGTTTGATTTGTCAAAGTAAAGTTTTGAATCCATGTTACAGGTTGATTAATCACTATACTATCATGTTTTAATACAAAATTGGTTATCTCAACAGGGCTTGGTATGGTTTGATTGAGTGTCGAGTTTACTAGCGGTATAGACGTGGCATTAGAGTAGGTAAAGGCAAGATGTGGCTCTGTGGAGTTGGTAGAATTTACTTGCAATACTGGTAGTGGAGAGTATAATGGTAATGGATTACCAGATAAGGGATTTTGGTGGTACATCTGAGAGATTATTTGCGAGGTTAGGGATGAATTGTATAAATTCACATTGGTAACAAGACCAGAGAATAGATTGTTTGTAGTAGATCTAGTGGTATCAAAAGAGGCTCCGATGAGGATGTCTTTTGGAGATGAAATAGTATCAACAGTTTTGGTTGTTAGCTTTCCATTTAGCTGAAAATCAGGTATTCCTGATAATAGAGTCGTTGCTTCAAGAGTACCATTGACATAGATAGCAATAGATGGGCCGTTGAAAGTGGCAACAATCTGTGTCCAGGATTGATCTGATATGTCATGGGTTGATTCTACTGTATTCCACTTGATACCATCAAAGACTGAGAAAATGGCTTTCTTGTACGGCGGTAGATTGTTATTGATAGCAAGAATGAATGAATTTTCTTTGCTTACAATTGTAAATTGAGGAGAACCTTGCTCATAATCCGGTTTTACCCAAGAAGATATCGTCAAATTAGAAATTTGGTTCAAAGACGTATTGTTTACTTTGAGGTAACCTGAACCGGTTAGACTTAGAGCAGTGGTATTAGAGTCATTTTCTAGTCTCATATCACCAACTCCATTTTTGACGACTCCTGAATCAAGTTGTAAATTTACAGTGGGATTGTTTGATGGTAGTGTAGAGTTGGTGAAATTTACCTGTGGCTCGGTAGCATTGGAGTAGGTAAAGGAAAGATGTGGTTCTGTAGCATTGGAGTAGGTAAAGGAAAGATGTGGTTCTGTAGCATTGGAGTAGGTAAAGGAAAGATGTGGTTCTGTGGAGTTGGTGGAGTTTATCGGTAGCGCAGATGTAGCATTAAAGTTTGAATCAACAGTATTATTTTCAGCATCTTCCGCATAAGCATTAGGTGGATATACAGTATACGAAGATAACATCAATGGATTAACCACCATTGATGAGACAAGAAGTATGACAAGACAAAAAGATAAAACAGAATTTTTTCTTTTGATATGTATATGTCCTACTTCAGATCGGAGTAGAACATATCCCGAAATGGGAGTTAGTATAAGAAATATTATCGGATTCTTTCCATCAGCACCATCATGAATTACTTGAACAAGTGAAATTTCTAGGGAATTTAATTCAGGTGTAAATTTATTTATAGATTCAACATAACTCTGAGAAATTTTGAATTGTAATGAATATATATTACTAAATATTGGTTGCAAATCTTTTTGAACAACATTAACTTGGAAATACAAAACATTGTTATCTAATATTTGACGGAATGTTTCATACTTGGTTGATAATGGATCGTCATTTACCAATGCTTTTCCATTGAATCGTATTCTATCCAGAACAGAGAATCGCTCAGTGGTAGTTTTCATTTCAGAATTTTGTTTTAATATTAAAAATGCAGTTGTATCAGGAGAGTTTTCAGTTATTGGGAATGTATCAGATAGATCAATTTCAGTATTGGTAAGTGATGATCTTGTTTGCAAATTTTGAGCTTCGTTTTGATTGTTAAAATTATCATTAGTGGTGATTCCCATTTTTTCAGACAAATTAATTTCTGTTGTTTTATGTAATGTTTTACTTTCAAATAATTTATTGTCAGAATTTTTTTCTGCAAAATTATTTTTTGCGTCAATGTAATTGAATGCATCAAATTCAGCATTTGCCATTCCAAATGTTGAAGCAGAAAGAATTAAGACTAATGCTAGAGCTAGAGTAAATTTTTTCATAAGGCAACCTTCCTTTTGGTCAGATCAGCTGATTTTGCCTTGTCAAGCTGTGTATTCATTACAATAATCAGATATCTGGTTTAGACATTAAGAGGGGTGGAATTAGCAAGCCCAAAGACGATCCATATTGGAAATCAGTTATTTTGGAGATACCAATCTGGAATCATGAATTTTAGAGAAATTTTTGAGTTTAATCAAGATATAAAATGAATTGATAACAAGTGAATGATGATATTATGATTTAAAAAATGAATCAGCGAAACTGCATTTCCATTTTATTATCAAATCAATAAAATATTATTGTAAACAATACAAGATGAAATTTAATGAATATGATATTATTTCATATAACACTTTATTGCGTAATGTTACAACAATTATTTTATGGATAATCAAAATATTTAGCTATTATTTGTACAATTAAAAAAAATAATGACATCAACAAATTTTTCTTGTTTGTAAATTATCGACATTACAAAAATACAAGTCATGTAATCATATTGTCAAGATGTATAATCTAGACACGTTAATGTACAAGTTCTAAACATGTTTTATTATTGAATATCAAAATCACACTGGGCATAATTGGAATTATTGTGATTGTAATTATATTTTCATTTTTTATCATGATATCAAAAACCAATAATACAGAAAATAAAATTGAACCTATTAGCAAAGGAAATATTAGTTTGTCATCAACAAATTATACTTTTCCAAAAAATTATACTTCTTCGGAACTCTTGGAATATTGCACTTCATCCCAAGCACAAATTTACAATGATGTATGCATTAGAGGATTATGGGATGTAAGTGATGAATGTCATAATGGGAATTTTTCATCAGATACAAAAATATGTAATGACCCAAGACTAGATAAATTTGAAAATAAAGTAAAAAATGAAATGTCAGATTTAGATAGATCACTTGCTAGATTTGTTGATTCGTGTATGAATGTACAATCAGAAAATGACGTAGCAAATTGCTCATTTAACATGGATAGGATAAAAGCAGATTGCACAGACCAAAGATATGCAACTACAATGTCTGTTTGTAATGACCAAAACATGAACAAATTTAATGAAAAATTTACTGATATTTTATCAAAACTTAGGCCAGAACAATAATAATATCTAAAATATGTGATTCATGAATACATCAAAAAGATAAATAGGTATATTTTTAGATTTTATCGCATTCACATACAAAAAAACAATAGGAAATTATACAATTTTTCATCATAAAAACTATCTAGTTTAAACCATAAAGAATTTTTAGTAGATATATGAAAAAATATATTTTAGTTTATGTAATGATTAGTAAAATTATTTTATAGAATAGATAACAACAAAATGATCTTTTGAGAATGAAGAAGAATTTTTCAACAATGATTTGAAAAGATTAACTGCTGGCTCGTAGAACAATCATTGGTAAAGGTGAAGCAGTCATTACTGTTGCACCACTAGCAGGAAATGGGCTAGGTAATGCATTAGTACAACATGTATAACCAGAGCTAGCTGTTGTAATTGACCAACCTACACCCCATGCAGTACCCATTGCGGAATCAATTCCTAAAATCGGTATTAGTCCACCAACCGCAAATGTTTGGATTGTAGGGGCACCAGTGTCGGAAACAACAAGCCAGTATAACCCAGGTTTTAAAGTAACAGGTAATGGTGATGCAGTTGTAGGTACTACTGCAGCAGTTGCAGTAGAAATTGTTCCCAAATCAGCTACGATGGAACCAGGATATGTATTACCCGTATCTTGGTATATTCCAATTCGTGCAGTAGAACCTGTGACTTTTGTAGATACTTTTATTTGTGCAGTATCATAGGTGGAAGTCTCTTCAACAACAAAAGGCATTGCATACATGGTACTTGCAACAAGTGAACCAGTTGTTGTTGCTAAACCAGTATTTGGTGAACTAACAAATCGATTAAGAGTAGATCCCTTTGGATAATATCCATATACACTATAGCTGTATTTAGCCACCACATGATAGTTTGTACCATCACTTTGAACAACCACTGATTGTTGTCTATGATCCAGAGTTCTAGTTGTTTGACCAGATTCATCAATATATCCTGATGGAGCCTGTATCGTTACAGTATTTGTAATAGATGAATCAATTCTTTTTATTAGAAAAATTTGTCCACTTGCAGTACTTGGTGATGGAAGAGTTATTGTAACAGAATTACTTGATGCATCAGCAAAAATTGTGGTATCTGTTGCTGACATGGTATAAGTAGAACTAGTTTTTGTAGATTGAGAAGTACCTAATCCTTTAATTGTTACTGTATTTCCAAAGGTAACAGATTTAGAAATTGTTTGTGCACTTCCGCCTGTAACAACAACATTTGTGCCAGTGTTTATTGTAGTTGTACCAGATGATGTTGATACAGTGGTATTTCCTGCAGTTCCTTGGATTGTTTGTGCAGCTGTTGCATCATTATTGATCGATGTTATAGCAGACGTTACAAGAGAGTTGGTTGTTCCGCTTCCACGATACTTTAGAGTTGCTCCATTTAGCCAGACATCTCCATCTGCAAGACTACTTGGATCGCTTCCTGATGAGGCAATATTGAGACCAGCTGTAGTAGAGGATGAAGTAAATGTCTGTTTTTGGCCTGCACCAAAAGTGTTGGCTATATCTGTAAATACAGTTGTTGTTGGAAGATCAGATTCCAAAAATCGAGCTACTGTAGATATGGCTTTTTTTGGTATACCTGCTGCATCTGCAGAATATACTACTATACTGCTTGTTAGTATCAATAATACTGCAAGTAAAACAAAATTCTTATTTTTCACAATACATACTAAATACTTCTGAAAACATATACTTTTGTGAATTTTGAGGCATTATGACGTTCCATTTTGGCAATAATCTTCAGAACAATGCTGAGAATCTTTGCATTTGACTAGATATAATACCGATTATCAAAATACTTGAATAAATAAAAAAGAATGTGTGGTTTACCCTACGGTAATTGTCCACTTGACTGTGAGGGCATCATTCTGGTTTAGACTAATAGCAGTGAATGTTTGAGCTGCAAACATACCAGAAGTTGTCAGGCTTGTTCCGTTGAAGAGTCCTGCTTCGTTAACGTTATGGGAACTGGAGTCAGTATTAGTGAATGTTGCCTGAATAACTGATTTTGCTCCTACTCCTGTTGATGCATCCGTAAGAACTGCTGAAGTACCAGTTGCAGCTGCTCTATTCAATCCAAATGATGAATATTCTGTAACTAGTCTTGTGACAGTATCAGCAGGTTGTGTTGGAGGTGATCCACCAGAACCAATACCGATTGTTGTCCAAGTTGCAGTTCCTGGGCTAGCACACAATGTAGATGTGCCACCAAACAATATCTTTGCAGTACAACTTTTTGATGTTGTTATTACAGTATTGTCTCCCTGTCTATAGTCTTTGATGTTTCCTTGTGGATCAGTTACAATTAATGTAACATGGCCCAACATACCTAGTTCTTGTGAGTTTGTAGTGTACGTATTAGCAGAATTTGATACCATGCTTGGTAATCCATATGCTGCCAATACTCCTACTGCAATTGCAACTATAGCGCTGTATAGTCCAATGCTGCGTAGTTTTTGCATATTGGTCATAGTATACCCCAATTATTAGAGCTTATGGAAATTATTAGCGATAACTGGATCCATTTTGGAACATATCTATGGATGAGCTGCAATTCCAACAGATTCATTCAAATCCACAGAGAAATGCTTGGGCGTTGTTATATTTTCAGATTGATTCGAATTTAAGGTCTCATCTTTTGTTTTGTAATCATGAGATGAAACACTTCCAGATAAAACTACAGATACTGTACCAATTGATACTATAATTCCAATAATTATACCGAGTACTAGTTTTTTGTTCAGATTGTAATGCTATTTCTTGATTTACTTATAAAGATGACTTGATGAAAATTATAACAATAAATATTTTACCTATAGTGTAATAAGAAAATTATGAGATATTGGATTTTTTTTCTTTTCCTCTTACCGTTTGTATTATTTAATTTACAACAAGCATTAGCAACAGATCAGATCCTAATTACAAAATCATTTACAATGGATGAAATAATTTTTGATGGTAAATGGTCATTTTATACAGAATGGAAGAAATCTAGCCTAGACACTATCAACAATGGTGACGGAACTGTAATTCAACTTAGAACTGCACATCAAGGAAATTTTTTGTATGTTTTTGTTGATGACATCCACACTACACAATGGAATAAAATTGCGGATAAAGCAACGGTTTGCATAGACGGGAATGATGACAAAAATTTAACTGCAGATGAAAATGATTATTGTTTTGTGTCAACATTGGGAAGCAATCAATCATTTACCCTTCAAGGCGGTTCCCCATTAGGATTTACAAACAACTTTAAAAAAATTCCCAACCCATCAGGATTCATTGGAATAGGATCCATATCAGATAAAAATGATCGATACACCGTAGATCCTCACCCTAGTTATGAATTCAAGATTCCAATAGAATTGTTTGGTAGATCAAATATCTACGGCTTTTACGTAGATGTATATCATTCTCAACAAAATAAAGTCTATTCATGGCCACATCTAGATCTCAACAATTCATTACAAATTCCAAGCCCTAGCAAATGGGGAGAAATAATATCGCCTGACAAGTCACTTCCAGAATTCCAGCTGCCACTCATACCATTAGTTATTGCGGTAATTTTTTCTGTTTATTTAGTAAGGACAAAGACAAATCTACTTTATTCACACTAGTGCATACAATATATGATTAACAAGGAATTATCTAGTTTAAATTAAAATAATCAGATGCAAAAAATTCCTAAGATTTTCTCCATACATTAGCACAAAACCAAATAATACTAAAAATTCGATTGTTTCTTATTTGATTTTTTCATTATAGAAATTCTGTTTAGATCATATACATTAGTAAATTGATATGAAATTATGTATTAAATTTGTTACAGATGGTTTTTCTTATTAGCCGAATTATTATGTCTCTACAATGGTAACATCCAGATTAGAAATTGAGATTGTTCTCGTGCTGGTACCTGTTGCTATCTGTGGATCTATCCAGTATGCAGTTCCAGCAGTAAGTCCAGTTATAACCACAGTTGATGTAAAGAAATTATGAGTAGTAGTTGAAGCAACAAGATTAGTTGCACCTACTACTGTTCCAGTTGCTGTAGCACCATTAGTAGGAGCAGTACCTGTACCCCAAGATAATTTCAAACTTCCAGATGCGCTATTTGACATGAATGCTTCCCCAGTTACAGTTACCAAAACCCTTCCTGTTTGTGTTGGAGTAAACGTAACACCTGTACCTGCTTGAACAAAAGCAGTGCCAGATGCAGCTCCTGCCAACGGACCAGCCACAGTAGTTAACTGTGCTATTCCCTTTGAAGACTGTAAGACATATGTTGTTGCACTAGATCTATATTTTAGAGCATCAGTAGTGCTTGAGCTCAACCATAAGTCTCCATTAGCCAAAGTAGAAGGATCAGATGAGGGCGCAATATTAAATCCAGATGTAGTAGCCGAGTTTTGATGCGTTTGTTTTGAACCAGCAGTAAATGTATTTGCCTGATCATTGAATACTGTAGTTGATGGAAGATCAGCTTTTAAGAAAGTAGATGCTGCGGAGATGGCTTTTTTTGGTATACCTGCTGCATCGGCAGAGTACATGACTATGCTGGTTAACACTATGATTAATGCCGTAAATAATATCAAATTTCTTGATCTCACGATCGATTGATTATTAGTCTTGATCAGATAAACTTTTGGAGATAAACCCAAAAATCAACTATCTAGAAATAGGCCTTGTAAAAAGAAGATAAAAAGAAGACGCATTCGCCAGTCTCCCCATCCGAGCTTCCCTACTCGTATGTTGATTGTGACGATACGCCGGAGGGTGATGGA
>Ga0207700_10002447_pt1 | contig 10657 bp, 7 predicted proteins | sample LARL82metaG_FD_184348 | JGI IMG/M metagenome (GOLD analysis project Ga0207700, IMG submission 184348) | Corn, switchgrass and miscanthus rhizosphere microbial communities from Kellogg Biological Station, Michigan, USA - LAR L8-2 metaG... | ecosystem: Host-associated > Plants > Roots >...
AGTTCAGGCTTAACGATATCCAGGCCTTTAACACGGGCCGCCTGTCGCAGACCATCGCCGGTAAGCAACAGCGCTTGACCGAAATGTACCAGAACGGCCTCATCGATAAGCGCCTGTTCGTAAAGTACCAACAAACCCCAGACATCCCCGGCCTGTACAGTCAGCTCAACGCCGACGCCGATGACATCCAGAAGCAACTGGACGAGCTCGTGAAGTCCGACGAGTACATCCCGCCCAGTCCATTCCAGGACTTCGACTTCGCTATCCAGGCCGTTGAGACGAAGATGAAAAGGTGTGATGCCCAGGGCTATCCCCAAGAAGTCCTGGACCGGCTCAGCATGTGGCGTGCCACGGTCAAGAACCTGCAGGCCCAAAACAATACCCCCGACACGGTCCCGGGCAGCCCAGCCAACGTTCCGGCCCCGCCCGCACCTGGCATGTCTGCTCCGGGTCTGCAGCCTCCCGCTGGGTTGCCGCAGCTCGCACCAGTACCGCCGCCTAGCCCACTCGGCGCCGCACCTGCGCCCAGCCTTCCAGTCACTGCTAACAGCTTCGCGCCGCCCCAGGCGTAGTCCACTCAGGAGGTAACCTTGTCCGCAGCCGTTGTCACCGACAGTCCTACCCCAGTTCAGGACAACCCGAACGTCGTCAAGACCAATGCCGTCCCTGTCCCGCCCGTAACCGTTAAGCGCGCTGAGGACGTGCTCGAGGCCATCAAGGCCAAGGTCAAGGCAGCCAACGAACTGCCGCCTGTCCTGCAGGCCCAAGGCGGACCGGCTGCTGAACAGGTTAAGGAGCCGGTCAAGGACGGCGAGCCGCAGATCCAGGCCAACCAAAAGGAGCTGCTTGCCGAGCTAGCCAAGTACCGACAAAAGGCCAGCGAGGTCGAGGCCAAGCTCAAGGAACAGGAGAGCGCGGTAGCCGAGGCTGGCCAGTTCAAAGAGTTGAAGGAACTGTCAGCCAAGGACAAGCTTGCGGCTGTTACCAAGCTGTTCGGTGGCGATGCTGAACAGGTCCTGGCTGACCTGGTCGAGATGTTTTACACCAAGGAAGGTCAGCCCGCGCCCGGAGCTGCGCAGCCCAGTAGCAAGACGGAACAGGTCCTGCTTGAGAAGCTCGAGGCGGTGACCAAGAAGCTTGATGCGCTCGAGGCTGGTACGACCGAGAAGGCTAAGGCCAGCGCCGAGGCCCAGGCCAAGGCCGAGGAAGAGGGCGTGAAAGCCTTTCTCAAGGGCCAGCTCGCCAAGCACAAGGACACGTTCGAGATCAGCGCACGCGACGAGAACCAGGATGAGGCTGTGGCCAAGGCCATGGCCAAAGCCGGTGACGTGGCTAAGCGGCTCGGGTTCGACCTTAACAAGCTCAGTCCTGACCAGGCCGAGCAGATCGCCAAAGAGGCCATTGCCGAGGCCGAGAAGGAGTTTGAGCAGATCGGTAACCGGTTCGCTAAGCAGCGGCAACAGGAACCGTCACGGTCAGACCGTGTCTATTCCAGGCCGTTCAGCGCGCCGCAGATCAAGTTCAGCGCCAAGCCGGCCAAGGAAAGCTTTGACGAGTACCGGGCCAGGATTGCCAAGGAATGGGAAGCGCAGCACGGGTCCTAGACGCATTATTGTAGACACGCCGTCCGCCTTGTAAACGGACAGCCCAGAATCGGCACGGAAGCCTCGCAGGTTAGTTAACCCTTGCTCGAGGTCTATCCGTGGCTAACGTTCTCGGTTCTGAACTTAATGCTGTTGCAGTCCAGTCGCTTGACGATCTGTGGCTGTCCGTTTTCGTCCGTAACCATCCCTTCCTTGACCGTATGGCCATGAAAAAGGCCGGCGGTACTGGCTACCGCATCCCGGTCCAGACTGGCCCTGGAGGCGGCGCGTCGGGTGACTTTGCCGATTCGTTGGCTAATAGTGCGGCTAACGGGTTTACGGCCGATGCCTTCACGGTTCCGCCCGCGATTGCATATGGTACGACCCGTATTCAGTGGCAGCAGCAGCCGTACTCGGAGACGGCTCAGTCTCCGGTTGATATCGCGCTGACCAGCTCGAAGAATGCGCTGGAGCTGGCGACCGAGAACCTGGCTAACATCCTCCTGGGCCAGTCCAGCGGTACGCCGGGCGCGTACGCTCAGATCAGCACCGCGACGAACACGTCCGGTAATATCTGGGACCTGCAGCTGACTGTCCCGACCGATGCGCCCAAGTTCTTCCTTGGCTCGGTCATTGTCAGTAAGCTGAACGCGTCTGCCTCGCTTGATGCCGGGTCGGCCCAGGTCATCGGCGTCAACGCCATCGCCGGTATCATCACCGTCGACACGGGCGGTACCATGACGCCCACTGCCAACCACTACATCGGCCTCCAGGGGCAGATGCTGGCCGGGACTGATACGACTGGTCAGTACCCGTCGGCGCTGCTTTGGATCCCGACCGTGGATAACCGGACCAATGGTGTGCCGAACACTACCACGTTTCTGGGCATCACCCGGTCTGCCTCGAGCAACGTCGCGGCGGTCTCGGGCTGGGGCTTTGACGGGACCGGAGTGCCCATCTTCCAGGCTGTCTACGGGACTGCGGCTTACATGGTCAATGCCAGCAAGCTCGCGCGCCCGAACTGCCTGTTTGTGAACCCGCTCGTTCTGCCGAAGATGGCGCAGGAGATTGACGCCAAGATTCGGTTCGACATGGGCAGCACCAAGGGCGTCGACGTCGAGTACGCGGGCTTTACCGTCGTGCTCCCGACCGGCCGCTGCGACGTGCTGGCTGAGCCGAGCGTGCCTGTGAACCAGATGTTGCTGTCCAAGGACGGTAGCTGGGAGTTTGCGCCTCCCGGTGGCGGTAAGATCTTCACTCCCGCGACGAACGGGAAGATGATCATCGATAGCTACACCGGCAACGAGTCGCGCTGCTCGGTTATGGCCACCGGGTTCTTCGGCTGCAACGAGCCGATCAGCAACGCCTGGATCAAGGTCGGGTCTCCCACGGGCCTGAACTTCTAAGGAGCCACCCAGATGGCTAACGTCGGAAGTCCCTCTCCTGGCCAGTACCCGCAGAACGGGTGCAACGTCGGGTATGTCAAGCGCATCTATGTCCGCTGGACCAGCGGAACGTCGGGCGCGGTTGCTACCCTGCTGGCATTCAACGAGGTCGCGTCTGTTACCCATACCGGTACTGGCGCTTATACTATCCAGTTCACGCAGGCGTATAACCAGTCCCGTAACATCCTCGCTAACGTCACGCAGGCTTCGTACTCCTCTTCCGGGGCGTGCAAGGTCCGCAAGGTTGCCGACGCTAGCGAGGCGGCCAATGGCACGCTCAAGATCGTTACCCTGACCGAGGCCGGCGCTGCTGTTGAGCCGACCACGGGTGACGTGATTGAGCTGACGTACGAGGTTGCCACCGCTACTGGTTATCCGTAAGAACCGGTACCGTCCCTGCTTCTGTGAGGCCAGGAACAGGGACGGGTAAGGAACATAACCAACACTTAGCCTAAACGGGGCTGTTCTGGTCGGGTGCCTCCCCCGCTCAGAATGGCCCCGTTGCCTTTCTGCCACATGCCGCTCAGCTCAGATACAGGCCGCAAAGGGACCGAGGGGAACATCGCCGAGCTCGTGCGAAGCGGCTATCCACAGAAGCAAGCCGTGGCCATCGCGTTTTCGCATCGAAAGCAGCTGCTCAAGAAGAAACGAGGCAAGTAAGTGCCGTACATTTCCTTGTTCGACATCACTGCCAAGGCCAGGACCGAGTCTGCCCTGGTTAATAACCAGGTGCTGACCGACCAGGACATCTATGGGTTCGTGGCCGAGGCGTATGCTGACCTGCGAGATAGGCTGATCCAGCGCTTTGCCGGTTGGTTCAAGAAAACGCAGTCATTTGCCCTGGCTGGCGGCGTTGGCCAGAACGTGTTCGACCTGTCCACGGTTCCTGACTTCCAAATGGCTCAGGGGCTGAACCTGCAGATGCAGCCCGGCGCGTTCTATACCGTTCCTGTCCTACCTAGCTTCGAGGAGCGCAATAACTTCAACGGGACTTGGCCGTTCGTGGGCCAAGACTGGGGATATAACGGGTTTGTCGGGCGCAAATACTACGTGGACGGGGATGACCTGGAGATTCTCCCGGCGCAGAACGCGGGCGGTATCTACCAGCTCGTTTACACCCCGATCGAGACCATGGCAGCGCCGCTCTATAGCCAAACGGTCAGCCTCGCGTCAGGCGATGACACGTTCAATCACAATGGCTACCAGGCGTTTACCATCTCGGGGCTTACCAGTGACGCCACGATGCTGGGCGGTACTTTGACGGTTGCATTCACGAACACGCCCAACCTGCCATTCAACGGAACGTACGTTATCGACCCGTCTACACCCATCGGCGGGCACGTGTTCTATACGACCACGCCAACGCAGAAGCTGTCCTGGACCGGTCCAAGCACTGGCAGCGTCGACGTGGCCATCCCGGCCGTGGGCACGACATGTCTGTTGCCGCAGAAGCTCAATCCCTGGGTCATGTACCTGATCCTGTTCGCGGCCCTGCAGATCAAGAACAGCCGCGAGGACCCGGCAATCGAGGCCATCTCGGGTCGGTTCCAGGACATCAAACAGCGAGTCATTGACCTGACCAAGCAAAGGACGCAGTCGGTCAGGCAAGCGCCGATTACCCGCAACCGGTTCGGGACCGGTCCGGGCTGGAATGGACAGGGTTGGTAAATAAACGGGGCTAGGACTTTAATCGTGGCTGTTGAGTTAAAGAAGACCACATTCAAGGACCCCGAGGTCAACCGGCTCAGGGCTGACGTGGACGATGTTGTTCGGCAACTGGACAGTGCCGACGCGCCCAATGTCGTGGTCAAACAGCTGACGACCAGCTCAACACTGAGTGGAGACGAGGATTACGTGCTAGTGGACATGACCGGGGCTACCAAGGACGTTTACCTACTCCTGCCACAGCCCGGGGCAGTTAGCAGGGCTATCACGGTCAAGCTGACGAAAGGTAACGGTAAGTCACTGTTCGTGAAGGGGTCCGATGCCGGCACGGTCAAGATCAATAACGGCACCGAACCTGTCAAGGTAACCGACTCGGTCAAGGTAATCGCTACTCCTACCCAGTTCTATACGGTCTAGTTGCCTAATATCCACCAGTTGCACCATGTGCGCAACCGAACCAATTAAGACAACATGGACCTGACTAAGAGCGTCGTCGATATTTTCCTGTCCACGCTGGACCAAATTCCCGGCCCGCACGGTGGTCCCATGGGCCGTTTGACGCGGCTCGTGGACTGCATCGTCAGGAAATACCAAGGGCCTGGACAAGTAGGTGAACGGGTCGTGGTCGAGGCTAGAAACGCCTTCAAGGCCATCCCAGAAATGTCCAGGAACGTCCAGGACGGGACTTCGGCGTCCGTTGACTGGTCTACCCCTGAACTGCTCGGTAGCCTGTCTAATCAGCTCGTAAGCGTGTGCAAGACCACGCCCAGGGTCTATTCGGACAGTGACAGTAACTGGTCGGCCTATCCCGACGTTCATGTCCTGTCAGACAAGCTCACGCAAGACGTCTATCATACCAGCGACCACACCATTCAGGTCCCCGATGGGTGCCAGGTCGGTGACAGTACGGGCTGTGTCTGGACCGAGACGGCGCTTAGCGATACGGGACTGCCGATCACCAGCGCCTGGTTTGGCATCAAGTCCAAACTTGGTGCCTGGGTGACCACGCCGAGGCTCCTGTACGGGCCGAATGACCCGGCCATCACCGTCATGGCCAAGATTGTGTCTGACGGGACCCGGTTCTGGGTCTTCTGGACCACGAACAGCGGCGGTAACAAGATCGGTGTTGCTGCCTTCAACGAACAGGGCTTGGAACTGGGCAGTACGACAATTACCAGGCACTGGGCCGACACGCCTGGTTACTGGGACGTTACGTATCAGGCGGGTGGCGTGTTCCTGGCCCAACCGGCTTCCGAGTCGTTACCAACCAACGTCGGCGTGACTCTTACCAAGTTCAGCTATACAGGCAGCATCGTTAGCAGCACGGCCACTGACGCGACCATGCTGTGCAACAGCGGAGTTGCGTGGCTGACCAATGATTTCGATGCCGGGCACATGTACCTGGCTACGATGGCCCAGGGCAGTCCCAGCAACTTCTACAAGCTGTACGCGTACAGGATTGACCCTGGCACGCTGCTGCAGACGCACCAGTACGACGCCAGCTCGGTTGCTAACCTTCCCTCGGCACCTGACACGATCACGGGCTGGCTCATCCCGAACGGCGGCAACTTTGACGTGCGCCTGGCCTACTCGATGCTGTCCTGGGCCGCCCAGGTCCACGGGCCTGTTTATGACCCCGGCTATCGTAATACCAATACCGTCCAGGTCCTGTTTGCCGGTGCTACCTCTAGCATCCGCACGACCCAGTCTGTCATTCTCGTAAGCAGGGCATTCCAGCGAGATGGCCAGTACTTCGCGTATACGTACTATCAGTCCGGGTCTGGACGTACGCTGCAGCAGACGCCGATTGATGTCACGATTACGACCGGCGATTACATGCTCGGCAACGGCTCCCAGCCCGTCGTTGTCAAGGCCGGTGACTTCACACAGGGAGCACAGCTAGTTGTCGGCTCGGGACCGTTCAACCCCTCGGTCATTGTCACGTCTGGTAGCGGCGCCATTGGCATCACCAATACCGATACGGTGGCCGTGACGACACTGTCAGGTGCTGAGCCGTATGGCATCTTGCCGACAATGCCGGTACTTCGCTGGACCTTCTCTGGCCTGTTCGGTGTCCTGGGATATCAGGGCTCGCAGATGACCGTCTCCGGTAGCAGTATCGCGTCTGCTAACGGGACCTGGGATGTTATCTATGTCGACCTTGGTACTGGCGTCTTTTACACGCCAATCCTGAACGCGACCAGGACGAACATCTCAGTGCCGTCAGGCACGTTCACCGCTGCTGGCACGGTCCAGGCCGTGGCCATGGCCAGCTACCAGGTGACCGACCTGTCATCGCTGATTGACGACAGCACGGTCCATTTCTTTCGCGGCGTGACATTCTCTGTGGCCGGTGCCGCACATGCCGGGAATAACGGCAGTTTTACGTCTGTCAGGGTCTATGCCGGTACAGGACCAAACTATGGCCTGGCGCTGTCCGGGGTAGGGTTCGTGTGGGCACAGCAGACGACCCAGGTCGGCGCCAACGACGGCTATACCCTGACCCTCCCGCCGGCCACCCCTGGTCAATGGTCGTTTCAGGCCAGGGGTTTTGATGCTGCCGACGTCGGGGCTACGCTGGCAGTGGACGGAGCCAGGCCTGAGGATAACGGGGTCTTTAGCATCACCTCTACCAGTTCGGCTACGGCAATCACAACCGGTACCGATGCGTCGGCTACTATCGCGCAGGTATTTTCGGGTACCTTGCCGACCGTGTCAGTTGATTTGCCGCTCAGTCTGACGCCGTATACGCTAAAGCTCGCGTCAGTTACGTTTGACCACACGTACATCGGCGCCTACGTGTCCATTGAGGGTGCATTGGCGGTCAATAACGGCACCTATCAGATCTATGCCATTGACACGGCCGATTCGCACACGGTCTACCTACGCCCGGTTGATGGCAATACCGCACAGGTTAATGAATCGTTCAGCTCAGACGACCCGCCGACCATTACCATCCTGCTACCGAACGCGTCAGCCCCTGAGTTTCAGCCAATCTGGTTCATCACGCCACTGGACGGCAAGCAACCGCAGGTTGGCTGCCTAGAGCGTGGCCTTGCCTATGCCGACTGGCGCTTCGATGGCCAAACCGTCCCGAACCTGTTCCCGCTGGGCCTGAGCTCGCCGTTCATCTCGGATACGCAGCCGTCAATAATCTTGCCGTATAGGGCCAAGTCCTTTACGGCTGGCGAGACGGTGACCGCGCCGAACGGTACAGCTACTAGCATCGTAACTACCGCATCTGAGTCGACCATCGGCCTGAAGCGGTTCAGGTTAGACCAAGTCACGGGCCAGCCGGTTGAGGCATTCAACGAGCTGATCATGCCCGGACCTCTCGGCGGCGGGTTCACGTCCAGTGGCTTTCATGAGCAGGGCATCAATGTAGCTCCTGAGGCGCCATTCTTGGTTGCCGAGGATCATGACACGTCAATTATCGGTGTCAGCCCTGGGGCTATTTCTATCCAGGTCACGTTCGAGTGGATGGACGAGAACGGCGAGCGTGGATATTCGGCCCCCAGTCCGCCCCTGGAATTCACCCTGCAGGAACCGAACAACGGCTACACCATCGGCGGACGGCTGCCGCTGCCCCTGGACAGCAACGGCCAGCCCACAATTAGCAATACGTACGGAGTCACGAACAGGGCCATTGTAGGTATCAGCCTGTACAGGACCGTTACGATAAATGGCATCCCCAGCGTCCAGCTGTACAAGTTCACCAATGACCTGAACGTGAACGGGCTGTACAACGGCACCGGGACAGGTTCTGGCTTTGCCTTCCCCAATTCCTACACCTGGTATTACCGTGACCAGTCCCTGGACGCTGCCGTAGCCAACCAGGAAAGCCTATATACAAGCAAGGGGCTGCTACCGCGATATCCTGCCCCGCCATTTAGCCAAGGCGACGTCTGGGAGAATAGAACGTGGCTGGTCGGCTATGACAAGGCCGTGTGGGTATCGGGGGACAAACAGGAAGGTGACGGAAACTGGTTCTTCCCCGGATGGCGCATCACCTTGTCCGGTGACGACCCCGTGGCTGTCAAGCGGATGGAGCAGTACCTGGTCATTGGCGGGACCAGCCGTATGTGGTACATGCCAGCCCAGGGATTCCCGAACAGCACCGGTACGGCCGGTAGCTTCCCCCTGGCAGCCCCATTGCCGTTTCCGAACGGATGCACGGGGCATATGGTGACTAGCCATATCGGCACTGTCTATAGCTCGACGGCTGGCGGGTGCTGGGTCGTGACCAGGGACCTGCAGAACAAGTGGCTGTCCGAACCTATCAAGGACCAGCTAGGGCCGGTTACCGGGATTGCCGTGGACCAGAACCAGAGAATCGCCGTCACGGATGGCGGGACCGTCCTGTACGTCTACGATCCTATCCCGATGGCCTGGTACGCCTGGCAAATGCCAAGCAACGTGCAGAAGCTGAGCACGTTCATGGGCCAGTTCTGCTACCAAGATAGCAATAACGTCCTGCAGCAAGTGCCTGGACAGTACCTGGACACGTTCAGCGGCGGGAATCACCCGATTACGCCTGACCTGACGCTGGCCGGTATCACGTTCGGTCAGGTCCGCTCGGTCAAGCGCTGCTGGGAGATGCAACTGATCGGTACCTACCAGGGGCCGCACAACATCAACGCTGTCATGACATACCCTGACGATACCGGATTCGCGCCTACCACGTTTGGGCCAGCACCTGTCTCTAGCTCGGCGCCGTACCTAATCGCGATTAACCCGAAGAACGAAGAGGCTGGTCAGTACGGGCTGCGCGTCTTTGCTTCGTTCGAGGGAGTGAACACGCCAGGTAACAGCTTCAGTCTAGAGATGATCAGCGCCAGCGTCGGGCTGAATAGGGGAGCCGGACAATACAAGTTGCCGGCAGGTCAGCGGGTTAGGGCTAATTAGCCTCGACCAGCTCAATCACATTGCCGTCGCTGAGCACGACCGTCCTGTCCACTCTCTGCCACGTGCCGACCACGCTACCGCCATTGGCGTACCGGCGAACGTAGCCGTTCGTAATCCCGTCGCTGTACAGGTCGAGCTCGTCCGGTTCGGCGCTGCCCGTAATCCAACAGTCGTGGTCACCCTGGACGATACAGGCATCTAGCGTGGTCTTGCACGTGACCTGCTCTACACCTGAGGCTCCGCCATCGCTTTGCGACCAGGTACATGAGCTGACAGGTTCTGTCGTTGGTAGCGTCGTGTCGCAACCGGACAGGATGCCGGCCAGCAGGCCAAGGACGAGCCAGAACCAGACATATTTTATGTCCTTATCCATGGCTAGTAAGCCTCGGCTTCTTCGCGGGTCAGGAAGAAGTGGATGCCGCCGCCGCATTCGACCCAGCGGTCTTCGTTCCAGTGGTCGCATTTGACCGTCTTCCCCACGCGATACTCGGTCTTGCCGTCGTGCAAGCTAATTCCGACATCGGCGCCGATTACTTCCAGGACCTTGACTCGTTCTGCTCGGCACTTGCGACCAGTAGCGTTGCTGCGCTTGGCGCTGGCCATGATACGCACCCTGACCATTACGCCACCGGCGCATTTCTTCCAAGCGTCGAACTGACCAGCGGGTGTGATAACGGTTTGTGCATCGGCAAGCGCGGGAATGTTTTGCGCGCCGCGCAGGTACGAGCCGCTCAGGTCCGCGCCGCTCAGGTTCGCGCCGCTCAGGTTCGCGCTGCTCAGGTCCGCGCCGCTCAGGTCCGCGCCGCTCAGGTACGCGCTGTTCAGGTCAGCGCCGCTCAGGTTCGCGCCGCTCAGGTTCGCGCAGCGCAGGTACGCGCCGCTCAGGTACGCGCTGTTCAGGTCAGCGCCGCTCAGGTCCGCGCTGCGCAGGTCCGCGTCGCTCAGGTTCGCGCCGCTCAGGTTCGCGCAGCTCAGGTTCGCGCAGCGCAGGTACGCGCCGCTCAGGTACGCGCTGTTAAGGTCAGCGCCGCTCAGGTACGCGCTGTTCAGGTCAGCGCC
>Ga0207700_10002448_pt1 | contig 10653 bp, 9 predicted proteins | sample LARL82metaG_FD_184348 | JGI IMG/M metagenome (GOLD analysis project Ga0207700, IMG submission 184348) | Corn, switchgrass and miscanthus rhizosphere microbial communities from Kellogg Biological Station, Michigan, USA - LAR L8-2 metaG... | ecosystem: Host-associated > Plants > Roots >...
GCTGTACTCGTTCTGCGCGCTGACGAACCTGGTCGACCCGGCGCCGGTCGCCAGCTGGTCGGCCTGGCCGACCTGCCAGCCGGCGAGGTTGGACGAGCCGACGTACCGCACCAGCCCGGCGGTGACCAGCTCGTCCAGCGCGGCGAGGGTCTCCTCGATCGGCGTCACGCCGTCGGGCTTGTGGTACTGCAGCAGGTCCACATGGTCGGTGCGCAGCCGGCGCAGCGACGCCTCCACCGCGATCCGCACGTACCGCCGCGAGCCGCGGGCGCCCCAGTCCGGCCCGTTGGTGCCCTTCATGTTCCCGCCGAACTTGGTGGCCAGCACGAACCGGTCCCGGTCGGTGCCGAGCACCTCGCCGAGGATCTCCTCGGACTCGCCCGGATGCCGGCCGTAGCTGTCGGCGGTGTCGAGCAGGGTCACGCCGGCGTCGAGGGCGGCGTCGAGCGTCTTGCGGGTCCCGGCCGCGTCCATCGACCGGCCGATGTTGTTGAGGCCGAGGCCGACCACGGAGACGACGAGCCCGGACCGGCCGAGCGGGCGGTAGCGCACCGGACCACCCTATGCGAGGTGGTTCAGGCCGCCGTCTGGCCCCCGTCGACCACGAGCGTCTGCCCGGTCATGAACGACGACGCGTCGCTGGCCAGGAACACCGCCGGCCCGGCCATCTCCTCGGCCTTGGCCCACCGGCCCATCGGGATCGTCGCGGTGAGGCCCGCGTAGATCTCCTCGTTCTCCCAGAGGCTGCGGTTGAGGTCGGTGGCCGTCCAGCCCGGGCACAGCGCGTTGACCCGGACGCCGGTGCTGGCCCACTCGACCGCGAGCGTGCGGGTCAGCGAGATCAGCGCCGCCTTGGACGCGCCGTACTGGGCCATGGCCGGGGTGGCCGACAGCCCGGCGACGCTGGCCACGTTGATCACCGAGCCGGTCCGCCGCTCCAGCAGGTGGGGCGCAGCGGCCTGCAGCACGTGCACGGCCGAGTCGACGTTGAGCCGCATCACCTTGGTCCAGCCCGGGAATCGCAGCTGCGGGAAGGGCACCATCACGCCGTTGCCGCCGACGTTGTTGACGACGACGTCGAGCCGGCCGAGCCCGTCGATCGCGCCGGCGACCACGGCGTGGGCGGCCTGCTGGTCGGTGACGTCGCCCGGCAGCACTACCGCCGCCCCGACCTCGTCGGCTGTCTTCTGCAGCTGCTCAACGCCACGGCTGTTGAGCGCGACCTTCGCCCCGGCGGCGACGAACGCCGCCGCGATCGCGGCGCCGATGCCGCGGGAGCCGCCGGTGATCAGAGCGGTCTTGCCGGTGAGATCGAACACGAGCCGACCCTACCGACGGGTACGCCCGGCGTCAGCACCGCAGGGGGCGAGCGACGACGGGCACTCCCGCGTCGGTGCCGCGGGCCGAGCGCGACCGCCGCACCTTTGCCCCGGGTCAGTGCCGCGGGGCCGAGCGCGACCGCTGCACCTTGGCCCCGCGCCGGTCGCGGGCGCGCCAGCAGGCGGTGTGCCAGTGCCGGCGGTCACCCGCCTCGGGGTCGGCCAGCGGCCAGACGACGACGTGCGGCGTGACCGGCCGGATCACCTGGTCGCAGCCGGGGCACCGGTACGGCTTGGTGCTCGTGCTGCCTGTGATCCGGCGGACCTGGTAGTCCTCCCCCCGCCACTGCTCGGTCGTCTCCACACCCCGAGGGTAGGCCGCCCGGTCGCCCGCGCCGCCGCCGAGTTGGGAGACATAGCCTAGGCCGTGGCCGCGGCCGTTCCCTCCACCGGGCCGTCCACAGTGGAGCGTCCCGGCGGCAGGGCGATCGGCATGCGGCTGTGCCCGTGGTGGGCGCCGACAGCGGCGGCGTGGTAGTCCTCCAGCCGCGCTGCGAACTCCTTGTCCCGGTAGGCGGTGCCGTCGACCATGTCGCCCTCGCGGCCGTCGATGACCGCTTCGACGTCGTCGCCGGTGAGCGTGCGGTAGATCTCCAGCGCGTGCGCGAGCGCGAGCACCTGGGCCCGGTTCTCGACCAGGATGGCCTCGGCCCGGGCGAGCAGGTCGCCGAGCTTGTCCTCGATCCGGTCGGCCAGGGCCCGGCGCAGCATCGCCTCGGGCTTCTCGCCCTCCCGCTTGCCCGGCCCGCCCGGGCTGCCGACCTGCAGCCGCTGCGCGGTCGAGTACGACGAGACGGTCGAGCCCATCCCCCAGAAGCCCTCCATGAACGAGGCCACCTGGGTCGCCGACTCGAGGTCGCCGGACACCCCGGAGGAGGAGTCGCCGTCGAAGAACATCCGCTCCCCCGCCAGCGAGGCGAGCGAGACGAGGATGTCCGACTCGAACTCCGACCGCCAGCGGGTGAACTGGTCCTCCGGCGGGATGCTCGCCACCATGCCGAGGTAGTCGCTGCCCTTCTCGATGGTGGCGAGGTCGATCTCCATGTGCTGGCGGGTCCGGTACGCGACGATCGCGTGGCAGGCCTCGTGCACGGCGACCGCGTGCCGCTCCCGCTCGATGTACTCGACGTCCTCGGGCGGGCCGAGCTCCTTGAGCTGCTTGGCCTTGACCACGTCGGGCCAGGTGATCGTGTTCCGGCCGTCCCGGATCGCGGTGATCAGCGCCTCGTTCACAAGGTCCTTGATCGTCGCGCCGGTCGCGTACGGCGTGATGGTGGCGAGCTTGTCCAGCTGCTCGGCGGTGATCTCGTTCGGGACCTTGTCGAAGTAGCCCTGGTACGTCCGGATCCGGCCGGCCTTGCTCGGGTAGCCGACCTTGTAGATCCGGTCGATGCGGCCGGGCCGGAGCAGAGCCTCGTCCAGCGCCTCCGGCATGTTCGTCGCCATCATCACGAGGATCCGGTACTTCGGCGGCGGCTTCGGCTGCATGCCGAGTGCCCGGCGGCCCAAGCGGTTGACCAGCCCGCGCGGCTTCTTCAACCCGGACAGCTCGGTGAGCAGGGCCTGCAGCGTGCCCATCCCGCCGCCACCGCCGCCCATGCCGTTCATCCCGGCGCCGGCCACGAACTGGTCACCCATCGCGTTCTTCGCCAGCATCCAGCGGGTGTCCTCGGCCAGGTACGCCGCGCCGTGGCAGGAGGTGTTGAACGGCGTCATCCCGCGACCGGTCGGGCCGCCCGGACCGACCTGAGCCAGCATGCCGCGGTTGCCCAACGAGTCCGCCTCGTCGAAGAACACGATGACCCCGCCATACCGGAGGGCGAGCTTGCGCAGCTTCCGGAACAGCGACTTGACCTTGAGGATCCCGACGCCGAAGAACATGTTGATGAACGCGCCCGGGTCCACGAACACGTACGGCCGACCGGTCTCGCCCGCGACCGCCTCGGCCATCAGCGTCTTGCCGGTGCCGGGCGGACCCCAGAGCAGGATGCCGCCGGGCACGTACCCGCCTTTGGCCTCGATCTCGTCGGGCTTCTCCAGGTACATGATGTTCTCCCGGATCCGCTCGACCACGTGGTCCTGGCCCCACACGTCGGTGAACCGGGTCTTGATGTCGTCCGGGTAGTACGTGTCGACTCCGCCCCGGGACAGCAGCCAGAACAGGCCGATGAACTGGAACGCGATGAAGAAGAATCCGAACGAGATCTGCAGGATCAGCGGCAGCGCCCGGTAGAACAGCGCCGGCGCCTGGAAGAGCGCCAGCACCGGCGATGTGTCCAGCACCTTCGCGGCGATCGCCGCGAACAGCGCGACCAGCAGGACGACCTTGATCATGCGGGCGAGCCGGAACCGGGTCCAGTCCGACATCCGCTTGCGCATCGCGCGGTCCGCGGCGCCGAACACCTTCTGCGACCAGAACCGGTAGTAGCGGGCCGACCGCTCCGCGACGAGGTAGTGGACCTGGCGCAGCAGCTCCAGCCCGGCCAGCCAGATCAGCCACTGCGAGTCGTGCAGCTGGATCCGGACCGAGTCGACGAACGGCAGCAGCGGGTTGTCGGCCATCGCCGCCCAGACAAGGATCAGCCACGCGATGGTGAGCAGCAGCAGCAACCGGATCCGGTTCCAGAGCGGGATCTTCGGCCGGGTCGGCGCCGGGGGTGCGTGTGGCGGCTCGTCCGGGGCGGACAGACCCTCCGGCGGGCGGGCGACCGGTGCTGTCATGGTTTCTCCCGGATGGTGAACGAGGACACCACGCGCTGGATCTCGCCGTGGCGGTCCTTGTAGCAGGTGGTCGAGCAGCGGACGAGCAGCACGTACACCTTGCTCGCGTCGTCGTTGAGGTAGGCGGTCTGGTCCATCATCTGCGGCGGCCCGCCGCCGAGGCTGTATCGGAAGACCGAGTGCACGCCGCGCAGCCCGTCACCTGGGGTCAGCACGTCGTCGGCGACCAGGCCGAATCCGGTCAGCTGCGGGTTCTGGCTGTTCTGCCGGGCGGTCGGCGAGACCGGGAAGAACAGGTCGCGCAGGCCGTCCAGGGAGAGCCCGCCGCGGCTGTTCGCCGGTACCTGCTGCACGCTGACCAGCGCCGCCGGCTCGGGTGTCGACGAGCCGAACAGGTGCAACGGGGACGGCGTGTCAGCGGCGTCGTACGCCTCCAGCCAGAGCCCGCGCGAGCTCGCGTCCTCGGCCGGGTCGAGGCCGATCGCCTTGTCGAGGTCCTTCTGGTCGATCGAGTGCCAGCTCGCCGGGATCTTGACGTACATGTGGTCGGCGGAGTTCTTCACGTAGGTGTACGCGGGGGCACCGCACCCGGCGAGAAGTACTGCGGCGAGCAGGACCAGTCCGGCGACCGCTGGCCCCTGTCGGCTGCGCAGCAACCTCATCAGACCTCCACCTGACGGAGTTGTCAGGTTGAGTGTGCGTCACGAAGGCTCCCGATGGGCACCCTTTGGGTCCCCCGGACGTTAGGGCTGGCCGCGCCGCCGTACCGGCGGTCGGCCGTAGACGACCTTGAGGACCAGCCTCAACGCCTGCATCGACCAGGGCTTCCGGTCGAACCGGGTGACGTCGAGCGGGGCCGGGAAGCGCGGCCGGCTGATCGCCTTGGCCCGGGCGAACTCGCGCAGCCCGTCGTCGCCGTGGATCCGCCCGAAACCCGAGTCGCCGACCCCGCCGAACGGCAGCGCGCCCACCCCCGCGTAGGAGAGAACAGAGTTGACGCTGGTCATCCCGGACCTGATCCGCCGGGCGATCTGCTCGCCACCGTTGCCGGCGAACACCGCCGCGCCCAGTCCGTACGCGGAGGCGTTGGCCTTCTCGACCGCCTCGTCCACGTCGGCCACCCTGGTGACGGTCAGCGTCGGGCCGAACGTCTCCTCCCGGACCGCGGCGGCGTCCTCGGGCACGTCGACCAGCACGGTCGGGTGCGCGTACGGCGGGCGCACCGACTCGGCGCCGCCGACGACGGCCCGGCCGCCGCGGGCCAGCGCGTCGGTCACGTGCCGGCGGATCACGTCCAGCTGGGCCGGCATGGTGGCCGGTCCGTACTCGAAGCCGGGACGCAGGCCGCGGGCCCGCTCGGCCAGCGCGGTGACGAACTCGTCGTAGACCTCGTCGACCGCGTAGACACGCTCGATGCCGATGCAGGTCTGGCCGGCGTTGGCCATCCCACCCCAGGCGGCCGCGTCGGCCGCGGCGCGCACGTCCGCGTCAGCGGCGACGATCATCGCGTCCTTGCCGCCGCACTCGAGCAGCACCGGGGTGAGCGTCTCCGCGCAGCCGGCCATGATCTTCTTCGCGGTCGCGGTCGAGCCGGTGAACGCCAGCTTGTCCACCCCGGACCGGCACAGCGCGGCGCCCGTCGGCCCGGCGCCGGTGATCAGCTGGAACACCGGGTGCTCGGGGACCACCGCGGCGAAGCTGTCGACCAGCCACCGGCCGACCGCCGGGGTGTACTCCGAAGGCTTGAAGACGACCGCGTTGCCGGCGGCCAGCGCGTAGACGATCGAGCCGAGCGGGGTGAATACGGGGTAGTTCCACGGGCCGATCACGCCGACGACCCCGTACGGCTGGTACTCCAGCGTCGCGGCCAGGTTGGCCACCAGCAGGCCGGGGCGGACCCGGCGCGGGCCGAGCACCCGCTTGGCGTTGCGCGGCGCCCAGTGCAGGTGCCCGATCGCGGTGGCCAGCTCGATCATCGCGTCGTCGACGGGCTTGCCGCCCTCGCGGTGGATCAGCCCGGCCAGCTCGGCACTCCGGCCGGCCAGGTGGGCGCGCCAGGTGCCGAGCCGCTCGGCCCGGCCGGCGAACCCGAGCCCGGCCCACCACTCCGCGGCCGGCCGGGCCCGCCCGACGGCGGCCAGCACGTCGGCCTCGGAATGCACCGGGAAGCTGCCGACCTGCTCGCCGGTCGCCGGGTCGACCGACTGGAACGTCTCGCCGTCCACCACCGTCACATCGATCACGCTAGGCCATGTCTCCCGGTCCGCGATGGATGCGGACGGTTGGGGAGACATGGCCTGACCGCGCGCCCGTTCGGCCGTACGGCGGAACGGGTAAGGGACAGCAAAGACACCGTCCGCCGCGAGGAGGCCCGGATGACCAGCGACACCGACGCCGAGACGCGCCGGATCCCCGGCCGCGGAGCGACCCGGATCGCGGGCGAGATCCGCCGCGGTGTGGTCGGCACCGTGGTCGGCGTGGTGGTAGTGCTGCTGGTGGCGCTGCTGGCGCTGTTCGGGCTCGCCCGGCTGACGCACTGGCCGTTCGGCAGCGAGGAACGCGACCGCAGCGGGCCGGCCGTGCTGACCGCCATGCGCGACCTGTCCGAGTACCACGCGGCCGCCGGGCAGTACCAGGTGATCATCGACATCCAGCAGGACGCCAAGTTCCTGCCGGACGCGATCAAGGGCAAGCGGACGATCTTCCTGGCGATCGGCTCGGTCGACGCGTACGTGGACTTCCGCAAGCTCGGCGACGACGCGGTCTCGGTCTCCTCCGACCGCAAGTCCGTGTCGATCACGCTGCCCCGCGCGCAGCTGTCGACGCCCAACGTCGACCCGAACGAGAGCCGGGTGCTCAACCAGGACCTCGGCCTGATCGACCGGCTGGGCAACCTGTTCTCCGACCAGCCCAACCCGCAGAACCAGCAGATGTACCAGCTCGCGCAGCAACGGCTGGCCGACGCGGCCAGGCAGGTCGGGCTGCAGAAGCGGGCCGAGGACAACACCAGGACGACGCTGGACAAGCTCATGCGCTCGCTCGGGTTCACGACGGTGAACATCACGTTCGTGAACCCCGGTGCCGGCGGCTGAACCGGTCCGATCCGGGTTACGTTCACCGACCGTGGCGAGCGCGGTGTTCGAGGTGTGCGAGCGGTACGTGGCGGGTCAGGCGGCCCTCGACCCGGTGTGGGGCACGATGCGCGGGGTCACCGGCGTGGCCGGCGCCTCCACCGACTACGGACCGGAGGGCATCCGGGCCCGCGCCGACCTGGCCCGCGCCACCCTCGCCGAGCTCGACGCCGTCCTTCCCGGTGACCGGCCCCCCGGCAGCGCCCCCGGCAGCGCCCCCGGCAGCGCCCCCGGCAGCGCCCCCGGCAGCGCCGCCGACGGGACCGCCCGGGACGAGGCGGCGGCCCGGTTCCTGCGCGGCCGGCTGCGGGCCGAGCTCGCCGCGGTCGAGATCGGCGAACCGCTGCGCGCCGTACGGGCGCCGTTCGGCCTGCTCGCCACCGTGCGGGACAGCATCGACCTGATGCCGAAGGGCAGTGCCGACGACTGGGCCGCGGTCGCCGCCCGGCTGGCGGCGATCCCGCGGATGCTGGCGTCCTGGCGGGACGCGCTCAGCCTCGGCCTCGACCGCGGCCTGCCCGCCGCCCGCCGGCAGGCCGTCGAGGCCGCCGTCCAGGCCGACCGGTACGGCGACAGCGCCACCCACGCTCCGGTGGTCGCCGCGTACGGCGACGGCCCGGTCGCTCCCAGCCTGGCCGCGGGCGCCCTCGACGCGCACGGTGCGTACGCGGACATGGCCGACTGGCTGCGCCGGGTCTACGCCCCCCGCGCCGCCGAGGCCGACGGTGTCGGCCCGGAGCGGCACGAGGTCGCCCGCCGGCTGGTCCTCGGCGCCGACCTCGACCCGGTCGAGTCGTACGAGTGGGCCTGGGCCGAGCTGCACCGGATCGAGGACGAGCTGGCCGCCGAGGCCGAGCGGGTCGCCCCCGGCGGCGGCATCGAGGCGGCCACCGCCCTGCTCGACGAGACCGACGTGGTCGACGGTGCCGAGGCGTACCGGGCCTGGCTGCAGGAGCAGCACGACGCGGCGATCGAGCGGCTCGACGGCGTGCACTTCGACATCGCGCCGCAGCTGCGCACCGTCGACGCGACGCTCGCGATCGGCTCCAGCTCGGGCTCGGCGTACTACACCCCGCCGGACGAGGCGTTCACCCGGCCCGGGCGGACCTGGTGGCCGCTCGGCGACCGGGACCGGTTCGCCGTCTGGGCCGAGCAGACCACGGTCTTCCACGAGGGCGTGCCCGGCCACCACCTGCAGCTAGGCCAGGCCAGGGTGATGGGCGAGGCGCTGTCCCGCTACCAGCGGCTCGGCGGCGTGCCCGGCCACTCCGAGGGCTGGGCCCTGTACGCGGAGCGGCTGGCCGACGAGCTGGGCTGGTTCGACACGCCCGGGCGCCGGCTCGGCATGCTCAAGGGCTCGGCGCTGCGGGCGACGCGGGTGGTCATCGACATCGGCCTGCACCTCGACCTGCCGCTGCCACCGGCCGAGGCGGAGCGGCACGGACCGCGGTGGACGTTCGAGGTGGCGACCGAGGTGCTGCGCGACCGCGGCCGGATCGCCGCGCACCGGCTGCATCCCGAGGTGGTCCGCTACTGCGGCTGGCCGGCGCAGGCGACCGCGTACAAGCTCGGCGAGCGGGCCTGGCTCGCCGCCCGGGAGGAGGCCAGCATCCGGCTCGGCGCCGGCTTCGACCTCAAGCGCTGGCACACCGCCGCGCTCGGCCTCGGCCCGGTCCAGCTCGACGACCTCGCCGCGGCGCTGCGTACCGCGTCCTGACCGGCTGGGCCACCAGAACAGCCCGGTCCAGCTCCGCATCTCGCCGTGCTTACCGCGTCCTGACCGGCCGGGCCGTCAGAACAGCCGGCTGCTGGGATCGTCGACGCCGCGCAGGGCGTCGTAGTCGAGCGTGACGCAGGCGATCCCGCGGTCGGCGGCGAGCACCCGCGCCTGCGGGGTGATCGCCTGCGCGGCGAAGATCCCGCGCACCGGCGTCAGCACCGGGTCCCGGTTGAGCAGCTCGAGGTAGCGGGTGAGCTGCTCGACCCCGTCGATCTCGCCGCGGCGCTTGATCTCGACCGCGACCGACCCGCCGGCGGCGTCCCGGCAGAGGATGTCGACCGGGCCGATCGCGGTCGGGTGCTCCCGGCGGACCAGCCGGTAGCCGGCGCCGAGGGTCTGGATCTGCTCGGCCAGCAGCCGCTGCAGCTCGGCCTCGACGCCGTCCTTGACCAGGCCGGGGTCGGTGCCGAGCTCGTGCGACGAGTCGTGCAGCACCTCGTCGAACGTGATGATCAGCTTCTCGCCGGCCTTGTTTGTGACCGTCCACCGGTCGCCCTCCTCGCGGAGGCTGCACGGTGGGCTCATCCAGTTCAACGGCTTGTACGCCCGGTCGTCGGCGTGCACGGAGACCGATCCGTCGGCCTTGACCAGCAGCAGTCGCGGCGCCATCGGCAGGTGCGCTGTCAACCGCCCGACGTAGTCCACGCTGCACCGTGCCACGACCAGCCTCACGGCCGGACACGCTACACAGGACGGCGTGGATCCCGAGCCGTTGACTCCGACGTCACCCCGACCGGTGCGCACCACCGTGTTCCGCCAAGCCTGGCTGGACCTCACCCTCGTGCACTGGGCGCTTGATCCGGATGTCGTGGCGCCGCTGCTGCCGAATGGCGTGCGGCCGGACGTGCTCGAGGGGGTCACCCAGGTCGGCCTGATCGCGTTCCGGATGCGCGACATCGGGATCGGGCCCTCCCCCGCGATCCCCTATTTCGGCTCGTTCGCGGAGACGAACGTGCGGCTCTACACGGTCGACGAGACCGGCCGGCGCGGCGTGTTCTTCCTGTCCCTCGACGCGGACCGGCTGGTGCCGGTGCTGGTCGCCCGCGCGCTCGGGGTGCCGTACCGGTGGTCGCGGATGTCGGTGGCCGGCACCGGTGACGAGCGGGTGTACGCATGCCGGCGCCGGTGGCCGGGCCCCGTCGGCGCGACCAGCCGGCTCGTGGTCCGGACCGGGGCGGCGATCGCCGAACCGAGCGAGCTGGAGCGGTTCGTCACCGCGCGCTGGGGTCTGCACGTGCGCGGCCGGACCGGCACGGCGTACTGGCCGAACGAGCACCCCGAGTGGCCGCTGCACCGCGCCGAACTGGTGGAGATCGACGACGACCTGGTCGCCGCGACCGGGCTGCCCGGCCCGCTCGGTTCGCCGACGAGCGTGCTGTGGTCGCCAGGCGTGCGGGTGCGCTTCGGCCCGAAGCAGCCGGCCCGCGCGGGCGTCAGGCCGGGGCCAACCGGTCCGCCGGCTCCAGGATGATCACCTCAGCGCGCGTCAGGCTGAGGCGAGACGGTCCGCCGGCTCCAGGATGATCAGCCGGCCCGCGCGGTCAGGCCGACGCGAGACGGCCCGCCGGCTCCAGGGTGATCACCCGGTCGAGGCGGGCCAGCCGCAGCAGCCTTGCCACCCGGATGGGGGCGCCGCGCAGGA
>Ga0207700_10002450_pt1 | contig 10648 bp, 8 predicted proteins | sample LARL82metaG_FD_184348 | JGI IMG/M metagenome (GOLD analysis project Ga0207700, IMG submission 184348) | Corn, switchgrass and miscanthus rhizosphere microbial communities from Kellogg Biological Station, Michigan, USA - LAR L8-2 metaG... | ecosystem: Host-associated > Plants > Roots >...
CGTCCAGCGCCAAGGCCACTGCAACTTCACCGCCGCGGAGATCGTCGCGGCGCTCGACACCGTGAACCACCGCGCCGCCGACGGCCGCTGGGGCCGCAGCACCGACGCCGCGAGCCTCCAGGCGACCGCCCTGGCACTGAATCTCGACGGTGCGGCTTTCGTCCCCGACCGACCCGCGGCGCTGGTCGTGCAGAACCCGTCGCCGTGCGGCCCGCCGTCGCCGCGTCCGTGCCGCTGACCGGTATTCCAGCACGATCGCCATGTCCCCGCTCCCGCCGCCGCACCGGCCGCCTCCCGCCAACCCCTGATCATCACGCTGGGGGGCGGCTGCGCCGGATTGGCGGTCTTATCAGCGCCCGCCGGACATCGGCGCGGAGGCGCGGACGGTCAGCCGCGTGGGCAGGATCAGTGCGGACGGGCGTTCGCCGTCGATCAAGCTGATCAGCATCTTGACCATCTCGCGGCCGAGGGCCTGGATCGGCTGGTTGACCGAGGTCAGGGGCGGGTCGGTGTGGCGGGCGATCGGAAGGTCGTCGAACCCTACGACGGCGACGTCGGCGGGCACCGCCCGACCCTGCGCCTTGAGTGCGCGCAGAGCGCCTGCCGCCATGTTGTCCGAGGCCGCGAACACCGCGTCGAGGCCGGGGTGGGCCGCGAGCAGTCGGGCTGTGGCCTCGGCTCCGCTGTCCTCGCCGAAGTCGCCTTGCTCGATCCAGGTGTTGTCGAGACCTGCGACGGCCATCGCCTCCTGGAAGCCGCGCAGGCGGTCGGCGCCGGCCCGGGTGTCGAGCTGGCCGGTGATGGTGCCGATGCGGCTGCGGCCGCCGGCGATCAAGTGCTCGGTCGCCAGGCGCGCGCCGCCACGGTTGTCCGCGTCGACGTACCACGTCGGCTCACCGTTCAGCGGGCGTCCGCCGACGACGACCGGCAGGCCGAGCTGCTCGGTCAGGTGGTAAAGCGGGTCGTCCCCGCGCAACGCCAGCAGCATGACCCCGTCGGCGCGCCGGGAGCGCAGCGCTCGTTCCACGCGCTGCCTGCCGTGGCTCGAACTGGCGAGGGCGAGCATCAGGACCAGGTCGGTGGTCTCGAGCGCCGCGCTGACGCCGACGATGATCTGGCTGAAGAAGGGATCCGCGAACATCGCCGGATCGTCGTGCGATACGGCGAGGATCACTGCCCCGGCCTGCGCCGTGGCCAGGGCGCGTGCGCTCGGGTTGGGAACGTAGCCCAATTCCTCGATCGCTCGCTCGACAGCGTCGCGCGTGGCTTTGCTGACATGCCGTGCGTTGTTGACGGCGCGCGACGCGGCCGAGCGGGAGACTCCAGCGTGCCGGGCGACCTCGTCGAGTGTCGGCCGGCGCGCCGGCTGTGGGTCCACGGACGGGTTGATCCTCTCTTGCTCACGGCTGGTACTGCTAAGGCGCGTTCCGGTGCGTGCTCAGCTCAGCGTAGATCGAGGTTGAATCTGAGTGCGGGCGCCGCGTTCGCGGCGAGCGTCGTAGCCTGTGCCGGCCACCAGGTGCCGGCTGCGGGGTCGACTGCGCCGCCGTAGACGGGGTCGCCGGGTCCCGCGGTTCCACGCGTGCAGGCGCCGTCCGATTGCCCGATGGTCTTGATGAAGAGGTACGCGTCGACGAGCGGTACGCCGGTGTCGGCGGTCGGGCGGTCGCCGATGCCGCGGTCGGGTGGGTTGCACCAGGTCTGCGGGTCAGGGTACGAAGTGCCCGCGGCCGGGGTCCACGCTCCCCGGCCGTTGCGGCTGGTGTCCACGACGAAATGGGTGAGCTGACCGGCCGGTGCCGCGCCGGTGTTCTGGGCGAACCAGTCGTCGGTCCAGTGCCAGGTGCTCGGATCGGTGGAGGAGACGGCGTCGCCGGGAAGGCCGTCGTTGGGCGCATCGGACGAGTAGTACTGGCTGGCGCACCAGTCGGCGTGGCCGAGCGCCCAGCTCGGTCCCCGGGTGGCGAACCAGATGCACTGGGAGACCCAGGTGCCGTAGTGGTCGGACTGGTCGGTCGGCTGGTAGTTCGAGACGTTGAGGGAGAACCCCTGCGTGTCGGCGACGTCCGCGTCGATCAGCCGCTGCGCGATGTCCCCGACCGCGTGCCACTGGCTGTTGCCCGCGTCGAGGTACACCGATGTGCGGGGCTGAGCCTCGAGGACCGAGACCGCGTATCTGAGGTCTGCCATCCGCGCCGCGGTCAGCGTTCCGGTCGGATCCGTGGTCGGGCTGCAATCCTGCGGAAGATTGGCCAGCGCGTCCGGTTCGAGGACGACCACGGCCCGCGCCTGTCCGATGGCGGCGGCGAACGCCGCGATCCACTGGCGATACGCGGCGTCGGAGGCGGCGCCGCCGCTGGAATACTGCCCGCAGTCGCGCAGCGGGATGTCGTACGCCACGAGGATCGGCACCGACTGCTGCCCGCGGGCGCCGCGCACCAGCGTGGAGACCTGCCGCGCCACCTGGTCGGGGCTGCCGCCGGTGAACCACGTCGCCTCGGGCCAGCTGGCCAGTTTCGCCATCGTCAGCGCGCCGCGCAGATCGCCGGCTTTCACATCGCTGAGCGCTTGCTCGGCCGCGTCGCTGCCCGGCTCGACGTAGAAACGCGAGTCCGAGGGCAGCGCGTGGTCGGCGGTCTGCGCCAGCGCCGGCGGCGCGGAACCGAGCGCCAACGCGGCGGCGGCGAGGAGGGCGGCTTTGAGCCCGTGCACCTTCAAGGCCCTGCATCCTTTCGGACGTGGATGAAGAAGACCGGCGCGTCGGCGTCGACGAGTCGTTTGGGCGGCCCCGCCCCGGACGGAGCGGTACCGGGGCGGGGCGAAGGCTCCGGGCCGTGCGGGACCGGGAGCGCTTCCAGTCGGAAGATAGTGATGGCGTGTCGAACTGTAAAGGGTCCGGTATGCGCGCGACATGCTGCCTTAACACAGCAGCTCACAATGCATCGGTCCCGTCAACGCGAGAGTTCTGGCGCCGGGAGGGACCGGGAGCGCTTCCAGTCTTGCGGCGGAATCGCTGGTCAGAGCGCAGGTCGTAGGTCGCCGGGGACGTCGAGCCGCGCGATCCCGCCCGCGGCTCGGACTGCATGGGATGTCTCTGCGGCCGTGCGCGGTGTCGGACCGTGGGATAAGCGCGGTCGGCGCGTACGAGCGGCTGCGGTGTGTAAGTTTCGCAACATCGCGCTATGTATCACGCCGCGTGCCACCCGCCCCTTGTCGGGCACTGAGCTGCTCCGTTGCAAGGGTGCGGTGAAGCTGCCGCGGTCCTGTCTCCCTGCCGGGCTCTTGAGCTTCCGGCGCGGGCTTGGCACCTTCACCCAGCGATGAGGTGTGCGCTGCACCGGCACATCCCATCACCGTACGCCCATATTCGCCTCCTGCGCCCCCAGGAGACCGCGGGCGTGCCGTTCGTGCTTCTCCGACCGCCCAGGAGGGTGGATGTCCCGACGATTCCTCCGGCCGCGTGCGCTCGCGGCGGCGCTGGCGATTGCCGTCGCGGCGGCGGCCTCCGCGGCCGCCGCGCCGAGCGCGCAGGCCGCTACGACCACCTGCTCCGGCACCGGCACCATCCCGGCCGGCGACTACATGATCCAGGCCAACGAGTGGAACTCCAGCGCCCAGCAGTGCATCACGTACACCGGCGGGACCGCGTGGTCGGTGAGCACCGCCAACTTCAACCTCAGCGGCGGCGCGCCGGCCACCTACCCGTCCATCTTCAAGGGCTGCCACTGGGGTCTGTGCACCGGCAACAGCGGATTCCCGATCCAGATGAGCAAGCTGGGCAGCGCCACCACGTCGTGGAGCACCAACCAGCCCTCGTCCGGCGCGTACGACGTCGCCTACGACATCTGGTTCAACTCCACGCCCACCACCAGCGGCCAGCCGGACGGCACCGAGGTGATGATCTGGATCAACAGCCGCGGCGGAGTGCAGCCGTTCGGCTCGCAGACCGGCACGACGAACGTCGACGGCATGAACTGGAACGTGTGGACCGGGCGGCAGACCTCGTGGAACATCATCTCCTACGTGCTGAACCCGGGCGCCACGTCGGTCTCGAACCTCGACCTCAAGGCCCTGTTCAACGACGCCGTGGCGCGCGGCTCGATCAACCCCGCGCACTACCTGATCGACGTCGAGGCCGGATTCGAGATCTGGCAGGGCGGCCAGGGCCTGGGCACCAACAGCTTCTCGGTCTCGGCCTCGGCCGGCGGCGGCGGTGGTGACACCACGCCGCCCTCGGTGCCCGCCAACCTTACGGTCACCGGCGTGACCAGCTCGTCGGCCTCGCTGTCGTGGTCGCAGTCCACCGACAATGTCGGCGTGGCCGGATACCGGGTGTACCGCAACGGCGTCCAGGTCGGCACCAGCGCCGGGACCACGTTCACCGACACCGGTCTGTCGGCCTCGACGCGCTACACCTACACGGTCGCCGCCTACGACGCGGCCGGCAACGTCTCGGCGCAGTCTTCAGGGACGACCGCGACGACGTCTGCGGGCAGCGGAGGCGGCGGAGGCGGGTGCACGGCGACCTACGCGGTCACCAGCCAGTGGAGCAGCGGCTTCACCGCCAACGTCACCGTGGCGAACACCGGCTCCACGACCAGCAGCGGGTGGAAGGTGACCTGGACCTGGGGCGGCGGCCAGCAGATCACGAATGTCTGGAACGGCGTGGAGAGCCACAGCGGCCAGAGCGAGACCGTCACGAACGCGGGATACAACGGCGCGATCGCACCCGGCGGCAACACCTCGTTCGGATTCCAGGCCAACATCTCCGGCAGCAACCCGACTCCGACGCTGAGCTGCACCCTGAGCTGACCTAGGAACTCCGAGCTGGCCTAGGAACTCTGGGCTGATCTCGGATCCGACGAACCCGCCCGCCCGGACCATCGAGTCCGGGCGGGCGGGTTCGTCGCGTGGTGTTCGGTCGATGATCCGCGGCCGAACACGGCCTCGCCGGGTCAGCCGATCGAGAAATCGCTGAAGTCGGCCTCGCCGGTAGAGCCCGACGGTGTTGCGGTTGTCGTAGATGTAGTCGTCGTCGATGACTGCGCCGGGGTTGGCCGAGAGGTTGTAGATGCTGCCGCCGTCGTGGAACACCTTCTTCGTGCCGTGCACCAGGTTGTAGCGCACGACGGTGTCGGACAGCGTCGTCGGCGTGATGTAGATCGGCTGGTAGTCATACAGGCCCGGTTCTGGTAGTCCTGGCTGCCGCCGGGGTCGTTGGCGCCCCAGCCGACGTCGATGCCGTCGTAGGCGAGGTCCGATACCTCGTTGTCCTCGATGTCGGCGTGGGTGACGTAGGGGGACAGGATTCCGGACATGTCCTTGTAGAGACGACGATGGTGGCGACGTGCGCGCCGTCGGCATGCGCGGGAGCCGCGGTCAGCGCCGCTCCCGCAGGCCGGCGGCTGCCGCCGCGAACGCGGCGGTCGCCCTTCGGGCATACTGGGGCATGAGCATCCTTACTCGAGAAGGTGTTCAACCGGGTGATACGGAATCCCGGAGCAGGGCGCCTGGACCGCGGTGCAACGCGGTCCAGGCGAGCAGCGCTCCGGCGGCTCATACGGGATGTCGGGGCACGCCGCGCAGGCGTGCGGAGCGGCTATCGGCCGAGCCAGCCGCCGTCGACCGGGATGAGCGCGCCGTGCACGTAGTCCGAGGCGGCGGAGGCGAGGAACACCGCGACGCCGGCGAAGTCCTCGGGGCGGGCCCAGCGCCCGGCGGGAATGCGTTCGAGGATGGCCTGGAAGCGTGCCGGGTCCTCGCGCAGCGCCCGGGTGTTGTCGGTCTCGACGTAGCCGGGCACGATCGCGTTGACGTTCACCCCGCGCCCGGCCCACTCGTTGGCCAGCGCCCGGGTCAGGCCCGCGATCCCGGACTTGGCCGCGGCATAGCCGGGCACGTTGACGCCCCCTTGGAAGCTGAGCAGTGACGCGGTGAAGACGATCTTTCCGCGCCCTCGCTCCAGCATGCGTCGGCCCACTTCGCGCGTGAGGACGAACTGGCTGCTCAGGTCCACCTCCAGAACGCGATCCCAGTCGGCGTCCGGGTGCTCGGCGGCCGGCGCACGCGCGATCGTGCCGGCGTTGTTGACCAGGATGTCGACCGGGCGGCCGAGATCGGCGAGCTGTGCGGCCAGGTGCTGCACGGCGGCACGGTCGGCGAAGTCGGCGTTCAGGCACCGGCAGCTGCGGCCGAGCGCGGTGACCCGCTTCTCCACCTCGCTGCCGGATGCCTCCAGATGCGCGCTGACCGCGACGATGTCGGCGCCGGCCGCGGCCAGCGCCTCCGCGACGGCCAGGCCGATGCCCCGGCGCGCGCCGGTGACCACGGCGAGTCTGCCGGTGAGGTCGAACGGTGACAGGAAGGGGCGGCTCATCGTGCTTCCGTTTCTTCTCCGGTGCGGCAGTCGACCAGGACCTTCATGACGCCGGCGCCGGATTCGAGGGCGTGGAAGGCGTCGGCGGCGCGGTCGAGCGGTTCGACGCGCGAGATGAGCTCGCGCGCGGGGATCGCGCCGCCGGCCAGCAGCCGCGCGGCCTCCTCGAAATCGGCGCGCTGGTACAGGCGGGCGCCCAGCAGGGTCAGTTCCCGCCAGAAGAACCGGTGCAGGTTCACCTCGCGGGCGGCGGTGTGGATGGCGACCTGGACCAGGCGGCCGCGGGTGGCCAGGGCGTCGACGGCGGTGGTCACGCCCGCGGCCGCACCGGAGACCTCGAAGGCGACGGCGGCTCCGGCGCCGACCGTCCACTGGTCGACGACCTCGGTCATGTTCTGCGTGAGCGGATCCACGGCGGCCACGCCGAGGCGCTCGGCGACGCCGCGGCGGTACTGGTCGGGTTCGGCCAGAAGCACGTCGGCTCCGCTGCGCAGGGCGACCAGCGCGATGAGGACACCGATCGGCCCCCCGCCGACCACCAATACCTTCTCTCCGTCCTGGAGGTCGGCGCGGCGTACGTCGTGGACCGCGACAGCCGTGGGTTCGACCAGCGCGGCGTGCTTCAGAGGCAGGCCGGCGGGCAGGGCGACGAGGGTGCGCGCGGGCACGGTCCAGGTGTTCTGCAGGGAGCCCGCGGCGTCGATGCCGAGGAACACCAGCCGGTGGCAGATGTGCGTGTGCCCGGCCCGGCACGCCGGGCACTGTCCGCACCAGTCCAGGGGCATGACGGTGACGTGCTGGCCGATCCGCCAGCCGGTCACACCTTCTCCGAGTTCTGCGATGTGCCCGGACATCTCGTGTCCGAGCACGGCGGGCGGCCCGACCCGCGCATCCATGTCGCCGTGGAAGATGTGCAGATCGGTGCCGCAGATCCCGGTGTAGGCAACCCGCACCGCGACGTGCCCGGGCGGTGGTGGCGCGCTCGGGGCGGGTTCGACGGCCAAGGTGCGGGCCGCGGTGTAGGCGACGCGTCGCGCGCTCACGGATGCCTCTCCTCGGACAGGTGCCAGATTTCGGTCAGGTCGGACCAGTGGCCGCCGGTGCCCGCGTCGGACCAGGGTTGCTGGCACGGATCGGTCAGCTGCCACCAGCGCCGGGTGTCGGGATCGTCGGCGATCGCGGCCATGTCCGCGTCGAAGTCGTCGCCGTGATATTCGAAGTAGGAGAACAAGGTGTCCTCGCGCAGGAAGATGCTGTAGTTGCGCACCTGGGCGGTGTGCAGGGCGGCTTCGACCCCGGGCCACACCTGGCGGTGCAGGGCGAGGTATTGCTCGCGGTGTTCCGGGCGCAGCCGGATGGTTTGGGCGATGCGCTTCATGCGCTCTCCTTGAGGGGCGTGCCGTGCGGGGTCGTGGTCCGATCGAGCCGGTAGATGCGTTCTGCGTTCGAGCGCAGCACCGCACGCGTATCCGTTGTCGAATACGTGGCGAGCGCGTCGCGCACCAGATCGAGCCATACGCCGTAGTCCGTGGCCAGGGTCATCACCGGCCAATCACTGCCGTAGAGGCAGCGCGCGGGTCCGAAAATGTCCAGGGCCGTGCGCAGAACGTCCACAGTCCGCGCAGGCGATGTGTCGGCGGGCAGCTCGGTGCTGAGACCGGAGAGCTTGCAGACCACGTTGTCGTGCTTCGCGAGGCGCGCGAGCGCACGGCGCCACGCAGCGGCGCCCTCGACCTGCGCCGAACGGGGTTTGCCCAGGTGGTCGAGGATGATCGTGGTCTGCGGGCAGGCGGCGGCCAGCTCGGCCAGTTCCGGCAGCTGATGGTCACGCACGCAGGCGTCGAACGGCAGACCGGCCTCGCCGAGCGCCTGCACACCCGAGCGGAAGTGCACGTCCGCGGTGAAGCCGGCGGCTTCGTCCTGCACGTTGCGGCGTACCCCGACGACGAACGGGTCCGCACCGTGTCGCCGGATCGCGCGCTGCGCGAGGTCGGGCTGCTCGAGCGGGATGTGGGCGACGGCGCCGCGGATCCACGCGTGCGTGTCCGCGGCGCGGCGGACCCACGCGATCTCCTCGTCGGCCCCGTCAGCGGCCGCTCCCGCCTCGACGAAGATCACTTCGATCGGTTCGGGCACGACGGCCAGCACGTCTTCGGCGGTGCGCGGGCGGTTGAGCGCAGGCGCCTCGGCCAGCCACGGATAGTGCAGGTGCCGCGGATCCCAGAAATGAACGTGCGCGTCGATCACCGCCGGCCGGCCCCCGCCCCCGGCCGTTCCCGGCGCTTCAGCTGCGGCATTCACGGGTCCGTCCTCGGCTGCTGATTCTCGGGACGGCCGTTGACCCAGCCCACGTCGCGCACGGGGGCCAGAACCTGCTCGACCTCGCGTAGCAGTTGTTCATCGAGAGGTTCCCCGATCCACCGGACGTTGCGGCGCACCTCGTCGCTGTGTCTGGCGCCGACGACCGTGCCGGCGACGGCCCCGGTGGCGACGAGATCTGTGCGGCCGAGCCGGCGCCTTCTCATGATCACTTTCCGCCGCCGTGCTGGTCGAACGGGGTGTCATAGGAAGGCGTGCGGCTGCGCAGAGCGAGGCTCAGCGTCAGGCGTACGCGAGTTGATCTGGGCAGCTCGACGGTGAGCCACGGGCCGCTCATCGGGAGGGAGGCAGTAGCCTGCTGCGGTTGGCGGTGGCCGTAATCGTAGAGGTCACCGATCCAGGACGGGTCGTGGCAGGCGGTGTAGGACACCTCCCGGATCTCGTGCTCGGCGAATGCTCCGGCCTGCACGATCACCCGGCGGGTGTGTCCGGGATCCAGGTTGACCAGCTCCAGGACGGTGGCTTGCGGATCGATGTCCGAGACCAGCGCGGCCACCTGCGGGGGCAGGCCGGGGCGGCGCGCGTCGGCGTCGTAGTAGCGCACCCGGGCCTGCTGCAGCCCGCCGTTGTAGATCACCTGCGGACCACCCCAGGTCAACTGGACCAGGGCTTCGGTGACGACGGGGTTGGACTGCTGCCACAGGTGGATGTCTGCTTCGGGCACGTCCAGGCCGCGGTAACGCTCCATGCGGGCCAGGCGGTGGCGCACCTGCGCCTGGGCGGCGGCCAGGATCCGCTCCGGGTAGCCCGGGTCGTCCCCGGCCAGGAACGCGAACCAGGCTTCTTCGTGGCCCGCTTCCTCCTTGTTGCGGAAGGGCCGCACGGTGCGCCAGTCGTAGCCGCTGGCGGCCCGCAGCCGTTCGATGCGCTCGCGGTCCGCGTCGCTCGCGGTGTGGTGCCACAGGCCGGCGGGCACGGCCATCAGCATCGGGTTGTAGTCGAACCAGCCCTGGTCGTTGTGCCGGAAGGGCACGTGCAGGGTCGGGGTGCGCATGTCCTCGGCCAGCTGCACGGTCCAGCGCGAGCGGATGCTCGAGTCGGACTCGGTGAAAGCCATCGTCTTGCCGTGCGAGATGACCTCGTCGAGGGCGGGACGCACCATGTCCAGGTACGTGTCGTCGCCGGTGGCGGCGGCCGCGGCGAGCGCGGCGACCAGTGCGGCCTGCCCGACGCTGTACCAGCCGTGCGGCCAGTCCCAGCCGTAGTGACCGCCGTACCAGCGGCCTTCGAGCAGCCCGCCGACCGTGCCGTCCGGGGCGACGTTGTCGGGGATGATGCCGCGGTTCGCCGCGGCGCGTTCCCGCCACGCCCCGACGTACTCGGTGATCCAGTCGCGGAACCGCGTCTCCCCGGACAGGATCAGGGCATTGTGCACCAGCCCCGCCGCGGCGAGGTTGACCGCGGTGTCGCCCACGCCCATGCGCCGGGTCATCTCGCCGCTGAGCCGCGGGTCGAGCGCGCGCTCGGGTTCCGGGGCCCCGTCGGGCAGCAGCCAGGCCAGCGGGAAGCCGTAAGCGTCGGCTTCCTTGGGCAGCCACGGATAGTTCTCGCCGTCGAACAGGCCCTGGCGCTCCGGGTCGCTGCCGTTGTGCGGGCGACGGATGATGCGGTGTACGGGGTCGTAGTTGCCGTGCGCGGGGTCGACGTACAGATCGGCGAAACGCAGCGCCCGCTCGCGCCACCGGTCCGGCGCGGCCATGCACAGGAAGTAGAGCAGCAGCAGGCTTTCGCCCTGGTGGAACCAGTCGTATCCGCGTTCGTACTCGTCGTGCAGCATGCCGAGCTCGGTCAGCTGCGCGGTGACGCCCTCCCAGTGCCGCTCGCTCGCGGCGAGCAGGTCGTCGGCGCCGCCGAGCAGGTACAGCTGGGGCCAGTTGAAGAAGACCTCATAGA
>Ga0207700_10002452_pt1 | contig 10645 bp, 12 predicted proteins | sample LARL82metaG_FD_184348 | JGI IMG/M metagenome (GOLD analysis project Ga0207700, IMG submission 184348) | Corn, switchgrass and miscanthus rhizosphere microbial communities from Kellogg Biological Station, Michigan, USA - LAR L8-2 metaG... | ecosystem: Host-associated > Plants > Roots >...
GAGGGCCGCTGATCAGGCTCGCTTGATCAGGCCAATGATCACCAGCAACACGATCGCGCCAATCATCGCGTAGACGATGCTGGTGACGATCGGACTGCCGAGGCTGAAGCCGATGCCGAGCATAGGCAACAACCAGCCGGCGAGAAACGCGCCGATGATGCCGACCACGATATTGCCGAGCAGGCCGAAGCCGAAACCGCGCACGATCAAGCCGGCGAGCCAGCCTGCGATCGCACCGATGAGCAGAAAAACGATCAAGCCGCTTGCAGTCATGACGAACTCCTGATGGGCCGTGGGGGCGCAGCGACGCGGGGTTCCGCATCGCGCCAGCCAAGAGTCAGCGTTGGGATGTGGAGCGGTCGTGATTGAGCGGATCCTTGCCTTCGCGCAACCGTTTCAGGTCGTACTCGGACAGACTGTCGCTGCGTGCGTTGCCGGCAATGCGCGCCTGCGCAAACGCCAGCGTCGTGGCGACGATGCCGATCACGCCAATCAGCAGCCAGAAGCCCCAGGCACCGGCACTGTGGCGGGTAAAGCACAGCACGAACGCGAACACGGTGAGAACGAGCAGCAACCAGCGCATGGCGGGCCTCGGATGCACGGAAACGTACCGCTTTCGGCGGCCGGATGCGCGCATCATAGCGCTGCCGGAATCCTCCTTGCACTGGTCTGAGCCGGTCCGTGAACGGGATGTCGCGACGGCTGAGACATCGCCACGGCAAACTGGGCAGATGGACGATTCATCGCCAACGGCAAACCCGAATGATCCGGCCCGGCCGGGCCGGATGATCAAGGGTCGCGGTGCCGCCTCCAATCCCGAGGGCCGCTTCGAGAGCATCCGCCATCAGGCCGAAGATGACGGCTGGCAAAGCGCGCTGCTGGACGAAGATGCGCCGCGTCCGCGCACCGAGGTCACCGAAGAACGTGCGCGCAGCGTGATCAGCCGCAACGATTCGCCCGACATCGCTTTCAGCCAGGCCATCAATCCATATCGTGGCTGCGAGCATGGCTGCATCTACTGCTTTGCGCGGCCATCGCACAGTTATCTCAACCTTTCGCCCGGACTGGACTTCGAGACGAAACTGCGCGCCAAGGGCAATTTCGCCGACGTGCTGCGCGCCGAACTGGCCAAGCCCGGTTACGTGATCAGCCCGATCAACATCGGCAGCAATACCGATCCTTACCAGCCGATCGAGAAGCCATGGCGGCTGACCCGCGCCGCGCTGGAACTGCTCGCCGAATGCCATCACCCGTGCACCATCGTCACCAAGAACGCGCTGGTCGAACGTGATCTCGACATCCTGGTGCCGATGGCGCGCGAACGGCTGGTGCAGGTATTCGTCTCGGTCAACTCGCTGGACAACCATCTGGCCGCGAAACTCGAGCCCCGCGCCAGCGCGCCGCACCGGCGGATCAAGGCGATCCGCACGCTGGCTGAAGCCGGCGTGCCGGTCGGCGTGCTGGTGGCGCCGATCATTCCCGCCTTGAACGATCGCGACATGGAAGCGGTGATGGCACAGGCCGCCGATGCCGGCGCACGCTGCGCCGGCTACACCGCGCTGCGCCTGCCGCACGAATTGAAGCAGCTGTTCCGCGAATGGCTGGCGCTGCACGCGCCGCAACGCGCCGCGCACGTGATGAGCCTGGTGCAGCAGATGAACGGCGGCCGCGACTACGACAGCGACTTCGCCACCCGCATGCGGGGGCAAGGCGTGTTCGCCGACTTGTTGCGCCGCCGTTTCGAAGTTGCCTGCCGCAAACACGGCTTCGGCCGCGCCCGCGAACTCATGCTCGATACTTCGCGCTTCGTACCGCCACGCAAGGTTTCGCCGCAGGGCGAACTGTTCTAGCGCTGGCGCGGTTGAACGCGTCGATCAGGGGAGTTGCGCGACCATCGATCGCTGATCGGCACGCAGCGCTTCCAGCGCTGCATACGGTTGCATCGCCCACTGCTCCACTTGCTGGCGGGTAGCGTCGTCGACGGCCGGTGGCTTGTCCTGACGGTCCGGCCCGAACCGCTCGCCGGGCCGCTTGGAATGATGCGCCGCGCCCGCCAGCGCGGCCGCGGCGTCCGACGGATCCAGCGCCAGCAAGCGCGCGAGCCGGCCGGTCACGGCTCCCGGCAATTCGTCGTAATGGACCGCCAGTCCGCCGTGGCGAAGGCACTGTTCCAGCCCAGTGGCGAGCAGGCGGCCGATCGTGCGCGCGATGTATTCGGGCCGCGGCAGCGCCTGCTCGTGTTCGTCCGTCAGCGCCAGCGGCGATGGGCCGATCAGGCCCGGCACCATGTGTCGGCCGGGCGAGTGCAGGTGGGAGGCGGCGATCTGCAACGGATCGCGATACAGGAACAGCCACGGCGTATCGGGGAAGCACCGTCGCAGCAGCGGCAGTTCGAAAATGTTCCAGGCGTCGAGCTTGACCACCAGCGCGCGCTCCCCGCCGAGCCGGCGCTGCCCGTAGGCACCGAGCAGCGCACGGATCCAGCTCTCCTGATGTTCCGCTGCAAAAGGATCCCGGTAGTGCGCGCGCAGCGCGGCATCGAGCGGGGACGGCTCGGAAAGCACGGTATGGCTGTCCAGCCGGGACAGCATGCGGGCGATCAAGGTGGAACCGCAGCGCGAAGCATGAAAGATGAAGGCCGTCGGCGCGATGCCCGGACTGCGCGTGCGCCATTCGAGCAGCGCCTGCATGCCGGTGCGCCGGCGAAAGGCCAGATTGAAGGGGCGTTGCAATGCCAGCGCCACGCTGTCGTAGAAAAACGGTTCGCGCAGCGGCTGGGTGCCGAACCGGCACCAGTCGACCCACCACTCGCCCTCGTCCGGCCACAGCCTGATCGGCAGCCATGCGCGCAAGTCGTCATCCACGCGGTTCACACCAGCCACTGTTCGGCCCAGTCACGTCGTCCCTGGGCAATGGCGGCGTGCACGTCCTGCTCGCCGAAGCGGTGACCGGTGTCGGCCGCCAGCGCCAGCACGGCGTGCACGAAGGCCCGGTTGTCCTGATGCCCGTCGAGCATGGCCTGCAGCGCGGGATCGGCATGGACATGGTCGCGAAAGGCGGCAAAGGCTTCGTTGCCTCGGCTGGGCTGGCTCGCCGGTGTATCGGGGAAGCCGGCGTCGATCTGCGCGGTAAACCAGGGAGACGGCCGGCAATCGACCACCAGATGGATACGCTGGCAACCGCCATGGTTGTCGACGCGGTGCGGCCTGGACAGATCGAGGAACCAGCACTCGCCGGCCTGCATCGGCACGCGCAGTCCGTCGAGCAGAAAATCCACCTGGGCGTCGGTGACGATGGGGATGTGCACGCGAAGATCGCCCTCGGGCGTGCCCAGATCGTAGTCGCGGTGCTCGTGGATGGATGCACCCGGCCCCAGCCGCAACAGGCGGGCGCTGCGCAGTCCTGTCTGCAGCCTGGCCAGCTGCTCGCGCCAGAACGCGTCGCAGTGCGCGGTGTCTTTTGCCGCCCCGCTGCCCGGAGCGAGCGGCAACGGGGCATCGTCGAAGCTGCGCAGGGCGACGCCGCTCCAGTCGCCGTTGTAATAGCCGGTGTTGAAGTGGGGTTGCCAGGCATCCCGCGGCAACGCGGCGACGGTCGCGCGCATGGCGTCGGCATCGAAGCGCAGCGGCAGTCGGACACAAGGTGGCGAGGCAGAGGTCATGGACGAACCGGTGATGAGGCGAGGAAAAACCGGCAGGGCCTGCGAATGATGCCCGGACCATCGTCTTCCGGCCAATGTTTCCTGCCGATGCGAGGGTCGGTGCCGGCATGTCTTCACGTGCCGATGATGGCGGTGCGTGTCTGCTCGGATTCCCGGCAACGGTTCGGTTTCTTCGATCCATGCCACGCCAGACGATACGTAGGTACCCATGTCCTCATTTGCGCTTTATCTACTCGGCATGATCGTCGTTATCGCCGGCCTGGCCTACGCGGCCTATATGCTGCATACGCCAACGCAGTGGATCATCGTCGGCGTGCTGGTACTGCTGGGCATCGGCATTGTCGGTGCGGTGACGCACACTCGCCGGCGCGATCCACCCGAGTCGTGATCGCCGGTCCATTCCGGCACGGGCGCCGGAATGGACCCACTGCTTCGGGCGATCAACCGCCGGCAGGCAGGTATTTCTGGAACCAGCCAAGCGCCCGCTGCAGCACGTCGCGTTGATGCGCGGGATCGATGAAGCGATGGCCCTCATTCGGGTACACCACCAGTGAGGTGGTCACGTCATGCGCGCGTAGCGCGTGCCAGTACTCGAACGACTGCGGCGCAGGGCACTCGGCGTCGCGGTCGCCGACCACGATCAGCGTCGGCGTCTTCACCTGCTTGATGAAGTTGATCGCCGAACTCTTCGCGTACACCGCCGGATCGTCGTACACGGTGGCGCCGAAGAACGGCGGCATCCACTGGTCGATCAGGTTCTCGCCGTAATAGCTCTGCCAGTTCGAAATGCCGGCACCGGCCACCACGGCACGGAAGCGCTGGGTCTGGGTCGGCGCGAACATGCTCATGAAGCCGCCGTAGCTCCAGCCGGTGAGGCCGAGCCGCTTGTCGTCGACCGGTACTTTCTTCTCCACCGCGTCGACGCCGGCGAGGATGTCGCGCAGGTCGCCGTAGCCGAAATCCTTGCGGTTGGCCTGCACATATTTCTCGCCCTGGCCGAAGCTGCCGCGCGGGTTCGGCTCGAATACGAAGTAGCCCAGCGCGGACAGTGGCGCGGCGCCGTAACCCACGCCCGGCCAGCGCGGAATCACCGCGCTCGACGGTCCGCCGTGCACCACCACGACCATCGGGTAGGTCTTCTTCGGATCGTAGTTGGCCGGGTACAGCAGCCAGCCCTGCACATGGAAACCCTCATTGTTCCATTCGACTGATTCGGCCTTGCCCCAGGCCGGCTTGAGCGCGGCATTGAACGAGGTCACCGCGGCCGGTGCGGTCTGGGCCAGTGCGCCGGCATGCACTTCGGAGGCCATGGCGTACGAGCTCTGCACGAACGCGAGATGCTGACGGTCGCTGGACAGGGAAACCGCCATCGAAGCGCTGCCATCGCTGAAGCTGGCCGGCACGCTGAAGTGCACGTTCCGCTGCTGTGCCTGCGTAGCCGACACCGCGTAATCCGCCAGCTGGCTCTGGCCGTTGCTGACCTGGCTGACCAGCATCGACTGGGGCCCGGTCCAGCTCAGCCACGCCGGCGTGACGTGGATGCCGGGGGTGAGATCGGTCAGCGTGCCGCCGCCGGCCGGGACCGCGTAGATGTCACCGCCGGTGGCGCCTTGATCGCTCATCAGGCCACCGATGAAGGCGATCCGCGTGCCGTCCGGCGACCAGCTCGGCAAGGCGATCTGCAAGCTATGCAGGGAGCCACTGTTGCGGTTGGTCGGGTCGACCAACAGCGTGGCGGCCGCATCTGGCTTTGCCGATTGCGCGTAGAGCTTGGCGATCCACCAGTTGTTGTCGCCGGGTGGCTGGGCGGCGGTGTAGGCGACCCGCGTGCCGTCCGGCGACCAGTCGAACTCGTAGGCGTACATGCCGGCCGGAGTCAGCTCATGCAGAATGCCGCTGGCCACGTCGACGCTGGCCACGCGCTGCACTTCCACGCCGGTGACGCCGACTTCACCGGCCGCGGGCTTCGCCGCGGCCAGCGCGCTGGCGCGGCGGGTGGCGCCGGCGACGTACAGGAAACCGAGCGACTTGCCGTCGCCGGTCCAGCGCAGTTTGTGTGCGTAACCCGGCAACCGGGCCAGCCGCGCTGGCGCTTTGTCGCCCTGGCCGGTGTCGGCCAGGTAGATGTCGTTCTGCATCACCTTGGTGCTGGTCAGGTCGTCACTGCAGTTGGACACGAAGGCGAGATGGCGCGAATCAGGAGCCCATGCGATGTCGGATTCGGCACAGCTGCCGGGTTTGGCGGCCGCACTGATGCGGCGGGCGTGGCTGCCGTCGGCCGCGGCCACGTCGATCGACGACTTGCCCTGTCGCTCGATTACCCAAGCCAGCTGTTTGCCATCCGGCGAAATCGCCGCGGCCTCGATGTCCTGCGCCTTGCCCAGCTCGCTCAACAGCTGTTCGATGCGCGGGTCGACGCCGGGTGAGGCGGCGAACGCGCCGGGTGCCAGTGCGACGGTCAGCAACGGCAGCAGCAAGGCGGGCAAGTGCGAGCGTTTCAACATGGAGGGACTCCGGCGCAGGGAATCCACACGCTACAACCAGATGTTCGCAAGCGCCAAGTGCAGGACGGCATGCAGATCAGTCGCGCAGTCCCGGGATGCGCGTCAATGCACAGGCGTCGCAGCCGCAGTCTGCTGGCGTGCCGCGGTCATCGCCGCGAGCTTGGCGCGGATGGCGGGAATCGCCGCCAATGCTGCCCGCTCGCCTTCGAGAATCGCCTGGTTCTTCTGCTCGAAATCGGTCGGACCGATGCCGCCGAGGCTGGGCCGGATCACCACATCGGCGCGCGCGGTTTCCTGCGTGCCCAGCTGCTGGCCCATGATCGCGATGGTCTGGCCGACGATGTTCATCATGCCTTGCGGATTGCTGCCGCTGGGCTTGGTCGAGATGTCCACCGCGATCACGAAATCCGCGCCGAGCTGGCGCGCCGCATCCACCGGTATCGGACTGACCACGCCGCCGTCGACGTAATGCTTGCCGTTGATCGCTGCCGGCTCGAACACGCCGGGAATGCTGGAGGATGCGCGCACCGCCTGGCCGGTATTGCCGCGCACGAATACCGTGCGCTGGCCGGTTTCCAGTTGCGTGGCGACGGCGGCGAACGGGATCTTCAGCTGCTCGATCGACTGGTGGTGCAACAGCTGGTTGATGTAATCCTGCAACGCCCGGCCCTGCACCAGACCGCCGGAGAACAGCCGCACGTCGCGTATCTTGCCCTCATCCAGGCCGAACGCGGTTTCCTGCAACGCGAACGCATCCATGCCGCTGGCATACAGCGCACCCACCACGCTGCCGGCGCTGGTGCCGGCGACCACATCCGGGTGGATGCCGCTGGCTTCCAGCATCTTGATCACGCCGATATGCGCAAACCCTTTCGCGGCGCCGCCGCCGAGCGCGAGCCCGATTTTCAACTTCATCGGCGCCGGCGGGGACACGATGACCGGCGGCGGGACGGTGGGCTTGCTGCCTCCGAAACAGGCACTCAGCGCGAGCGTGGCGAGCAGCGGCAGCAGAAAGCGGCGGAAAGGCATGGGCGGTGTGTCGCGCAGAAGAGGGTGGATGGGGTGTGAGTCTATGGCCGACTCATGGCGCGATCGGGGCGCGCAACGGGCCGTGCGCTTGCTCTTCTCGCCGAGTTCCTTCCCTGCTTGCAGGGAAGGAACTGCCCATCAGTTCTGCGCGCCGTCCGCTTCGCGGTGGTAATGCGTGGCCAACTCGACCTCCTGTTTCGAGCCGAGGAACACGGGCACGCGCTGGTGCAGTCCGGTCGGCTGCAATGCCATGATGCGCTCGCGCCCGGTGGTCGCCGCGCCGCCGGCCTGTTCGATGATGAAGGCCATCGGATTCGCCTCGTACATCAACCGCAGCTTGCCGCCCTGCTTGAGGATCTTCGCGTCCAGCGGGTAATAGAACACCCCACCGCGAGTCACGATGCGATGCACGTCGGCCACCATCGAAGCGACCCAGCGCATGTTGAAGTCCTTGCCGCGGGGACCTTCCTTGCCGGCCAGCAGTTCGCCTATGTAGCGCTGCATCGGCGGCTGCCAGTGGCGCTGGTTCGACATGTTGATGGCGAACTCGCTGGCGGTTTCGGGGATCCGGATCCCGCGCCGGCTCAGCATGAAGCTGCCCACCTCGCGTTCCAGCGTGAATTCGTGCGTGCCATGGCCGAACGTCAGCACCAGCACGGTGGCCGGGCCGTACACCACGTAGCCGGCGGCCAGCTGGGTGGTGCCGGGCTGAAGGAAATCGGCGGCCCTCGGTTCGGTCACATTGTCGGGGCAGCGCAGCACCGAGAAGATCGTGCCGACCGAGATGTTGACGTCGATGTTCGAGCTGCCATCCAGCGGATCGAACAACAGCAGATGGTTGCCCTTCGGATAGCCATCCGGAATCTGCTGCGGGTCTTCCATCTCCTCCGATGCGCAGGCGGCGAGGTGGCCGCCCCAGGCATTCGCTTCCAGCAGGATCTCGTTCGAGATCACGTCCAGCTTTTTCTGCGCCTCGCCCTGGATGTTCACGCTCAGCGCCTCGTCGCTGCCGGCCATGCCCAGCACGCCGCCGAGCGCACCCTTGCTGGTGGCCACCGCAATGCGCTTGCACGCGCGGGCGACCACTTCGATCAGCAGTGAAAGCTCGGCGTTGATGTGGCCGGCGCGGCGTTCCTCGATCAGGAACTGAATCAGCGAGATGGGCTTCATGTCGGGTCCGTCGGAAGAATGGCGCATTGTCCCGGCTCCGGCTGAACAGCGCCAGCACGGTGCCGATGGATGGCCCGACCGGTCACACATCGGACCGACTACTGACAGCACGTTGGCAGCAGGGGGCAGCCAAGCTGTACCTCCATAGCGGAGGGATACGACATGCGCGATACGGTTTACTTCCTGGTGTTCGACGGGTTTGCCGACTGGCAGGCCGCGCTGGCGTTGTGCGAGATCCGTCGCCCTGGCGACTGGCAGGTGCAGACGGTGGGTTTCTCGCGGGCGCCGGTGGTCTCGATGGGCGGCCTCGATGTGAAGCCGGAGTTGTCGTTGGCGCAACTCGAAGCGGAGCGTGCGGCGTTGCTGATCGTGCCTGGCGGCCATCTATGGCAGCGCGGCGAAGGCGAGCCGGCGGTGGCGGCGATCCGTCAGGTGCATGCGGCCGGCGCACCTGTGGCCGGTATCGACAGTGGCGTGCTGGCGCTGGCCCGTGCCGGTTTGCTCGATGATTGCCGCCACACCGGCAACTGGGCCGGCCAGATCGCCAGCCAGGTGCCCGGCTACGCCGGCAGCGATCAATATGACGCCAGCGTGCTGGCCGTGAGCGACGGCGGCACGATCACCGCCAGCCATCTCGGCAGCGTGGAGTTCGCCCGCGAGGTGATCCATACACTGGATCTTTACAGCCCCAGCGATCGCGAACATTGGTACCGCCTGTTCAAGCATGCCCAGCTGCCGCCATGGTGCGTCGGCGAAGCGATGGCCGCGTGAGGAAATGAGCATGCATCCGATCCTGCGCAGCGTGCTGAAGGCGTATCGTCCGCTGTACCTGCATGGCCTGCTGCGGGATGGGCAAAACCACTTGCCTGCAGACGATATTCCGAAGGAATCCTCGGCACCTGCACGTTCAATCCGCCCGCGCATGCTGCTGCTTGCGCTGACCGGCCTGCGTCATCACCTGTTTTCCAAGCGGAACTCGCCATGACCACCACCAACACCCCACCACGCGTCACGTTCTTTCATGCACCGCAGAGCCGCTCGGGCGGCACCCGCGCGCTGTTCGAGGAACTCGGCGTCGACTACGACATGCACGTGCTGAGCCTCAAGGCCGGCGAGCAGCGCCAGCCGGAATACCTTGCGATCAACCCGATGGGCAAGGTGCCGGCGATCCGCCATGGCGACGCCTTGATCACCGAGCAGCCGGCGGTCTTCATGTATCTGGCCGATCTATACCCCGAGGCGAAGCTGGCGCCGCCGATCGGCGATCCGCTACGCGGGCCGTATCTGCGCTGGATGGTGTTCTACGGCTCGTGTTGCGAACCGGCGGTGCTCGACAAGGCGATGAAGCGCGAACCGGCACCCCTCTCGACTTGCGGATACGGCGACTACGACACCGTACTCAAGACCATCACCGACCAGTTGGAAAAAGGCCCTTACCTGCTCGGCGAAACCTTCAGTGCGGCCGATGTGTTGTGGGGTTGCGCACTGAACTATTTCACCATGTTCAAGCTGGTGCCGGAGCTGCCGGTGATCCGTGCGTACATCGACCGGGTGACATCGCGACCCGCGATGCAACGCGCAGCGGCGGCGGATGCGGCACTGGCCGCCGCGCAGGCGGCCTGATTCCGATCAGGTTCGATGCAATGAGTCGTGACATTCGGCGCTGTTCGCCATTGCCCGTCTCGGCGATGATGTGCGGATGCGTCGAGCCGATCGCCTGTTCCTCATCATCCACGCCTTGCGCGGTCGCCGCACCGCATTGCGGGCGCGCCAGCTCGCCGAGACGCTGGGTGTTTCCCTGCGCACGGTCTATCGCGACGTGGCCGACCTGCAGTTGTCCGGCGTACCGATCGAGGGCGAGGCGGGCGTCGGCTACGTGTTGCGCAAGGGTTCGGACATCCCTCCGCTGATGTTCACCGCCGACGAGCTCGAATCGCTGGTGGTCGGCACGCGCTTCGTGCGCGCATTCGCCGGCGTCAAACTGGCGGCAGGCGCGCAGACCGCGTTGATGAAGATCGAGGCGGTGCTGCCGCCGGAACTGCGCGAGCGGTCGGCGCGCACACGCATCTATGCACCGGTGTGGCGGGACGAACACAAGCTGGCGTTCGCGGCGCGGATCGATCGGCTGCACGCGGCGATCGAGGCGCGCCAGGTATTGCAGCTGGCTTATCGCGACGAGGCGGGCAGCATCAGCACGCGCGAGGTCGAACCGCTGTGTCTGGCGTTCTGGGGTGGCAAGTGGACGCTCGGCACGTGGTGCCGGCTGCGTGAAGCTTTCCGC
>Ga0207700_10002458_pt1 | contig 10635 bp, 7 predicted proteins | sample LARL82metaG_FD_184348 | JGI IMG/M metagenome (GOLD analysis project Ga0207700, IMG submission 184348) | Corn, switchgrass and miscanthus rhizosphere microbial communities from Kellogg Biological Station, Michigan, USA - LAR L8-2 metaG... | ecosystem: Host-associated > Plants > Roots >...
GAGAAACTCCAGAGACGACGCCGAGCGGGCTGGCTCTGCGTGAGCGTATTCCATTCATGCCGGTCCTGTTCGAAAGAAAGATCCATCTGCCCTACTGTTAGACGGCAAGGCTATTTTAGTGTTATCAACAACCCGTTTAAACACAAAAGTACAGCAACCCTGTTAGCTAAGCCTAGCCAGAGGCGAAGAATTGGAGCAGGGAAAAGGGATGTATCGAGAAAGGTATGGACATCTAAAGGCTATCAATGGCCGCTCTGAGTTCACGCACACTGCTTTCCTTTACCACCATGTGCTGATATTCGCTATTGGTCAGTGTGCCCATCTCAATCTTCTGGTTGCGGAACTTCATGGCGCTGGTCACCGTGGTACCTAGGCCGGCATGGACCTCTGTGGCATTGGAATACCCAAGCACCGCTTTCACATTCGCTATGGAAAGCTCGCCGCAAACCATCACGGAAATTCGGCCGTTTGATTGCTGCACCAAATTCTTCAGCGTAGGCATGGCGTCCACGGCGCTTCTCTTGCTACCGGAAGTTAACACTCGGTCCGCGCCAACGGCCACCAGGTCTTCTAATGCCTGCTCCAAATCGCATGACATATCGAAAGCTCGATGACAGGTGACTTTGAGGGGACGAGCGATGTCAATCAGCTGCCGCATTCGTTCCTTATCCACTGTGCCATCGATATTCAGGATGCCAAACACCACGCCGTTTGCGCCGAGCTGTTTCGCAATCAGGATATCGCGCTGCATGATGCCGAATTCATCCGCGCTGTAGCAGAAATCACCACCACGCGGGCGGACCATTACATGCAGTCCGATCTCAATCTTCTTGCGGACAGCGGCAATCATTCCCGCGCTGGGCGTGGTGCCGCCTTCAGGGAGTCCGGCACACAGCTCAACCCGATCAGCGCCTCCGCGCTCTGAAGCAGCGGCTGACTCCACCGAATCAATGCAAATTTCCAGCAGTGTTTTGCTGGGACGTATTTGCGGTTGGGCTACCACACGCGGCAACGATTCTCACGCACCATGGGCTGCCCGGCTTTGCAGCTGAATGCCTGCTGGAATTCAGGTATGTTCACCATCAGCCCATTCACGCGGTATTTACCCGGTGAGTGCTCATTCGTAATGGCATTGGCGCGCAGGTTTTCCGGACGCTGGGTTTCACAAGCCCATTGTGCGTAGCCGATAAAGAAACGCTGGTTCGGCGTGAAGCCGTCACGATTCTCAAGTTGCTTGCCTTGTGTGTCGGCTTTCCACGCCATGTACGCCAGGATCAGCCCACCCAGATCAGCCACGTCTTCGCCTTCTGTGAGTTTGCTGTTGATCTTGATATCGTCAACAATCGTATATCCCGCATACTGATCCACGACACATTGCGCGCGCTTTTCGAATTGCTCGCCGTCTTCCTTAGTCCACCAGTCGCGCAGATTGCCTTTAGCGTCAAACTGGCGACCCTGATCGTCAAAGCCATGCGTCAATTCGTGGCCAATGGTGCCCCCGGTGTTGCCGTAATTAGGCGCGTCATCCATCTTGGGATCATAGAGCGGCGGCTGCAGAACACCCGCGGGGAAGTTGATGTCATTCATCTGCGCATTGTAATAAGCATTTACGGTAGGCGGAGTCATGTCCCACTCACCACGGTCCAGGGGTTTCCCGATCTTGGCCAACTGGCGATGCGACTCAAACATGGTGGCGCGATGCACGTTCCCCACAAAATCATCGGCCTTGATGTCCACAGAACTGTAGTCGCGCCACTTGTCCGGATAGCCGATTTTATTCACGACGGAATGTAGCTTTTCCAGTGCCTGCTTCTTTGTTTCCGGGCCCATCCATGTGAGTTGCTTGATGTCGTCTTCCATCGCCTGCTCAATCAACTTGGTCATCTTCAGGGTGCTCTGCTTGGTTTCCTGGCTGAAAGCGCGGTTTACGAATTCCTGGCCCAGGGCTTCTCCCAGTTGTTGGTCCGTCAGCCGTACACAGCGTTTCCATCGCGGAGCAATCTGCTCCACGCCATGCAGCGTCTTGGAGTAAAAATCAAAATTCTGCTGCACAAACTTTGAAGAGAGATATGGCGCGTTGGCGCTGGCAACATGCCAGCGCAGATACGTCTTCAAATCGTCAAGACTGTTGCTCTGGATCTGATGGTCCAGCTCCTGATAAAACTTTGGCTCGGTCACGTTGAATGTGCTTACTTGATCAATCCCGGTGGTCTTGAGGTAAGTATTCCAATCGAAGTCTGGAGTGAGGGCCTGAAGCTGCTTGCGATCCATTTTGTGAAACAGGTTGTGCGGATCGCGTTGCTCCACGCGGGTGAGTGAAGCTTTGGCCAGCGCGGTTTCAATCTTCATGATGGTGGCACCCTCGCGTTTTGCCGCGTCGGGAGAATCGCCCAGCAACTCCAGCATTTTCTGCACGTGAACAAGATATTTTTGCCGGATCTCTTCTGACTTTGCTTCAGGCTTGGTGTAATAGTCTCGGTCCGGCAGGCCCAGGCCGCCGGCCACGGCAAACGCGATAATCTGGCTGGAATCGGAAAAATCCTGATCAGCCCCGAAGCCGAAGAACAAACCCTGAGTGGCATTGGCCAGATGCTCACGTCCCAGCAATGCGGCCAGGTCTTTCTTGGTCTTAAGCGCTGCGATTGCGTCAAGGGCCGGCTTTAAAGGCGTCGCGCCCAGTTTCTCTACTTCTGCCTCATTCATGCAGGCGGAAAAGTAATCGCCAATTTTCTGTTGTGTCGCGGTGCGTCCGGTCGTTTTCTTCGCCAGCTCGTCAAGGATGCCCCACAGAAACCGCTGATTATCGACCGTGAGCTTGCCATAAACGCTCCAGGCCGCCTGGTCGGGCGGAATAGGATTGTTCTTCATCCAGCCGCCACAAGTGTATTGATAAAAATCTACACACGGGTCGGCGGACTTATCCATTGATGGAAGATCGAGGCTGGGCGTGTAAGGCAGCGCGGTAACCGGCTTATCATCGATCACAGCGACAGGGTTAGCCACACCGGGCTTTTCCTGTTTTTGCCCCGGCTGGTCCTGCGCGGAGCTTTGGACGAATATTACTAATGAGAGCAAAAATGTGGCGGACAGAAATTTGTTAAGACGCATTCGGCAGTTCCCTCAAGAATCGCGGTTAGTGTACAGGAATTGGCTTCATATTTGGACGATCGAACAGGGTAGCGTTGGGATTCCTCAGACGCTCTCAGCCACCGGCACGTCCACCGGAAGCCCGGCTTGCTTCCACGCTTCGAAGCCGCCCATGACATTCATCACGTTTTCAATCCCAGCGCGTTGCAGCAGGCTGCAGGCAATCATGCTGCGATATCCCCCCTGGCAATGAACAGCAACCGGCGCTGAGGGGTCAAGCTCAGGCGCAGAAATCTTGAAGTTGTCCAGCGGGAACCATTCCGCACCTTCAATGTGTCCCGCATGCCACTCCGGTTCGCGGCGAACATCAAGCACCTGCAAATTCTGGTTCCGCTTACGCGACAACTCCTGCACCGTGATCTGCGGCACCGTGACCACGGGAAACCCAGCCTGCCTCCATGCTGCGATTCCACCCTGCAAAAACCCACGTGGATCTTCAATGCCTACACGCGCCAAACGAAGCCGTGCTTCAGCGTATTGCTCCGGCGTATCGGCAACCAGCACTGGACGTGCGCTCAGCCCCATAATGGCCCCAGCCCATGAAGCAAACTGTCCGGAGAGCGCAATGTTTACTGAGCCGGGCACATGCGCGGCGGCAAAGTCGGCATTTGGACGAACATCGAGCACGAACACGCCTTGTTGCAAAAGCTCGTTGAGCTCCGCTGCGGAAATCGGTGGAAGGTCACGCAATTCCGAAAGCGCAGGAGCGCCGGCGCGGTTGATCTGCGCGTCCTGCAGAAAGTATTCAGGCCGTGAGGGCAGATTCTCTGTAAGCTGTCGAATGAATTCTTCGCGGCTCTTGATCTGAAGCGCGTAATTGGTCAGCCTCTCCGTCCCGATAGTGGAAGAGCGCTCCGACCGCATGTTGCGTCCGCATAGCGATCCGGCCCCGTGCGCGGGATAGACCAATACTTGGTCGTCAAGCTGCATTAGCTTTTCATGCAGGCTGTCATAGAGATTGCCCGCCAGTTGCTGCGGCGTGTGTGTTTTGGAAAGATCGGGCCGGCCGACATCGCCGATAAATAAGGTATCTCCCGTTAAGACTGCCCAAGGATCCGAAGACTTTTCCTCATCGGTAACAACCAGGCAAATGCCTTCAGGCGTGTGACCTGGAGTTTCCAATGCGGTGATGCGTAGTTTGCCGAATCGGACTTCTGATCCGTCGTGCAAAGCCACATGCGGAAACGTTGCGCCAGCTTGTGCGCCAATATAGATTTTTGCGCCGGTACGCTTTGCCAGTTCCAGATGACCGGAGACGAAGTCGGCATGGAGATGGGTTTCAAAAATGTGGCGGATTTTCAGGCCCTGCTGATCCGCGGCCCTCAAATAGATTTCCACGTCGCGTTGCGGATCCACGACCGCGGCTTCGCCTTCAGATCCCAGCATGTAAGAAGCATGCGCCAGGCATCCAAGATAAAACTGCTCAAAATACATCGACACTCCTTGCAGGCGATTTGCCCGCCGGTACGTGCTTGTTTCATCATAATCCGAAATTATGCCGCCTGCTGGCGTGGAGCAGACGCTCCCTTGAGCGCATAGAAAATAATGTAACCGTAGCAAAGCACCGGCAGGATGAAGGCGTGATGGATACCAATGTGATCGGCCAGAACGCCTTGCAGTTCAGGAACCACGGCACCTCCGACAATCGCCGCGACCAGCAAGCCCGAGCCTTTTCCCGTAAGCGGCCCAAGGCCGGCGATGGCCAGAGTGAAAATGCTGGGAAACATAATGGAATTGAACAGGCCGACCAAGATAAGCGTCCACATCGCAACGTGGCCGAAAGTGAGCATTGAAACAGTCACCAGCAGAGCAGCAACAATGGCATTGAACGCCAGCAGCGTCTGTGTTCTAAATCTTTGCAGCAACGCTGAGCCAAGGAATCGTCCGATCATTGCCCCGCCCCAATAAAATTGCAGGTAGACTGCGGCGTCTTTTAATGACAGACCGCCAATTTCCTTCTGGTTGAAGTAGTTCGTCATGAGGCTTCCGATGGCGACTTCAGCGCCGACATAAACGAAGATTCCAACTGCGCCCAGCACAAGCCGCCGATGCCGCCAGATACTTCCCGTCGCGTGACCATGCGCTTCAGCGTATTCAATGACAGGCAGCCTGAACCAGGCCACCGTCGCCGCGAGCAGAATGAGCGCTATGGCAAGTCCGATATATGGGACTTTGACGGAGGCGGCTTGCTGTATCCGGTACGCATGCAACTGATCCGCATTCATCGCACGCACCACTTCAATGCCGACGGGAGCAAGCGCGGCGCCAAGGATGAGCCAACTTCCAAATCGCGGCGCCAGCGTGGTTCCCAGGGAATTAAAGGCCTGCGTCAGGTTCAAACGGCTGGAGGCTGTACGTGGCGGCCCGAGAATCGCCACATACGGATTGGCGGAGGTTTGCAGGATGGTCATGCCCGCCGCCAGGACAATCAAAGCCGTTAGAAACAGCGGGAATGACGGGATCGACGCAGCAGGAACAAACATAAGAGCGCCGGTGGCCATGGTTAGAAGGCCGGTCACCATGGACCGCTTGTAGCCAATCCACTCAACGATCTTGCCTGAGGGCATGGAGAACAGGAAATAAGAAGAGAAAAAAGCAAACTGCACCAGCATGACTTCTGTGTAATTCAGGTCAAAAATGTTCTTTAAATGCGGAATCAGAATGTCATTCAGGCAGGTGAGAAATCCCCAGGCAAAAAACAGGGTTGAGACCATTGCCATGGCCCGGAAGTCGGTTTTCTCTGGGGCACGATCCAGCGGAGTGGTGACAGGATCGGGTTGGCTGAGGATAGCGATGTGGCATGACTCCGCAGTAAAGATCAAGGCGCGACTGATAGCATAACAGCGCCGGGGTTTCCGGGGCCCACTCCTATTCGCAATGAAATCATTGTCTATCTGGAGTTAAGCCTGAGGCGCAAATTCCGCGGGCTAGCGCAGGTTATAATTCACATATCCATGGCAGTTGCGGCTACGTCACACACCGGGCAAGCAACACTCCTGATTGAAGTTGCGGGGATCCAGCGCCAGATCGTGATCACCAAATCGCCTTTTACCCTTGGGCGCGCGGACGGATGCGATGCCACCATTGCTGATCTGAAAATTTCTCGCCAGCACGCCCAAGTGCTGATTGAGGACGCTGACTACTACATTGTGGATTGCGGAAGCCGCCATGGCACGTACGTAAACGGCTCACGCTGCCAGCGCGCCAAGCTCAAAAATAATGATGAAGTTACGTTTGGCGTGGCCGGGATAAGAATCATTTTCCGCCAGGGTGCGATCTCGCACACTACAAACAATTCCACCAATCTCCTGCTGTCACGGCTGGTATCACAATCCGACACGTCTGACCTGGAAAAGCTGCGCCTGTTTCTTGAAGCCGCCCGCAGCCTCACCAGTGGCGGTGTAGTGTTGAATGAAGTGCTTGGCAACATGCTCGATTATGCCTTGAGAATCACAAAAGCCGAGCGTGGGTTTGTCTACTTGAAAGACGCCGCTAAGGGCGGCCGGGCGGTCCTGGCGTGTGGGCGGGATAATAACGGCGCGAGCCTGACCAATGACGTAAGAGTTTCCCATTCAGTAGTGGAAGAAGCCCTGGCTTCAGCCGCGGAGTTCATTACTGGTGACGCTTTGAAGCAGCAAGCGCTGGCCGAACGGCAAAGCATTGTGATGAATGAACTCAGGACAATCATTGCCATTCCGCTACGTGCACGGCAGCGTGGAACGTTGCCCATCCAGGCCGATGGCGTGCTCTACCTGGACAGCCGGTCCGTCTCACTGAATCTTTCCGGCGTGAGCCATGAAGTGCTGCGCGCGTTAGCGAGTGAGTGTGCCGCGGTGCTGGAGAGCGCAAAGCTGGTGGCGGCGGAACAGGCCGCGCTGCAATACCGCCAAGAAATGGACATTGCCGCGTCCATCCAGCGCAGCCTTACTTCGGCAGCAAGGGTAGAAAACGATTTCGTCCGGGTGAATGCGTGCAGCATTCCCTGCCGCGAAGTGGGCGGTGATTTTTATGATGTCCACGTTGCTCCCGATGCAGTAACGGTGATTGTGGCGGACGTTTCTGGCAAAGGAATTTCCGCAGCGCTGCTTGCGTCAGTGATTCACGGCATGTTTTACGCGCAGATGACCAGCGGCGCACGGCTGGTGGATGCTATTGCTTCAGTTAATACATTTCTGTGTTCGCGCGTGGCTGGACAGAAGTACGCTACCTTGCTGGCTGCGCAGCTCAGTCGTGATGGCAAGCTGGCCTTAGTAAATTGCGGACACGTTCCCGCCATCCTTTCGCAAGACGGTAACGTAACGCACGTGGAAGATGGCGACATGCCGGTGGGGCTGATAGCTGAAGTTGGCTTTCATGTGATCGAGCGAGAGTTGCCAGCCGGTTCGCGGCTTTGCATATTGACTGACGGGATCAGCGAGACGGAGAACGCTGAAGGAGCGGAATTCGGCACCCATCTGATAGGCGGCTTTCTCTCCGCTGATGAACCGATCCGCGAAATCCTGGATGCTGTGGAGTCTTTTTGCGGCAACACTGAAGCGCAGGACGACCGCACTTTGCTGGTCCTGGAACGAATTAAATAGCAGATTCAGGTCTGGAAGCTCAATCCTGAAAGCTGAAAGCGGCTTTCACTTTCCCCACCTCAATAACGTCTCCGGCATTCAACTCGCGCTGTGTGATCACTTCTTCGCCGTTGATTTTCACCTTGGCCTTGCTCTCTGAGGGGGAGATGAAATATTTGTTGTCACGCTTGCTAATCAGCGCGGCGGTAGTCGGGGCAAAAAAGCCTTTCAGCTTGATGGATGCCATGCTCGACTTGCCAATCATCGTCATCTTGCCGGTAAGAACGTATTTTTCTTGATCGGTCTTTCCTTCCAGAATGTTGAGCATGCCAAGGCGATCTTTAGCCGCGACAAATGGATCCGCCATCCACGCAGGACGCGAAATTCCCAGCGGGCCTGATCCCGGCGAAGGAGCGTTCTTATCGGCTAGCTTTTCGCGGGCCTGCTTGGTGTCCAGCATCATGGTGGCCTCAAGCTTGGGCGCGGATGGGCCTGCCTTGACAGCGGCGACGGCAAAATTCGGCACGGAACTTTCATGCTTGAACTCAACCAAGTGTTTTCCGATCTTGACCTGGTCGCCGTTCTTCAGCGTAGCCTTGCCTACGCGCTCATTGTTGACGTAAGTACCGTTGAGCGAGCCGAGGTCCTCCACAATGTAGTGGTCTTTTTCCCAAGTGATGCGGGCATGGTGACCGGAAACGGCAAGATTATCTATCTGGACGCTGTTATCCGGGAGGCGGCCAATGGTTGTTGCCGCCTGCGACAGAAAGACTTCTTTTAGCACCTGGCCGGTCTGTTCAAATTTCAAATAGAGTTTTGCCACTGTGGGCCTCCGAAAAACAGCTTACCCAAAATTTTTTGATACCACGGGCGGTCAACGATCCGCACCAGCAAGCAGGTGATGTTGTCATCGCCACCGCAATCCCTGGCCTTGCTTACCAATTCACTGCAAGCCTGCTGCAGGTCCCGCCGGCCTTGCACGATCTTGAGAATGTCTTCGTCGGGTACATAACGCGTGAGCCCGTCTGAAGCCATTACCAGCACGTCACCAGGGAGCGCGATAAGGTCTTCAATATCGGCTTCAACCACTTCTTCTGATCCCAGCGCGCGCAAGATGATGTTCTGCATCTCTGATTGCTGCGCCTGCTGCAACGTGATGTACCCTCGCCGCACTTGCTCCATGACCAGCGAATGGTCTTGCGTGAGTTGCTGGATTGTCCCTTGGCGGACCAGGTAAATCCTGCTATCGCCCACGTTGGCGATGGCCAGCGAGTTTCCGCGCACCAGCGCCGCGACGATTGTGGAACCCATGCCGTTGCGCCCGTTCTGTTGCTGTCCAGCCTGAAAAATTGTCTTGTTCGCCAGCTCGATTGCATTGGCCAGGCTCTGCACACCGGAAGAACCATTTTGTCCATTCAATGAATGCTTGGCTACATTGGCAGGCTGGTTTCGGAAATAGTCCAGCAGGATATCTACACCCATCTTGCTGGCCACTTCGCCGGCGGCCTGCCCGCCCATGCCGTCACAGACGACAAAAATCCCATAGCGCGAATCGAAGCCAAAATTGTCTTCGTTGTTCGTGCGCACGCACCCGACGTCGGTTTTGCCGGCAACTTCCACCGCAAGCGCCATATGTGGGTCCCGTGTCTGAACCGCTGACGTTCCTATAATTGTCCCGTTCGAAACCATTATCCTGTTTTCAAAAGCAATTTTGGGGAAATTCAATATTGCTGGAGGAGATTCGCGCGTCTAATTTCTTTGTCGCTTCGCTCCAAACCGCTTAACAGCTTCGCTTGATTTGGGGCCTTGATGCTCCTGTGACGATGGGCTCGCCGCGTGGTCGGGCTCGCCCTTTCTTGGGGGATTGGGCAAATCTTACTCACCTTGATTTATAAGGTGCAAGTTACGGCGGGCACACGGCTTAGCCGCCAATGTGGACCATGCTGCGCGAAGGCTTGATAAATCCCGCTTCTCCAATGTGATGGCGGGCTTCTTTCTGGTCGACCACTGACCGAACGTAATCAGTCAATTCACTGTCACTAGCGCCGCGATACATTCGCCCAGCCATGTCATGGTCAAGCAGGGAAAAAAGGCATGTGCGGATTTTGCCGTCAGAAGTAAGCCGCACACGCGAGCAGTGCCCGCAGAAAGGATGCGACACGGGCGCGATAATGCCGATCTCACCCTTGCCGTCATCGAAGGTATAACGCCGCGCGGTCTCGCTGAGCTCATTGGGGAGCTGGCGCACTGGACGAAACTCATTGAGTTTTTGCAGAATTTCATCCATGGGGACAACGACGTTCGGCGACCAGACACGATCTTCTTCCAGCGGCATAAATTCGATAAAGCGAACGACTACTCCTTCTTCCCGCGAGAAGCGGGCAAACTCCACGATTTGATCCTCATTGAATCCGCGGAGAAGAACGCAGTTGACCTTGACCGGCTCCAGCCCAGCGCGCTTGGCGGCGCGGATGCCAGCCAGCACACTGCTATATCCGTTCGGAACGCGGGTGATGCGGGCGAATTTTTCTGCATCGACGGCGTCCATGCTGATGGTAGCGCGACGCAGTCCGGCATCTTTAAGCGGCTGAGCGAGTTCGGCCAGCAGGTGGCCGTTGGTCGTGATCGCCAGATCGGGTTTCTCGCCATTGAGCGTGCGTAACTGGGCGAGATCGCGAACAAAATCCACCAGGCCATTGCGCAACAGAGGCTCGCCGCCCGTGAGCCTTACTTTTTCAATGCCGGAATCAACGAAGATCCGCACTAAACGCAGATAGTCGGCAAAAGGCAGTTCAGAATACTGAGCGCCTTCATTTCCGGTGCGGCAGTAGACACATTTGTAATTGCAGCGGTCAGTGATGCTGACGCGCAGGTCAGTGATAAAGCGCCCGTGTTTGTCCTGAAGCCGCATATGCTTCTTCGCGTTTAG
>Ga0207700_10002459_pt1 | contig 10631 bp, 9 predicted proteins | sample LARL82metaG_FD_184348 | JGI IMG/M metagenome (GOLD analysis project Ga0207700, IMG submission 184348) | Corn, switchgrass and miscanthus rhizosphere microbial communities from Kellogg Biological Station, Michigan, USA - LAR L8-2 metaG... | ecosystem: Host-associated > Plants > Roots >...
TCCCAGCGCGTGAGGTCATCTGCACCGGCTCGCTCGTGCATGACTGGCGCGTAGCACAGCTCACCCGGTTGGGAATCCCCAGGCCGCTAGCCGAAGTTGTTGCCGCGGACGTCGACTGGCATCAGGTCGCCGCGTTGGTACACCGCGGCTGCCCGCCCCGGCTTGCCTTGCACATCGTCCGATGAAGAAGACGCTGGTCACCCTGACCATCAACATCGCCGCGATCCGGATCCGGCGTGCCGACCTCGCCGGGCCCAGCAAACGGGTACCCGCCACGCCCGCCCGGCCGGCACAACCCCGGTGACCCCGGCCAGCCGAAACCAGCGATGGGAGAGACCTCATTACCATGATCCCGTGGCGAGCGCGGCCGGCCAGTTCCAGCCCGGCGGTTCCGGGGTGGGCGGTGGCCTCGGCCGCGCTGTCACCGGTGGTCATGATCGGCGGCTGGCTGGCGGCGGAGGCGCTCCAGCCGCCTTCATACAGCCCGGTCCGCAGCACGATCAGCGGACTGGCCGGCCTGGGCGGAACCGGCCGCTGGATCATGACGAGCGCCCTGTTCGCGGTGGGCGCGGGCTATTTCGTGACCGCCGCGGGCCTGCCCGGGGTCCGGGTGCCGGCCCGGATCGTGTTGATGGTCGCTGGCCTGTCTAGCATCGGCATCGCGGTGTCGCCGGAGCCGGTTCGCGGCTCGACTCCGCAGCACCTGGCCTGGACCTCGCTCGGCGCGGTCGCGATCACCATATGGCCGGCCCTCACTGCCCGCCGGGCACCGTCGCAGCCGCTGATCCTGCGGGCCCGCGGCGCGGGGGCCGTGACCGCCGTCTTCCTGGCCCTGCTGGCCTGGGTCGTCTTCGAAACCCAAGGCGGTACCGCTCTGGGCCTGGCAGAGCGGCTGGTGTCCGCCGTCCAGGTGACGTGGCCGTTCATCGTGGCCCTGGCCCTGCGGCGCGCCGCAGGGCCAGGCGGCACCGTCGGCCCTCGGTAGGGCCGCAGCTGGTCGATGACCAACGCCCTCGGGCTTAGAACTAGCACCCAAGAACATCCGGGTCAGCGCCCTGTACGTCGCCTGCATGGGCACCAGCATGCTCAACGGCTTCGGACCTGCCAAAGCCGGACCCCGCGGACATCGCAGCACTCGCCCTCGACGGCATCGCCGCAGGCGAATACGAGATCATCGCCGACGACCTCGGCCGGCAGGTACAGGCCGGCCTCGCTGGCGCGTCGCAGCCCTCTACCCCCCCGCCGCCCGCAGAAGCCGGCCTGATCCCCCGCAACCCCGCTAAGCTGCGTCACCCACGCCGTCATTCCTCACCGGGCAGCATCGGCGCCCGCGTTTATACGGGGGAAGTAGCTAGACCTCCCGGTCCTCGCTCCCTCGGGGTCGATCTTCGCCCTGGCCAACGGCCATATCGGCCTGCGGGCCAACCTCGATGGGGGAGCCGCATGGTCCGCTGGGGACGCACCTGAACAGCTGCTACGAGATCCGGCCGCGAGCTCCGACCTGGTCGCGGTGTGAACTCAGGCGTCGGAAGCGCCTCGGCTACGTGCCGTCGGTTGCGTCGGAGCCCAGACCCAACACCAAAGTGCACTAGACCCTCGGCCTGGGGCGGGCGTATCGTCACGAAAGGACTGGATGTGAAGGCCGGGACCGGTTTTAGCCTGTCATCCAGCGGGTGCTCCTCATGTAGCTCACAGCCGCCGGTTTCGGAGGCAATGATGATGCACCGTGAACCCTGGGATCAAGTTTTGGCGGACGCCACCGCACCGGATCACATCGTGCAGCTGTATCAGGACCAGGATTTTCTCGGTCGCGCCGTCTGCCGGTTCGGCGGTGCTGCCTTGGCCAACGGGGAGAGCTTCCTCCTGGCGTCGACGCCTACTCATTGGAACGCGTGGCGCACACGCCTCGAGGCCCAGGGCGTGGACGTGGAAGCGGCGCGAGAACGCGGACAGATGACGGTCCTTGACGCCGAGGAGTTGCTGTCCCGCTTCATGCGCGACGGGATGCCGCATCCGCCGACCTTCCTCGGCCTCGCCGCGGACATCGTTGGACAGGCACGCGCGGGAGGGCGCTACCCAAGAGTGCGGTGGTGGGGCGAAATGGTCAATGTCCTGTGGGAGCGCGGGAACGTCGCCGCCAGCATGAAACTCGAAGACCTGTTCGATCAGTATGTCGCCAAGAAAGATGGCGTCGCGATCGCCTGCGGATTCTTGATGGACAACTTCAACAGCGACATTCATGCGCGCATGCTGCCCAGGCTCGGGACGAATCACTCTCACCTCATTCCAGTGGAGGACTACGCTCGCCTAGGCCACGCCGTCGCCGATGCCCTTCGAGAGGCAGTGGGCGCGGAAGAGGCCCGTGTCCTTGAAGATCGACTCCTCTCTGAGTATCGGCAAGCATTCGATATGCCCCGAGCGGAGGCGTTGCTCCTGGCACTACGTCAGGTTCGTCCGGCCGTTGCCGATCGCGTCCTGCAACGGACCGGCGAACTGTACGCTACTTCAGGCGCCGCCTAATGACGGGGCAACCGGCCACTTCCAGGGGCGGCTGGACCGGACTTCAAGTCAGCAGCAACGGCGCGGCCGCAAATGGGGTCACGACCGAGCTGATCAGCATCCTCGATACCATTGACGTTCCCATCGTCGTCGTACGACGCGACCGGACAATGGCCGCCTTCAACCAGGCGGCAGCCGACGCGCTTGGCCTCTCACTGCCAGATATTGGGCGAACGCTGCGCGATATTTCGGTCCTCGCCCGCGTGCCTCGCCTGGAACAGTACTGCGCCGAGGTCATCACCGGCGGAGTCGAATCGCGGATCGACTTTCGCGACGGGGAAGCATGGTTTGTTGTTCGGATCTCGCCCTACGCAAGAGGCGGTGACGAAACGGCCGGCACCGTGCTGACGTTCACGGATCTGACTGCTTTCCGCGCCGCCATCGATGAGGCCATTTACGAACGCGAGTGCACCAAAGCGATCCTCAACACGGTCGCTGATCCTCTCGTGGTAGTGGGCGCTGACCAGCGGGTCCAGTCTGGCAACCGGTCCTTCTACACGATGTTTGGGGTCTCGCCCGACCCGACCGAACCCACCTCGGTCTACGAGCTCGGGAATGGCGCCTTGGACTCCGCACCGGTGCGCACCCAACTCCAAGCAGCGGTCGCGACATTGAGACTGGAGAACCTCAGAGAGGTGCTTGCCGACACTCACGCCTTCCAGCCCGTTGAAGTGGATCAGGTCGTCACGGCCAAAGGCGAACGGACGCTCATCGTTGACTCCCGTCCCCTGTCATTTCCCGGCCATTCCGAACGGAGGGCTCTAGTCAGGTTCCAGGACATCACGGCACGCAAACAAGCTGAAGCGGCCAAGGATCTGCGTTCCGAGGAGGAGCTACGGCGCAGCGAGGCGTTCCTCGCAGAGGGCCAACGCCTCAGCTCGACCGGAAGCTTTTCCTGGAAAGTGGCGACCGACGAAATCACCTGGTCGGAGCAGTTGTATCGCATCTACGAGGTTGAGATCGGCGTGCCCGTGACACTCGACGCGATCCGCGCTCGTGTCCATCCGGAAGACCTCACCTTGCTAGAGAGCATGTTCGAACAGGCACGAGAGGGCACGAACGATCTCGAATGGCAGTATCGCTTGCTGATGCCAGACCGCTCGATCACGTATCTGCATGCAGTCGCTCATGCGACCCGAGACCAGGATGGTCAACTGGAGTACATCGCAGCCGTTCAGGATGTCACCGGGCGGCGAATGTCGGAAGAAGCTCTGGCGACGGCTAGATCGAAACTTACGAACGTCGCCAGGGTCACGAGCCTCGGAGTGCTTACGGCGTCGATCGCCCACGAGGTCAACCAGCCCCTCTCGGGTATCATCACCAACGCCGGCACCTGTCTTCGGATGTTGGATGCCAATCCTCCGAACCTCGAGGGCGCCCGGGAAACCGCGAGGCGGACCATTCGCGATGGCATGCGAGCCTCCGATGTAGTCACACGGCTGCGTGCCCTGTTCAGCAGGGACGAGTACAGGCTCGAGTCGCTGGACCTCAACGAGGTCACGCGCGAGGTCATAGCGCTGACGTTGAGTGACCTCCAAAGAAACCGGGTGGTCCTTCAGTCCGAGCTCGCCAAGGATCTCCCGGCCATCACCGGTGACCGGGTCCAGTTGCAACAGGTGATCCTGAACCTGCTCCGCAACGCCTCCGACGCCATGGTTGACGTGGACGAACGCCCGCGGCAGTTGCTGGTCAGAACCGAACGCGAGGACGTCGATCGTGTGCGCGTGAGTGTGCGGGATGCCGGCGTGGGCGTCGCGCCCCAGAACGTGGACAAGCTGCTCGACGCCTTCTACACAACGAAACCCGACGGCATGGGTATCGGGCTGTCCATCAGTCGCTCCATCATCGAGAGACATCACGGGCGTCTGTGGGCAGAGGGAAACGACGGTCCCGGTGCCACCTTCTCATTCTCCATTCCCAGCGGTCCGGCGAGCGTTCCAGACGCGGCACTGCGATGAGGCACTCATGACGGGCAATCGTTCACTGGTGTCGATCGTCGACGACGACGAGTCCGTGCGCGAGTCGCTGCCAGACTTGTTGCGTCAGTTCGGTTTTGCCGCCGAGGCGTTTCCGTCCGCCGAGGCGTTCCTCGCGTCGGACGTGGTCAGCGAGACCGGCTGTCTCCTCCTCGACATCGCGATGCCCGGGATGTCGGGCCCCGACCTTCAGCAGGAACTGACCCGGCACCGCCAGAAGATTCCAATTGTGTTCATCACCGGCCTCGGGGACACCGAGTCCGTCCGTCCGCGTCTGCTCGCGCGCGGGGCCGTAGAGTGCCTAGTCAAGCCGTTCAGCGAGGCAGCCCTGCTTGATGCGGTCAGGACCGCGCTTCGTCGGCCGCATTCTGGGCCGGTGACGGCGACATGAGTTCACCGGGCGAAGCGCGGAGCGAATCAAGAGCGCCAGTGATCTCGCACGACACCCCTGTTGTGTTCGTTGTCGACGACGATGTCTCGGTGCGGGAATCGCTGGAGTTGCTGATTCTCTCTGCCGGCTGGCAGCCCGAGACGTTCGAGTCGGCGGAGGAGTTCCTCGACCGCTCGCGCACCGCCGGTCCGGCTTGTCTGGTTCTCGATGTGACGCTTCCCAACCTCAGTGGTCTCGATCTCCAGAAGCGCATCATCGATCGGGCGGACATGCCGATCATCTTCATCACCGGTTATGGCGACGTGCCGACCACGGTGCAGGCGATGAAGGCTGGGGCAGTGGAGTTCCTGACCAAGCCATTCGGCGATGACGTGTTGCTGAATGCCATCAGTCAAGCCATCGAGCGCAGCCGCGCTGCATTTGCTCACGAGGCCGAATTGCGTGCCCTTCGAGATTGCCACGCGTCACTCACGCCGCGCGAACGACAGACCATGGCATTGGTCGTCTCCGGCCTGTTGAACAAACAGATCGCAGCCAAGCTCGGTATCAGTGAGATCACGGTGAAGGCCCACCGGGGCCGGGTTATGCGGAAGATGCGAGTCGATTCTCTCGCCGAACTGGTGAGAGTCGCCGCAGCACTCGACCTGCCGCTGGTCGCGCACCCCTGATACCAAAGTATCGGCCAACACCATCGTGCAATAGATCGCGGTCACGTATCCGCGTATCGTTAATCGCGTCGAGCTGATCCCCAGGTATACGAGCGACAAAGGGTCAGGTGCAGCCGCGATGCCCGCAAATATCGACGACGGCTTCAGGCGTACGCGTCGTGCGAATGGCAAGCTAATAACAGCCGGGCGTCTAGTAACAGCCAGGCGTTCTGTCGCACTCTTCGGGCAGCATTCCGAGCTACTGGAGCAACCCGAGGAGATTGTTGCCGTCGAGTCTCCAGGCAAGCCCGCCGCCAGCGATTCCCATGATCAGCGCCCCCTCCCCCCGCATGCGTCGGCGTGTGGCGATACCGAGGCAGGGGGCCTGGGGGTTGGCATATCGAATGGTGACGGTGGGCCTGGCCTAGGCAGCTACGGATCGATGTGTGTCCCGAGCACGCCGCTCCGGGTGACCTGACATGCCAGGGTCGGCGAACTCGTCCGGATCTGGGAAGTTGCCGTCGTTGTACGGCAGGCGCCGCGAGTGCGCAGTGCTGGACGAGCTGCTGGAACAGGTGCGCAGGGGGCGCAGCACAGTGCTGGTGATGCGCGGCGAGGCTGGGGTGGGCAAGACCGCGCTGCTGGAGTACGTGGCCGGAAGGGCGCGGGGGGGCCGGCTCGCGCGGGTCACCGGGGTGCGGTCGGAGATGGAGCTCACGTTCGCGGGGCTGTATCAGCTGTGCGCACCGATGCTGAGCCGCGCAGAGTGCCTGCCGGTGCCGCAGCGGGAGGCGCTGCGGACCGCGTTCGGGCTGGCCGAGGGCCCGCCGCCGGACCACTTCCTGGTCGGGCTGGCCGTGCTCAGCCTGGTGTCCGAGGTGGCCGCGGAACGGCCGCTGGTGTGCGTGATCGATGACGTGCAGTGGCTGGACCACGCCTCGACGCAGGCCCTGGGGTTCGTGGCCCGGCGGCTGGCCGCCGATCCGGTCGGCCTGCTGTTCGCGGCCCGGGTTCCCGGTGAGGAACTGACCGGGCTGCGGGAGCTGACGGTGGCGGGGCTGCCGGATACCGACGCGCGGGCGCTGCTGGAGTCGGCGCTGGCCGGGCCGCTGGATGCGCGGGTCCGCGACCTGATCGTGTCCGAGACGGGGGGAAATCCGCTGGCACTGCTGGAGCTGCCGCGCGGGCTGACGCCGATCCAGCTGGCCGGGGGGTTCGGGCTGCCGTTCGCGACGCCGCTGCCCAGCCGCACCGAGGACAGCTTCCGGCGGCAGCTGGACGCCCTGCCGGACCCGACCCGGCGGCTCCTGCTGGTGGCGGCGGCCGATCCGTCCGGCGATCCGGTGCTGGTCCGGCGGGCCGCCGGGCGGCTGGGCGTCCCGCCCCCGGCGGCAGGGCCGGCGGTGGAGGCGGGCCTGCTGGAGTTCCGCACCCACGCGTGGTTCCGGCATCCCCTGCTGCGCTCGGCGGCTTACCGGTCGTCGTCGCTTCAGGACCGGCATGAGGTGCACCTGGCGCTGGCGGAGGTGACCGATCCGCGGATCGATCCGGATCGCCGGGCCTGGCACCGGGCCAGGGCCGCTGCCGCGCCGGATGAGGAGGTCGCGGCGGAGCTGGAAAGTTCGGCCGACCGGGCCCAGGCCCGCGGCGGGCTGGCGGCGGCCGCGGCGTTCCTGGAGCGCGCGGTCGTGCTGACGGCCGATCCGGCACGGCGCGCGGAACGCGCGCTGGCGGCGGCGCAGGCCAGCCTGCAGGCAGGGGCATGCAGCAAGGCTCGCGAGCTGCTCGACATGGCGGAGGCCGGGCCGCTGGATGAGCTCCAGGCCGGCCGGGCGGACCTGCTGCACGGGCAGGCCACATTCGTCGCGGGCTTGGGCAGCGACGCTCCCCCGCTGCTGCTCAAGGCGGCCAAGCGGCTCGAGCAGCTCGACCTTGGACTGGCCCGGGAGACCTACCTGTCCGCGTGGATGGCGGCGACATCCGCCGGGCGCCTGGCCGGCGCAGGCGATCTGCTGGAGGTCTCCCGCGCCGCCAGGGCCCTGCCCGCGCCGGCGGGCCCTCCGCGCCCGCCCGACCTGATCCTGGACGGCCTGGCCCTGCTGGTCACCGACGGCCCGGCCGCCGCCGCACCGGCGTTGCGGCACGTGGTGAGCGCCTTCACCGACCCAGGCATCGCCGCGGCAGAAGGACTGCGGTGGGGCTGGTTCGCCCAGGCAGCCGCCAGCGCCTTGTGGGACGATGACGCCTGGCACGCGATGCTCTCGCGGCAGGTCCGGCTCGCTCATGACGCCGGGGCGCTGGACCAGCTGCCGATCATGCTGGGCGCGCTGGGCACGGCCGAGGTGTGGAGCGGTGACTTCGCCGCGGCCGCTTCGCTGATCGCGCAGGCTGACGCTGTCTGCGAGGCGACCGGAAGCCGTGCCGCCCCCCTCGCCGCGATGATGCTCGCGTCCCTGCGGGGCGACCGGGCCGAAGCCGTCCCGCTCATCGAGGCCACCATGGCCCGGGCCGCGGCCGGGGGACAGGGAATGGCCGTGGCCTACGCGCACTGGGTGGCCGCCATCCTGGCCAACGGCCTCGGCCGCTACGAAGAGGCCCGGGCGGCGGCCCGGCACGCCAGCGAGGACACATTCACGCTCCATGTCTCCATGTGGGCGCTGCCCGAGCTGGTCGAGGCGGCCGCCCGCACCGGGAACACCGAGGTAGCGGCCGGCGCGCTGGAGCGGCTGGCGGAGACGACCCAGGCCGGCGGGACCGACTTCGGGCTGGGCCTCGAGGCCCGCTGCCGGGCGCTGCTGAGCGGCGGGGCGGCCGCCGGCGAGCTGTACTGCGAGGCGATCGACCGGCTGGCCCGCACCCGGCTGCGTGTGGAGCTGGCCCGCGCGCACCTGCTGTACGGGGAGTGGCTTCGCCGCCAGGGCCGCCGCGTGGACGCGCGCGGGCAGCTGCGCACCGCGCACGACATGCTGGATGCGATCGGCATGCAGGCGTTCGCCGAGCGCGCCCATCGTGAGCTGATCGCCACCGGCGAGAAGGTGCGAAGGCGCCGCGCCGAGACGCGCGACCCGCTCACGCCGCAGGAGGAGCAGATCGCCCGGCTGGCCCGCGACGGCCGCACCAGCCCGGAGATCGGCGCCCAGCTGTTCCTGTCCGCGCGCACGGTCGAATGGCACCTGGGCAAGATATTCACCAAGCTGGGCATCCGCTCCCGCCGCGAGCTGCACGCCACGCTGGCCGGCCCGCGGCAGCAGGACCAGCCGGCCTAGCAGAAAGCCCCAGCGACCGGTGGCCTGCCCGGCCGGTTCCCTCGCCCGCTCTTACCAAGCAGCAGCGGCGAACGCCACGGCCGCAGGAGGTACCCCTGCGGCGGCGAGTTCGCTCGCGCAGGCAGGCGCGCTGCCCGGTGAGCATGCCGATCTCGCCCGGGAACTGGGACTGGCCGTACCAGGCGATCACCGTCGCCTCCGGCCGGCCAAAGTCCTTAACAATCTCGGCCGTGCCGTCGAGCATCACGATCAGGTCATAGGTCTCGTCCCCCGTCCACGAATAGCGCATCGCCGGCACCCACGTCGCGCTCGGCAGATGACACATCAAGTTGATCCCCCGGCGGCAAAGACCGCACCTGGAGATGTCTCAGCAGCACCGGCGTTCGAGAGCGCGGCCGGTGCCAAGGACGCGCAGCGTCCCGGCCTGCATGACGCCGAAGGCGGTGCCGCCTGCCAGCACGAACGCTGGGCGCGGCGGCGGCGCCGGACTGCGGTCGGCTGCCGGGAGGGTAGGGGGTGACCGTGCTCATCGGCGGTCAGCCCCGGCGTCCCGGTCCGGCCGGCCGCCCGCGCAACGGCCGGGGCCGTGCCCGTTCGCGCCGTTGCGCGGGCGGCCGGGCGCAGCCGCGCGGTACGACGGTGGCGACCAGGGCGAGGAGCGCCCTGAGGAGGAGGACGATGGCCGCGGCCACGAGGCTGATCGTCTCCGCGATCAGCGCGGCCGCCTGCCAGATGCGGTCGTGCCCGGAGGACACATGCTCCCAGACGGGCATCGCCTGGTCGGCGGAGAGCCTGCCGAACACACTGAGCCGCGCGGCGAGCTGGGGGTCGGACCTGCGTAGGCCGGCCTCGATGAGCTGAAGCTGGTTCTGGTGATGGCGGCTGAGGCTCACGACGTGCTCCTGAGGTGTGGTCTGCTGCGGGTGTCAGCCCGCGGCGCCAAGGCGGTGCGCGGCCCGGGGCGGTCAGCGGGCGATGACCGCCCCGGGCTGCGGCACTCGTGGTCAGCCAGGCTTAGATGCGGAATTGTCATCGGGGTCTCTGCTGTCGTTCGTGTCTTTTGCCGTCACGGCCGGTTGTGCCGGGTCGGCGGGCGCGGCGGGTACCGGTTGCTGGGCGCCGGCGAGGTCGGCGCGGCGGACCCGGATCACGGCGAAGTTGATGGCCAGGGTGAGCAGCGCGATCCCGGCGGCGACCAGGAACCCGCGGCCGAACCCGGTGGCGAGGGCATGGTCGTAGATCGCTGCGGCCAGCGGGCTGCCCGGACGGGGCGGGCGCCCGGCCCGGGCGGCGTGGGCGGCCTGGACATGGATGCTGTGGGCGACGACGGTCCAGGCGACGGTGCCGAGCAGCGCTAGGCCGATGGAGCCGCCGAGTTGCTGGCCGGTGTTGAGCAGGCTGGAGGCCACCCCGGAGTCGGCTTCGGGGACGCGGTTCAGCGCGACCAGGGACAGCGTGACGAACAGCAGGGCGGCGCCGGCTCCGATGAGGATGGTCGGGCCGAGCACCGCGCTGGCGTAGGTGTCGTGCTCGCTGATCCGGGACAGCCAGAACAGGCCGCCGGCGGCGGCCGCCGAGCCGGCCAGCAGCAGCGGGCGGGCGCCGATCTTGGGCACGAGCTGGGCGACGGCCCCGGCTCCGGTGAACAGGGCGGCGGTGAACGGGAGGTAGGCCAGGCCGGTCCTCAGGGCCGAGTATCCCCAGGCGGCCTGCATGAACACGGTGAGGAAGAAGAACATGCCGAAGATGAAGATGCCCACCCCGGCGTAGCTGAGGTAGGCGCCGGTGCGGG
>Ga0207700_10002462_pt1 | contig 10626 bp, 9 predicted proteins | sample LARL82metaG_FD_184348 | JGI IMG/M metagenome (GOLD analysis project Ga0207700, IMG submission 184348) | Corn, switchgrass and miscanthus rhizosphere microbial communities from Kellogg Biological Station, Michigan, USA - LAR L8-2 metaG... | ecosystem: Host-associated > Plants > Roots >...
GTGCACTCGTGCAGCGCCCATGAGTTGCCGTAGCGCTTGCCCAGGCCGCTGGTTTCGATGACGTTCATCCGACGCCCTCCGCCGTTCCGCCACGCGCGCGCGACCTAATGCGGCGCTCATGGATACTGGGCATTCGCATTCCTCCCTCGTGCACCAGGGCCAGGCAGTGTGCCCGCTCACCCGCAGGTACACGGCGGGTGGCATAACACGGACATCACGGGCGGCGCCGCTGTCGTGCACCTGGAATCCGTTGTAGCGGGCCGCGCCTACCATGGCCTTGACGCTGCCTGGTAGGCGCCTGGTAGGTCGCCGCGGGGCATGATGGCCTGCCCTACCGCCGCCGCCCATGATCGCGTAATCCCCGGGCCAGCCACCTCGGTGAGTTATTGGTTTCGTTAAACGTTAATTGAACGCGCATCGCTCGACGCTCAGACAGCCCCGAATGTAGATTCTCCGACTGGAGAGCGCGACAGCGAGGGCAGGCCGAGACTGCGCGTAATTGATGTAGCCAATAGCGCGATAACGGGCCAGCTCGGGACCGAGAAGATCGTGCTCCATGTTGCTGCTCACCGAAAAGCGCGGGGGTTGGACGTCAGCGTGCTGGTTGACCGCAAGGAAGTGCTCGCCGAAGCATGTCGTGAACTCAATACCAGTGGCGGTGGCTGAAGAATTGGGAATGATTGGACCGAGACGTCCTGCGGTCGTCACATCCAGCTGAACAGGCAAAGCAAAGCTTGCACGGCAAATTTGACATCCTTAGCCCCGGCCTGCTCCATATTCATACGCCGCCGGCGGCCCGCAAAGGAGCGTCTCCCGCCGGACCAGCGTAATACCGAGGCTGTCCGCGGTAGTCCCGCGGCGGTTTCGCGCCGCGGGACGGTTTTCCTAAGCTGTCAGATGCTCCAAAGTGACTGGACCGGTGACAGGCGGGCGGCGCGGATGGCGGGCAGCAGTCCGGCGGCGGCGCCGATGATGACAGCGGCGCCCAGGCCGCCGGCCCAGGCATCGGGCGGGATGACGACGGCCTCACTGTGCCCGCGAGCGTAGGCGGCGGTGGCGACCGCTCCAGCGATCACGCCAATAATGCCCCCGGCCAGGGACAGCAGGACCGCCTCGGCCAGGAACTGAATGCGGATCTGGCCTCTGGTGGCGCCCAGGGCGCGCCGCAGCCCGATCTCCTGGCGGCGCTCCAGCACCGAGATGATCATGATGTTGGCCACTCCGATCGCGCCGACCAGCAGCGCGACCGCGCCCAGGCCGAGGAACAGGGTGTCGAGGGCGCCCTTGGCGTCAGCCTGGGCGGTGAGCGCGGCTGACGGCTGCGAGACGGTGACCTGTCCGGGGTCCTCCGGGTTGGCTTCGTCGCCGAGAAGGCTGTCGACCCGGGTGGTGACGGCCTGGTCATTTGACGTGGTGCGGACGTAGATCTCCGAGGGATGCCCGTCGAAGGTCAGGTACTTCTCCGCGGCCGGGAAGCCGACCAGGACCGCCGAGTCGATCTCCGGTGCATAGACCGCCGGGTTGAGGATGCCGGTCACGTAAAACCACTGGCCGCCGACCCAGATCCGCATCCCGGGCTGGATCCGGTCGAAGCCCAGCAGGCGCGCCGTGGTGGCACCAAGCACCGCGACCGGCTCATGAGTGGTCGCCGCGTTCAGGTATTGGCCCTGCGCGATGCTGGTGCCAGCCACCGCGGGCAGGCCCAGTGTGGCGGCATCCACGCTAATGGCGTTGGTCCGGTACGCCGGGATGGCCGGGGACCGGTAGGCGTTGACGTTGCTGACGGCCCCGATGGCATCCACCATGGTGACTCCGGGCAGCCGGCCGATCATGCCGGGGGCGGCCTCAGGCAACTCGGCGTTTGCACCGGTGAAGGTCTGACCGTTGGTGACCGTCAGCAGGTTGGTGCCCAGGTGGCTGATCTCGGCTAGCAGCACGGACTGGGACGAGGAGGCCAGGCCGAGGACGGCCACGATCGCCGCGACGCCGATCGCGATGCCCAGCGCCGACAGCCCCGCACGGAGCTTGCGGGTCCGCAGCCCGACGCTGGCCAGCCCGGCCATGTCCCCGGGGAGCAGCCGCGCCGGGGACGGCGCGGACAGGACGGACGGGGCGGGCCGCCCGGACGCGATGGTCATGATCGTCCCCCCTGTGCCAGGGCATGACTTGTGTCGGCGATGATGTGCCCGTCGAGCATCTCGACGCGGCGCTGCGTCCTGGCGGCAACCGCGTGGTCGTGGGTGATGATGATAATCGTCGTCCCTTGCTGGTTGAGCTCTTCCAGCAAGGCCAGGATCGAGGCGCCGGTGGCGGAGTCGAGGTTGCCAGTGGGCTCGTCGGCCAGCACCACCGGCGGGCGGCCGACGATCGCGCGGGCGATCGCGACCCTCTGCCGTTCCCCTCCGGACAACTGGGTCGGCCGGGCGGCACCCCGGTGCCCGAGTCCGACCCGATCCAGCGCGCCTGCGGCCAGCAGCCGTCGCTTGCTGCGGCGGACCCCGGCGTACAGCAGCCCGTCGGCGACGTTGCCGAGCACGCTCTGGTGCTCGGCCAGGAAGAACTGCTGGAAGACGAATCCGATCCGGGTGGCCCGCAGCGCCGACAGCTGGCGGTCGGTCATCCGCGCGGCGTCTAGGCCGGTGACGCGCACCGTCCCGGTGGTCGGCTTGTCCAGGGTGCCCATCAGGTGCAGCAGCGTGGACTTGCCCGACCCCGACGGCCCCACGATGGAAGTCAGCTCCCCGACGGTCACCGCCAGGCTGACCTCGCTCAGTGCCTGCACCGGGGGCGACCCGGGATACACCTTCGACACCCGCTCCAGCTCCAGCACTGTTTCTGTTTGTCCCATGGCGGATTCGCTGGCGGTCATGTGGCTGGCACCACGACGCGCTGGCCGGGGGTCAGCGCCCCGGTCACCTGCACCAGCCCGTCCCCATCGTCGAAGATTCCGGTCGTCACCGGCACATAGCGGCGCGTGTTGCCAGGCCGTACGACCTCCACGTCATACCCGCCAGACCCCTCCGCCAGCAGCGCTCCCACCGGCACGACCAGCGCGTCCCGCACGGTCTCGGTCGTGATGTCCACTGTCACTGGCGCCGAATCCAAGCTTCCTGCCGCCGACGGGTGAACCAGCCGCACCGACACCGGGATCGTCGTTGTCGCCTGCGTCCCCGACCCCGAGGTGACCGCCACTGTCCCCACCCACGAGACCACCCCCGGCGTTGTGCTCCCGTTCGGCAGGGTGATGCTCACCGTATCCCCCACCTTCACCTGCGACTGCTGGGCGGCATCCAGCGGAACCGTCACCTGCTCCTGGTCCGAAGTCGCCGTCAGCACGGGTCCTGACGCAGTCCCGCCCAGGCTTCCGGTCACCTGAGCGACCCGCAGCGCCTGCGGCTTGAACACCACCTGTCCCAGCGTCAGGCTCCCGGTCGGCCAGGCCACTCCCAGGTGCTCCTCCAGCTGTTCCACGCCGTACGAGGTCTCCCACGAGTAGTAATCCCAGCCCAGCGAGAGCACGTCCGCCCGGTTGGCGTAGCCGAGGTCCACCAGGTCATGGTTGAGCTGGGATACGTCGTGCCCAATGTCTCCCTCATACAGCGACCGCCAGGCCGGCGTGCTGCCGTACAGCAGCGCAGTCGGGCTGCCGTTGTCGGTCTCGTACAGCTCCTGGCCCTGCCGGATCACCTGCCCGGGCGAGGGCAGCCAGGTCAGCGTCCCGCTCCCCTGCCCGGTCACCGTGTAGGATCCCGCGTACCCCAGGGTCGCGGTCACTGGCGTCACCGCTGACAGGTCCTGCCGGGTTACCGTTGCCGTCGCCGGCGGGGGCGTCCCCTGCTGCCCGGACCCATGCGAGGACGCCGGGGTGAACACCCAGGCCCGCCAGGCCCAGACCGCCCCGGCCGCCAGCACGACCACCATGCTCAGGGCCACCCAGCGGCCGCGGCCGCGCGGTCGTCGTGCCTCTGCGGCCTCGAGGGCCTGCGCGTTCTGGCCCCGCTGCATCGTCCCGCTCATGAGGACACCTCGCTGGCGCTCGGCGTCCGCATTCGCGGACGCACAGTGCTTACTGATTCGCTCGCAGGCTCGCTCATAATCCGCCTACCTGCTCCGGAGCCAGGCGATCGCAGGTGTTCAGAGTGTTCTGGAAGCCCGGCGAGTTCGGGTTGATGCCAGCCTGGGCAAGCTGGGTCCGCACGCTGACATTGGGGTTGGGATCGGGATAGTTCCGCACACCATGCGAGCGCATGCACTGCGCGAACCGCTCAAGGCTGGCGTTCCCGGGGGTTGTCTTCGGCTGCGCGGACGCCGCCGGGAGAAGGTGCTGGCAGGCGCTGAGAGCCGTAGAGAAATGCGGGTCACTCCGTTCTTGCTGCTGTTGCTGCTGGTTTGCTTCGAACCCTTGACCGTTGGGGTTGGGGTCGGGGAACGTTGTAAGGCCGTGCGAGCGCATGCACGTCGTAAAGCTGAGTTCCTGCTGGAATCGCGTTGACCCACTCGAACTTGATGAGGATGACGGGCTGCTGCAAGCGGCCGCCAGCATCACGATGCCGACCGTGACGGCCAGCCCGCCCGCCCACCGGGGCCACGCCCGGTACCTGCGCTGGCGGGTGCCTGCTGTCTGTTGCTCATGGCCTGCTGAATGATCCTCAGCGTGGGAATTGTGATGCCAATTCATGCGGTGCCTCCGTTCGCGCTGTCGTGCTCCCGGAACCCGTTTTAGTAGGCAGCTCCTACCATGGCCTTGACACTGCTTGGTAGGCGCCTGGTAGGTCGCCGCGGCCATGATGGTTCACGACAGTCACGACATCACGGCAGTCTGCTAGTCACGATGGGAAGCCAGGGAGCCAGCATGAGCATGACGCGGCCATTCCGAGTCCTGCGCGGCTGGGCGCGGTATCCGCGTCGGCCGCTGCGCACCGTGCGCGTGCGCCTCACGTTGCTTTACGGCGCGCTGTTCCTCGTCTCCGGCGCGGTACTGCTGGCGGTCGCCTACACCCTGACCTGGGACGCCATAAAGGCCATCAGCCCTCCCAGGAGCGTCGGAAACGCCGGCAACCTCCAAGCGCTCCGGGAGGCGAAGCTGCGCAACGCCCTGATAGCGGGCCAGCACGTCACGATGATGCACCAGCTGCTCATGAGCTGCGTCATAGCGCTGGCCATCACGGCCGTCTTGTCAGTTGGCCTGGGCTGGCTGGTCGCCGGCCGCGTGCTGCGCCCGCTGCGCACCATGACGACGGCCACGCAGCACATCAGCGAGCAGAACCTGCAGCAGCGGCTCGCCGTCACCGGTCCCGACGACGAGCTCAAGCGGCTCGGTGACACCATCGACGATCTCCTGGCCCGCCTCGAGGCGGCCTTTGACGCGCAGCGCCGCTTCGTCGCCAACGCCTCCCACGAGCTACGCACCCCGCTGACCATGATGCGCACCGCACTGGACGTGGCCACCCGCAAGCCCGGGCCACCGGTTCCTGCCGTCACCGCGCTGGCCGGCAAGATGCGGGCCGGACTCGACAAGGCCGACCGGCTGGTGGAGAGCTTCCTCATCCTTGCCCGCGCCGAGGACGGCGGCACCGTGCGCCGCACCGCGGTCGCCCTGGACAAGCTCGCCACCAATGCCCTTGCCGATCGTTTCGACGCGATTAACGACATGCACATCACCGTCGGCCAGGATCATCACGACGCGCTGGTGCCCGGCAGCGAGGCGCTGCTCGCTCACCTGGTCGGCAACCTGATCGACAACGCCATCCGGCACAACCAGCCTGGCGGCTGGATCCGTGTCGCCACCGACACTGACGCCGGCACGGCGCGGCTCGTCGTCGAGAACAGCGGGCCGATCGTCGACCCGGGCTGGGTCGGCGAGCTGGCCCAGCCGTTCCGCCGGGCAGTCCCGGACCGTACCAGCGCTGACGATACCGGCGTCGGGCTCGGGCTCTCGATTGTCGCCGCCATCGCCACCACCCACCACGCCACCCTGGACCTGCACGCCCGCCCGCATGGCGGACTCCGCGTGACCGTCGCCCTCCCGCTCGCCGCTCGCCCGGCCCTCGCTGCGGCGGCAACATCATGAGGGTTCTGGTCGTCGAAGACGTGCACGCCCTGGCGGACGACATCGCCGAAGGACTGCGCGACGAGGGCTTTGCCGTCGACATCGCCTACAACGGGCTCGACGCGGCTGCCAAGCTCGACGCTAACGCCTACCAGGTGGTTGTTCTTGACCGCGACCTGCCCGGCATCCACGGCGACACCCTCTGCCGGATGATCACCGAAAGCGACCGTCCGGCCATGACCCTCATGCTCACCGCGGCTGGCAGCACCGACGACCGCATCAGCGGGCTAGGCCTCGGCGCCGACGACTACCTGGCCAAGCCCTTTCACTTCACCGAGCTAGTGCTTCGCATCCGGGCCCTGGCCCGCCGCCAGCCCACCGCCCGGCCCCGCGTCTACCACGCCGCCGACCTCGCCCTCGACCCGCAACGCCACGCCGCCACCCGTAACGGCCGACCCCTCGACCTTTCCGTCAAGGAGTTCGGCGTCCTCGAGGCCCTGCTCCGTGCCGCACCCGCCTTCCTCAGCACCGAGGAACTGCTCGAGCAGGTCTGGGACGAAAACGCCGACCCCTTCACCAACGCTGTCTTCAACACCCTCAGCCGGCTGCGCCGCAAACTCGGCAACCCGCCCCTCATCGAGACCCAGCCCGGCGTCGGCTACCGCATCACTGACCGCAGCGCGCGACCGCTACCAGGGACGCATTTACCACATCGGAACCGGACGCCCCCACGCCGGAACTCGCGTCCTGCTCCTCGTCCAGGACCTGCACATCCGCGTCATCAAAACCGGCACCGGCGAACTCCTCCGCGAGCTGGTCCTGAACCCGGACCGCAGCTATCAGCCCGCCGGCCGCCCGCCCCGCTGGCTGCGGCGCTTGTGCAGAGCCCCCGCGAGGGCCGCTCCCCCTGCCGCACTGAACACGCCGGTCCCGGTTCCGGTTCCCGGAAGCCAGCGGCGTGCCCGTGCGGGCAGCTTGTGAGTCATCCGCCGCGACGTGCGTGCCCGGCGGCAAGGTGACCGCTGCGGGGCGGGCGGTACATCCCGGTCCTCACTGCATCGCCTCCCAGTGCGTCCGGATCTTGCGGTCCAGCTCGTCCGGGGTGACGCCGATCAGCACTTCCCCGGCGCTGCTGACCGCGCACCAGCGGCCGCCATCGGCGGAGAAGGCGTGGTACCCCGCATCGGACCACGTCAGTTCCAGCGCGGCCAGCGCGGCGTCCTCACCGGCCGCGAACGGATCACGCTGCCCGCTGGCCGCGGCTGGCCTCCCCCTCGCCGTCTCATCCGGCCAGCCGGCTTCCTGCGGAGCTGCGGTAGTAGCAGACATTGACTTCCATTCCGAGGTGACCTGCGAGCAGGCCCTGGGCCGCACGCGGTGGTCTCCGTTGTGATGCCAGGCTCTTGGGGTTTTGTTGCGTGCTCGTATTGCTCCAGGCTTGCGCGGGACCCGGCCGGGCGGGAGAGGATACGTTAGGAGACGAGATCGTCTCCGCGAGGATGCCGCCGAAGCAAATGGACGACCGTGAGCTGCCGTTGTGGGCCGTACGTCTGCGCCGGGAACGGACCAGCAGGCTCTGGAGCCAGAAGGACATGGCCGTCCGGCTCCGGAAAGCCGCCGATAGCCAGACCCAGGCCGGCCTTCCGGATGTTGAGAGCATCCAGCGGTATGTCCGCGGGTATGAGGCGGGCCGCCATTTTCCCGGAGATCTGTACGGGGAGCTGTACTGCCGGGTACTCGGTCTCACCCGTGAAGCGCTGTTCGGCCCGTCGCCCCGGCTCGGGTCACAGGAGCCGGCGGAGGAGCCGCCGGTCCCGACGGCACAGGATGCGGCCAGCCTGGCGGCCTGGATAGCGGCAAGCAACACCAGCGACGAGGCGATCGGGCATCTCGATCAGGCCCGGGCAGCGCTGGCCGAGTCACACACGCGGCTGCCGCCGGGGCCCGTTCTTGCCGATGTCTGCCGTGCTCACCGGCAGGTGCAGGCGCTGCTGCATGGCGGGCGGCAACGCTCGAGGCAGACGCGGGAGCTGTTCCGCATTGATGCTGACTTGCTGGCGCATGCGAGCCTGCTGCTGGACGACGTCCGTGACGACGCGTCGGCCAGGGCGCACGGCAGCGTGGCCGCGCTATGCGCTGAGGAAGCCGGATGCAGTCCTGCCCTGGCGTTCAGTGCCCAGGCCAAGACCGCGCGGTGGGAAGGCGTCCGGCTCGGCAGGCGGGCGGGGACACGGCATTTCCGGCGGTCAGCTGACCTGGCGCGGCGGGGCTTTGAGTGCAGCTCCCAGTCTCCGGTCAGCGTGCTGCTGGCCAACCAGGAAGCCAGCGCGGCGGCTCTGCTGGGCGATGCCGGCCGGGCGCGGCGGGCGCTGCGCGATGCCGAGGAAGCCGCGTCCGGGTTGCGTGCCCCCGATCCGGGGCTGTCAACGTGGTCGTGCCCGCGTCCGCGCCAGGCGCTGTATGCGCTGTCGGTGGCGATCCGGCTGCGGGACCCGGACGCGGCGCTGCGGGCAGCGGACATGGCCGATGCGGGATGGGCGTCAGGTGACCCCTGGCTGTACGGCGTGTGGTCCCTGATCCGGATTGGCACCGGGACGGCGCACGTGATGAAGGGCGACCTTGACGCGGCAGCTGGCCAGCTCGGCGCCGTCACGACACTCGACCCGCCGTTCCGCATCGCGACCATCACCGGATACCTGGCCGATATGGATGCGCTGCTGGCGCAGCGCCGCTTCGCAGCCGACAGGAAGGCCGCGGAAATGCGGGAGCAGATCCGGGTGTTCACGGCCGCAGCATGTCCCGCAGCATCGGCGGCAGCACCGGGGCTGGAGGGCCGGTGAGCCCGTTCCCGGTCCAGATGGAAGATCACTGGGCGCCCCAGCCCGGCGCGGACCCGGCGCGGACCCAGCTCATGTGGTTCATGCTCCTCGGTGATAATCCGGAGGTCGCGGAGCTGGTCCGTACCGCCCAGGACCGGCTGGCCGGGCTGCCCGGGCTGGACCTGGTACCACCCGAATGGCTGCACATGACCACCCTCATCGCCGGGTTCTATGACGAGATCACGGCCGATCAGGTGGACGCGATGGCCGACCACGCGCGGCGGCATCTCGCCCGCACGCCGCCGATACCGATCACGCTCGGGCGGATCCTGTACCACCCCCGGGCGATCATGCTGGACGCGCGACCGCATGAGGCCCTGGAACCGGTGCTGCGGATCGTCCAAGAAGCCACGCGGCTGGCCACCGGACGGGACGGCAGGCTGTACCACGAGCCGTGGGTACCGCACATCACGGTGGCCTACAGCAACACGGCCCGCCCGGCGGCACCGGTCATTGAGGCCCTTGGCCGGGAACTACCCCGGCGCGAGGTCGCCATCAGCTCGATCAGCCTCATCTCCCAGGCCCCCGAGCACCGGTGGACCTGGCACCCGGTCACTGACGTGCAGTTCGGGAGCTAACGGTCAGGGTCCCCTGGGTGCAGTTACTTTTACTGCTGCCCGATTTCGGGTGTGGTGCCTGTTCGCCGTCTGAACGAGGCATGTTCGCGGGAAAGAACAACAGGGCATTCCGCAAATGAACGGCTGGTCTACACGATTCCTTCTGAGAATCCAGAGCGACTCGGACTGGTTCGGTACAGGCGCCGAGGACCCCTGGCCGCCCGCAGGTAATCCTGACCATAGGCGGCCGGATTCTCTTGCGTCCGCTGGCTGACACGCAGCGTGCCGGTGATCTATCATCCTGCTCGTTGCAGTCCCGGCAAAACGGGTACCCGAAAGGACCGTTATGCCGGAATCTCCCCCGAACGTGCTCAAGACTTATGTGGACGACCCTGCGGCGGCGCCGCTGGCCAAGCTCCAGGCCAACGCGATCAGCGGGGCGCAGGATGTCGTCATCGGGATGGCGTCTTCTGCCCCGGCGGCGTCGATCGGCTTGACGATCGCGCCGCTGGCTGCCGCGACCGCGTACGGGAGCGGCGCGGTGATCCTGCTCACCGCTGTCCCGATGCTCGTCATCGCGAACGCTTACCGCCGGCTGAACCTGTGGAACGCCAATACCGGGGCGTCGTTCGAGTGGGTCGGCCGGGCCATCAACCCGTATCTGGGGTTCCTGACCGGCTGGCTGATGATCGCCGCGTACGTGATCGCCACGGTCAGCGGCGTGGAGGTCCTCGGCCCGTCCGTCCTGGCCGTGTTCGGCGCGGATTCGGCAAGCGCGTGGGCGAACATCTTCATCGCTACCGCAGTCGGCGTGATCATGCTGGTCATCGCGATCGTGGGTATCAGGATCACGGCCCGTATCCAGGTGGGGATGGCGGTCGTCGAGTACGCGGTGCTGCTCGCGTTGAGTACCGCGGGCCTGGTCCTGGTGCTGGGGCACCATCACGGGACGGTGCCGTTCAGCCGGGGGTGGCTGAGCCCGGACGGGATCGGCGGGGCGGGCAGCGCGGCGGCCGGGTTCCTGGTGGCGGTGTTCATGTTCACCGGGTGGGACGGCACCTTGTACGTCAACGAGGAAGTCACGAACCGCCACCGCAACCCCGGTCGCGCCGCCATCGCCGCCGTCCTCATCCTCGGCGTC
>Ga0207700_10002465_pt1 | contig 10613 bp, 7 predicted proteins | sample LARL82metaG_FD_184348 | JGI IMG/M metagenome (GOLD analysis project Ga0207700, IMG submission 184348) | Corn, switchgrass and miscanthus rhizosphere microbial communities from Kellogg Biological Station, Michigan, USA - LAR L8-2 metaG... | ecosystem: Host-associated > Plants > Roots >...
TCGAGTTCTTCTTCGAGCTGGTGCCCGAGGGTGCGCTGACGCCGCTGCTCTACGAGAAGGGCGCCGGCGACGAGATCCAGATGCGCAAGCGGGCCAAGGGACTTTTCGTCCTCGACCGGCGCGAGGAGCGCACGCAGCACCTGCTGGTGTCGACCGTCACCGGTGTGGCGCCGTACGTGAGCATGGTGCGCACCACGCGCCGCCTGCTCGACGCCGATCCCACGCTGCGCGCGCCGCACCTGGTGCTGATCCAGGCGGGCAGCCGCTCCGTCGAGCTGAGCTACCTCGACGAGCTGCGGCAGCACGACGCCGAGCTGGACTGGCTCACCTACGTGCCCAGCGTCAGCCGGCCCTGGGAGGACCCCGACTGGACCGGTGAGCTGGGCCGTGCCGAGGACGTGGTGCGCAAGCACGCCGACGCGCACGAAGTCACTCCGGACAACGCGGTGGCCTATCTCTGCGGGCATCCCGAGATGATCGCCACGGTGCGCGGCATCATGCGGCGCCGCGGCTTCGAGCACAAGGACGTGCGCGAGGAGCTCTACTTCCAGCCGGGCAAGGCGGTCGACAAGGAGAAGCGCGCGCCGATCAGCCTGCCCGCGGTGTCCACCGCGCAGGGCGGCTGAACCCCGGCATTTGGTTCACCAGGCGTAGGCCTCCGGTGCGGGACCGCCGGGCCCGGGAAAGATCTCGTCGAGCCGCCCCAGAGTCTCCTCGTCGAGCTTCAGCTCCACCGCCCGCAGCGCCCCGCCGAGCTGCTCCACCGAGCGCGGCCCCACGATCGGCGCGGTGACGCCGTCGCGGTGCAGCAGCCAGGCCAGGGCCACCTCGGCCGGCTCCAGCCCGCGCTCGGCGCAGAAGTCCTCGAACTCCTGCACGCGCTCGTAGATCGGCGCCAGCCGTCCGCGGGCCAGCTCCGAGGTGCGCCGGCCGCTCACCGCCTGCTTGCGCACCATGCCGCCGAGCACCCCGCCGAAGAGCGGGCTCCAGGCGATCAGCCCCAGCCCGTAGGCGCGGCAGGCCGGCAGCACCTCGAGCTCGACGCTGCGCTGGGCCAGGTTGTAGAGGCTCTGCTCGCTGACCAGGCCCAGGACGTGGCGCGCCCGCGCCGCCTCACTGGCCTGAGCGATGTGCCAGCCGGCGAAGTTGCTGCTGCCCACGTAGAGCACCTTGCCCTGGGCCACCAGCGTCTCCATCGCCTGCCAGATCTCCTCCCAGGGCGCGTCGCGGTCGACGTGGTGCATCTGGTAGAGGTCGATGCGGTCGGTGCCCAGGCGCCGCAGGCTGTTCTCGCACTCCCGCACGATGGTGAGGGCGGACAGCCCGTTGAAGTTGGGCCAGTCCGACATGCGGCCGTACACCTTGGTGCACAGCACCGTCTTCTCGCGCCGCCCGCCGCCCCCGGCCAGCCAGCGCCCCACGATCTGCTCGGTGACGCCCTCGCCGCGCCTGCCGCCGTAGGTGTTGGCGGTGTCGACGAAGTTGACCCCGGCCTCCAGGGCGGCGTCGAGCACGGCGTGCCCTTCCGCCTCCGAGGCCTCCCGCCCGAAGTTCATGGTGCCCAGGCAGATGCGGCTGACCCGCAGTGCAGTGCGGCCGAGTCGCGCGTACTCCATGGCCCGCCAGTGTGGCGCCTCCGAACCGCAAGTTTTCGGAGCGATTGGCGCGCCTGACTGGGTCGATTTACTTCTTTTCATGCAGGTGTGAGGCTGCCGATACCTGGCGTCATTCGAACGCCGGAGGCTGGTTGCCAGACTTTCACCATGCGCATGGATGGCAGGGTCCTGACGTGGTGTCGCGCGGGCGACCGCGGGCGACTCGGCGTGTGAAGCAGGGGGTGGGCAGATGACGGTGACGCTGGCGGTTCCGGCCCGGACCGGGTCGAAGGGGTACTTCCGTGGTACCCACCGCGCCTGCCCGCCGGAGGAGACCTGGTCCCGCATCCAGCCGCTGCTCCGCGCCGCCGGGGTCACCCGGGTCGGCGACGTCACCCGCCTCGACACCGCCGGCATCCCCGTCTTCCAGGCCGTCCGGCCCGGCTCGCACACCCTGGCCGTGACCCTGGGCGCCGGGCTCACCCCCGCGCTGGCCCGGGTCAGCGCCGCCATGGCCTCGCTGGAGCTGTGGCACGCCGAGCGCGTCGAGGCGCCGCAGAACTGGTCGGCGGTCGGCGCGGTTCGTGCCAATCTCGGCTACAACCCGTACGCCTTGCCGCTGCGCGCGCATCACCTGCTCAACGACGGCATGGTGGTCGACTGGGTGCCCGCCACGGTGCTGCTCAGCGGCCGTTCCACCATGGTGCCGCGGCAGTGCGCCGAGTACGACCTGCGCGTCCGCGAGGAGTGGTCGCCGCCGGTGTTCGTGCCCTCCGCCGCCGGGCTGGCCTGCGGCAACACCCACGCCGAGGCGGTGCTGCACGCCCTCTACGAGGTGCTGGCCCGCGACGCCGTCGCCGCCGGCCGTGCCGCCAGCCCCGCCGAGCGCCGCGCCGTCGACCCGGCCAGCGTGGACAGCGACGACGCCCGCCGCCTGCTCGACCGCCTGGCGGCCGCCGGCGTCACCGTCACCATCCTCGACCTCACCGGCCCCAGCGGCGTGCCCGCCTTCGAGGTGGTCGCCGACTCGCCGGAGCAGTCCGCGCCCGCCCGCGGCACCGCCGCCCACCTCGACCGCGAGGTGGCCCTCTGCCGCGCCCTGGCCACCGCCGCCCGGGAGCGGCTGGCGGTGATCACCGGCGTCCGCGACGACATCCCCGTGCTCGGCGCCGAGGACCCCGCGCCCCGGACCGCGCCGGTGCTCGACGCGGCGGCCCTGGCCGGCTCGCGCCGCGCCTTCGCCGAGGTGCCCACGCTGAGCACCGCCAGCTTCGCCGGCGACGTCGCCGAGGTGGCCGACCGCATCGGCCGCACCGGCGCCGGACCGGTGCTCGTGGTCGACCTCTCCCGCGACAGCGCCGGGCTGCCCGCGGTCCGCGTCGTCGTGCCGGGCCTGCGCCACCTGGACCCGGGCTGAATGCCGCGCCGGCTGCACGTCTTCAGCGGGCCGACCCTGCCCGCCGCCGAGGTGCGCGCGGCCATGCCGGACGCGGAGGTGCACCCGCCCGTCGTCGCCGGTGACCTCAACCGGCTGGGCGCCACCGCCGGCGACGTGGTGGTCATCCTCGACGGCGCCATGACCGGCGGCAACGCCGTGCGCCACAAGGAGATCCTCGCCCTGGTCGATGCCGGGGTGGAGGTCTGGGCCGCCGGCGCCCTGGGCGCCCTGCGCGGCGCCGAGCTGCAGGACCACGGCGTGCACGCCTACGGGCGCGTCGCCCGGCTCTTCGCCCGAGGCGCCCTCGACGGCGACGACGAGGTGGCCGTGCACGACGGCCGGCCCCCCAGCGTGGCCCTGGTCGACGTCCGCGCCACCGTGCGCGCCGCCTGCCGCGGCGGCCTGCTCGACCCCGAGAGCGGCGACGCCGTGGTCGCCGCCGCCCAGGCGCTGGCGCCCGCGCGCCGCAGGTGGGCGGAGATCGTCGGCCACGCCGTCGACCACGGGCTCGACGCCGACATGGCCTGGCGCGTCGAGGAGTTCGCCCGCGACCACTCCGTCCGGCTCACCCGCCAGGACGCGCTCGGCTGCCTGGAGATGGTGCGCCGCCGCCAGGCCCTGCCGCCGCGGCCGCGCCGCGCCCCGCGCCCGGTGCTGACCACCTTCGCCCAGGCCTGGCGCGAGGAGGCGGCCGGCAGCGAGCTGCCCGGCGGCGGCTTCGTCGCCGACCTGGCCGTGCTCACCCTCTGCCGCCTGCTGGCCGTCGACTTCCCCGCCTTCCAGCGCCGCATCGCCCTGCGCACCCTGGCCGCCATGGCCGCGCCGGAGTCGCGCCCCGGCGAGCGCGAGGGCCAGGCCATGGTCCGCGAGTTCGCCGCCGCAGCCGGTCTCGACGTCGACTCCCTGCCCCTCTGGCTCACCCAGCGCGGCCTGCGCCGCGAGGAGCTGCTCGCCCACCTGCGCCGCGAGAACGCCGTCGCCCTGGTGCTCGAGGCCTACGGCGCCAACCCCGCCGACGAGCGCGCCGTCGACGCCACCCTGGCCGAGGTGGTCGCCGAGCAGGCCCGCCGCCGCGGCTTCGTCGCCCCCGGGTCCTCGCAGGGCTGGGAGCGGAGCTGGCTGTCGGCGGGCGAGCTGGAGAGCCTGGGCGCCGAGGAGCGCATCGCCCGCCTGGCGGCGCGCAGCTTCAACTCCATGCCCGGCGTCGACTGGCGCCAGCCGCTGCTCCAGGAGCTCAAGCTGGGCGGCGTCTTCCGGGTCGCCCAGGAGGCGGTGGTGGCCGCCCGCCGCTTCGTCGCCGAGCAGGAATGGACGCCCGCGAGCGACGACGAGGTGGTCGCCTGGTTCGTCGAGCGCTGGGAGGCGCACGAGCGCTTCGACCTGGCCCTGCTCGACCGCGGCTTCGCCGGCGTCGACGCCTTCCTGCCCCGGGCCCGCCCCTTTCACGCCTTCGACCGCGCCGTCACCACCTACCGCGACCTGCGCTGCCTCGGCGGCCGAGCCTTCGTGGCCTCCTGATCTCTCGCCGGGCGGCCACTGCGCGCCCGAGAGCCGTAGACTCCTGGCAGCAGCCTGGAGTTCCGTCGCACAAGCCCTGCCTGGGGGGTTCCGTGCTCTACGCCGTCCTGGCGGCGATCGTCGCCGCCGTCCTCGCGCCCGCGGCCGTGCTCACGCGTCCCGCGCCGGTGCGGCGCGCCGCCCGGCGCCGCCGCCGCGCCCGGCTGCCGCGCCGCGTCGCGCGCACCGCCGCCACCGACAACCTGGCCGCGGTGCTCGACGAGATCGTGGCCGGGATGCAGCGCCCCGGCCTGCGCGGCGGCGCCATCTTCCTCATCAACGAGCGCAACGAGCTCTACTTCGGCGCCCACCGCGGCCTCGCCGACGAGACGGTGCGCGACATCCGCCTGCCGGTGGGGCAGGGCGTCGTCGGCGGCGTCGCCGCCGGCGGGCGTTCCGTCGTCATCGACGACCTCGACGCGCCGCCGCCCGGCGTGGTGCCGACCAACCGGGCCACGGGCAGCAACGCGCTGACCCGCAGCATGATGGCGGTGCCGGTGCTGGTCCAGGGCAGCGTGCTCGGCGTGCTGGAGATGGGCTGCGCCGAGCCGCACGCCTTCGACGCCGCCGACGTCGCCCTGCTCGAGGAGGTGGCCGCGGCGGTGGCGGGCGCCATCGCCCGGGCCAACCCGCTCAAGCTCGCCGACGAGGTGCTGCGCCGCCGCGTCCGTGAGCTGAGCGCGCTGCAGGAGACGGCGCAGGTGCTCAACGCCTCGCTGGGGCTGGAGGTCGTACTCGACGCCGTCGCGGAGCGCTCCGCCCGCCTGCTGCGCACGCCGTACGCGGCGGTGCATCGCGTTGATGCCGTCTCTGTCCACAACGTGGGAGCCTGGCGGCAGCAGCCGGAGGTCGACGGCGCCGCCGCCGACGCCGCCGTGGCCGACGTCGCTCGCGAGGTGCGGCCCGGCGAGACGCGCATGCTGGCCCTGCCCGCGCCGCCCGGCGTCGAGCTGCCGGTCACCGACCCGCGCGCGCCGATGCGCAGCCTGGCGGTGGTGCGCCTCCCCGAGGCCGACGGCTTCGACGCCCTGCTGGCCATCGCCTCGCCCGACGCGCGCGGCTTCGACCCCGCCCAGCAGCGCCTGCTCGAAGGCATCGCCCACCTGGCCGGCCTGGCCGTGGCCAACGCCGTGCGCTACCGCCACCTGGCCCGGGTGGCCAGCACCGACCCCCTCACCGGGCTGCTGCGCCGCTCCCAGTTCGAGCGCGAGCTGGCCGCCTGCGCGGGGGAGACGGTGAGCGTGCTGGCCATCGACGTCGACCACCTCAGGGAGGTCAACGACTCGGCCGGCCACGAGATGGGCGACCTGGCCCTGCGGGCCATCGCCCACACCCTGCGCGACCGGCTCGCCTCGCTGGGCACCGTGGCCCGCACCGCGGGCGACGAGTTCGGCGTCATCCTGCCCGGCTGCGAGGGAGCCACCGCCATCGCCATCGCCGAGGAGCTGCGCCGCAGCGTCCACGCCGCGCCGGTGATGGTGCCCTGGTTGCCCCGGGCCAGCGTCGGCCTGGCCACCGCCGAGCCCGACGACGACCCGCGCGCCGCCTGGGACGCGGCCATCGAGGGCCTGGCCCAGGCCAAGCGCTGGGGACGCGACCGGGTGGAGGTGCGCCGGGTGGTGAGCGGCGCCCTGGTGGCCCAACGCCAGGCCCGGGACGCACTGGTGCCCCAGCTCTTCGAGGACGGCCGCATCGAGGCCGCCTACCAGCCGGTGGTCCGGCTCAGCGACCGCCACCTGGTCGGCTACGAGGCGCTGGCCCGTCTCTCCGGCTTCCCCCTCGACACCGACGTCGACGGCCTCTTCGCCGCCGCCCGCGCCGCCGGCCTGCACCGCGACCTCGACTGGGCCTGCCGCCGCGCCGCGGTGCGCAGCGCCGCCGCCCTGCCTCCCGACCTGCCCCTGTTCCTCAACGTCAGCGCCTGGGCGCTGATCGACCCGCTGCACGGCGTCGACCAGATGCTGCTGCTGCTGGAGTGGATGGACATCGACCCCGCGCGGGTGGTCCTCGAGCTGAGCGAGCGCGAGGCCATCCACGACCTGGAGCGGCTCGGCGAGGTGATGGACGCCTACCGCGCCGAGGGCATCCGCTTCTCCATCGACGACGTCGGCGAGGGGCACTCGACGCTCGACATGCTGGCCGCCGGCGCGCCCGAGTTCATCAAGATCGCCCGCAGCCTGGTCAGCGCCGCCGACCATGCCGGGGCGCGTGCCGCCATCAACGCGGTGGTGGCCTTCGCGCGCTCGTCTGGGGCGACGGTGGTCGCCGAGGGCGTGGAGACACCCGAGGAGGCGGCCCGGATGATGGAGATGGGCGTCAGCCTGGGGCAGGGCTGGTGGCTGGGCGCGCCGGTGCGGCTGCCCTCGGCCGGGCTGCCCGGCGCCGAGGTGCGGGGGGTGGCGGCGGAGGTCGACGCCGAGGAGCCGGCGGCGCTCGCGGGGTAAGCTTCGGCCCCCAATCGCACACCAATCTCGGGGAATCTCGCGTGCGGCGCTCTCTGCTCGTCCTGACACCTGCCCTCCTGCTGCTCGCCGCCTGCTCGTCGGGCGCGCCGCAGGGGGCGAAGGTCTCGCCCGTCGCCTTCCAGGCGTCGCCGTCCGCGCAGTCGAGTCCCACTGCGACGCCAACCCCCGTGGTGCTCCCCGACGTCGACCCACTGAGCATCTACACCGGCGCCCAGCCGCAGTTCCCCGGCGTCGACCCTGCGCGGCTGCGCCTGCTGGTGGTCACCGGCGACATGATCCCGGCGCGCGAGACCGGCCACCTCATCCGCCTGCGCGGCGACTGGACCTACCCGCTGGCGGCGACGAGGTCGATCCTGCAGGGCGGCGACGTCACCTTCGTCAACCTGGAGTCGCCGCTGCTGCCCAGCTGTCCCGACATCGTCACCGGCTTCACCTTCTGCGCCGACGCGCGCTTCGCCGCGGCGCTGCAGGGCGCCGGAGTTGATGTCGTCAATGTCGCCAACAACCACAGCACCAACGCCGGGCAGTCGGGCCTCGACCAGACGGCGCAGGTGCTGCAGGCGCACGGCATGCAGGTCACCGGCTTCGCCCGGCTGGCCGTGGTCAGCGTGCGCGGCGTGCGCTTCGGCTTCGTGGGCATGAACCTGGTCGGCGCGCACCTCGACCCCGCGGCGCTCAGGTCGTTGATCGACAGGGCGCGCGCGCAGTCCGACGTGGTGGTGGTGCAGTTCCACTGGGGACGCGAGTACGAGACCTACCCGTTCTCCGCGGCGGGCATCGCCCCCGACGATCCCAAGCAGGTGGGCCGCATCGCCATCGACGACGGCGCCGACATCGTCATCGGCAACCATCCCCACTGCGTGCAGGGCAGCGAGATGTACCACGGCCATCTCATCACCTACGCGCACGGCAACTTCATCTTCGACCAGGACTGGAGCACCGGCACCCAGGAGGGCGTGATCGGCCGCTACTGGTTCGACGGCACCCGCCTGGCCGGCGTGCAGTACCTCCCGGTGCGCATCAGCGGCGACCTGCAGCCGCGGCCGCTGGATCCCTCGGCGGGCGAGGGAAGGCAGATCCTCGGTCGCATGCTGCGCAGCGCGCAGGAGCTGGAGGGCATGTCGAAGCCGATCGTCGACGGCCCCGGCATCGACGACGCCTGCCCCTGATCGCCGGGTCGCCGTGCATGCCCGTCCACGCAGGTGATTCAAGGTTGCGAATTCGCCTGTCGGACTTGTGACATCCTCGTTGCCGAGCCTTCCCCGCCGTTGACGCCGGGCGCCCCCACGATTGCGCACAAGCACTCAACGGGACGCTGATTCTTGAACGAGACCCCCACGGCGCCGGTGCTCCGATCCCGCCCCCGACTGTTTCTGCCGCTGAGCGGTGCGGTCCTGGTGCTGGCGGCGGTGGCCTCGTCCCTGCTGCTCGGCGCGGGCAGGGGCCCGCTGGTGGCCGACGCTCCCGCCCAGCTCGGCGTCGGCGTGGTCATCGCCGTGGCCGCGCTGGAGTCGCGCCGGGTGCGGCTGCAGCGGCTGGCCGGCTTCTGGCGGCTGGTGCGCTGGGCGCTCGGCTTCCTGGTCCTCGCCTACCTCACCGGCGCGCTCTCGGACCTCGACCTGCCCGGTCCCTGGGACCTGGCCGGGCTGGTGGTGCTGCTGGCCGCCTATCCCTTCCTCTTCGGCGCGCTGACCCGCCGGGCCGTCCGCGAGGAGGGCTTCGAGGGTGGCCTGGCCACCCTGCTCGACGTGGCCATCCTGGTCGCCTCGCTGACGGTGGCCACCATCCCATTGCTGGTGGTGCCGCTGGCCGCCCAGCACAGCAGCATCTCGCTGGCCTCGGGGATCACCTGGGCCTCCGACGTGGGCCTGCTCGGCGGCGCCATGTGGCTGCTCTACCGGCTGCCCAGCGGCGCCGACATCCGCTCCATCGGCCTGCTCACCGCCAGCCTGGCCGTCTTCAGCGTGCTCACCCTGGCCGAGGCCACCTGGGAGATCCGCAACGGGCCCCACGTGCCCTGGTGGCTGCACCTGCTCTACGGTCCGCCCTACCTGCTGGTGGCCCTGGCCCCCCGCTTCGAGGAGGCCGAGCTCAAGCCGGCCCGCACCGAGGCCACCCAGGGGCACTGGTTCTCCGGGCGCACCGCCCTGCCCTACGCCGCCTTCCTGCCCCTGCTGGTGCTCTGGTTCGTCTCCATCGGGCTGGGCTGGGACACCCGGCTGTTCGGCAGCGGCATCGCCGTGGTCTCGGCGCTGGTCATCGTCCGGCAGCTCCTCCTGCTCCGCGACCACAACCACATGCTCGTCGAGCGCGCCCGCCAGGCCCTCACCGACGAGCTCACCGGGGTGCGCAACCGCCGCGCCTTCGACGAGGACCTGGCCCAGCTCCTCGACATCGCCCAGCGCCGCGCCGGCAGCCTGGTGGTGCTCATGGTCGACCTCGACGAGCTCAAGGCGATCAACGACACCGACGGCCACCTGGCCGGCGACCACGCCCTGGTGGCGGTGGCCGCCGCGCTGAGCGCCAGCGCCCGCACCAGCGACCGCGTCTACCGCCTCGGCGGCGACGAGTTCGCCATGCTCCTCCCCGACGCCGCCCCCGCCGGCGCCGAGCGTGTCCTGGCCGACGCCCGCCGCCGCATGGCCAACGCCGACACCCGCCTCTCGGTGAGCGCCGGCATCGCCGCCTGCCCCGCCGACGCCACCGATCCCGAGGCCCTGCTCATGCAGGCCGACCGCCGCCTCTACCGCGCCAAGCGGGTGCGGCCCGCGATCTCGCGCATCGACAGCGCCGACCTGGCCACCGCGGGAGAGGCGCTCGGCTGATCTGCGAGAGTGGGGCGGTGCTCTCCATCCACGGCGGTGAGCTGGTGCTCTGGCTGCACGTGCTGGCCGCCTGCGTCTGGATCGGCGGCCAGGTCACCGTGGCGGCGGTCATCCCGCTGCTGCGCGGCCAGGCGGGTCTGGCGGCGATGGCCGGGCGCCGCTACCAGGCCATCGCCTGGCCTGCCTTCGCCGTGCTGATCGGGACCGGCGTGGCCAACGCCGCCAACGCGCACATCACCTGGGGCTCGCTGGGCAGCACCGCGGTGGGACGCACCCTGGTCACCAAGCTCGGCTTCGTGGCCCTCTCCGGCCTGGCCGCCGGGGTGCACGCCTTCCTGCAGGCGCCGCGGGCGGGACGCCGCGGCGGACCGCCCTCCGCGGCGACGTCGGCCGTGCTCGGCTCGGTGAGCCTGCTCGCGGCGGTGGTGGCGGCGCTCTACGGAGTGGTGATCGCCGGCTGACGCCCGCGGATCAGCGCGCGGCCGCGGTGCGTCCCACGCCCGCGTGGCGGGTCGAGCGGCCGCGCAGCTCGAACGAAGGCACCTCGTTGAGCCGGCGCCAGCGGCGGCGCAGCGCGTCCTCGCGCTCCTCGGGGGGCAGCGCGGCGAGCCCACCCAGGTCCTCGGCGGCGAGCCGCTCCAGCTCCGGCACGGCGCTGACCGCGCGCTCCCACTCGAGCACGATGCCCTCGGCCATGCCCCGCACCAGCGGAGGCAGCCCCTCGAGCAGCCGG
>Ga0207700_10002466_pt1 | contig 10612 bp, 8 predicted proteins | sample LARL82metaG_FD_184348 | JGI IMG/M metagenome (GOLD analysis project Ga0207700, IMG submission 184348) | Corn, switchgrass and miscanthus rhizosphere microbial communities from Kellogg Biological Station, Michigan, USA - LAR L8-2 metaG... | ecosystem: Host-associated > Plants > Roots >...
CGTGATCTTCTTCGACAGGTCGCCGCCGGCGATCGCGGTCGCGACCTCGGCGATGTTGCGGACCTGCGCGGTCAGGTTCGACGCCATGAAGTTGACGTTGTCGGTCAAATCCTTCCAGGTGCCGGCGACCTCTGGCACTTCGGCCTGGCCGCCGAGCTTGCCTTCGGTGCCGACTTCGCGGGCGACGCGCGTCACTTCAGAAGCGAAAGCGTTGAGCTGGTCCACCATGGTGTTGATGGTGTTCTTCAGCTCGAGGATTTCGCCCTTCACGTCGACGGTGATCTTGCGCGACAGGTCGCCGCGCGCCACGGCCGTGGTGACTTCGGCGATGTTGCGGACCTGGCCGGTCAGGTTGCCGGCCATGGAGTTCACGCTATCCGTCAAATCCTTCCAGGTGCCGGCGACCCCGGGCACATTGGCCTGGCCGCCAAGGCGGCCTTCGGTGCCGACCTCACGCGCGACGCGCGTCACCTCACCGGCGAAGCGGTTGAGCTGGTCGACCATGGTGTTGAGCGTATCCTTCAATTGCAGGATTTCGCCGCGGACGTCGACCGTGATCTTGCGCGACAGGTCGCCGCCGGCGATCGCGGTCGCGACCTCGGCGATGTTGCGGACCTGGGCGGTCAGGTTGCCGGCCATCGAGTTCACGGAGTCCGTCAAATCCTTCCAGGTGCCGGCGACCCCCGGCACGTCGGCCTGGCCGCCGAGCTTGCCGTCGGTGCCGACCTCGCGCGCGACGCGCGTGACTTCGCCGGCGAAGGCGTTGAGCTGGTCGACCATGGTGTTGAGCGTTTCCTTCAGCTGAAGGATTTCGCCCGACACGTTCACCGTGATCTTCTTCGACAGGTCGCCCTTGGCGACCGCGGTCGCGACCTCGGCGATGTTGCGGACCTGGCCGGTCAGGTTGCCGGCCATCGAGTTCACATTGTCGGTGAGGTCTTTCCACGTGCCTGCGACGCCGCGCACATTGGCCTGGCCGCCGAGCTTGCCTTCGGTGCCGACCTCGCGCGCGACGCGCGTGACTTCGCCGGCAAACGCGTTGAGCTGGTCCACCATGGTGTTGATGGTGTCCTTCAGCTCCAGGATTTCGCCGCGGACGTCGACCGTGATCTTCTTCGACAGGTCGCCGTTCGCGACCGCGGTCGTCACCTCGGCGATGTTGCGGACCTGCGCGGTCAGGTTCGAGGCCATCGAGTTCACGCTTTCGGTCAGGTCCTTCCAGGTGCCGGCGACGCCGAGCACGTTGGCCTGTCCGCCGAGCCGGCCTTCGGTGCCGACCTCGCGCGCCACGCGCGTCACTTCGCCGGCGAAGGCGTTGAGCTGGTCGACCATGGTGTTCAGCGTTTCCTTCAGCTGAAGGATTTCGCCCGACACGTTCACCGTGATCTTCTTGGAGAGGTCGCCGCCCGCGATCGCGGTCGCGACGTCGGCGATGTTGCGGACCTGCGCCGTCAGGTTCGAGGCCATGAAGTTGACGTTGTCGGTGAGGTCCTTCCAGGTGCCGGCCACACCGGGCACCTGCGCCTGGCCGCCGAGCTTGCCTTCGGTGCCGACCTCGCGGGCGACGCGTGTCACTTCGGATGCGAACGAGTTGAGCTGGTCCACCATGGTGTTGATGGTGTCCTTCAGCTCCAGGATTTCGCCACGCACGTCGACCGTGATCTTGCGCGACAGGTCGCCGCGCGCCACGGCGGTGGTGACGTTGGCGATGTTGCGCACTTGAGCAGTCAAGTTGCCGCACATCGCATTGACGGAGTCGGTGAGGTCCTTCCAGGTGCCGGCCACGCCGGGCACGATCGCCTGGCCGCCAAGCTTGCCGTCGGTGCCGACCTCGCGCGCCACGCGCGTCACTTCGGACGCGAAGGAGCGCAGCTGGTCCACCATCGTGTTGATGGCTTCCTTCAGCTGCAGGATCTCGCCGCGGACGTCGACGGTGATCTTCTTCGACAAGTCGCCATTGGCGACCGCGATCGTCACTTCGGCGATGTTGCGGACCTGGCCGGTCAGGTTGTTGGCCATCGAGTTGACGCTCTCGGTCAGGTCTTTCCAGACGCCGGTCACATCCAGCACCTGGGCCTGGCCGCCGAGCTTGCCCTCGGTGCCAACCTCGCGCGCCACGCGCGTCACCTCGGAGGTGAACACGGAAAGCTGCTTGATCATGGTGTTGACGATGTTCGCCGACTGCAAAAATTCGCCGCCCAGCGGGCGGCCATCGACGTCGAGCTTCACGGTTTGCAACAGGTCGCCTTGGGCGACGGCGGCGACGGCGCGCGTCACTTCGCGGGTCGGCCAGAGCAGATCGTCGATCAGCGTGTTGACCGAGCCTTCCATGTCGGCCCAGGAGCCGGAGGCGAGGCCGAACTTGACGCGCTGGCGCGTCTTGCCTTCGCGGCCGACCACCTGGCCGACGCGCTCGAGCTGCTGCGCCATGCGCTGGTTGGCGGCAACAATTTCATTAAAGGTGTCGGCAATCTTGCCGTCGATGCCGAGATGGTCGCCGGTCATGCGAACGGAGAAATCGCCGGCGCGCATCGCCTGCAACGCGTGCAGCAATTCCTGCGACGCATCCGTCTTCCCGTTGGGGTAGGGTTTACCCTTCGCGCGCCGTCGCGTTGCAGATGACGTGACGGGATCGAGATCACTCATAGAGCGCCCCCCAAACATTTCACAGCAGAAGCCGAGCCGGTATGGCCAACCAAAAACATCGGCCGACGCTTTAGTCTCAAGCGGGGAGCAAATCTGTGACGCAGGCTTGGAACCCGCTTGATTCGGCCTAGCCAGAATAACTTAGTTGGTGGGAGACGGTTCCAAATGACAAGGAAAAATCGCATTTGGAGCCGGGCGGGTCAAGACAACTTAGAACCGGCGTTTCGGTTCCGCACGTTTCCAAAAAAGGAACCGGCCTCACGGACGCTTTGGCGCCGCCCGTCGTGCTGCGGCCGGCGCCGGCGTCGGCACGGATTGCGGATCGATCTTGCGGGCGAAGTTGTTGGCGCCCTCGCTGACATCGCTCAGCATGCGACGGCCTTCCTCGAGGAAAGTCGCCGATTTCTGCTTATAGGTGTCCGCAAGCTCGCGCAGCGATTTCAGCTTCTCGAACAGCTCGTCGGCCTTGCCGTCGGCAAAGCCGGGGATGGCGTTGTTGATCCTGGCCATGGTGCTGTCGAACCCGGCAAAGCTGTCGTCGACCCTGGCGAGGATGTCGTCGACTGCCTCGCCCTTGCCCTTCAGCGACGCCGTATAAGTCTCGAACGAAAGCAGGGAGTCCTTGATGGTCTGGCGGTTGTCGAGCAGGAAGTGATCGACATTGTGCAGCGTGTCGGTGATCGCCTGCTGCTCGCTCCAGTCGGCGGTCAGGACGGGCACGCCGTCCTTATCGAGTGGCACCGGCGGCGCGGCTGCCGTGCCTCCGACCAGCGCGATATCGGCGACGCCGGTGAGCCCCTCGAATTCGATGCCCACGGCGGTGTCCTTGCGGATCGGGGCGCTGTTGTCGATCAACACCTGCGCCACGATCTTGGTCGGGCTTTCCAGCTTGATCGACTTGATCTCGCCGGCCGGCACGCCGTCGAAGATCACGGTGCCGCCCCGGCGCAGGCCGCTAGCTGAGCCGTTGAAGACGATGCGGAGCGGGCCTTGATTACGGACGGCGTGAACCTTCTGGTAGATCAAAAGGCCCGCAAAGCCGGCGCCGATCAGCGCTAGCGTCGTCGTCCCGATCACAAGGTTGGTGGCCCTCATGGCCTGATTTTATGGGCAAAAGGCCGCCAACAAAAGGTAAATGGCGCTGGGCTTTGGGCCTATTTGCCGCTGCTTGACAGTGCTTTGGGCCCGCGCCACGCTTCCTCAAGGGCTCAAGAACAAGAATCCGGGAGATAAACGTGTCCAAGGTGCTAAGCGAGGCCGAGGTCGCCTCCTATCGCAGGAATGGCTACCACTTTCCGATCGATGCGCTGTCTGCAAGCGAGGTCGCGGACTTCCGCAACAAGCTCGAGGCATATGAGGCCGAGAGCGGCGGCCCGATCAAGGGCGAGATGCGCCATCGCAGCCACGTGCTGTTTGCCTGGATCGACGAGATGATCCGCCATCCGAAAATCCTCGATGCGGTCGAGGATGTGCTGGGGCCGGATATCCTGTGCTGGAACACCAGCTTCTTCATCAAGGAGGCGCACGATCCCGGCTTCGTCTCCTGGCACCAGGACGCCACCTATTGGGGCCTGTCCTCGTCTGACGTTGCGACCGTCTGGATCGCGATGTCGCCGGCCAACAAGGTGTCGGGCTGCATGAAATTCGTCGCCGGCACGCATTTGAAGCAGGTCGAGCACGCCGACACCTTCAACAAGGACAATCTCTTGACCCGCGGGCAGGAGATCGCGGTCGAGGTGAACGAGGCCGATGCCGTCCATGTCGAGCTGAAGCCCGGCCAGGCCTCGCTGCATCATGTGCTGCTGTTCCACGGCTCCGAGCCGAACCGCTCCGACGAACGCCGCATTGGCCTTGCCATCCGCTACATCCCGACGCATCTGAAACAGGCCGTCGGCTCCCGCGACTGGGCGACGCTGGTGCGCGGCAAGGACAGCTATCACCATTTCGAGCCGGCCTATGTGCCCAAGCGCGACCTCGAACCCGAGGCGCTGGAGTTTCACAAGATGGTCTCGGAAGAGCAGGTGCGCGTGCTCTATCGCGGCACCGGCAAGACGGCGTATCGGGCGTAGCTCTCGCTGATTCAATTTCTCCTCTGCCGTCGTGCCCCGGCTTGACTGGGGCACCCAGTATTCCAGAGACTTCTCGGTTGAACTCTGCCGTCTCTGGAATACTGGATCGCCCGGTCAAGGCCGGGCGATGACACCGAGCAGGCGACGCAATTCGAGTCAGCATCGAAACTATGACGCCTAGAAATACCGCACCACCGCGCGGCTGAGGAAGAAGCCGTGGCCCTTGCTGTTCGCGCAGACGACGCCGAACTCGAACGAGCTGCAGCCGGTCTCGCCCTTGATCATCGTGGTGCCATAGCCAAGCACTTTCGCGTTCGGCTCTTCCGCAAACGCTCCGGGATCGCCGGCGCAGCGCAGCGGCTCGGCGGCGCCGGTCGCCGACAGGTCGACCCGGTTGAAGACGGGATCTCCGTCGGTGCAGGCCTGCCTCGGCGGTGCCGGGTTCAGTCCGCTCTTGATGCCACATTCGACATCCGTGTTGGTCATGATGCAGATGATGTTTCCGGTCGGAGTCTTGAAGCTTTCCAAGGACTGCGCTTTCGCGGGTCCCGCAGCTGTGAGACTGCATAACATCAGGCAGATAGTCAGGAGAATGGTCAGCTTCGGGAATCGGTGAACAGTAGTAATGCCTTGTGTGTTCATTTGAGCCCTCATGGGCGATTAATGCGTCGAATAAATATAAGCGAGATGACAAAGCCCGAGTGTGGCCACGATCACAGGCACACGGTCTCTGAAGTGGTGGGCACCGGGGAGAACGCAAGCGCAGTCGTAGGGTCGGCACGCTTCGCTTTGCCCACCCTACGGGACCGAGCACCTCACGCCAGCGTCCATTCCTCGGCGCTGGCACCTGCGAGCGCGCGGACGCGGGCGTCGTCGGCGGCGAGTTCGCGCGCCGAACCGGAATAGACCACGGCGCCGTCGTCGAGCACATAGGCGTCGTCGGCGATCTCGAGACTCATCCGCGCATTCTGCTCGACCAGCAGCACAGAGATGCCCTCGGCCTTCATCTGCTGCACAATGCGGAACACTTCCTGCACGATCAGCGGCGCCAGCCCCTGGCTCGGCTCGTCGAGGATCAGCAGCCGCGGATTCACCAGCAGCGCGCGGGCGATCGAGAGCATTTCCTGCTCGCCGCCGGAGAGCTGGCGGCCGCGGTTCTGCTTGCGCTCCTCCAGCCGCGGAAACAGCTTGAAGATGCGCTCGATGGTCCAGGGACCTGGGCGCTCCAGCGGCACCTTGAGGTTCTCTTCCACGCTGAGATTGGCGAAGATGCGTCGGCCCTCCGGCACATAGCCGACGCCGAGCGAGGCGATGCGGAAGGTCGGCCAGCGCGTCGTGTCCTGGCCGAAGATCGTGATCCTGCCTTCGCGCGCCGGCGTCAGCCCCATCAGGCTGCGCATGGTCGTGGTCTTGCCGGCGCCGTTGCGGCCGAGCAGCGCGGTGATCTTGCCCTCGGCGACCGAAAGGTTCACGCCATGCAGGATGTGGCTCTTGCCGTAATAAGTGTGCAGGCCTTCGGCTGTTAGTGCGGCGGTCATGCGGCGTTGCCCAGATAGGCGGCCTGAACGGCCTCGTTGGCGGCGATGTCCTTGGGCGTGCCCTGCGCCAGCATACGGCCCTGGTCGAGCACGCAGACGCGATCGGCGAGATTGAACACCACGCGCATGTCGTGCTCGATCAGCACGATGGAATAATTGCTGTCGCGATGCAGCTTGCGGATCAGCTGGCTGATCTGGAAGGTCTCCTGGTCGCCCATGCCGGCGGTCGGCTCGTCGAGCAAAAGCAGATGCGGCTTGAGCGCAAGTGCCATGGCGATTTCGGCGGCGCGCTGGTCGCCATGGGAGAGCTCGCCGACGAGGCGGCCGGATTTGGCCTCCAGCGCGACCAGCTTCAAGGTGTCCTCGACATGGGCGTGAACCTTGGCCGCTTCGTCACGGTTGAGCCATGGCCGCAGGCGGAAGCCGCTCGCAACTTCCGTGGCGATGCGGACATTCTCGAACACCGTGAGCTCGGGGAATATCTCGGTGATCTGGAAGGTGCGGGCCATGCCGCGCACGACGCGCTGATGCGTCGCGAGCTTGGTGATGTCCTGGCCGTCGAAGGTGATCGTGCCTGAGGTGGGCGGGAAATAGCCGCTGATCAGGTTGAAGAAGGTGGTCTTGCCGGCGCCGTTCGGCCCGATAATGGCGCAGAGCTCGCCCTTGGCGACGTTCAGCGAGACATCGCGGACGGCAACGAGGTTGCCGAAGCGCTTGGTGACGTTGTTGATCTCGAGGACGTTCACGCCTTGCTCCGTTGGAAGAAGCCGAGCAGCCCGCGCGGGAAGAACAGCACGACCAGCACGAACAGCAGGCCCACAAAGGACATCCAGTTCACGGTGATGCTGGAGAGATAATCCTGCACCACCACGAACACGAAGGCGCCCAGCAGGGGGCCCCAGAAGCTGCGCATGCCGCCCATGACCGCCATCATGACGAAATCGCCGGACTGGCTGTAATGCAGGCCGCGCGGATCGGCAAAATTGTTCACCAGCGCATAGAGCGCGCCGGCAAAGCTCATGAAGAAGCAGGACAGCGTGAAGGCGATCCAGATGTGCCGCTCGATCGGGATGCCGAGGAAGCGCGAGCGGCGCTCGTTCTCGCGGATTGCGATCATGGTGCGGCCGAAGGGCGAGCGCAGGATGAAGGCCATGGCGCCGATCGCGAGCGCAAAGCAGAATAGCACGAAGTAATAGAAGGCGATGTCGTTGCCGAGGATGTCGAGCTTGAAGAAGCCGAAATCGAGCGGTTGGCGGTGGAAGCCGCGCAGCCCGTCGTCGCCGCCGGTCAGCGAGCTCCACTGGAAGGCGATGTAATAGAACACCTGGCCGAAGGCGATCGTGACCATGGCGAAGTAGACGCCGCGCCGGCGGACCAGCAACAGTCCGAGGATGGCGCCGCAAAGGCCGCCGAGCAGGATGCCGGCGATGACGGCGAGCGGCGTCGACAGCGTGAGATATTTGAGGGCGAGCCCGGCTCCGTAGGCGCCGAGGCCGAACCAGGCGGCGTGGCCAAAGGACAGCACGCCGGTGAAGCCGAGCAGGAAGTTCAGCGACATTGCGGCGAGGCCCAGCACGAGCACGCGGGTCGCGAGCGCGGTATAGCCGCCGAGCGGCGCCATCCAGTAGGGCGCGAGCAGCAGCACGGCCCAGATCGCAACGAGGACGATCAGCTTGCGGGACTGCATGGCGGTCAAGACATCATTCCTTCTTCGCCAAACAGGCCGCGCGGCCGCGCCAGCAGCACCACCGCCATCATGACGTAGATGACAGCCTCGCTGGCTGCCGGGAAGAACACGGCGGTGAGGCCAGAGGCGACGCCGATCAAAAGCCCGCCCGCGAGCGTGCCCGGCAGGCTGCCGATGCCGCCGACGATGATGGCAATGAAGCTCGGCATCAGGAGGCCGGTGCCCATGGTCGGATCAAGGCCGATCTGCCCCGCCGCGAGCACCCCGGAGAGGCCGGCAAGGAAAATGCCGACCGCGAAATTCAGCGAGCGCAGCATGCGGACGTTGATGCCGAGTGCGGCCACGGTTTCGAGATCGAGCGTGCCGGCGCGAATGCGGATGCCGAGACGCGTGTAACGCAACAGCAGGAAAAGCAGGGCGATCGCGGCAATCACCACTGCCACCATGAACAGGCGGTAGCCGGTGATGAAGAACAGGTCGTTGGAGAGCGGCTGCGACAGGAAGGCCGGTACCGCCATCGGCTTGCCCTGCGCTCCGAAGATGAAGCGCGTGCCGTCCTCAATCATGAACGCCAGGCCGAAAGTGAGCAGCAGGCTATAGAGCGGATCGCGTCCGTAGAGCGGGCGGATCAGAACGCGTTCGACGGCAAGCCCGATGATGGCCGTGAGCAGCGGCGCGAGAAGCAGCGCGCCCCAGAAGCCGACATAGGGCGAGAGCGCGTAGGCGATATAGCCGCCGATGACGAGAAAGCCGCCATGGGCGAAGTTGATGACGTTGCTGAGGTTGAGAATGAGCGAGAGGCCGAGCGCCATCAGCACGTAGAACGCGCCGATGATGAGCCCGTTGGTGATGTTGAAGAGCAGAAGCAGTGTCATGATTTACCGCGAAGACGACGCCAGAAACGAAACGGCGCCCGCGGGTGGCGGGCGCCGGGGGATTTGGCCAATCAGGCCGGCCACTGGATCTTGCAGCCGGTTTCCTCGACGGAGCCGGCGGCCTTGTCGCCGGGCACCGGGTTCTTGACGGTGAACATGTTGTCGGGATCGCCCTGCGGCGGATGCGCCTCGCCGACGAACACCGTGCTCATCAGCTCGTGGTCGCCGGCGCGGTATTCCGGGGCGCCGGGCTGCAGCGCGACTTCCGGCGGCAGCTTGAAGCCGGACAGCGCGTGCGCAAGCTTCGGCGCGTCCAGCGTCTTCTCCTGGTTGGCGATCAATGCAAGCGTCTGCACCGAGGCGTAGCCGAACCAGTTGCGCGCCGTGGCGGCAGAGCCCGTGATCTTCTTGATCGCGGCGTTGAATTCGGCGACATGCGGCACGCCCGGCTGGTCCCACCACCATTCCATGGTCCACCAGCCGACACGGGCGGCATCCGGCACGGCGCGGATGCTTTCGAGCTCGAACAGGGTGCCGCCGACCGCCATCTGCTTGTCGAGGCCGAACTGCACGAACTGCTTCAGACTCGCGACCTGGTCGCCGCCGCCCATCACGTTGATCAAGACCTGCGGGTTCGCGGCCTTGGCCTGGATCAGATAGGCCGAATAGTCGGTCGAGCCCAGCGGCACCAGCGAGGCCGACGACGTGCCGCCCGCCGCTTTGAGGATCTTCTCGAAGCTCGCCTGCACCGAATGGCCATAGGCGTAATCGGGGGTGAGGAAATACCACTTCTTGCCGAACTTCTCGATCAAGGTCGAGGCGATCGCATTGGCGTCCATCGCGGTGGCGTTGCAGACGCGGAAGACGTTCCAGGAGCAGCTCGTGCCGGTGATCGGATCGGTGTGGCCGCCGGAGACGATGTGCAGCACCTTCTTCTCGCTGGTGACCTGCGCCATCGCGATCGCAATGCCGGAATTGACGTCGCCGATGATGAAGCTGACCTGGTCGCGGTCGATCAATTTCCGCGTCTTCTGCACGCCGGTGCCGACGTCGTTGGCGGAGTCTTCGATCAGGAGCTCGACCTGGCGGCCCATGATGCCGCCCTTCTGGTTGATCTCCTCGACGGCATATTTGGCGCCCACCACCTCGCTGGCCGCGATCGCGGCATAGACGCCGGTCAGGGGATCGACCATGCCGATCCGGATCGGGGTCTCGCCTCGCGCCTTGATGATGAACGGGGATGTGATTTGCGCTGCAGCAATGACAGCGCCGGATTTCAAGATCGTCCGTCGGTCGACCAACCAACGCCGTCGCGAGCTAGGCATAGCATCCTCCCGGAAGGTGACTGTGTCTTGTTTGTGTGCATTCTTCGATGCCTTAGGGAAGCGAGCGTAGCCTTTCCTGTTCGCGTTTGACAATAGAGGCGGCTCCGACCTTCGGATGAGGCCAGCTCAAAAAGCCGTCACAAGCCAGAGGCAGCCGTCAATGGCCCGCGGCCTTTCGGGCTGCCTCATTGTTCAGCACGATCAGCGCATCGACCGCGACGCCGGTCTTGGGGTTGATCAGGAACGGGTTGATGTCGATGGAGGCGATGCGGCTTCCCGCATCCGCGATCAGGTTGGAGAGGCCGACCAGCGCCTTCACCGCCGAAGCCTCGTGCAGCGCCGGCTTGCCGCGATAACCCCTGATCTTGACCCCCGCCTTGGTGCGCCCGATCAGCGCCTTCGCCTCGGCCTCATCGAGCGGCGCGCCGGCAAGCGCCACGTCCTTCATCAATTCGATGTCCACGCCGCCGGT
>Ga0207700_10002467_pt1 | contig 10612 bp, 6 predicted proteins | sample LARL82metaG_FD_184348 | JGI IMG/M metagenome (GOLD analysis project Ga0207700, IMG submission 184348) | Corn, switchgrass and miscanthus rhizosphere microbial communities from Kellogg Biological Station, Michigan, USA - LAR L8-2 metaG... | ecosystem: Host-associated > Plants > Roots >...
TCTGCAAGCACTGCGAAGTGGCCGGCTGCCTTGAAGCATGCCCGACGGGAGCAATCGTACGCATGGAGTTTGGAGCGGTGTTCATTCAGCCGGATATCTGCAATGGCTGCTCATACTGCGTTGTTGCTTGTCCCTTTGGTGTAGTGGAAAAAAATGAAGATGATGGGCGGGCGTTCAAGTGCACGTTCTGCTCTGATCGACAGCGCGCAGGATTGCCGCCCGCCTGCGCTAAAGCATGCCCAACAGAGTCAATCAAATTCGGGCAGCTTGAAGATTTGCGGCGTGAGGCGACTGAGCGACTGAAAGTGCTGGAGGCTCGCGGCGTTACTGACGCAGTGGTCTATGATCCCGTTGAGACCAGTGTAAAAGGAATACATTCACTGTTTCTTTTGCGTGGCGATCCGCGTACCTACAATCTGCCGCCTAATCCTGAAGTCCCCACTACCTATTTGAAGAAAGCATGGCAGTCTGCGGCAGTCGCGGCTGGAGCCATGCTGGGCGCTACCCTGATGGCATTTCTGGGAGGCAAGCGATGAGCCGAGTTCCCTTACCTGAACTGCCCGGACGCGTTCCAGATTCACAAAGTGAACGACGGCTTACGGCTTTGCGTCGCGAGGCCGCGCAATCTGGCGTGGTCTTGGGAAAAGGAGTGTCGCCGCGGGGAGCGCCGTTCCCGCAAGCCTCGCCGACTACCGGTTACTACGGAGTGCCACTGCTCAAGGAACCACAGTGGAATCCTGAAGTGCCGCTGTATTTTTTTGTAGGCGGAGCGGCTGGAGCCTCGGCCGTGATTGCGAACATGGCGAACTGGTTCGGCGATGATCGCGAACTGGTGCGCAGCGCGCGCTGGATGGCCGCGGGCGGAGGCGCGCTTTCATCAGCACTGTTAATCAAAGATCTGGGAGTGCCATCGCGTTTTCTCAATATGCTGAGGGTATTCAAACCGCAAAGCCCCATGAGCATGGGTGCGTGGACTCTCTCAGCATTCTCCAGTTTCTCCGGGGCAGCGGCATTCGCCAACTTGATGCGGGGAAAATTTGGCCATTCAGTCTTGATCAAGATAATTGAAAACTCGGTCGGCCTGATGTCCACTGCCACGGGGCTAGTAATGGCAAGCTACACAGGCGTTTTGATTGGCGCGACTGTGATACCTGTGTGGAATAAAAACGTGGGAACGCTTCCACAGCACTTCGCGGCTTCAGGACTCAACTCGGCGGTTTCTCTTTTAGAGCTGTTTGGACACGATGACAGTCGCGCGCTAAATCTGCTGGGAATTTCCGCTTCGTGTTATGAAGTGGCTGAAGGAGCGTTGCTGGAAAGCAAGCGCCATCGCGTGAACGAGCCGTTGCGCAAAGGCTGGAGCGGCGCGATTGTGAGAGCTGGCGGCGTGTTGTCCGGTCCGCTGCCGCTGGCGTTGCGCCTTGCGTATGCGGTAAGCGGCAACAAAAAGCTTCGACGCGCGGCGGCATGGTCAAGCATTGCCGGTTCCCTGCTTACCCGTTTCGGCTGGGTACATGCGGGACGAGCATCGGCGAGAGATCATCGCATTCCGCTGGAATTGCCGGAAGGCGCAGCTGAAGTAAGAAAGACAAGCCATCAAATCGGATTGCAGAAGCCCGCATAGATCAACTTCTAAGCTGCGGATTCAGGCGAATCGAATAAATTCTCGCGCCTTCATTCGCGCTGATTTTTGTTCAGCGGTCGGTCGACGATAGCGGCCCCTCGGTACGTTTAGAAAACCAAATTTTCCTTCGTCAGCTTTAGCCCATCCAAATTCCCCAGCACGGTGACCGCAACTTTATCGGGATGGAAAAGCGCATTCGCCATTTCGCAGACTTCTTCGCCGGTAACTGATTCAATCTGGTCGATGGTTTCATCGAGGCTGAAGAAGCGTTCAAAATACATTTCCTGGCGGGCCAGGTTGGACATCCGCGAAGTGCTGGATTCAAGGCTCAGCATCAAGCCGCCTTTAAGCTGATCTTTGGCGCGACGCAGCTCGTCGGCGGGAATGGGCGCGGACTTGAGCTCTTGGAATTCGGCAAGAACGTGATCGACGACCTGCCGGACTGATTCCACCGACGTACCGGCATAGATCGCCATGCAGCCGGTGTCGCGATAAGGGTTCAAATCGCTGTAAATCGAATACACCAAGCCTTGCTCTTCACGAATCTTCTGGAAAAGCCGCGAGCTCATGCCGCCGCCGAGCACAGTATTCAGCACGTAAGAGACGTAGCGCTTTTCGTCGGAGATGGGGTGTGACGGCACGCCGAGACAAAGCTGCACCTGCTCCAGCGACTTCTTATTCCGCGTGATCACCCGTGCCGTAACGGCCGGCGCAGGCAGGTGGAAGCCATTCGGCATGCGTTGCAGCGAGGCAAAGCGTTCTTTGATCAGATCCACAAAGGCGTGATGGTTCAGATTGCCCGCCGCGGAAATGATCATGTTATTCGGCGAAAAATGCTGGCGATAAAAATTGAACAGCTTCTCCTGCTCAAATGAGCGGACAGTCTCTTTCGTCCCCAGGATCGGCTTGCCCAGCGGATGGTCTTTCCAGAAATTCTGGGTAAAGATCTCGTGCACCAGATAATCCGGATTATCTTCATCCATCTTGATCTCTTCCAGAATCACGCCTTTTTCTCGCGTAATGTCTTTGGGATCAAACGTTGGGTTCAGCACCAAGTCACTTAGAATATCCACTGCAATCGGCAAATGCTCATCCAGGACTTTAATGTTGAAGCAGATGGTCTCTTTGCCGGTGAAGGCGTCCATGTTGCCGCCAATGGAATCCACCTGGCGCGCGATGTCACGCGCCGTGCGTGTCTTCGTCCCTTTAAAAACCATGTGCTCGGTGAAGTGCGAAATGCCATTCAGCTCAGGCGACTCATCGCGCGAACCAGTCTTCATCCAGATTCCAATGGCAATGGAGCGGATGTGGGCCATCTCTTCACTCAGCACGATCAGGCCGTTGGGAAGCACTTCACGTTGAATGTTGCGCGGTTCGGTCAAAGGGGGTCGGGTTAGGACTGCGGTTTCCATCACTGGTTCACATTTGATTCTTACACACTGGAAATGGTCGCAAGGTGAAATATATGTTCATATAATTCAATAACTTAACATGACATTAGTTGATTCCGATCCTTTTTGGCCCTTAGCGTGTAGAATTTAAAGTGTAGCTGATTTCCACATGCCTGATCCGCTCCAAGACGGCCTTCTAGGCCTTGATTATCAAGAGCTTAGCGGTATTGCACAAAAATTTGGGCAGCCGGAATTCCGGGCGCGCCAGCTTTTTGACGCTCTGTATCCCCAGCGGCTCACCGCGCTCGATTCCGTCTCAACGTTGCCCAAGCCGTTTCGCGCGGCGTTGCTGCAAGAAGGTTTCGACATCAAGCACCCTCGCGTGGAAAAAAGCTTTCAGTCGATCGACGGCACCATCCGATACCTGATCGCCATGGCCGATGGAGAAACCGTTGAGACCGTCTGGATGCCTGAAGGCGATGACGGCGAAACCGGCGACGGCACTGAAGCCGGCGACTCTGAGTGGCATCGCGCAACCATCTGCGTTTCCAGCCAGGTTGGTTGCGCTGTGAATTGCCAGTTCTGCCTTACCGCGTTGCTGGGCGTAAAACGCAACCTGAGCGCCGGAGAAATCGTGGGCCAGGTCATCGCCGTGCTCAATGATCGCCGTGTTGATATGGAGCGCCAGCGCGTCAACATTGTTTTTATGGGCATGGGTGAACCGTTCCTCAACTATCCCAACTTCATCAAGGCCGTGCGGCTCTTGGTGGAAGGCGTGGGCTTTCCGGAATCGCGCATGACGGTCTCGACTTCCGGGATTCTTCCGCGCATTCACGACTTTGGCGCTGAGGCAGTCCGTCCCAAGCTGGCTATCTCGCTCAACGCGTCCAATGACCAGGTCCGCAGCAGCATTATGCCAATCAATAAAAAGTGGAACCTGGAAATGCTGATGCAGGCCGCGCGCGACTTCCCTCTCCGCAACCGCGAGCGCATCACGTTTGAGTATGTCCTGCTCGACGGCGTGAATGACAGCCCTGCTCACGCCCGAGAAGTGATTGAGCTGCTGCGCGGTATCCGCTGCAAAGTAAATCTCATCGCGCTCAATCCCGGGCCGGGCATCCAGTTCGGCACGCCAGCGGAACAAAGCGTTCAAGTTTTCAAAGACCTGCTGACCAAGGCTGGCATCCCGGCCTTTGTGCGTCGTCCTCGCGGGCGCGATATTTACGCCGCGTGCGGACAGTTGAAGCGGACGGTAGCGTAAGAAGCAGTCAGCACTCAGCAGTCAGCATTCAGCCCCTGCAACAGTCTCGCCGCCCTACAACTTTCGTCATCCCGAGGGTCGTAAACGAGCACAAGCTTTCTTCATTGTGCGAGTAGACCCGAGGGACCTTGTGTTTTTGTTTGTGCTAAACAAAAGGTCCTTCCGACCTACTCGCACGCTGATGCAAACGCGTGCTCGTTGAACGGTCGTCAGGATGACGAGAGTTTAGAAGAAATGTGCAGGGGCTGAATGCTGACTGCTAATTACTGAGTGCTGTTCCGTTTTGATCAGCGTAAATCAGCGTTATCAGTGTCATCGGCGGTAAGGTTTGGATTAACGCCGAGCGTAAAAGTAATAGTCCGCGGAATAACTGCTCTTGAACTCCACTTCCCCGCTCTGCGCTGTGCATTCTTGCGCCGCCGGTGCCAGCCCGCCTACCGTGTTCACTCGCTGGATAGACGTCACACCGCTCAGCTTGCCGCTTCCAGAATGTCCGGTCACCGTCACCAGCAGCCACGGGATCGCCGTGGGATCAGGCGCGTCGGCCTTGGCCGCCATCTTGCCGGTGACCTGGCTGCCGTCGTTGAGCTGCCACGTAGGCCCGCCAAAATGCCTGCCGATGGATTTGCCCTGCTCATCGAATAACTCGGCGTCGGGCGCTTTCAGCGTCCATGCGGGCTTGCCGTTAGCGTCGGGCCGGCAGACATAGAGCTGAAAGCCTGTGGCTCGCGCCATCAGGACGAGTTCTTCACCCGCAACGGCTTGGATGGAATCGGGGACCGTTGGTTTTTGCACGGAGGGATTCTAGCAGGCTTAAAGGGCTCGCTATTCCCACATGACCCTAGCCATTGACAGTGAATAAAATGGTGCCCTTCGACTTGGCCCGAACGAAAAATGACTGTTTTTGCGCCCAAAGTTGCGCAACACTGGACTGTTCGCTTGAAAAACCACTTTTCCTGCATACTTCCGCCAAGGCGGTGGAATCCATTTCAGAATACCTAGCAAGCAATAAATCCCGAATTGCGGCGATTTGCGGGTTCTTAGTGGATTCAACAAATCGCAAACTGTCCTTCAGTCCCGCCCGTTTTTCGGTGGATTCCAGGAAAATCGCATACAAAATGAACACCGCGAACAACGGGCCGTTAGTAAGTTTGGCCCTTGTGACAATTCTGTGGTATTGAGGAAATCGCATGCGGCTAAAATTGCCCAATCGCCGAATTTCAATCCAAGGAGGAGGAGTATCCACAAACAGCCGGGCTAGACCAGTGAGTTGATCTAGCGAAGTTTTGCGCTGACTGGATTCGGGCTTTAGCAGAAGATCCACAATAGGCTCATGCTGAATTGAGAAAATCAATGATCTTGTTGGCAAGAATAAAGCGTCCACGCGATGCCAACTTGCCAATTCAAAGGCTGAAATCAATCCTGCATAAAATGCGAGTTTGGCGAGATAGATATTCTTAGATGCCTGCTCCCTTATCTTTTCTGCGTTGCTTGTCAGTAGCGTCTGCCTAATTGCCGCCCAATATTCGACTGCTGCTCTAGGCCGAGTCTGGCGAAAATTCCTCCTCGGATAGAGATGTGTAGCAAGATGCTGCACGATATCAAAAGCAGCAATGCTGTCTTCCATGCCCTCGCCATTAATAAAATTGGATAGCTCCTTCACAAAAGCGTCGCCCACCGTCGCCTGATTCTCGCTGGCGACGCTCGCCAGCGCTGTAATCACTTCTTGCGCAAACTGTGTTTCAGACGTATGAACGATTGGGTACCCGTTTGTATATTGAATACTGCCGACCCTAATGCACAGAACCAAAGCGCGATTTGTTAGCTCCCGAACGATCCTTGGAGCTGGAACCAGAAACTCCAGAGTACGTACGCCGAAACTAATCAAGGGCCAGTCTCCGTCCTGCCCGACAGAATCCGCTCTCTCGATCAATATTTCGATTAATCGGTCCCCTGCTCCTTCAATGTTTGTGTTCTGAATCTGAAAAGCTAATTGGGCGACAATGTCCCACTCTCGCTTCTGAATCCGCGGAACTAACGTATTTCCTAAATCATCGGGGGTTGCATGAGTTCTAACAAGCTGGGCGGCTGTGAAGTACTCCAAGAATGTGCGGTGAGTGAATTGGTAAAGCAGCTCTCCTTCCCCGGTGCTGCCTGTATCTGTAAACACCCACGCCCGGCCCCGACAAAACTCTATGAAATCCCTAGCGGTCTTGCGTGCAACGTCAACGTCTTCCACAAAGCGATTATGCAAATATTCCGCTGCCTTATTGATTAAGCGAGCTTCGGTGACCCCAGCTTGAAGAGTTGTATCCGAATAAATCCAGTGCGCAAGGTGCTTCATAACTGGGCTCAATCGATCTTCAAATGTAATCCTTACATCAATCTGTCGACTGCGATCCCACTTTTCAAACAACATCAAAGCACATTTCTCATAGACGCCCGGCCTATTGCGGGGGATATACGTCTCCCCTCGATAGATTGTGCACATGAGGCCGAGCATCAGGGGATTAGAACGCAGATCACTAACCGACATGCTCTCTTCAAGAAAGCTCCTCGGCATAGCCTGTTTTTGCTCTGGCGTTAAGTCATCATCGACCGCAAAACGCTTCGTGGCATAAATACGGACTTGTTGATCATCGAACTCTGCGATTCGAAATGCCGTAAATCGCTTCGGGTCGAGCGGGGCTTGGTCATAACCAACCTCTCGTGAAGTGACTAAGATGGCTGACGACGGGTATAGCGTGCAAAAGCTCTCAACATCTGCAGTTATCTCCCGACGATACGAGGTGTCCAATAACTCATCGAGACCATCAAATACAACTAACGCTCGTCCGTTCAATAGTAGATACTCAATTGCGCCAATTGGCGGCTTGATCTGATATCTGGAATTTGAGGTATCTTCGATGAAATCAAGAATGGAACATTGCCGCGCTTTTTTTTCGGCACCATAGTCTTTCAAGGTAATCAGGAATGGAATAAGCGAACGAGTAACGCCTGCTTTTTGTGTCTTGCCGGCAAAGGTGTGACACACATATTGGCTGAAGGTCGACTTGCCAGCACCTGGATTACCGACAACAACCGTTCTGTCCAGAACGCCGATAAGGCCTCGTGCATCCAGAGTTGGTCGAGGGTAAAGATCGCGCGCATTCGAAACTGACCAGGCGTATTCACGATCGACTTCGTCTTTTCTACCCAGCACAAAGAAGTTATTGGGTACGTACAATTGTTCCAGTGGAACCTTTTGAGCAATTGAGAGGTTCGGAAGAGTAATAAACCCATGCCTTTGTTCAACAACGAGCTTGTAACGCTCTTCAAATCGCGCAATTTCTTTGAGGCTCACTCGCGGAGCACTGGTCAAAAAATCAAGGTTGCGTTTTATGAGCTCGATTTCTTCGAAGAGGACATTGTGACGCACAGAAGCTTTAGAGTCCAAGGCAGCCATATTGTCTTGACCAATAGCTTTTTCTAAGGCTTGTTCGCAAGCCTGAATCAGAGCGTCAAACAGATCTGCTGCAAAAGCGGTAATCCGATCCTCGGAAGTGTCGAGGTGGAGGGCAAGGGAAATGGTGAACTCTTGCTTAATAGCGGATAGATGACTTTCACCGCTGGCTGTAAGTTTGGTTGAATAAACTTGCTTGACTATAGATTCAAGTTCGGGTGAGATCAGGAAACCTTTGAGAGCATCGACCTTTCCTGCAGGAAACGCCAAGTTCCGTCGACCCAAACCGGCACTCGCTTTTTGAAAAAGAGTCTTCACTGACTCATTTTTTGAAATACTGCTGGCCAAACGCGAGTCCGACCGCGAACTGCTGCGGCCAGTTTTCGACAAGAGAGATGTCAAAACATTGGCGACAACGCTAGGAATAACTTCAAGCGCTAAATCGGCGATCTTAGGAGTCATTGGGGGGACTCTCCTGCTACAAATCTCTGTAAATATAGGCAAAAACTCGAAGTCACTAGTTCTGTCAGTTCTAATCAATCCTCAGATGGCATGGTGGGAATCGGCAATCAGCGATTATCCGAAGCAGTTGCATTATACGCGCTCTTGTGCACTCAACGTGGGCACGTAAGTCAAAGCTTCTGCGTCACAGGAAATCTGGGTAGACCCCTGCATCGGCATGGCAAGGGATACCTTGTCGGGGCCCTTCGACTTCGCGCCAATGACCGATTATCGAAATACATTTTGGCGGCGCTGCGCTCAGGGTGACAGTAGTATGAGGGATTGCTTTCGCGGCCATAAATGGCCGCTCTTCCACCAACACAGCCGAGGGCGGCTGTGCTCCAAATTTCAAGAGACAGCCGGGGGCGCTGTGCTCCACGAAGCTTTCCGATCGGAAACACAGCCGAGGGCGGCTGTGCTCCACGAAGCTTTCTGATGGGAAGCACAGCCGGGGGCGCCTCCACCCCGCCGCGCGAAGCGCGCGTCGGGGACCCCGGCTGTGCCACACGATCCTTGCGGGACCGCACATCTCTTGATCAGCCATAAGCTGGCTCGAAAAAGTGAATGGTTTCTGGGTCGCGGTTTCTTGGATCCTTCGGCTACGCTCAGGATTTCGCCTGGCGGCTCGGACGCCGCCAAGACGGCTCAAGATGTACTGTTTCGCGCCGGGACCATGGCCGAAAATCCTATTGACTGCCGTATTTTTTTCGCCGATAATACGAGGCGAAAGACCGAGAGCGGCATCGGCGGGAAAAACTCTTGAAACGCCCGGAAAGGCCAGCAACCCTGCAGTCTGCGGGCCACCGTTGGGTCCACAGTTACCGCGGCCTCAAAATGGTTTGAATCAGCCCCTAATTCATTGAGGGCAGAAGTGTGTTCAAACCTTCCTTAAGATCAAAAAATTTAACCACAAGGGACACGAAGGTGGCCGGATCGCCGGAATCGCGCGTCATCGCCGTCATCGCGCGAGATCGGAAAGACCAAGGCCCACCCGCGATTCCCACCGGCTGGAGTGCCGGTGCCACAAAACCAGGGCCACAAAATCTAGCCTTTCCCAACGGAGCGAAAAGATGAATAGACAAGAGCTAATAGCAGTCCTACTGAAGCTGACGGAGCAATTAGGACACACTCCCACCCGCGTAGAACTGATGAGGCATGGCGGGGTAACCAGGCAACAGATCAAAAACAACTTTTGCACCTACAAAGAAATGCTGGAGACCTGCGGGCTGGAAAAACTGGGGCCGGGGAAAAAAGTGGAAATGGCAGACCTTTTCCATGACTGGACCAGCATAGTACGCAGCATGGGAAAGATCCCGACGCACATGGAGTACGAAGAAAAGAGCAAGTACAGCTTACACCCGTTGCGAGCCCGCTTTGGCTCATGGCTGCATGTGCCGGCCGGGCTAAAGCAATATGCGGATGAGCAGGGGCTTGCGGCGGAGTGGGCGGACGTCAGGAAGTTGGTAGAAGAACATGCCCGACGTCAGAAAGGAAGCTGGCGATTGGCAGCGGCGCAACCTGTGCCCGCCCTGATGTTAGGCCAGCCCGTGTATGGCGAATTCACCGGCTGGAATCCTCTGGCCTGCGCGCCGACGAACGAATTGGGAGTGGTTTTTCTGTTTGGAGCTATGGCTTTGCATCTGGGCTTTCTGGTACTGAGGATACAGGCGGAATTTCCTGACTGCGAAGCATTACGCCTAGTGGCTGAAAAGCGTTTGCAGAAAGTAAGAATTGAATTTGAACAGGAAAGCCGAAACTTTATGCGACACATGCACGATCCGGCTGGGTGCGATTTGATTATTTGCTGGGAACACAACTGGCCGGAGTGTCCGTTGCCGGTGCTGGAGTTGAAGAAAGAACTGGGGAAGCTGCTGGCAGCATTGGGAAAAAATAAAGCTCTACCACTGATGACCGAGATCGGGACATCGGGTGATCTGGTGATCGGGTGATCGGAAAAAACCAGAACTTAACCGCGGATTGACGCGGATAAACGCTGATCAGGAAAAACCAACTGGAGGCATGGAAACACGGAGAACAGCGGAGATCGAAAGATCGAAAAGCAACGGCGAGGCGCCGTGCCAAAAGAGTATGGCGGTGAAAACCCCTACCCACCCGTCCCGTCATACGTAATCGGCAAGGCCAGCACTGCTTCGCAGCCTGTCCGGTCAGAGCGGTTGGCGAGTTGCAGCACGCCGCCGTGGGCTTCTGCGATTTGTCGGCTCAGGATCAAGCCGATGCCGCTGCCGCCGTGCTTGGTGGTGAAGAATGGAACGAAAAGATTGTCGCTGTTGAGCAGGCCGGGGCCCTGGTCGCGGATGAAGACTTCAACGCTGCGCGCGTTGGTGCGCCAGCCCACTTCAACGGTGCCGGGATGCTTGAGCGTGGGATCAAGC
>Ga0207700_10002469_pt1 | contig 10609 bp, 13 predicted proteins | sample LARL82metaG_FD_184348 | JGI IMG/M metagenome (GOLD analysis project Ga0207700, IMG submission 184348) | Corn, switchgrass and miscanthus rhizosphere microbial communities from Kellogg Biological Station, Michigan, USA - LAR L8-2 metaG... | ecosystem: Host-associated > Plants > Roots >...
CGAGAGCACCACGGTATCGCCCTTTTCGATTCGCGCATGCTTGTGGTTATCCACGGCGGCGCGCGAGAGCGCGGACATGGGCTCACCCTGCGTGCCGCTGATCATTACGCAGACCTGCTGCGGCGCGTAGTCTTTGATCTGTCCGGGATGAATCAGCAGTCCTTCAGGAACGTCGATGTAGCCCAGGTCCATGGCAATCTCTGACGCTTCCGTCATGGAGCGGCCCACCAGCGCGATCTTGCGCTTGTATTCGCGCGCCATTTCAAACGCCAGCTTAATGCGATGGATGGACGATGAGAAGCAGGAGATGAAGAGCCGGCGATCAGCGCGAGCAAAAATTTCGTCGAACTTGCCGCGCACCGCGCGCTCGCTCGGCGTATAGCCGCGACGCTCAGCATTGGTCGAATCCTGCAACAGCGCAAGCACGTTGCCTTCTTTGCCGTACTCCGCAAAGGTATGCAGATCAAAAAGACGCGTATCGGTGGGCGTGGGATCAACTTTGAAATCGCCCGTATGGATGACGACGCCAAGCGGCGTGTGGACAGCCAGGGCGACGCAATCCACAAGGCTGTGCGTGACCTGTATGGGATTAATGGTGAATGGGCCAAGGTTGAAACGTGAGCCGGCGCGAATCTCACGCAGATCAGAATCTTCAAGCAGGCCGTGCTCTTCCAGCTTGTTTTCCACCAGGGCCAGCGTGAACTCGGTGCCAAAGACCGGAACCCTCAGCTCTGTAAGCACCCAGGGCAGCGCGCCGATGTGATCTTCATGCCCGTGAGTCAGGACAATGCCGCGGACTTTATCGCGGTTTTGCAGGAGATAAGTAATGTCCGGGACAACAATATCAACCCCTAGCAGCTCGGATTCTGGGAACATGAGGCCGGCGTCAATGACGATAATGTCATCGCCATAGCGCACGGCCATACAGTTCATTCCAAATTCGCCGAGGCCGCCAAGGGGTACAAGATGGAGTTTATGCGAGGGCATGGTCAACAGATGATGCTAACATTTCGTACTGTCGCTTCGCTCCGAAACCGCTTATTTTGCATTCTCGCCTGATATCCTTTTGCGCTCCCGGGGCAGCGCCGCTCGCCGCGTGTCGGGCTCGCAGCTTTCCTGCAGGTCTTTTCGTTGGATTCGCGGCGCCGTCATTGCGCCACGGCATCCATCACTGTGGGCGATGGAGTCTCACTTCCCAGTTCACCTTCCCATCGAGCAATCACGGCGCTGGCCAGGCAGTTGCCCAGGACGTTGGTTGCGGTGCGCGCCATGTCCATAAACTGGTCAATGCCAAGGATCAGCAAAACGGGCCACGCTGGTAGGTGGAAGGAATCCAGCGTGCCGAGCAGGATCACCAAAACGGCGCGCGGCACTCCGGCCACGCCTTTGCTGGTGAGCATCAGCGTAAAGACCATGATCAGTTGCTGGCTCAGCGATAGATGGATGCCCGCAGCCTGCGCAACAAAGATGGACGCCAGCGAGAGATAGAGCGTGCTGCCATCAAGATTGAAGCTGTAGCCCGTGGGCAGGACAAACGCAACAACCTGCCGCGGAACGCCAAAAGCTTCCATACATTCCATCGCTCGCGGCAAGGCTGACTCTGAACTGGCGGTGGCAAAAGCGATTGTCACTGGTTCCGCCACGGCTTTGATAAGGCGTTTGATCGGCAACCGCGCAATCAACGCTACCGGCAGCAGCACGCAGACAATGAATACAATCAGCGCCGCATAGAGCGTGACCAGAAGCTTGAGCAGGTTCGCCATCACGCCAAAGCCCATGGTCCCTACGGTGTATGCCATGGCGCCGGCCACGCCAATGGGTGCAAACAACATGACGATGTTGGTGAATTTAAACATCGTCTCAGAAAGGCTTTCGCAGAATGCCAGCATGGGCCGCCGCTTGTCTTCACCGATGAGCGCCAGCGCAATTCCAAAAATAATGCTGAACACCACCACTTGAAGCACCTGGCCTTCAGCTACAGATTTGGCAATGTTTTCCGGAAAGATGTGCAGAACAACATCTGTCCACTTCTGCGGCGGGGCGCCGGAAACTGTGGCGGTGGCGGCGTTGGGCGGCGGCGTGAGTCCTTCTCCGGCGCGCGAAATATGAATCGCTGCCAGGCCGATAAACAGCGCCAGTGTGGTAACAATTTCAAAATACAGCAGCGCCTTGATGCCCATGCGTCCAACCTGTTTCAGGTTGGAGTGCCCCGCAATACCCACGACCAGCGTACTGAAGATGAGCGGAGCGATGATGGTCTTGATCAGCCGCAGAAAGATCGAGCTCAACACTTGCAAGTCGCCAGCGACCTTTAACCGCGTGGCATCGCCGGCAAATGTGAGGTCAAACCCGATTTCCGCGCCCACCAGCATGCCGGCAAAAATCCATGGAGTAAGCGAGCGCCGAACAAACGAGTAACCGCAGAGAGCCAAGATCGCAACCCAGCGAACCGCCGCCAGCAGATAAGGATGAATGACCACACCGCTGTAATGCGTAATCGCCCACAAGACGCAAGCTATTCCGGCCAGCGCCAGAAACGCGACGAGAAACCGCGCTTGGTTTGGGGAACTCGTCTTCATCGCAGCAGGTCCTCCAGCTCAATTGAGCCCTGGGTCTTTTCGTCGCGATACTTTACGATGACCGGCGTATAGAGTGAAAGCCCCCACTCCGCAGCTTTTCCCTTGGTAATGGCGCGCGATCCCGGCACCACCACCGCATTTTCCGGAATGATGAGAGGCATTTCGGCAGACGAACGATATACCTGCTCACGCACAATGTCATAGACCGGAGTGGCGCGAGTAAGGATGACGCCCGCGCCCAGCACCGCTCCGCTGCGCACCTGCGTGCCTTCATAGACGCCGCAATTTCCGCCGACCAGAACGTCATCTTCAATGATCACCGGCGAAGCGCCCACCGGCTCAAGCACGCCGCCAATCTGCGCAGCCGCGCTCAGGTGGACGCGCTTGCCAATCTGCGCGCACGACCCAACCAGCGCGTGGGAATCGATCAGCGTGGCTTCGTCCACATACGCGCCAACATTCACGTACATCGGCGGCATGCAGATCACGCCCGGAGCGATATACGCGCCGCTGCGGATCGACGATCCACCGGGCACGACGCGCACACGATCAGACAGGCCGAAGCGTCGTGCCGGGAAAGTGTCTTTGTCCACAAAGCTGAGCGGGCCGCTGCCGGACTCTTCCAGATCGCCCAGGCGGAAGCCCAGCAGAATTCCCTGTTTCACCCAGGCGTTTACGCGCCACTGGCCGTCCTGCTTCTCGGCAGCGCGGACCTCGCCGCGGGTAAGCGCTTCATGGAATTGCCTGAACGCATGCCGCGCGTGCACTGCTATCTCCGGAGGCAGTGCGCCCTTGGCATATAACCGCTCGATTTCTGCGCGTAACACATCCATCGTTATAGTCTGCTGACTCAGACCGTCGGCTCGGCTGCCATCCAAGTCTGATGAAAGAGCAAGTGCGGAGTATAACCGTCGCGTGTTCGGTCGGCAAAGCCTTACCTCGGCGCCCTGGTTGCAGACTCCGATTGCGGATCCTCATTCAGCTCTGCAAGAGAGCAGGCCCCCTCCCCCTCCCCTGCCATCCCAGATTGGCGTAGACTTGCGAGGGGTGCATCCCAGATCATCCCAGATTGGCGTGGACTTAAGAGCTTAAGCCTCGACTGGCGTAGGGTTTGGGAAGTTCCGACTACGGCGATGTCGGCACCCTCCCCCTGGCTGCCAATTAGGATTTCAAAGGACTTACTCCAGGTCATCCCAGCGCCATCCCAGACGGGCCCCGTCCACGCGCGCTTTTCGCGTGGATGGGTAGAGATGGGCCCCGTCCACGCGCGCTTTTCGCGTGGATGGGTAGAGATGGGCCCCGTCCGCGCGCGATTTTCGCGTGGATGGGCAGAGATTGGCGTAGATCGCGGTTTTCTGGCTAGGAGCTAGTGGCTAGTAGCTAGAAGCTAGAAGCTTATATTGTCAAAGATCATGGCCACAGGACACACTTCCGCCTGGAGCCAAATATCACAATATACCATTTGTTCGCCCCAATGTCAATAGAAATCAGGTGTCACTTTCCCCCTTCGGGCGAAAGGTTTTGCTTTTTCCTGATCCGCGTCCATCCGCGTTGATCCGCGGTAAATCCTTGTTGTTCTGATGCCCCGATGACCGTATGTCCCGATCTCCCGATTTCTTTCGTAAACCCGCCACTTAACTTTCTTCAGCCGTTTTTCCTAACAAGCACTAAAAAAAACGAATAAAAAATCTTACACGCTCTCGCGATTTGTCTATATGTTGTACGCGATGAACTTGAGTGCGTTCCGGTAAGTGCGCGCGCGTTTTCCTTGGAATTCCCTAATGCAATTTCGGTCTTTGTAAATTTCAACGGTGCTAATCGGTGCCACTAGGCCAAATTAGGCGGTCATCCCGGTAACAACCGGATTTTTTCTTGGATTCTTCTAATGAGCTTTGCATATCGGTAAATTATCCGCTGGCTGGGTCAGCGTAACTAGCTGGTGAAACTAATATTCCAGCCGCATCGCGGGATGATGCAAATGAACTGCCGGCGGCCATCCGGAAGAGAAAGCGGGTAAGAATGATAAGGCTGAATTGCCCGGCGTGCGGTCAGATGTTTCAGGATGAAACCGAATTGGGCGTGACCCTTAAGTTGGTTGAGCACCTGAAAAACATTCCTGAAACAGAGCACCTCGTGCAACTGGCAGTCATGCTGAAGGAACTTGAGCGGCTTGCCGCGCTGGGTGAATCCGTCCCGGAAGCAGCATTTGACCTAGGCCCCAGGCAAGAGCTCTTTGACCGCTGCGCGCGCTTTGACCAACGGCTGAGGACGATACAACTCCAGGCCGTATCCACGCTTACGCTGGCCGTAGATGAGGTCCGTGAAATATTGCGGGAGTGCGGCGATTACGTTGCCGTCCGGGACCGCACCGCCGGACAGTCGCTCTTGCAGAACCTCAACGAATCTCTGCTCGTCGCGAACCGCAAATTTAGAAGGTGACTGTGCCCCGCGGAATCCCGGTCCTCATTTCTTTCAGAAAGACCGCAAAACAGAAAGCCGATGGGCAGTATCAGAGAGCGCCTGTACAACGCCGCTGAGAAGTTTGATAAATTCCTTGGCACGGCTTTGGGGGCCTTTCCAGTCTGGGCAGGAGTCGCATTCGTGCTGCTTATTGTCGGTCTGGCTGGAGCGGCGGCATGGAAAGGTAAAACCCATCTGGCCTACCTGCTGCTCGGATGCGGCATCATCATCTTCGTGGCCCTGATAGTCAAAAAACGCGGCAGGCATGCAAACTGATATGGTAAGCAACGAATGAGTATTCACAGCAAACGTGCTACCTTTTCTCCTCATCAGGAGAAAAGTAATGTTCAGGAAAACTTCCAGAATTGTTGCCGTGGCCGCGCTCGTGGTTGGGACACTTGCAGGCGCTGGCGCAGCCCACAAGAAAACAGAACAACCGTTGCATGTCGCGGTGTGTTGCGGATCGCCGGTGCCAGTATGCCCGGGCAGTCCGGGTTGCCCTGGTTTCAAGTAGCAGTTAACTCCAAGAGGGCACTATGACGCCAGCCCATCTTTGGCCATGGCCGATCTGGCTTCTCTTGGGCCTCAATCTCATTGCGGAAGCCGCCGTGTTATGGCTCGCCGTCTCTCGTGAATTTTCCCGCCGCCTCATCATGTTGCCGGTATTCGCCGGGTTTTGCCTTCTGGCCGACATCACTTCCATCGTGCTCGGGTTCACGGCCAATGTTGATGCCGTCAATGGTTCGATGGGGGTTTCACGTTCCTATTGGCTTTTCTATTGGGGAGAGCAAATCATTGCCGGCGTCCTGGTTCTCCTGTTGGCCTTGCAGATTATTACCGTCATTCTGCCGCCGTGGGATAGGCTGATCACCTTGCTTGGGGTGGCTGCCTTTATCTCCCTTGCGGTGATCTATTACAAGCTTCTGCCCACCACCAAAGTGAGCAATGTTCTGGCCGTTGTCACGCTGGCCGATCTGGTCACGGTCCTCTCGCTGCCCATCATTTGGGTCGTAAAGCCTGCCAACTGGCCCAAAGGAATGCCATTGATAGCCACTGGCTTGGTGATTTCGCTGGTGCTTCAGGCCGCCTGTGCCGCAACAGCGGCATTGCTGAAAACACTGGTAGGAATTGCGAGCATCGGCGTTCCTCTCTCCGCGCTGATTGGCATGGGATTCTTTTTGGCCGCGCTTCTCACTGTCCCCGCAAATGCGAATACCAGCCAGCCCCAATCCCAACAGGGCCATTTATCCCATACTTAATCTAAGACAGCGTATCCATCCTTCGCCGTTTGCTGAAGGGTGGGATTTCACGGTGTCAACACAACGAGATGCCGTTCCGAGAGCCGAACATCAAAGCTGCCTGAAACCTCGGCAGTGCGTCTGTGAGGCCGAGGAATCGGCTCCGCTGCTCTTCAGGTCGATACAATGGCTTGCAATTGATTTCATTCAATATGCGTTTTGCTCTTCTCCGTGCCTCTGTGACTCCGAGGTAGGTTTGTTTTTTATCTGCGTTGATCTGCGCAATCTGCGGCGAAGGGTTTTGCTCTTTCCTGATCCGCGCCTATCCGCGTTGATCCGCGGTAAATTGTGGCTGTTTTTCTCCGTGCCTCCGTGTCTCCGTAGGAGGTTTTTGCTCTTCCAATCACCCGATCTAGCTTTCCCCATCTGCGCTTGTCAGCGTTCATCTGCGGCGAAAGGTTTCTGGTCGGCTCCGCTGCTCTCAAGGCATGCAGTCCTGCTACAATTTTCGGTTCGCCTTTACGGGGGTCCGGGTGGATTCATCTTCGCATTTTTTCCCTGGTGCTGTTGCTCCGCGGTCCGGCGTTTATCGCGTCCATCATTACGCCCACCGCATGCCGCATTTGGTCACCATTACTGCTGGCGCGGTGTTGCCTGAATGTAAGCGCTGTGGCGACAAGGTGAGATTTGCGCCGATGATTGCCGCCGAGCCCATCAATGCTGACGTGGATTTTGCCGATCAGGATTTTGCCGCATGAACTAACAAAATGCAAAACCCCGCCGCCAAAGAAACGGGCATGCGGGGTTACTCACAACATCGAGTAAACAGCATAACCCCGCGGAGGCGGCAAGTCGAGAAGAGTTAGAGTTTTAATCATCTGAGAATATTGCCAGCGGACGGGTTCTGCCGATTACTAAAGTTATTCAGGTCGCCTGTCACTATCAGAAAAATCAGGCATCTCAGGTTAGAGTAACGCTGCAATGAGGTAGAACGAGTTATGAGCACGACCCCGCAAGACCTGTCTTCAGAAATCCAGCATCTCTCTGCTGAATTGAAGCGGCTGGAGCAGAGGCTCAAATCAGAACCGCCGCCCGATCCCGCCGCGTTGACCGAATTTCGTTATCGGCTGGACAACGTTCGTTTGACGGCCTGGAGCGTAAGCGAACTCATCAACGCGGAGCGCATTAAAAAGAGCCCTGATACCGTGCTGACCTTCCTCTCCGCCGAACGGCTGAGAAGGTTTGAGCAGTTGGTGAAAAGCCTGTGCGGCGATATTGAACGCGGAATAATCACTGTGCGGACGGACGGAATGCAAGCGTTGTGCGAGTCTGTTAACGATCTCCAGCAGCGGTTGGTCCAGGCCATCAATCGGAGGACGCAGGGGTTACCAGATCCAGGGCGCGGCCGGTCGAACTAACGCAAAGTTGACTGATGCAGCGTTACCGAGGGATGTGTGCAAGCCTGTCTTAAGCGGTTCCAGTTTTCGGCCAGATAAACCTGCATGTCGGCCTCTGCCCAGAAAGTTTTTTTGAAGCCGCACCCGGCGCAAACCAGTGAAATGTCACGGGAATCAACGTGGGGATCAATACGGCGGCCACACGCGGCGCATTGAATGTCCCCGGCCACAAAGCCTTTTTCAGGAACGCACTCCCCCAGGAAACGCAGCCCATCTGCATCTCTTGAAATTTCCATTTCTCCTCGCGCTTCTATGCAATCGCTTTTCTTTTCCACTTCTCGGCCGTCTTCAAGCCGAGTGCGATATCTGCCAGTTCCAGAAACTTGTTGCTTTCAGACGCTTCAGCCCGGCTGAGCTTCCAGTCACCCTGGATCACGTTCCGTTTGAAGCTCAGGCGCGGAGCGATCCACAGGTCGTCTTTGCTATACGTTTTCTTGCTGTCCTTGGCTTTCTTGCCTTCCTTGGCTAACTTGGTCATCTAAAACTCACTTTATCGCGGCGTTACTTAGGGGGTAAGTGGTTGGTAAGGAGGCCTGATTTCCTGCTGGAACAAGGCGCAGCTTGCCCTTAGACGACATGGCTTAGGATTAGAGTATTGTGAGCTGTTTTTGGTTGTCGGGCTGGGTTCAGCTACTCTGCGCAATCAATGTGATTCTTGGTGAACCAAAGAAAAAGCCTAGCCGGCGGCTGGGGTTTCATCTTCGCTTGGTTCGTCGTCCTCAAACACGGGAAGTTCATACAGGCAGATTCGCGGGGACAGAATTGCCATTTCGGATTCGTCCGGCACTGCCCGGACCAATTCAAACACAACGGCAGTGTTGCACCTGGCGCACCTGGGGAAATACTGGTCTCTTAAAAGTGTTACCTCGTGCGGAACGCGATGGCTGCTGTGCCGGACCCGGTAGATCCCGCTTTCAGGGACCATTTCATCCGTGCGGAACATGGCCGCTTCCGCCGCTTTACCGGCAGAGGGTTTTACCAGAAATGGCCGCGGGCCCCCGGGCAGCATTTTCAGAATTCTCCCCTTCATTCCCTTGATAGGATGCAAGCCCCTCGGGCGCGGAAGGAGAATTCGAGAGTCTCTGCCTCCAAAGACTTGATCAAAGTAACTTGCAGAGAGATAAACCTAGGCTAGTGGGTCAGCTTGAATATTTTTCCAGAAAGGTTAACATTTCTTCCGCGTGAGCGCTGCCCAGACCGCTGAGCAGGCATACGTTCGGAAGTTCATTCAATCAAGGGAAAGGACTTTTATTTGAAAACCACTAAAGGTGAAAAAGGAAATAAGGGAAATAAGGGAAATAAGGGGCTTAAGGGGCTTCAGGGGCCTCCGGGGCCCGCAGGGCCAGTTGGACCGCGAGGGCTAAAGGGGCGGAAAGGAAAAAGCGGTGAGGCAGGAATTCCCGGCCCAATCGGGAAAGTGAACAATCTTAAAGATGTGGGTAGGCAGCTCAAAATTGTGGATCGAAGTATTGACCATATTTACAAGGAAATGGAGAGCCACATAAGCGATCTGGGCCAACTCCATCGGCAACTCGACTCTTTGCGAGAAACCGTGCGGGGCTTGGTATCCAAGACTGAAGCATTCCGAAGTTCAAAAAGCTAGATTTCAGACTGACCTGCTATCCAGATAGAGGTAGTGGTACAGTTTGACTCTTTTCGTTTATTCAAAACCATTTACAAAACGTCATCTCGAAGGGCGTAAGCGAGTCCCGCGTTTTCATCAGCGGGCGAGTAGCCCTGAGAGACCTTGTGTTTACCCCAAACAAAAGGTCCTTCGACCCTATTCGGGCGCTGAAGACGACGCGCCCTCATTGACGGGATCTCAGGATGACGATCGTTTAATAAAGCCTCGGTCATTGATTCTTCGAATGCTGCTCAAACTGTACCACCACCCAGATAGATATCCCATTGATCACCCCGTATTCATGTGTCAAAATACAACTACACTCTCCTGGGGAGACACTCACCTGACCGAAAAAAAGGACACCATTCTGGTTGCGTCCTGGGACCCACGTCTTGCGGATGTGCGGAAAGCCGTTCTTGAAAAAGAAGGTTTTCAAGTGCTGCAGGCAAAAGGCAGTACCGGCGTCCGCGACTTGTGCAAAAAGAAAAAGGTCAATCTTGTTGTCATCGGGTATTCATTGCCTCCCTCAGAAAAACGAAAGGTCTGGCTTGAAGCGCGCAAGGAGTGCAAGACCCCCATCCTTCAGTTGTATCAAGGTGCGGAGCCGGAACTGATTGAGTCAAACGCATTCGCTCATGAATCGCAAACGCCGGATGACTTCGTGAAATCGGTCAGGTTGGTTCTTCGTCGGCTCGCCAACTAAAAACTAGCTGCCCGCCTTGAAAGACTTGGGCTGCGCCGTGGTGTGGCGGTCAGTTCCCGGGTAGATCACAGCCGCCGAAGTGCCGATATTCTTTGTCATGAAGCTGATCATTTCCAGCATGGCCTGCGGTGATTCCAGACTGTGCAATGAGCCGTCGACCTTTGCCAGTGTGATGTCATACCCGTTGTATAAGATCAAGATCGGCAGTTTTGGGTTGAGGGCGTTGATCCTGTTCACCAGGAAGACCCTGCTCGGTTCTGGAACTGAATGACACATCAGGACCAGGGAGAGGTTGTGATTCGCCGCGACGAGGGCCACCGCATCGTCATCCTTCACCGCAGCGAAAACCGAATAACCCTCTTGCTCTAAAATAAACGTTCTTGTGCTTTGCAGCGATTGGTCCCGACTGATGGTAAGAATGGACTTTGATTCGTTCATTTCACGCCTTCTTGATTTCGAGCCCAGAGTCTGGAAAAAAGAAATATATTTGGATGTTACCGGGGAAGTTCCTGTGGCGCTGTACCGGATTGAACACTGGCGGTCCCAGG
>Ga0207700_10002470_pt1 | contig 10608 bp, 15 predicted proteins | sample LARL82metaG_FD_184348 | JGI IMG/M metagenome (GOLD analysis project Ga0207700, IMG submission 184348) | Corn, switchgrass and miscanthus rhizosphere microbial communities from Kellogg Biological Station, Michigan, USA - LAR L8-2 metaG... | ecosystem: Host-associated > Plants > Roots >...
CGGAAAGGTCGTCCCCCCACACGCCGAGGGAACTATGCTCGCGGTCGTGCGCCACAGCATTGACGAAGATGGCGCGCTTTTCTGCCTCGTGACCTGCGGGAAGCCGAAGAATCAGCTGTGTCGCGGCAGCATAGGGATAATCCTGGTCCGAAGGGATCTGGTTTAGTAAAGACAAAGCTCGATCAAAATCCCTCCTGTCCACAGCGCGCTCAACCATCGCCCCTTGTAGCTCAGCGCGAGCTTCCGGATCTGCTTGAGGCATGAGTTGCTCAACCGTTGATTCGTCTGATCGCAGCAATTCTCGAAGCTCGGTTGATTGCAGGACGGTCTTCGCGGCGTCCGCGTCAGAAAGCGCGACACTAGCCATAAAGGCATCTATGATCGTGGCCCGTACTTTTTGGGGGGCGCACTTTTGCAGACCCTGGCTCGCCAGCATCAGCGTATATGACCTCATGCCGGGGTCAAGTCCGCGAGCGCGAACGGCTGCCTGCTTCAGTTGCGAGCACCATTCCTTGCTTTCGGGCTTGATCTTCGGATGCGCCGAACCCTTTTGGGCCAAGGACTTCGCGGTCGCAAGTAAAGGTAACGACCCAAACAATGCGAGAAGAAGTAAGAATCGAATACATTCACGCTTAGGAGATCGCGCTTCGATGAGGGTTTCCTCTATTCTTTCGACGGATCTTGAACCCATCGTTAGCCAAGCGTCAAGAACTATGTGGGTAGTCTGAAAGATTTAAGACGTCTGGACAAATCGTTCCCAGTCTAGCTGCTCGGTAATTGTCACATCGTTCGTCAGCGATGCTAGGATGCTCGCCACGCATGCTCCGAGGCTCTAAGCATTCTGCTCACCCGGTCCGCTCGCTCTTGCGCGTCGTCCTCAATGCAGCCTGCTGTGAGCGTCACATCACCGCGTCCTTAGGGAATTCCCTAGTAGCGCAAAGCAGGACTCAGCCGTATGAATAGCTGCAGGCTTTGAAAACTGCGATCTTCAAGCCGGAGCACGACGAAACGGGTATGACCTCTCCCCACTAGAGGCGTACTGACCGGATTCGCGCTGAGAATTGTCCGGATGATTCAACCGGCTTGACGCGAACGCAAGAAATCAGAGGGAACTGGTGTGGCCTCCACGCAGTTCTTTCTGCGGTGGCGGATGCGACTCGGGAACCCTCCGCCACCTTTCTTTGTGAAAGGCCGAGCTGCTTGGACTCGGGAAGTAAGCATTCGTCGCAGTGGTCGTGGCAGAAGCCACTAATTCAACATGCCCTATCTCTAAGGGAGTCATCCTGTGTGTCGATGACGACCCAATGATCTTGCGGTATGAGAAGACCCTGCTGGAAGTGTCCGGGTACACAGTTCTGGCAGCATTTTCCGGAAAAGACGCACTCCGACTCGTAACCACATGCGCATTCGACGTGGTGATCCTCGACTATGGTATGCCAGAAATGAGCGGACACGAGGTCGCACTCGAAGTAAGACCGGTAGCATCGGTTGACTTCCTCACATTGCACGGTATTAGAATTATCGATGTCCCCCCGCATGGGACTCTCTCAGAATTGTTTGTGGCGGGTTCGGAATGGCACCACCAACACTACTTAGGGCGGTTGGCAAGCTGGTTGCCGCTGGCGAGCAGGCTGGCCTCAGCGTCGAACAAATGATCGCGCTGCTTAATCAGGGCATGAGCGTCGAGATGCTCCTGGATTTAATTTCTCGGCGCCTGGAAGCACGTAATCTCCTCGATCTGAATCATGTAGCCTAGAGAATCCTTAATTCAGCTTCCAGCCCTTCGGAGTCGCGCTAATCTTCTTCGAGGCACGCTTGACGGAATTCATCTTCGCTAGTGGATTTCAAAAAAGAAGAAAATGGGGTTCGAGATGGCAGTGTCATTGCCTCCCGAACCCCTGCAGCAATCGGACGCTTGGGCACTCGGCGTATTGGGCTACGCATGGCCTCCCATTGAAGCTCGCACAATCCTGATACGGTTTCGTGGGCAAGCCACTGCTGGACGCGAGCTCAGTTGGGAGATGAGATTATTTTTGTTACAGGGATCGAGTCGAACTTGCCGGACGATTCTTCATAGAAAAACGCTCCCTCTTTGGGATCGCCCCCGCTCCAATGCTTCATGCCACCGGGAACTCGCAAGAACCCGCCCGGCCCCACGCGCTTGGCTCCGGATTCATCTTTGTACAGATACGCGCCCTTGACGACGACGATCCAGACATCGCTCGTGTGCGTGTGCATTCCGGCATCGAATCCGGGCACGAACTTAGTGAAGGTGGCGTGTGCTCCTTTATTTGCGTCGCCCCAGATCGCGGCCATGGAAACCCCCTTAGTTGGGGTCTCCTGAAAAGTCGCATGATCGGCGGAGACGAAGATCACTTTCTGATCTTGCTGTCCCTGCATTCGCCCAATGGACCAAACCATCATCAACGTCGTCGCTACCCCAACAACTAGTAATGATTTTTTCATGCTCTCCTCGGCATATTTTCGTGGTAGCTTCTGACTCCGGACGCATTCTACACCCCTCGTCCGACAGAGTTTACGGTGGAATCGTCGCCATTGAGGTAACATCGCGTTAACAATCATCCAACTGTCGGCGGGCCAAGAATGAACTGTCCAGAGTTGACAGGAGGGTGACGCGTGTTCGGGAGTAAACTATAGCCGCTCGCAAGGGAGGCTAGCTAGTATGCGTTCTTCCCTGGCTCACCCCTATAAACCTTTCCCTTTGATTCGCGTAGCCCTAATTGCAGCCCTCACACCGCTATTATCTGGCCGGGCGAAGGCGAGGACGTGGTGCATTTTGTTGAGCGGGTTCTTCGTCACCGATAACGCTCGCTTCAGATTGTTGGCGAAAAATCGCCGTTCACTGACCAGCGGTCAAAACGTGTAATGGCGTAATCGCGACAGTTATTGCAACGGAGCTGCATGGATTTCCGGATGAGGCAAGTCTATTTCTTTACCGGTGGTGGGTAATTCTTCAGGAGCTTTGTTACTGCTTTTGCCAAGTTCTTCTGCTGCTTCTCTGGTTTGGCCTTCGGGTCAATTGTTTTGCTCACCACTCCTCGCCAGACTAGATCGTGAGCCGCCGAATCGTACATGTCCAAGTCCAACTGACCTTTATAGATTGTCGACGTCGACCCACTGGTTGTGGTTGTACCCATCCCGCCATACCAGCCGCCTCCCCATCCAGGCCCATAGCCATAACCTGTACTGTAGGAATTGAACTGCTTCTCTTCGCCAACTGCGGGCTGATAGCCTATGTAAAGATTGGCATCGTCCCCCTCAACTTTGGTCAAACCTTTCGTGGCGAGTTCCGCATCCACTGCATCCTTGATTTGCTTATCCACCAGGTCGTTGACTTTGACCGCGTCTTTAATCGGCACCCATTTGTACGTTTTGAATTTTGAGAAGTCGGCATTCTTGTCGAAGTTGTAGCGGACATCCTGAGCAACGGAACCGGCCGCCAGCATCAACGTGACAACTGAGAGAACGAAGAATCCTTTCATATCCAATCTCCAAGCCAGACCGGCGAACCCTTTCGTCTGATGCGGCTTCCCGGGTTGATGTAGGGAACAACAGAAGATCCCTTTGATTTTGCTATTACGCTAGCGCCTGAAGGGGGCGCGTCATACTGTCAAAATTGACAGCGAAGGTAAGAAGCGCACCGTGAGGAGGGTCCGCTCTGCGCGGGCGTGGCCGCACCTTGGCGTGGGAGGACCACCCGCCGAATGATTAACGATAAATCCCCCGTTACACTCAATGACCAGCGGGTCAAAGGGCAAAACGTGTAATCGCTGACTAGGCCAACAACGAATCGCACTGCGCGGCGGCACTTTTCGTGCGGAAATTATACGCTAGAAAAGGCCGCCGAGGAGAGCTTCAAGAAGACCTCGGCAGCCTATGATGTCCGCAGAGAAGCTCGATAACCGCGGACGTCATTCGGTGAGTGGACACTGCTCGCCGAACGCCTGCAACAGCAATCAAAAGGTCCTGCGAATTACCGTTATCCCAAGCGAAGACAAAAGAGAAAGACCTCCAAGCAGCCCGATAAGCGGTAAGACGCTTCCAGTCTTCGGCAATTCTGCCGGAGCACCTGGGGCTGGAGGTGGTGTAGCTTCGGCAATCAGAATCGGCACGTCTGCCGGTGGCGCAGGAGGCGCGGGCGGCATCGTGCCGGTCAACTGGCGTCTATGCTCGACCACGGTTACGGGCTCCTCAACGACCTTTGTCGCTGTTACTTTCATCCCCTTCTTTAATCCAAAGACATCGGTTTCCCGCCCATCGATCGTGAATTTCTGATCTTGGGGGACAGTGAACTGCTGGTTGGTGCCGTCCTCCAGAGTCAGAATGACAGTTTTTGGAGGATTCACATGCCAGACTTTTCCGGTGACACTCTTGACAGTGGTAATCGTGTGCGGAGTTGTAACCACAGTAAGAGTACGCTCGAGCTTCATCCCTGGTTTCAGATCATGGATTCCGAGTTGCTGTCCGTTCACTGTCACTCGATCACTCTCGGGCACATGATCGAAATGACGGATTGTGCCATCGTCCATTTTCACGATCAGGTCGTTTCCGGAAACATAGAGTACTTCTCCGCGCGCCACGCTTACCTCATGTGTTGGGGCGTGGCTGGTGGTTGATGTTTGTGTCTGCACTTGCGCGCTCATGCTAATTGTGAAGGCTAGAAAGATCGCCCCCAGCGCTATCACCGGCCACACCCGTGAGCTGTCGATTCTTGAGTTCATTGTGTTTTCTCCTTCCAAGCGCTACACCGATTATTCGTCGCCGCCATGACGCTGCCCTCGTCCGTGATCCGGACCGCATTCCGACGTAGGGTGCTGCTCCGCTTGGGAGATAACAAACCACGCATCTTCCGCTTCGCATGGTGAAGCTGCAACCTAGAGTCGCTAACGGCGCAGTGCAACACTTCGGCGATCTCGCGATGCTGATACCCGCTTAGAAGCAAACCTAGGGCCTAGTCGATGTCGGCACAACTAGGGAAATCCCTAAACGCGCGAACTATCTACATGTATCGTGCGCACGGGGAACTTCGCTGCGTACTGGCAGATATTGGTAAGGTCGACTCACAGGATCGCACGAAGATCGCGGGCTATCTCCGGCTAATGCCATTGTGAGGAGCAGGGGCCGAACGACTTGAGTGTGCGGGCAGGGCGTCGTGCCGCGCCCCATGCCGGTCAGAGCTTGTGGTGGCGGAGTCCTGCGACCCAACCCCTGCCACTTTCCCGGCAACCGACCAGTAACAGTCCGTTACGGTATCGGGACAATATAATGTAACGATGGCGAGATGTATTTATTCCCCCGCAGGACGTAGCCAATGGCGGGCACGAGATCAGTTATGAAATGCTGCTTGGTAACGTAAGCGTCAGCCCCGAACGAAAATGCAGCGTCAACGTACTCGCTGTCTTCATACGTTGTTAAGAACACAATCTTAGCTCTGCACTTCACGCCCCGCAGATAGACGGCAGCCTGGAACCCGTTCACCACCGGCATCGAGATATCGAGGACGACCACGTCCGGATCAAGGCGCAGAGTGACATCAACAGCTTGCTTGCCATCTTCAACCGCTGCGATAATCTCGAACACTTTCCCAAGCCGGACACAAAGATCTGCCCGGACTTCCGCGTGATCGTCAGCGAGTAGTACTCGAACGGCTGCCACTGTACCTCTTTGGGCTGGAGAGTGGTGATTCAGCACGCCGAAGTTCAGACTACTCTGGAGTAAATGACGATTCGACTGGCAGTTATGACCAGGATTATCCTGCGCGCTTAACATCACTGGCAGGCTGCTTGGTCAGAGGGCAGTGGGAGCATAATGGCCTCGATCTAACCCTCCGACCTCTTTCGGGAGGTTAACCGTTGACTGACTCACAACGTTTTCCATTTGCTGGACCCTATCGGTGTCGGGATTGCGGTGGAAGAGAAGGTATCCGCTCGCGGTCGCGAACATGGACGGAGCGCTATATTCTTCCACTCTTCCTGATGCAGCCGGTGCGGTGCGCTGCGTGTTTCCGTCGAGACTACTGGTCGATTTTCACTCGAGTGCGCGAGCGCTCACATCATGTAGACAGGAGAAGCGGCGGCAGCCATCGGAATGCTGCCTAGCCGCGACCAGCTTGGAGAGCTGCAATCATCAGCTATTCAGATTTCCGGAACTGCGTGCGATTACGCACCCATCGGCGTGATTCCGTAACAGCGCGCAAGGTCATTGATATTGTTGCGCAGGGCTGCCCAATATTTCTCTGCCTGGGAGCCATAATTGCCCCGAACCATGACTTGATTGATCCTCCTGCCGTCATCCATCACTTGTTCCATTTGCGCCTTGGTTTCCATCCACTTGTCGAGCGGATCAAACTTGCGCCGTAAGCGGTTTGTGGAGCGATTCAGATCGGACAGTGCATCGTTGAGATCGTCTTTGGTCTGCTGCGCCGTTTGCTTCTGTGCGTCGTTCGGTGTGTTCCCGCGACGGCGAGTACGACCGCTATCCTGTGCGGTCTGGGCATTGCTTTTGGCGGTGTTACCCCTCTGTTCCGCCCATTCCTGAAACTGGTCCACGCCATCTTCGACTTTGCGAATACGGTCGGCGACTTGCGCTTTGGTAAATGTCGCCTGTGTGAACGCTGGGACAGTGCAGCCTACGGTAATAACAGCGAGGTAAAAGCAGCGAGCAATATCGTTCTTCACAGCCATACTCCTGTGTGGAGATGCATCGTTTCTCGGTCGCTCGTCATATCGAAACCCGTAACCGCGCGCAAATCTATGATCTGATTGAACTCTGGGTTGAAATCAGGATCGGTCTTGGTTTGGTCTTGGCGGTCCTCGATTTCCTCCCACGTCACACGCTCCGACCCGGTGCTGATTACAGACGGTGTTCCTTGTGAACAACATAACTGAATGGCATACGATTTTGACCCCAGTGTCTGACTTGGCTGCCCCTAGTTGACGTTTATCGCGATTACGCTCACTGACCGGGTGGAGGCGAGTTCTGGGGCGACGCTCTCTGTGCCGCATGCCGCAAACACCATGGCTTTTCGTCGTGCGTCACCCTGCCCTCTTCAATGCAATCCAGTTGCGCACACGGGTCCATAGCCCGATCTACGATGAGCTGTCTGAACTGTTCGGTGTTCTCGCGCAGCTTGCGATTCAAAGGTTGTCGTCTCGGGTCATCTTGGGGAAGCGTTCCCAGCATGACGAGAAATTCGGATCTCTGGATCCGCAAACGTTCTTCCTCTGGAAGTTGGTCTGTCATTGCGTCTTCCTCAGACCGAAGCCGTCGTGTTACCAACTCTTCCTAAACATGCGACATGCTGTCAAAGGTATTGATAGCGGAAAGCGCACCTTCTTGCCACTGGGGAAATCCCTAGAAGAGCGAGTCCCAGGATTGTCCTGCACCCTTCTTCCAAGAGGGCGTGTCGCTGCGTCCGCTCGGTCTGCGGCGGATTCGTTCCTGGCGATCTCGAATAAATTAAGGTCGGGCAGTGCTTCGAGGCTGAGGCGTGGGTCAGTGGGCATGTAGGTTAATTGAATCTCTAAAGAAAATTGAGCCCGCCGAACTCCCCGTCTTCACTACTGTCGCGATTCGCCCGACTCCGAATGTCTCGGCAGCACGTCCCTCGGTGAACTAGATGGATATGAATGGGGATGGTTTACTTTGCGGAGTGCCGGACACCGTTCTAAATGGCCTCCCAAGACCCCAAACTTTTTACAGCGCGGTTTAGCTCACCGCCGATGTCCGACGCGAAATTAGAAACGTTAGAGGGCATTTTGCGCCATGTGCCCCTTCTTGAAAGGTACGCGGCAGATGACGCGCACTTACTAGGGAACCCTCCCGTTTGCGGCGTGTCGGTACTTCCCACCGAGGCCTCTCTACCGCATTGGCCTTCGCCCAACATTCACAACCGAAACCACCACGAACAGCTTTTCACTCGCCCCTGGAAGGTCGGGTGCCGACGTGAAAAAGGCGCCGTCACCCTCGCGTTGACAGATACGGCGGAGTTCGGTGGAGATCTTGATCTTGGCGCGGTCACGCAAGTCCCTATAAAGGGACCATCCAAAAGTGATGCTCGAAAGAATTGCGCCCCCACACTACCAGAAACTTGGTGAGACCGGAATCTGGGTTCGGCATTTCCTCCTCCTGCCGCGCTCCTTCAGTGCCCCGGATGAACCAGAATACAAGCCAACACAAGTACCCGTGGAAGAAAACTGGGATTCATCGTAGACTTCGCACGTCCCCAGAGTTACGGATCGGCTGTGGAGCGTAGAGGACGTGGTTGCCATGTGGAAAGCCTATGAAGCAGCGAAGAGCAAGAAAGAGTCGTACAGGAGTCAGAGTGGAAATTACGAACAAGCTGATGATTAAGATCGTTGTCTGCAAGTGCGGCAAAGAGTGGCAACCATGGCGGGGAAACCTGGGACGTCGGGAAGAGGAGTACTCTCTCTACTGTACGTGCGGAAACTATCTTGTTCACTGGAATAAAGATTCTGGGCGGAGAGCTGCTTCACCGAAAAAGAAATCAAGATCAAAGTAGTGGCCACCCTCAAACCTTCGCTAGGTTACTTTGGTAATGCCGAAGGGACTGGCTCACCGCTCGCAGCGATGACTGGTAGTTGTAGACTCAATCGAATCATCTTCGATTTCGAAAGGTTCAGCCGTTGGCTGAAGGGCCCCGCGTTATCAGAGTTCTCGTCGTGGAGGACTTTGAACCATTTCGGCGATTAGTGTGTTTTAAGCTCGCGGAGAGACCAGATCTTCTGGTCATTGCTGAATCATCGGATGGGCTGGAAGCCGTTCAGAAGGCCGAGGAGTTGCAACCAGATCTAATCCTCCTCGATGTCGGCCTACCTAACCTCAACGGGCTCGCCGCCGCCCGCCAGATACGCAAGCTTGCTCCCAAGGCGAGGATTATCTTCGTCAGCCAGGAATCCTCAGCGGATGTAGTACTAGCCTGGATTATTCGCTGAATTTCCTCGCCAAAAAAGAAAGGATGCTCTAAAAGGTAGATGAACACTGGGTTTCGAGGACCCAGCATTCCCTTTCGGAGCACCCATCGCTTGATACAAAGTGTTTTATCACAACTGAACTTCTCCTTCTACCGTCATCAGCCGATCCAGGCCGATTTTTCCGGCGGACAAATCACCAGCGATGCCGGACTTCTCCCCCTACGCGCCTTCGATCAACGCCATGGACTCACTCGAGAGCTCGCTCAGCATCTCCGCGATCCCAGACTGGGCGGCCGGGTTCGGCACTCCAGCTTGGCGCTGCTGCGGCAGCGGGTGTACCAGATCGTGGCCGGCTACGAGGATGCCAATGATGCCGATCGTCTCCGCTATGATCCGACCTTCCAGCTACTCGCCGATCAGCCTCTGGGCCAGCCTCTGAGTTCCCAGCCCACTCTCAGTCGTTGGGAAAACACGCCCTCAGCCCGCGAGCTCATCTGCGCCCACGACGGCGGGCTCGATGCCTTCGTTCGCCTCTGCGGAAAGCGGGTTCGGCAACATGGCGAAATCCTGCTCGATGTCGATTCCACCGACGATCCCACCTACGGACAACAACAGCTGAGCTTCTTCAATGGCGGCTACAACCAGCACATGTATCACCCGCTGTTGATCTTCGAACGCCATACCGGTTGTCTGCTGGCTGCCCGTCTGCGCCGTGGTACTGCCTCCAGTCACGCTCGCATCGTGCCTTTGCTGGTGCGCATCCTTCGTCGTCTGCTGCGTGAGTTTCCCGGAGTGACCATCCGGCTGCGTGCCGATGCCGGTTTCGCCTTACCTCTTCTTTATAAGTTCTGCGAGTTCTTCGGTATTCAATACACCATTGGCATTCCCGCCAATGTCGTGTTTCGCCGTCGTACCGCCGCTCTGCAACGTCACTTGGCTCGCCGCTATCGTCGTACCCATCTGCCCCAGCGCTGCTTCACCAGCTTCCGCCATCGCGCCCGCACTTGGCCTCGACGGCGCCGCATCGTCGCCAAAGCCGAGCACTCCGCCACGGGTACCAATCTTCGCTTCCTGGTCACCAACTGCCCAGGCCGCAGTGCCCAGATCTTTCGCTTCTATAACGAGCGCGGGGAATGCGAGAACCGGATTGAGGAGTTCAAGAACGGCTTCCACGCCGACCGGCTCAGCTGTCATCGCTTCCTGGCCAACGCCTTTCGCTTGCTCCTGCACACCTTCGCCTACAACTTGGTCAACCTGTTCCGCCTCCACCTGCCTCCGGCCTTACGTTCCGCCCAGATCGAAACCCTGCGCACCCAGCTGTTCAAAATCGGAGCTCGGGTTCGGCAAACCGCTCGCTGTGTGCGCATCCACCTGGCCAGCGGCTGGCCCTTCCAGTCTCTGTTTCAAACCGTCGCCCGGCTCGGCGACACCAGTTAACCAGCTGGTCTCGCTTCGAACTTACTCGCTCTTGGCAGTTGCGGGCGCAGCCTTGTCGCAAAATGCCTTCCGAATCCCTGGCTACCCCTCCTGCACTTGCCCTATCCCCCAAAATTGTCTCACCGCCTGCATCTCATCCTCGATTCCAACAACGGTTCTGTCACTTTCCAGCGTTGATGAATAATGCAGGCTAGTTGTCGGCTCGGCGATTCAGGCG
>Ga0207700_10002471_pt1 | contig 10606 bp, 9 predicted proteins | sample LARL82metaG_FD_184348 | JGI IMG/M metagenome (GOLD analysis project Ga0207700, IMG submission 184348) | Corn, switchgrass and miscanthus rhizosphere microbial communities from Kellogg Biological Station, Michigan, USA - LAR L8-2 metaG... | ecosystem: Host-associated > Plants > Roots >...
CTACGGCTCAGCCACCGGCCGCTGAACCACCGGTTCAGGAAACCGAGGCTGTCGTAAAGCCTGCGGCAAAGGTGGCAAAGCCCGCAGCGAAGCCACTACCCGTCAAGCCGGAGAAGGCCGAATCCGCTCGAGCTGTCAATTCGCCAACGCTCAACCGCACGTGGCCCTCGAGCACGGCCCAGGCGCCGCTCCCGTCGCCGGTTGCGCCGTCAGAGCCGATTCCAGTTGCGAACCCTAGCCAGACTGTCGAACACGCGCCGGAGCCGCCTCTACCGGTCTTGCCGCCTTCGCCCCCGCAGAAGACTTATGAGGAGCTGGTGGTATCGGCCGACTCCGTGATCGGCCTACAGAGCGATTCGACCGTTACGAGCGAGCGCGCGCGTCTCGAAGATCGAGTGGAGGCGCGGGTCACGCGCGACGTCAAGGTCGGCGATCGTGTCGCCATTCCGGCTGGCTCTCGCGCTATCGGCTATGTCACGCAGGTCGATCGCGGCGGTAAGTTCAAGGAACAGGCAAAGCTCGCGATCCGGTTCCAGACCATCGTTCTGGCAGACGGCACGAGGCTACCCATTTCGACCGCCGCCGTCGAACGTTCCGGCGACGGGAAAGGCAATTCGACCGCGGCGAAGATGGGCGGCGGTGCAGTCGCCGGTACGATCCTCGGCGCGATTCTGGGCGGAGGCAAGGGCGCTGCAATCGGCGGAATGGCCGGCGCCGGCGCCGGCGCAGCAGCCGTTGAAGCGGGCGATCGCAGTACAGCCACGCTGCGCGCTGGGGAGCCGATCACGGTTCGTCTTCTCTCTCCCGTCACCGTCACGACTGAAAAGTAGATGCGGGTCGGCCAGCCGGCTGATTGACCGCGGCCAGACCTTCTCACATCGCGCGAAGAGCGGCCAGCGTCCAGTGACGATCGGATGTCGCGCCGAGCGACACGTGGATGAGGGGCAATCCCGCAATGGCTTGGCGCACTTCATCCACCGTGAGCGCTGCCCTGAGCGAATCGTCCAGCAGCTGGCGCTGATGCGTGGTGGCTCCGGCTGCATACGTGTCCACCAGTCGTTCGACCGCCGACGACGACGCCGGTCGAACGAGATCACGCACGAAGAGAAGTCCGCCGCCCGCGACGACGCGCGTCATCTCGTGAAGCGCGCGCGCGGGATGCGGAAGGTGATGGATCAAGCTGTTCGACACGACGGCTGGAGAACATGCGTTCCTGAACGGCAGCGCAGTGGCTCTCGCCAGCTGGAGCACGATACGCCCCCCGAGCCCGGCAGCCGCGACGTTCTTCCAAGCGACGCGCAGCATCTCATGCGCGAGATCGACGGCGGCAACACGGCCGACCGGCGTCATGCGACAGAGCTCAATGGGAATCCGTGCCGTGCCCGTCCCCACGTCGACGACGAACTGCACGCGTAAATCCGCTCGTCCGAGCTGGGCTGCCGTGTCGAACATGTCCGCCACGAAGCGCGCGTTGACGGCGACGTGATCCATCAGGTCGTACTCGCGCGCTTCCTCGACCGTGTCCATGGCTTCCGCTTCCAGCTTCCGGTCGATCATGAGATTCGCCACTCTTCCCGCCACGTTCCCCCGCCGTCATCGCTGGTGAGAGCGACGATGCCGTGCAGAGGGAAAGGCGCAGCGTCGTCGCCAACGAGCAGCACCAGCAGCCGCGGCAAATGCGGATAGTGGCCCGCCAGCATGAGGTCGCGTGACTCGCCGCGGAGCCTGGCGCGGATCCAATCCGGAGGGTCGTCGGGTTGCAGATCCTTGCTGGCGGAAAATTCCGCGAATGGATTGCAAGCACGCCAGAATGCTTCGGCCGTCTGCTTTGCGCGCAGCTTGCCGCTATGCCATATCACGGACGGCTTCGCGTCGCGCGCCGACGCGGCTGCGGCCAGGCGCGTCACGGCCTCACGTCCCCCTGGTGAAAGCGGACGGCTCGGATCAACCTCGGAATCCAATGCGTCGCCGTGATGAACGAGAAACAACCACACACGCGTATCTTAGTCTCGGGGCTCACGGCTCGGGGCTCGAGGGCCCGGGCGGGGCTCAGGGCGGAAGAAGAAGACGATGCGTGTACGCGGATGGCTGCTCGTGCTCTGCGCGCTGCTGCTGGTGTGGCAGCCGCTCAACCTGGGCATGACGATGGCGGGCTTGGTCGATGAGTTGGCCTGGCGAGGCCCAGGACTCGCGGTGATTCTGCTCGCGCGACTGCTCGCGGCCGGGCTGGGCATCGCTGCGGGGCTCTCTCTGTTTCAGGTGAAGGCCGGCGCCGTGACAATTGCCAAGGCCTCGCTCGTGTATTCCGCGATCGTCGATGTGATCGTTTACGCGACGCCGTATTCTCCGAACAATCGCCCGCCGGGCGATGCGACGATCATCCTGGTCGCTTCGCTCGCGTACTACGGTGTATGGTTTGGGTACTTGACGCGATCCAAGCGCGTCAGAGCCACTTACGATCTTCTGTAACGGTCGGACGCTACCGGTTCAACATCGCGTCTCTCGTGGCTTTGAACTCGTTTCCAGGCTTCCATTCCGGATATTTGTCGGCCTGCGCCACGCGATAGCCGACCGCGAGTAGCAGCTTCAGATCCTGTGCGGTGCCAGCCAAATCCCACTCCGGCGTCACGACGTCTTTCGGCGTGTGATACACGTTCGTCGTCCAGTTGTCGCGGACCTTCTGCGAGTACTCGGCCGGTTTGCTGGTGTACTCGACGCCTTGATCGGGATTGAGAGCGGGAACGCCCATCTTTGCGAAATTGAAATGATCGGAGCGGTAGTAATACCCCTTCTCCGGTTCCGCATCGCCATGGACTGTCCGTCCCTGCTCGGTCGCCGCCTGGCGCGCGTAGTCGTCGAGGTCGGATGCGCCATATCCGATCAGCGTCAGATCCCGCGTCGCGCCGGTGACGTTGAGTTCGTCCATGTTGATCTCGGCCACGGTCTTGGCCAGCGGATACAACGGCGTCACCGCGTAGTACTGCGACCCTAGCAGCCCCTGCTCTTCGGCGGTGACGGAGAGCAACAGGATTGACCGCTTCGGCGGTGGCGTGATCTTCGTGAATGCCCGACCGACCTCGAGAAGCGCTGCGGTGCCCGACGCGTTATCGCGCGCGCCGTGAAAGATTCCCTCGGCGGTCTTTCCGAAATGATCCCAGTGGGCCGTGTAGATGACGTACTCGTTTGTGAGCGCTGGATCGGACCCTTCGACTTTTGCGAGAACATTCTTCGAGTCGATCGTCCGCAGCGTATTGCGAATGGTCATCGACGCTGTCACGCCGAGAGGCACAGGCTTGAACTCGCGCGTGAGCGCCGCCTTCTTCAGCGCGTCGAAATCCTGGCCGGCCAGCTTCATCAGCTTCGTCGCCTGGTCGAGCGTGATCCAGCCCTCGATCGCGGCGCGCCCCATGTTCTTGTCCGGCGTGACGAGATCAAACTGTTCGCCGGTCTTGCCCTGGATCACGTTGAAGCCATAGCCTGCCGGTCCGGTTTCGTGAACGATGATCACGCCGGCCGCGCCTTTCATGGCTCCGATCTCGTACTTGTAGGTCCACCGGCCGTAGTACGTCATCGCGTTGCCGCCGAACGTCTTTGGATCGAGTACCGACGGATTGGCAGGATCCGGGACTGGCGGATCGCCGACGAGCATCACGAGCGTCTTGCCCTTCACGTCGACGCCTTTGTAGTCGTCCCAGTTGTACTCGGGCGCGACGACGCCGTAACCGACAAAAACGAGTTCTGATTTGTCGACGCTCGCGACGTCGGCGACATGCTTCGTCCACGCAACGACGTCGTCTTTCCATTTGAGCGTCAGTTGCTCTTTGCCTTTCGCAAACACGAGAGGCGCCGGCGTCGGAGTGATGCCCACGAGCGGCACCTTCTGAACGTAGGTCCCGTCAGGGTTACCGGGTTTCAATCCGATCTTCTTGAACTGATCGATGAGGTAGTTCACCGTCAGTTCTTCGCCCTTGGTGCCAGGGGCGCGACCTTCGAACTCGTCCGACGAGAGCGTTTGCGTGTGAGACAGCACCGCGGCAGTGTCGACGTCGGGCAGTTGTGCCATCGCGACTGGTCCGGATTTCGTACAGCCGGCCGCCGTCAGCACCGCCAGGGCCGTCAACAGCGTCGCGTGTTTGTTCATGTCCCGCATTCTTGCATACTATGCAGAGCGTGAGGCTCATCCGACAGGCGATCGTCGCGTGCGCGTTGCTGTCGGCTGCGCTTGACACCCGCGCGCAGCCGGCGAACCTGACGCTGACGGCAGTACCCGGTGTCAAGGTCGGCCATCACACGATCACCGAGCGCCCAACCGGGTGCACCGTGATTCTCGTGGAGGCCGGCGCGACGGCCGGCGTGGACGTCCGCGGCGCCGCACCTGCGAGCGCCGAGACCGATCTCCTCAAGCCCGTGAACCTCGTCCAACAGGTTTACGCGATCAGCCTGTCTGGAGGCAGCGCGTTCGGACTCGATAGCCGCAGCGGCGTGATGCGATATCTCGATGAGAAGAACATCGGCTTCAAGGCGTACGGCTCGATCAACGTGCCGATCGTGCCCGCGGCGAGCCTCATCGATCTCAATGTCGGCAACAACCCGAAGATCCGCCCGACTGCCGACTGCGGCTACCGAGCGGCTCAGGCGGCGTCGACGGCACCGGTCGTCGAAGGCAACGTCGGCGCCGGCACCGGGGCCACGGTCGGCAAGAGCGCAGGAGCAGGGCGAGCGATGAAGGGTGGCGTCGGCAGCGCAGCCATTCGAATGCCCGATGGTCTCATCGTCGCGGCGCTGGTCGCAGTCAATGCTGCGGGGGATGTGATCGATCCAGCGACAGGTAAAGTGGTTGCCGGCGTGCGCACGGCCGATGGCAAATCGCTCGCCGACGCACGCGCGCTACTCGTGTCCGGCGCCCTCAGGCAACCCGCCCGTCTCGGCGAAAACACCACACTCGGCGTCGTCGCGACGAACGCCATCCTGACGAAGACGCAAGTGACGAAGGTTGCCGAGATGGCGCACGACGGTTTCGCTCGTGCCATCTACCCAAGCCACACCATGGGCGACGGCGACACAATTTTCGCGCTCGCGACAGGCACGCAATCAGGTCCTGCAGACGTCAGCCGCGTCGGCGCGCTCGCCGCGCAGGTCGTGGCCGAGGCCATCGTTCGCGCCGTCCGACAGGCCACGGGCATTCCCGGCTATCCTGCCGCGCGAGATCTCAAGTAGTGTCCGCCTCCGCTAAAGCTATGGCGGACCCGCCGTAGCCTCGGCGAAGGCGGGCGGGCCGATCGCCCTTCATGAATCTTCATCTCACGATTCTGATCTTCTACTCGCTGGCGCTGATGGCGCTCGGCCTGTGGATCGGCCGTCGAGTACGCGGCGCGTCGGATTTCTTCGTCGCCGGCCGGGGGCTCGGAGCCGGACTGATGTTCTCGACGATGCTCGCGGCGAATATTGGCGCGGGATCCACGGTTGGCGCTACGGCTCTCGGGTATGCCAATGGTCTCTCGGCCTGGTGGTGGGTGGGCTCGGCCGGCATCGGGTCGATTGTGCTCGCATTCTGGATCGGCCCTGTGATGCGTCGGCAGGCGGAGGCGCATTCCTTGAGAACCGTTGGCGATTACCTCGAGCAACGGTATGGAGCCAGCGTCCGCGCACTCGCTGCAAGCATCCTTTGGATCGGATCGCTGTTCATTCTCGCCGGCCAGCTCTGGGCGATGGGATCGATCATCAACGCCGTCGCTGGCTTGCCGCCGTGGATCGGCTGTGTCATCGGCGGAGTGGTCATCACCGTGTACTTCGCTGCCGGTGGTCTTCTAACGTCCGCACGCGTCAACGTCGTCCAGCTCGCCGTGAAAATCGTTGGCTTCTCGCTGGCGCTGCCGCTTGCTATCGCAGCAGTCGACCGGGCCGGCGGCTTGATTCTGACGACACAGGAGGCCGAGTTCTGGCGCAGCGGTTCGCCTGGCCTCGCAACGTTGGCGATCATCGTGCCGCCCTTCATCGTTTCGCCTGGACTTCTCCAGAAGATCTTCGGCGCACGTGATGACCGCACCGTCCGCGTCGGCGTCGGCCTGAACGCCCTCGGCCTCCTTCTGTTTGCGATTGTGCCAGCGCTGCTCGGGATGATCGCCCGAAGGCAGTTTCCGGGACTGGCGTCGGCCGATTCCGCGTTGCCGATGCTGCTGGTGCACTCGCTTCCGCCGCTCGTCGGCGCCGTCGGTCTGGCGGCGGTCTTCTCGGCGGAGATCAGCGCCTCGGATGCGATCCTCTTCATGCTGACGACGTCGTTGTCGCAGGACTTCTATCAACGGTTCGTGAACCCCGCCGCTGACGACCGGCGAGTGCTGCGCGTGGCCCGGTGGACCGCCGTCGCGAGCGGGACGTTGGGCACGCTGCTGGCCATCGCGCTTGGCAGCGTCGTCAACGCGCTCACGATTTTTTACACGCTAATCGGTGTCTCTCTGTTCGTGCCGATTGTCGCTGGGCTTTACGTCCGCCGCACGTCGTCGGCCGGCGCCCTGATCTCGATGGTCGCAGGTGTGAGCGTCGCGCTGGGTCTCCATGTCGGCACAAGCGGCCGAGGCTGGGGGGCGTTGACTCCCGCCGTCGCCGGCCTTGCTGCGGCCGTCGCGCTGTGGGTGGTAAGCTTGGCGGCTGTACCCAACACGAAATCGTCGTAGGGATAGGGCAGGGACTCATACATGTCGAACACGCACACGATCGCGGTCATCGCGGGCGACGGCATCGGCAAGGAAGTCATTCCGGCAGGTATCGCCGCGCTCGAAGCCGCAACAAAAGGGACAAACGTCTCGCTGTCTTTCAGCGAGCTTCCATGGGGCTGCGAGTTCTATCTCAAGCACGGCCGCATGCTGGACGAAGACGGATTCGATCGGTTGTCGAAATTCGACGCGATCTACCTGGGGGCCATCGGCGCGCCGACCGTGCCGGATCACATCTCGGCGGGTGATCTTCTGTTGCCCCTTCGAAAGCACTTCAATCAATACATCAATCTGCGGCCGATGCGGCTCCTCTCCGGGTTGAGCTCGCCGCTGGCGAACCGCACGGCCGCCGAGATCGACATGATCTGCGTCCGCGAGAACACCGAAGGCGAGTATTCCGGCGTCGGCGGCCGTGTGCACAAAGGCACCACCTATGAGGTGGCGGAGCAGACGGGCGTGTTCACCTACACCGGTATCGAGCGCGTCGTGCGTTACGCGTGCGAAATCGCGGCGAAACGGCCGCGGAAGATGCTTGCGAACGCCACCAAGTCGAACGCGCTGCGGCACTCGATGGTTCTTTGGGATGAAGTCGCGGAGAAGGTGGCAGCCAAATACCCGACGGTCAAGTATCAGAAGTACTACGTCGACGCGATTGCCGCGCGCATGGTCACCCACCCCCAGACGCTCGACGTCATCGTCGCATCGAACCTGTTTGGCGACATCCTGACCGACATCGGCGCCGCGGTCTCGGGAAGCCTTGGCGTCGCACCCGGAGCCAATATCAATCCGGAGCGCGAATACCCCTCGATGTTCGAGCCAATCCACGGGTCGGCGCCGGACATCGCCGGTAAAGGAATCGCAAATCCCATCGGTGCGATTTGGGCCGGTGCGCTCATGCTGTCGCACTTTGGCCACCAGGATCTCCACGATCGCATCGTCGCCGGTATCGAGCGGGTGGTCTCGGGCGGGAAAGTAAGAACGCCCGACCTGGGCGGTCAGGCTAAAACGGCCGACGTCATGAAGGCTGTCGCGGCTGAAATCTAGTCCGTCGTATTATCTGCAGGACTCATGCAACGAACGTGGTTGGCCCTTGCTGCGGCAGTGTGGGCGCTCGTGATGCCTGTCCGGGCGCTCGCACAAACAGATGAGATCCAGGTGTACGACGCCGAGTTGGCCCCGGTCGGCGTCTTCAACCTGACCTGGCACAACAACTACACGCCCAACGGACTGACAACGCCCTCTTTTCAAGGAGCGATCGTCCCGAACAAATCGTGGAACGGCGTCACTGAATGGGCGTACGGCGTGACGACGTGGTTCGAGGCTGGGTTGTATCTGCCGCTCTACAGCCATTCCACGAATCTCGGTGGGACATTCGACGGCTTCAAGCTTCGCGCCCTCTTCGCCGTACCACATGCCGCCGACCGGAAGTTCTTCTACGGCGCCAACTTCGAATTCAGCGTCAACCAGAAGGACTGGAACGAAAGCAGGATCTCCTCGGAAGTCCGGCCGATCATCGGGTGGCACCTGAAACCCTGGGACATCATCATCAACCCGATCATCGACACGGACTACAACGGCTTCAAGAACCTCGATTTCGCGCCGGCCATGCGCGTCGCCTATAACTTCTCGGAGAAATGGGCGCTCGCGGCTGAGGAATACGCCGACTATGGGCCGGTCTCATCGCCGTTCACTGCCTCCGATCAATCGCACATGATTTTCGGCGTCGTGGACCACACGATGAAGTTTCTGGAATTCGAAGCTGGTGTCGGCTTCGGCCTCACATCGGCGACCGACAAGGTCACAGTGAAACTGCTGCTGATCAAGGATCTGAACTCGCCGCGCTAGGCCAACACTCGTCCCCGCGTCTTCGGGCCGAACGAGGTCACCAGAATCGCGACAAGCGCCCAGCAGACCGCTATGTACGCGAACACCGTCGTGTAGCCGTACTTCTTGAAGAGAAACGCGACGATGAACGGCCCCACGAGGCCGTTGGCGAGCCGACCCATGCCATACGACAGGCCGGTCCCAGTGTTTCGGACTTGCGTTGGAAAACACTCCGGCGTGTACGCATAGAGGAGTGCGGCAAACACCTGCTGCCCCATCGCCACCAGGAATCCGAAAATCACAATCGTCGTCGTCCTGAAACTCAACCCGTAGCTGAGGCCGCAGGCGGCGATGGCGACGGCGACGATGCCGATGAGCGATTTTCGCTCCCAGCGATCCGAGAGCTTGCTGGCGATCCACGCGCCGGGCACGGCGCCGATCGACATCGCTGACGACTGTTCAAGCGAACGCACGACAGAAAAGCCATGCTCGACGAGCAACGTCGGCACCCAGGATAGAAAGCCGTAGATGCCGAGCGTCTGGCACATCCAGACGGTCATGAGCAAGACGAGTCGTCCCAGTGAGCCGGAGGCAACGAGCTCGAGAAACCCGCCGCTACGGTGCGGCGCGGCCGGGACCTTTTCCGGATCGGGAAGCGTGCCTGTTTCCTTCAACACGCGTGCCTCGATGCGAGCCATCGCGGCTTCCGCGTCCTCCGTGCGACCCTGATGCTCGAGCCACGGTGGCGACTCTTCTAGCCGGGCGGCAAAGAAGGGAAATACGATCGCGAGAGATCCCCAAACGAATACGGCTCGCCAGCCCCAGGGCGCCACGGGGATGATGAATCGTGCGACATACGCCGTGACCGGAATGCCGCACAGGCCGATCGTCAGGATCAGCGCTTGATATCGCCCGCGGAGCTTCGCAGGAAACATCTCGCTGATGTAAGTCATCGCGACCACGGTCATCGAGGACAGGCCGACGCCCGTCAACAACCGCGTCGCGAATAGCGACGTGGTGTCCCAGGCGAACGCATTCAGCATCGAAAACCCCGAATACCACAGGGTCGTCACGATGAGCGCGCGTTTGCGGCCCACGCGGTCCGAAAACCATCCGCCGGTTGTCGCGCCGATGAACATCCCGACAAACGACGCGGACGTGATTGTGCTGATCGTATCGATCGTCAGGTGCCACTGCTCGCGCACGCCTGGCGCAGCAAACGCAAAGCTGTTCAGGTCGCCGAGCTCGAAGAAGAAAATGTAGGCGAGCAGCCAGATCATGTCGCGGTGAAACGACGAGATGGGGAGTCGATCGAGACGCGACGCAGCAGACGGCCTGGCGATGACGTTCATCACTGCGACTCCGTCGAGAACTTGAGCAGCGCCGCCATCCGATACAGGCCGTGCACGAACTTGCCGTAGGGAAGCGTCAGAAACAGGCCGAGCACGAACCCCAGATGCACGAGCAGCAGTACCGGCATGATCGGTCGTTCGCGCATACCGAGCAGCAACAGGCCGGTGACGCTCGTGACAGACAACATGGCCACGAACGACTCGTCGAGTCCACGTTGTGAGGGGTCGGTCATCGCCGGGTCGCGCCGGCGACGCATTGTCAGCAGTCCGACCGGGCCGACCAGCAGCCCTACCCCGCCGATGGTTCCGAGCACGACCGGCGCGCTCGAATAGGCATACGGTGCCGGCCATCCGAACACGACGTGATAGATGGCAGCCACGGACGTGGAGGCAAAGCAGAGCAGGAAGCCGTAGAAGGTGCAGTGGTGAAACCAGCGGCGCCAGGGTGAGCGCTGCTCGTTGTCACTCGTGCAATCGGCACCGTTGCCGTGGAGATGTCGCAAGGAGAGCGCGTCTCGCAAAGCCCGTCCGTAGCGTCCAGCTTCAACGGGATTGTCGGTCCGCCTGAAGGCGGACACTCCGTACGATCGCAAGGCGCGTCGAACACCGATGGCGAGCGCGAGAACGACGAAGGCGCCGACGATCCCGAACACTCCGACCATCACATCGTGTGGAACGACGCGGTAGAAATTTCCACCTGTCGACGTGGACTGCACA